>Ga0187893_10002807_pt1 | contig 37159 bp, 36 predicted proteins | sample MA1701074metaG_FD_139574 | JGI IMG/M metagenome (GOLD analysis project Ga0187893, IMG submission 139574) | White microbial mat communities from a basaltic lava cave in the Kipuka Kanohina Cave System on the Island of Hawaii, USA - MA170107-4 metaG ... | reverse complement strand
GCGGAGCCTGTACTGAGAGAATCGAAGTGCTCAGTGTAAACTCTGTGAAGCAATCTCAGCTTTTTAGATTGCTTCGTCGCGGAGTTTATCCTGAGTCTAACGAAGGGCTTCTCGCAATGACACCAAATTACGGACGGTCTTCGGGACTACTCGATAACTCTCTTCATCACTTCCACGGGCGCGGTCTCACCCGTCCATATCTCGAAACTTTCTGCGCCCTGGTAAAGAAGCATGCTGAGTCCGCCGGACACCTTATGACCCAGTTCCTTCGCTCTTTTGAGAAGAGTTGTTTCGCGAGGTTTATAAACCAGGTCATACACCATAGACTGCATAGGAAGATGCTCCAGAGGGATTTCTATCTGTTCTATTCCTTCCATCCCTGCCGAAGTTGCATTCACCAGAAGGTCGGAAATTTTGAGGACGTTTTCGGTTTCCAAACTATCTTCGGGTGAAACGGCTTCTATAGAGACGTCTTTAAAACTCTTTTTAAATTCCGATGCCAGTTTTTTTGCCTTTTCAAAAGTCCTGTTAATGACGAACACCCGCGATACCTCGTTCATACACAGGGCGGAAACCACTGCGCGCGATGCTCCACCTGCTCCTAACACGGCGACAGTCAGGCCTTTCGGGTTGAGTCCCAGGTCTTCTTTTATGGCTCTGAGAAAACCGCCGACGTCGGTGTTGTATCCGGTGAGTTTCCCGTTCTCATTCTTTACAGTGTTTATCGCGCCTGTCAGAGTAGCTTCGGGAGACATCTTATCGAGAAAGAACGTCATGCTTTCTTTGTGCGGTATTGTGATGTTTACTCCGGCTATCCCAAGGGATTTTATGGCGCGGGCTGCGGTTTCCAGGTCTCTCATCTGAATGTCGAACGCAAGGTAGACGCAGTCAAGACGGAGCGCCTTGAAGGCAGAGTTGTGCATGACCGGAGAGAGGCTATGCTCCACGGGGTGTCCGAATATTCCATAAACCTTTGTGCTCGCACTGACTCTCAAGAAGCTTCCCCTTTTATCTTGCTGCGAATCAACGTTGACAAAATTATGACTGTATTACGATGCGCGATACAAGATGCAGGATACAAGATTAATGTCAAGTTGTTAACTTGCAGGTGCTGAGCTGTCTTAGTTCTATAAAATTCGTGGCTGGGATCATAAGTTGTCGAAAATATTCTTTGCCTTTTCTACGTCCCTGGATATCTCTGCAACGAGCGCGTCAACGCTCTCGAATCTTTTTTCGTCTCTCAGTCTATCCACAAATTCTATTCTCATGGACTTTCCGTAAATATCGCCGCTAAAACCCAATATATGCGTCTCGATGAGAAGTTGCTTCGCATCGAAGGTGGGACGAACGCCGACGTTGGTTATGCTCCTATGTCTCGCTCCGTCCAGATGAGTCCATGTAACGTAGACTCCTTTTTTGGGGAGAAGCTCCCAGTCGGTGTCGAGGTTTGCCGTGGGGAATCCTAGCCGCCTTCCTCTTTTCTCACCTTGCTTTACGTTTCCAGATATGAAAAAGTAGTCTCCCAAAAACTTAGCAGCTTTCTTAACCATTCCATCTTCAATGAGTTTTCTGATCATAGTGCTGCTTATTAGTTCGCCGTCGAAAGAGACGGGGCGTATTATCTTAGTCTCGAAGCCGCAACTCCTTCCCATGGCTTCGAGTAGCTCGGTCGAACCCTCTCTTTTTCTTCCGAAGAAAAAGTCTGGACCTACGAATATGTTTTTAACTCTTAGTTTATCGGCAAGCATCTCTCTTACAAAATCTTTGGCTGAGATTTGAGCGAAGTCTTTGGTGAAGCTAAAGCATACGGTTATATCAACTCCTTCCTTCTCAAAGAGTTTTAATCTTTCCCTAAATGGGACGATGAGCGGTATTTCGCTTCCGCGGAGCACTTTCTGGGGATGCGGGTGGAAGGTTATAACGCACGAAGCAAGACCGTTCTTCACTGCTTGCTCCCTAATCAGATTGATAATTTGCCTGTGTCCGATGTGGACTCCGTCAAAAATTCCTATCGTTGCCGATGTGGAAGAATCAAGAGGTTCCTGGGGGTCGAAAATTACCTTCATATTCTAAAGATAGTCAGCCGCTAACAAAATGGCTTTTACTTGAATCCTGTATCCTGCATCTTGAATCACTTTTATTTTCTTTTGTGTCAATTCATCGTTGAGCAATTTCTCATGTTTTGAGCTTCTTAAACCCTTCTATTGAATTTTCTTCGCCGAGAACAAAGAGCACATCCCCTTCAACGATCCTGTCTTCAGGGCGGGGAACTATAGAAATTTCCTTTCCATCCTGAGACTTTCTGTTTATCCAGACTACTGTTATCCCGTATTTTGACCTAATGCTCGCCTCTATAAGTGTTTTGTCCCATAGGTCCTTTGGGGCCATCATCTCCACCAGCGCGTAACCGTCATGGAGGTTGATCTGTTCAAAAACATGAGGATTGCTCAGCCTGTCTCCAAGCCTGAGCGCCGCCTCTTTTTCCGGGAAGATGACTTCGGTCGCACCGATTTTTTCGACTATCCTCGCGTGGTCGAGTGAAATAGTTTTGACGATTATCTTATTTATTCCGATGTCTCGGAGGTGCAGAGTGGCCAGCACGCTCGCATCGATTCTGCTTTCTCCAAGGCTTACTACAGCCGCATCAATCTTGCCTAGACCGAGTTGCTCAAGAGCCTCTCTTTGAGAAACATCAGCAACTACCGCTTCCGACACGTAGTCTTTAGCATCGCCGACTCTCTTCTCGTCGATATCAATCGCTATTACTTCCTGTCCGTTCTCGAACAACCTTCTTCCAAGGTATGTACCAAAATTTCCAAGACCGCAAATGAGAAACCGCCCTTTTTTCATCCGACCATCACTCTCTCTTCCGCATATTTAAACCGGATCTGCTTTTCTCCTCCGACGGCAAGGGCAATGGCGAGAGGTCCTACTCTTCCGATAAGCATAGTGAAGATTACCACAATTTTCCCAAAAGTTGATAGCTTTGCCGTGAGCCCGAGCGAAAGTCCGACGGTGCCGAAAGCGGACACCGTCTCGAAAAGCGCGTCCATGAAAATACCAGGCATTTTTGTGTATGAAGTTCCCCAGCTCATCGAAGCGGTGAGCAGCAAAGACATAAAAATTACCAAGAGCAAACTCAGAGTAACCACTGAAATCGATTTTGATACGACCTCTTTCGGGACGGTTCGCTTAAAAAGAAAAACCTCGTCTCTTCCCAATGAGCGGTTTTTTGCAAACGAGAGCAAAACTCCGAGCGTTGAAGTCTTTATCCCGCCGCCGCATGAGCCGGGGGATGCACCTATAAACATCAGGATAATAATTATGAAAAGCGTGGAGCTCGAGAACAAAGTCAGGTCTACAGTGTTGAATCCGGTAGTCCTTGCAGTAGCGGATTGAAAAATCGAAACGAGCAACTTTTCTTTCGTCGTCATTTCACTCAGAGCCCCTGTCCACTCTAGTCCCAGTATTGCAACTGAGCCGCCTATGAGTAGTAACCCTGTGATAAAAAGTACCAGTTTTGAATGGAGAGAGATGTGGGGGATTTTTCTGACAAAGTAGAGCCTTATGTCGCGCACCACAAGAAACCCTATTCCTCCTATCACTATCAGCCATATCAGGACGAGATTGACCCCGATGCTGCCTTTATAACCGATAAAGCTGTCGGGGTAGAACGCAAACCCTGCGTTACAGAAAGCTGCGACGGAGTGAAAGAGCGCGGTAAGAAAACCGTCCTTGGGAATAAAAACAAATAGCAACAGCGCTCCGAGGAGTTCAACCATGAATGTGAATATCAGGATTTCAAAGAGGAGTCTCCCGAAGTTTGTTATTCCGAAGTGAGCAAACGAATCGCGGATCATCGCTCTGTTCTTCAGGCTCAGTCTTCCCGTAAGCACAGACGTAAAAACTGCTCCATAAGTGGTGATACCGAGACCGCCGATTTGAATGAGGAAGAGAATCACCACTTTTCCGAAGTCGGTGAATGCCGTTCCTGTATCGACTACTACCAGCCCGGTGACACAAACGGCCGAGGTGGCTGTGAACAGTGCGTCCACGAATGAGATTCCGTCGTGAGTGGAGAAGGGAAGTTTGAGGAGAATACCTCCGAGAACGCATGCTGCCGCGAATGTGAGGGTGATGAGCTGTGTCGGATTTAATTCTCTCAGTCGTGCGCTTGTCTCTGGCATTTAATGAATCGAGAAATATTATCTACCAAAAATATTAAGTTACAACGACTCCTGGGAAATTTGCCCTGCGTCTTGATTTACTTCCTCCAGAAAGCTGGAACGAAGAGGACAAGGATCGTGAAAAGCTCCAACCTGCCGAGAAGCATCAGGAGCGACAAAACGATTTTACTGAATCCCGGAAGACCTGAGTAGTTGAGAGCAGGACCTACCTGTTCGAGCCCGGGACCCACGTTTCCGGTTGTTGCCGCGCAGGCAGAGATAGCCGTGATTATCGGGACGCCCCCTGCCATCACTAGCAGCGTGCCGACGAGAAAGATGAAAAGATAGAGTAAAAAGAAACCGGTTATGCTTGATATGGCGTCCTCGCTCGCTACCTTGTTTCCAACCCTTATAGGCAGCACGGCTTTTGGGTAGATCAGTTTATATATCTCACGGTAGCCCTTTTTAAACAGGATCATTATTCGAATGTTCTTGATTGCGCCGGAAGTCGAGCCTGCGCACCCGCCGACAAACATCAGTATTATAAGAAGCCATTTCGAGAAAGAAGGCCAGAGGTCGAAGTTGTCAGTTGCAAAGCCTGTAGTAGTGCTCATTGAAACTACCTGGAACGAAGCGAACCTCAGAGCCTGAAGGGGACTGGGATGGGTTCTCATCCACAGCTCCAGTGAAATGAGCAGGACAGCGCCCAAATTTAAGAACAAATAGAATCTGAATTCGGGGTCTCCAAAAAGCTTTTTGAAGTTTCCTTTGAAGACCCAATAGTGGAGCACGAAATTTGCGCCTGCTATGAACATGAATAAGAGGATTACGAGCTCGACAAGAGGGTTTCCATAGTGACCGACGCTCAGGTTTTTATCGGAATACCCGCCGGTAGACATCGTGGAAAACGTGTGAATTATGGAATCGTAAATCGGCATACCGGCGATGAACAGCGAGATGACCTGAAGGGCAGAGAGAACTAAATAGATTACCCACAGTTTTTTCGCCGTTTCAGCTATCTTGGGAGTGAGTTTTTCGGTCGTCGGGCCGGGGACTTCGAGAGACATAAGCTGCATACCTCCGACGGCGAGCCTCGGAAGTATGGCGATCGCCAGGAGGATTATTCCCATTCCTCCCAGCCATTGAGTGAAATTTCTCCAGAATAGTATTCCGTGAGGGAATATCTCGATGTCCTTCATTACGCTTGCCCCCGTAGTGGTGAACCCGGAGACGGACTCGAAGAACGCATCAATCGGGTTTGAGAACACTCCGTACAGCATGTATGGGATCGCCCCGAAGATGCCCGCGGCAAACCAACTCAGACTTGCTATGAGAAATCCGTCCTTTCTCTCTATTTCCTCGAATTTTTCTCCAGTTTTCGTGAGTTTTTCAAGAATAAATCCGGTGACCGAGGTAGAGCAAGCTGAGATGATGAAGACCCAAAGGTCGTCCTCTCCGTATATCAGAGAACAAGCAGCGGGGACCAGCATAAGCAGTCCCAGCAGTTTTAAAAAAGTACCTATGATGTTCAGGGAAAATTTGATTTTCACTAGCCGAGAATCTTCTCTACGTTTTTTATGGAATCAGGGAGCGCAAAAACCACAAGCCTGTCTCCAACTTCCGGTTTATAGTCACCCCTCGGTATTATCACGTCGTTTCCGCGTACCACAATGCCGACTATCGCTCCGCTAGGAAAACCCGCTTTTTGAAGCGGAGTGCCAAGGATTTTTGTATTCTTTGTCATTTCAAACTCGAGCACTTCGGCCTTTCCCTCCTCGACCAGCGCAACGTGAGCGACTCCTCCGAGTCGAAGGAGGCTTAGAATCTCGTTGGCGATAGCGAGCCTCACGCTTATGGCTCTATCCACGCCAATCGCTTCGATAACGTCTATGTAATCGGACTTTGTGTAGAGCACCATCGCTCTTTTAGCTCCCAGGTTTTTTGCAAGCAGAGCGCTGAAGACGTTGTTCTCGTCGTCTCCGGTTAGCGCTATGAAGTAGTCTGCCGATGCAGCTCCAGCTTCTTTCAAGGTTTCGGTATCGGTCGCATCTCCCATGAATACCATCACGTTCTGCAGCTCCTCAGCGGTCAGTCTTGCGCGTTCGGAGTTGCTCTCTATTAACTTCACAGAGATGCCGCTTTCAGAAAGGGTCTTCGCCACGGTCCTTCCCAGTTTTCCGCCACCGATGATGACAACTGAATGAACCTTTTCTTCCTCTACGCCGAGAAGTTCTTTTAGCCTTTGAAGGACGGAGGGAATTCCGAAAGCGAAAACGTAATCGCCGGCCTTTAGTTTTGTTTCACCTTTCGGTATAGCAATCTGCCCGTTTCTAGATACTGCTACGAATATCCATGATTCTGGGGGGCCAAGCTCAGAGAGTTTCTTCCCGACTATAGGTGTCCCCGCTTCGATTTTGAGTTTGAGCATGTTGATTTTTCCCATTGCGAGGGTTTCGGTTTTCCAAGCGAATGGGGCGCTTAAAAGACCAGAGATTTTCTCTGAAATTATTGAAGCCGGGTTTATTATCAGTATCCCCGGCTTCTTGAGAAGCACAGGATATTCAAGATAGTTCACATCTCTTATACGCACGATGGTTCTGGAAACTCCAAAGGAATCCGAGAGGAGAGAAGCCAGGATATTCGTCCTATCGTCTCCGGATACGGCAAGCACTATATCCGCTTTTTCTATCTCGGCTTCTCTCAAGGTAGCAAGACTGTCGCCATCACCCTGAATTGCAAGCACATCAAGGGTTTCTCTTATCCTCTCTACTGTGTCTCTATTCTTTTCAATGACTACGATGTCGTGTTCGCTCGAGAGGCCCTTGGCAAGGAAAGCTCCTATCTGCCCTGATCCTATTATTAATATTCGCATCCGAGATGCCTTATGTTAACCGACTGGAAATATGATTGGAAGGTAAGTTTAACAACTCCCTCAGATTTTACAAAGCAATATCAAAACGAGTCTATGATGTTTTATTGTAGCGGCGACCTTTAAGTAGCCATATTCAAGACCCAGGAATTTATGGAAAGCTGATGCCATCTGCCGTACAACGAAATAACTGGGTATTTACTCTCAGGATTGTGGTTCTGATGCCTTGTTGGCGGCGGCTCTAATCTGAATGAGTTTTACCGCTCCGAGAACTATCATTGCTAGAGAAATTAGCTGAGCTTGAGTTAATCCTGGAATAAAGCTTGGTGTCGTGGTTCGGATGAACTCTATGAAGAACCTTTCGACCCCGAGCAAGACAAACATGATTGCGGAAAGCCAGCCGTAGGCCGGGCTTTTTTTGCGAATTTTCCAAAGAAAGAAGAACAGGCAGATCATCAGCAAAGTATCGTAGATTTGGGTCGGATGGACTTTTTCGGTGGTCGGCGGAGCTCCGTTTGGAAAAGCCATAGCCCACGGCAGGTCGGATGGAATCCCGTAATCGTCCCCGACCATGAGACAGCCTATTCTTCCGATACCGTAGGCAAGGACAAGCCCCGGCGCGAGCGAGTCTGTGACCATCAGGTAATTTACTTTTTTTATCAGGGTTACAGCTCCGATGAGTATGAGAGACCCGATAAATCCGCCGTAAAATGTGAGTCCCGAAGAAGCGTACCTAAGCGGGTCTGCGATGAGCTGGGAGATGGTTACGTTTTGCATAAGAAAGAGTAACTTTGCCCCTCCGATTCCTCCGATAACGCATGCTATGAGGATGATCTCTGCAAGGCTTCCATTGAACCCCTTTCTCCGTAGCTCGATATCAAGGACTTTATAAGCGGTCAGGAATGAAATGACCAGGACAACTGAAAATGAATATATTGCAACGTCGCCTATTCTGAAAAGTACAGGATACAATTAGCACTCCCGTTTTGTTTTTGAGGGGTTAAGTTAACACGCTTTGGGTGAGCCTTCAATGGAATTATGCAAACTTTCTGAGCCGGTGTAATACATATGTCAGGCCAAGGGGGTCTTGACCAGATGCCGCTAATTGAGGGTAAGGTGACTGGTTACCCTGAAAACCGCGATCCATCACAAAGTGTGATAACAGACGGTATGGAAACAGAGCCGTTAGCCGTCCCGTGCAGCTCCTTGTTTGACACGTTAGGCCAGCATAACAGACCTTGACACAATGATGTGAATTGCCAAAGAACCATAAAAGCCCCATACTGAGAAGGATTTCAATGCTGCAATCTGCAGCTCACCTGATTGTCATTAAGGCACTACGAAACAGAGATCGTCGGCCGTTAGTGTTCCATGCTGGAAGAACTCAATCAATTTCTTCTACCAGTCCACATCCCTTACTCTGAGTCTAATCTCCTTCTTACCGTTCCAGGTGTTGAATTCAGGGGTGAACACAATATCAATCTGGTCGGGGACTGTGATCGGCTCTTTTAGGTTAAACCAGATCCCATCAAAGATTTTATCTTTTTGTTTTAGCTTAAGACCCAGGTGTTTATCCTTGTGAATGCGTTGAGAAACAACCTGCACAGATTTGGCGAGCAAAACAGGTTCGGGGTTGCCGATTCCGAAAGGGGCGAGGAGGTCGAGTTCCGACACTACCGAGTCATTGATGTCGGCCAAATCAACAAGGCAGTCAATCTTGAGTTTGGAGATAAAATCCCCGTCTGCTTTTTCTATGGCCTTATCAAACATTTTTCTGAGCTTGTCGATGTTCTCTTCTCTTATGGACATTCCTGCTGCAAGCTCGTGCCCACCAAACTTTTCGAATAATTCTCTGCATTCAGACAGGGCGGCGTAAATGTTGATTCCTTCGACGCTCCTTCCCGAACCCTTTCCAATCCCGTCTTCCCCGATTGCGAGCAGAACGGCCGGTCTCTGGTACCTCTCAACTATCTTCGACGCAACGATCCCTATTACTCCCGGATGCCAATTCGGAGAGGCGAGGACGAGGGAGTTTGAGCTTAGAAAGCTCTTATTTGACTCGACCTGTGAGACGGCGTCGAGAAAGATCCGTTCTTCGATGTTTTGTCTTTTTGAGTTTTCTCCATTCAGAATTTTTGCAAGCTCTCTTGCTTTTTCGATGTCCCCCGAAATTAAAAGGTCGACGGCAAAACTGGCGCTCTTCAGCCTTCCTGAAGCGTTTACTCTCGGCCCAAGCTTGAAACCGAGGTCGAATGAATTCACTTCATCCCTGATACCGCTAACTTCCTTTAGCGCGATCATACCGGGGCGCTTGGAATTCAGCATTCGCTTCATTCCTTCCTTCACAAATATGCGGTTTACGTTTGTGAGCGAGGCGCAGTCTGCTACAGTTCCGAGAGCGACAAGGTCGAGATAATCTCCGAGATTGGGTTCATTGTTTTTGAAAAACCCTGAGTCCCTCAGCGCTCTTCTGACTCCGATTACAAGGTTAAAGATCACCCCGACCCCTGTTATCTCTTTCCCCGGATATGGGCAATCCGGTTGGTGCGGGTTCAAGACGGAAATTGCATCGGGGAGCACCTCCGGCGGTTCGTGATGGTCAGTGACTATGAAATCTACCTCTAATTTTTTTGCTTCTTCTACTTCTTTCCAAGCAGTTATTCCGCAATCGCCGGAGACAATTAGAGAAACCCCCTCGCTTTTCAGCCTTTTTATGGCGTCAAGATTCACGCCGTAACCTTCTTTTATCCTATCGGGATTGTAATAAGTGACGCTCGCTCCGAGATTGTTTAGAAATGTGTAAAAAAGGGCGGTAGCCGTAACGCCGTCGACGTCATAGTCGCCGTATATAGCCATCTTCTCTCTTTTTTCGATAGCCGTTTTTATTCTGTCCACGGCTTCGTTCATCCCCTTTAAAAGGTAGGGGGACGGAAGGTCAAAAAGGGTGCTTTTAAAAAAAAGCTCAGCTTCGGTCTCGTTCTCGATGCCTCGGTTTATTAGAACCTGAGCAGTAAGGGGCGATATTTCAAGACTCTTGGTAATTTTTTCCTTGAGTTTTATATTTTCTTTTTCTAAGACCCAGTGCTTTTTCATTAGTTCTATTGTCGGGGCGTTATCCCTTAGGCTTTGATCATTGTATGGCACGGCAAAATTTTCGCAGCAAAAAACTGCTCCTACTTTTTGATCAATTCTGTGTCGAAAGAAAATAAGACCCAGCGCAAAACTGTCTTTAGTCTTTATTCGAGGCTAGGTATTTTTCTTTAAGTAACCAACCAAACCCCTGAGTCCAAGCAGGTAGCTTTCAACTCCAAACCCGGAAATTACTCCTATAGCTACCCCCGATATGAAGGATTTGTGCCTGAACTCCTCACGCCTGAAAACATTTGATATGTGGACTTCGACGGTTGGAATTCCGGTTGCGGCCAGCGCATCTCTTATTGCGACGCTCGTATGTGTGTATGCTCCTGAGTTGATTATTATCCCGTCGAATTTTCCCATGGCGTCCTGGATTTTCGTCACAATTTCTCCTTCTGAGTTTGACTGGAAGAATTCAATTTTAGATACTAACGTCTTTGACTCGTTCTCCAAAAGCGAATTAATTTCTTGGAGTGTGGTCTTGCCGTAAATTTCCGGTTCTCTCTTTCCAAGTAGATTTAGGCTCGGTCCGTGAATTACAAGGATTTTCATGTTTTATCCCTTAGACAGATGATAAATGATGCAGAATACATGATGCAAGATAGATAAAACAAATTTTAAATCATAAATTAGAAGCCCAGCATGTTTGCGATTTCGAGCTAGATTATCGGAATTAACTCTATGTCTTGCCTCTTATCTCTTAGTCGTATAACCCAATTTTTCGTTCACAAAATAAGCTCTCGCTTCCTCCAATTTCATCCGTATCGTGGTATTCTCAGGGTTTTGTTCATAGAGCTTGGCAAGAATCTCGAAAGCGTCTTCATACAGTCCCTGGTTCATGAAGAGGTCTGCCATAGTCTCGGTGTAGATCTTGCTCTTGAAAGAACTCGAAACCGAATTCAGCTCTTCATCGCTTGGATATTCGGCCGACTCGTCTATGTTCTCTTCAAACGAGGGGAGTACTTTCTCACTTTCTTCAGCGAGGGCGACTTCTCTTTTTAACTCCAGAATAATCTCGTTTATCTCGTTATCACCCGGAAAAAAGGAAGCAACCGTTTCAGCGATATCCAGGGCGCTGTCCAGCTTACGTTCCCCCCTGTAGATTTGGACCAGAATTTTGCCCGCTGCGGCGTTGTCAGGAGCCCGTTGCACAATTTCTTCCATTTCTTTTTTTGCGGCGTGCGTCATCCCCTTTTCATAAAAAATCTTCCCAAGAATAAACTTGCCTGTGATGTTTTGCGGGTTATGTTTCAGGCCGTTTATGAGAACATCGGTCGCCTTGTTGATCTCTCCCAGTTTTATTAGTATCTCTCCGAGAAAAACAAAAACTGCCGAGGACGGATTCTCAGACAGGAGCTTTTCGTATTTTGCCCTGAGCGATCGGAGTTCGTCTTGGCTTAATTCTTTCTCGCTTGCCATGAAGTCTTTCTTCCATATTACTTTAAAATGGAAAGATGAGTCAAGAAGATAAGGATAGTTCTGAATTTTGTCATTTATATCCTTCCGGATTTTCTCTTTATCATGCTAAGGAGAAAACCGAGCTCCTCTACTTTCAGGACTTTTGCTAAACCGAAATAGACCGCTGCTCCACCTATGATCGCGCTTAAAAATATCACAAGCTTCTCGAACGAGACCCCGCTTTGGAACCACTCTGACAAAGTAGACACCTTCCATGCAAACAAACCCATAATAAGCGATGCCGCCGATATTTTAAGACAGTATACAATGGTATTTTTCATGTCTATCATTCCTACTCGTTTATTAAGCGCATAGAACAGGAGAGAAAAGTTAAAAATAGACGAGATCGAGCTCGCAAGAGCAAGCCCGGTGTGTTTGAGTCCTAGAGTAAACCCAAATATGTATCCAAAAACCGCGTTTGCGATGAAAGCCAGGAACGCGAACATGACCGGTGTCTTGGTGTCCTGCATAGCGTAAAAAGTAGGCGCTGTTATCCGTACTCCTCCTACCGCCCATAGTCCTATAGTGTATCCAAGTAGTGCTTGAGCAGTGCTCAGGGTTGCCTCGTAGGTAAACTCTCCTCTCTGATATAGAAGGTTGCATATGGGAACACGAAGGGCTATGAGTCCTGTGAGCGCAGGGGCTATTAAAAACAGCATGAACCTCAGCGAATATGAGTAGCTCTCTTTAAACCTCTCTACATCTCCCTTAGATGTCTGAGAAGAAAGGTTGGGGAGCAGAACCGTCGCTATGGAGACTGCAACTATTCCAAGTGGAAATTCCATGAGTCTCTCAGAGTAGTATAGATATGAGACAGTTCCTTCCGGGAGGTGAGAGCCGTACTGCGTGCTCACAAGGATATTCAAGTTGTAAACTGCTACTCCAAAAAGTTGAGGAGCCATTAGAAGAGCTATTCTCTTCACAGCCGGATGACGGATATTCTTTGTAAAGCTATGGAGGAATCCCTCACTGTTCAGGAAAGGAATTTGGAAGGCAAACTGCAATGCTCCTCCAATAATGACCCCTATAGCAAGCGCAAAGATCGGAACGTCTAGGCTCTGATGGAGGAGAAAAATTACGCCAATGCTCCCGATGTTGAAAACTACCTGTGCAAACGCTGGGGCAAAAAAACGCTTTAACGAGTTTAGAATCCCCATTGAAAGAGCCGTGAGGGATGCAAAAAAGATGTAGGGAAACATTATTCTGTTGAGGTCTATGGAGAGGTTGAAAGTATTTTCTTTAAAACCGGAAGCGAAAAGAGTTATTATGTAGGGAGATAAAAGTACCCCAAGAAATGAGACCAGAATTAAAACGGTAAAAAGAAGAGTGAACGTGACATCAGAAACCCGCTTTGCGTCTTCTCTACCGTTTTTCTCCATGTACTCGGTGAATACAGGAATAAAAGACACCGTTAAAGAACCTTCGGCAAGGAGTCTTCTGAGAAGGTTGGGTATTCTGAATGCGACATAGTAAGCGTCGGTCTCGGCTTTCGCTCCAAAGAAAAAAGCTATTACCATGTCCCTTATATAGCCCGTTATCCTGCTGAATAGCGTTACTAATCCGACTATACCCACGGCGCGTGTGATCTCTTTTTTTTCGTCCATCGAGGCGTGTATTTTATATGAACGGTATGAGCAATCAAAATTTTGTTATTTCATTTGATCCAAAAGACAAACTAACGACCCGTCACGATCAACTTCTGACCCGGCGTGAATGCGTCGAGGAGATATTTGACCTATTTGTAAAACGGAATAGTGAGCTAAAGAAAATTAGACCCTTCGATTCCTCTGGGTGACAATTGAGAGGTTGCAACTTCCTTATTGAGTGCAACTTTACAGAACATTGTCCTTTTGCTTAAATCTTGATTTGTACAAATCATGTATCACAGATGGCACATCATTTATCTATGAGAATTTTTACCTCTTCAAATTCAATCTCTTTTTTCAGATTTTGTAGTAACTTTTTTACTTCCTCAATCAAGTCTCCTGTAGAAATGATTTTTATTATTCCCTCCTCTGGATTCTCAGTTCTTACCCAAGCAAGGTGGGAATATGTGCCGAGGATCGATTGTATATAGACCGTTTCACTTTTGTCGTGAATCTTGATATATATAGTTGCCATTTGTTCCGATTAAAAAATAAAAAATCAGCTTGTTCTTGTTAATATTTTAGCCCAAAATATTGGCATATTCGAGCTTCTCTGTTTACTTTTTGACAAATTCGCTGTAATACTTAAAGCATTGTCTTAAGTATGTCTTTTATCAGTATGAAGTGATGAATGAAATGACATCGCTGACAGCCAAACTGCAAAATTGACAAAAAAATTACCAAAACCTTCTCTTATTCCTTACCATCTGAAAAAAAATAAAAAATTTCATAAAGTTACTTGACAAAGTTCACACATTTTTATATAGTGGTCTAAAGTGGCATAAAGTGGCATTATAGGGCGTTTCGAGGCATATTAGGGCACAACATGTTTCGCGGCAGATATGAGCATACAATGACAGATAAAGGGCGAATAAGCGTGCCGTCACGGTTTAGAGAGGTACTTAGAGACAAATACGGAGAGGAAACTCTTATAATAACGAACTTTGACATGTGCCTGGCTGCCTATCCGGTTAAAGAGTGGGAGGAAATTGAAAAAAAAGCCGCCGACCTTCCTCAATTTAAACCAGAAGTGGTCTCTCTTCTCAGGTATCTCATGGGAGCAGCAGTTGATTGTCCGATTGACGGGCAAGGGAGAGTCCTCGTTCCACATTCCCTCAGGAACCATGCACAGGTCAAACGAGAGGTAGTAATGATCGGGATGCTCACAAAGTTTGAGATATGGTCAAAAGAGTTGTGGGAACAAGAAGGGTCCAAGAGTGCTTACGAAGAGTTCAGGAGAAGCAGAGAGATACTAGCGGGCCAAGGTTTGTAAATAAATGGGAAAGGCTTTGTTGGAGATAGAAAACCCGGTTCATAAGTCCGTGATGATAAATGAGGCGATGGAATTTTTATGTCCTCGTCCCGATGGCATCTATATAGATGCAACTCTTGGACTCGGGGGTCACACGGAGGCTATCTTTAAAATTTCCGGTTTTCAGACGAGGGTGCTGGGATTCGATGTTGACGATGAATCTCTCACTTTCTCAAAGAAGCGCCTTTCAGTCTTTGCAGCGCATGTTGATTTCATAAACAAGAATTTCTCTGAAATTAAGATGGTGCTCGAATCGCTTGGCATAGATGAAGTGGACGGAATAATCGCCGACCTGGGGATGTCTTCTTTCCACATCGAAGGAAGCGGGAGGGGATTCAGTTTTTTGAGAGACGAACCACTCGACATGAGAATGGACTCCAGGCTGAGGTTTACGGCTTATGACCTAATTAATGAGATGGACGAAGATGAAATTTCAAAGATACTGAGAATATATGGGGAGGAGAAATGGGCAAAGAGAATCGCGCGTGAAATACTTGGCTGCCGTCGCGTGAACCCTATAAAGAGATCGACCCAACTTGCCGATATTGTCTCTAATGCGATCCCGAGGCAATTTCATCCTAACAGCATTCATCCCGCCACGAAGACCTTTCAGGCGCTTCGCATAGCGGTAAACAATGAACTGGAAAACCTGGAACGCTTTTTAGCGGATGCGGTTCGATTTCTAAAGATAGGGGGAAGAGTAGTAGTAATTTCTTTTCATTCCCTCGAAGACAGGATGGTAAAAAATAGTTTTAAAAGAATGTCTTCGCCATGTGTATGCCCACCGGGGTTGCCTATATGCGGATGCGGAAGAAAAAGTAGCCTTAAAATTCTCACTTCTTCTCCTCTCGTGCCTGACGAAGCAGAAATACTCAACAACTCTAGAGCAAGAAGCGCAAAATTAAGAGCGGGAGAGAAAATATAGATCATGGCTATAGCTAGAACCGTTAGAGTAAGAGGCAGCTCAGATTTGGAGAAAGCAGTTTTTTCGACAAAGTTTTTGATGATTTCTCTTCTTGCCGTATGTATTGCCCTTCTTTATATAACCATCAAGGTAGAAGCCGTGAAAATCGGCTATCAGATCTCCTCCAACAAGAAAAAAGAGGAAGAGGTATTAAAACAGAACCTTATTCTTAGAGCCGAATTCATGAAGTTAAAGTCCCCGGAAAGGGTTGAACGCATCGCCGAAGACCTCGGCTTCAGATTCCCCACTCAGGAAGACCTAATCTATATTGAACATAAGACCGTAGTCGGGGAGAGGAAATGAGGTTAAATAAAAACTCAAAGAAGAGAATCTCCCTAGCTAAGGATTTGAGTAAACCAAAATGGAAGGTCTGTCTGGTTGGGGCGGTTATTCTCGTGCTCTTCGGAGCGATATCTGTCAGGGCTTTCATGCTGCAGGTGTTGAATAGAGACCGGGCTTTCGACGTGGCCAAGAGACAGCACCGCGGGCTTTTTACCCTTCTTCCACGTCGAGGGAAAATCCTCGATATAAATGGTAAGGAACTTGCCCTGAACGTCGACGCCAGTTCTGTTTATGTGCACCCTGCAAATGTGAGAGACCCTAACAGCCTTTCTAAGATTCTCTCCAAGTACCTCAAGCCCACTCAGAAAGAAATTAATGGGATGCTGCTTTCCAAGAAGCCGTTTGTGTGGATAGAAAGGCTTGCCGAACCCGAGGCTGTTTCCAGGCTGAAAAGTGCCGGTCCCGAAGCTATAGGTTTCATAGAAGAGCCTAAGCGTGTATATCCCAACGGACACCTTGCGGGACAGTTGCTTGGGTTTACCGATATCGATTCAAAGGGAATAGAAGGAATAGAATACGAACTTGACAGCATTCTTGCGGGCAATCCTGGAAAAATAATAGTAAAGAAAGACGCTCGCGGAAGAGAAATTATGAACGCCCCAGTAGATATAGAAGCTAGCGTGACGGGGTACGGCATCGTTCTCACGATAGACTCTCAGATTCAGTACATTGTGGAAAGAGAATTAGAAGCGGGTATTAAGAAAACTAATGCGGAAAGGGGGATGGCGGTGTTAATGAACCCTGAGACGGGTGAGCTGTTAGCCGTAGCGTCTTATCCGTTTTTTGATCCTAACTATGTCAACAAGTACGGGGAAAAGACAAGAAGGGATCTCCCGATATGGTATTCGTTTGAACCAGGCTCGACGATAAAGATATTTCTGGCTGCGGCTGCATTCGAGGAAAAAAAAGTGAAGCCGACTTCAAAGTTCGATTGCGAGAAGGGGAGGAGGAAAGTAGGCCCATCGATTATCAACGACGTTCACCCCTACGGCATACTCAGCGTAGCGGAGATTATAGAGGTATCGAGCAACATTTGTGCGACAAAAATAGCCGAGGTCCTGGGCAAAGATAAGTTCTACGAGTACCTCAAGGGTTTTGGGTTCGGGGCCAAAACGGAGATAGACCTTCCTGGGGAATCGAGCGGAAGACTGGCGAACTCCAAAAACTGGGGTCCTGTCGAACTTGCTACTCTCTCTTTCGGTCAGGGAATATCGGTCACTGCTGTTCAACTTGCTTCGGCTCTCTCTGCCGTCGCAAACGGCGGATATCTGATGAAGCCCTTTGCGGTCAAAGAAATAAGAGCTCCTGACGGAAGGGTTATGCGTAGAAGGGAGCCCGAGGTTATAAGAAGGGTAATCTCGTATGATAGCACTGAAGAGATAAAGAAAATTTTAGAAGGGGTTGTTGAGAACGGCACAGGAAAGGAAGCCTCGACACCCGGATATCGGGTTGCAGGAAAGACGGGGACGGCTCAAGTTCCCAATCCTGAAACCGGCGGGTATTATTCCAATCGTCATATAGCATCTTTTATTGGGTTTGCTCCGGCTGACGAACCCAAAATCGCTCTTGTCGTGGTTGTAGAAAATCCCAAAAAAAGCGTTTACGGTGGAATAGTAACTGCCCCTATATTCAAGGAAATTACGGAGAAGGTGCTTTTTTACTTGGGGGTTTCGCCAGATGAGACTATAGCTAAAGCGAAAATAATGCCTGACCTCCGGGGTATGAGCGCTAGGGATGTACTCAGGTGGGCTGAGGAAGAAGGGATAAAAATCAAATTAAAGGGGAGCGGCTTTGCTACAGATCAAAAACCGAGAGCGGGAGAGAGAATAAAAGACGGAGTGGTTTGCTCCATAGAACTCAAGCAGACAATATGATCTTAAAAGAATTAATAAAAGGGCTAAAAACAAGACAAATCCTTGCTCCAAAGGACGTAGAAATTCTCGGAATCACATACAATTCAACACTAGTTCAAGAAGGGTTTCTCTTTGCTGCCATAGACGGCGAAAAAACGGACGGACACAACTATATAGACTCAGCAATCGGGAACGGTGCAAAAGCGCTGCTCGTGGAAAAAATTCCACGCAGTCTTTCGGAGGACATTGCGACTATAGAGGTTGAGGATACTATGTCGTCGCTCGCCCGTGTTTCAGCCAACTTTTTCGGACATCCTACTAAGCACCTCACTCTTGTCGGCGTTACCGGGACCAATGGCAAAACTACCACCGCTTACCTTATCGAGTCCATATGGCGGGAAGAGGGGAAAAATGCAGGCGTCATAGGAACAGTTGAATATAGATTCTCGGGGAAAAGTGTTCCTGCACCAATGACTACTCCGGAGTCGTTAGACTTGATGAGAATGTTTTCCGAAATGAGAGACTCTGGGACACAGGCTGTAGCCATGGAGGTTTCCTCTCATGCTCTCGATAGAAAAAGGGTTCTAGGATGCCATTTGGACGCGGCGGTTTTTACAAACCTAACTCAGGACCATCTCGACTATCACGGGACTATCTCGAATTATTTCGAGGCCAAGAAAAAACTGTTTACCGAGATTCTCAGAGAGAGCGAAAAGAAGGATAAATTCTCCATAATAAACTTTGACGACCCTTACGGAAGAGAAATCGCAAAGCTTACAGCCGGAAAAATCATTTCCTATTCCATTAAAAAAGGAGACGCTTCGGTTTATCCCGAAAAACAGAGCATTAACTCGGAAGGAATATGGTCTATTGTCCAAACTCCCTGGGGAAAGGTTGAGCTAGATTCAAGATTCTTTGGACAGCATAATCTCTCCAACATCCTTGCAGCCGCTGCAACCGCCCTGACCCTTGGCTCTCCTATAAGCGCTGTAGAGAAGGGAATACAAAAACTAACGTCGGTTCCCGGCAGGTTGGATAGAGTTGAAAACTCTGTCGGAATGACTGTTCTTGTGGATTATGCACACACACCCGATGCGCTGAACAATGTTCTTAACTCTGTAAGACCGTTCACGCCCGGCAAGCTTATTCTAGTCTTCGGATGCGGGGGAGATAGAGACTCAACCAAAAGACCGGCCATGGGGAAAATAGCGAGGACGCTTTCTGATGTTCTGATAGTGACATCTGATAATCCCCGGACTGAAGACCCAGAGCTGATAATAGACCAAATAGAGAAGGGAATTTTCGAGGTGGACTTTGATGAAAGACCCTATTTCAGGATGCCGAATAGGCGTGAAGCGATAAGAAAGTCGATTGAAATCGGAGCAGAAGGTGATACGGTAATTATCGCGGGAAAAGGACATGAAAACTATCAGATTATTGGGACAAAAAAATTACAGTTTGACGACAAGAAAGAGGCTAATGTCGCCTTAGTAGAAAAGCAAAAATCGGGGAACAATGCTTAAGCTCAACGTCGTTCTGAATTCGATAAACGGAAAGCTGATAGAAAAACAAAACGGCTTGTCCCACCATAAGCAGGAAGATATAGTTTTCTCGGGCGTCTCGACGGATTCGAGAAGGATAAAAAAGGGCGAGCTTTTCTTCGCTCTTTCCGGAGAAAACTTCGACGGTCATGATTTCATCGGAGAGGCGTTCGAAAAAGGCGCAAAGGCTGCTGTCGTAGAAAAGCTGCCTGTTAACAAAAACGGGAAATTAATTATCCAGGTTCGATCTACGGTTACAGCTTTTGGAGAACTCGCGTCAGCCTGGAGAATGAGTTTCCCGGGCTTGAAACTGGCGGCGATCACGGGTTCAAACGGAAAAACAACGACGAAAGAAATGGCTTCGAGCATTCTCTCTTTGAGATTTTCCGTGCTGAAGAACTCGGGGAATTTCAACAATCTGATCGGTCTTCCCCTTACACTTTTGAGGATAACCGAAAATCACGGCGCGGCTGTGGTGGAGCTGGGGATGAACGAATTTGGGGAAATAAAGAGACTATCGGAAATTGCGCGCCCCGATACCGGAGCTATTACCAATATAGGAAGGGCACACCTCGAAAAACTGGGTGGTATCGAGGGAGTCGCAAGGGCAAAGGCTGAGCTTGTAGAAGGGTTTACCGAAGATAACACCTTTGTGGTCAATATGGATGACCCGCGAACAGCGGAAATCGGGGACCGTCTTAACTGTAAAAAAATTAGATTTGGATTGAACAGTCCTGGAGTCCATGTTTCAGCAAGAGACATCATCTCGGTAGATTTTTCGGCAATCAAGTTTAATATGGTTGTAGAGGGCAAGGCGTTCCCGGTTAGGGTCAGAGGAATAGGACTGCATAACGTTATGAACGCCCTATGCGCCGGCGGAGTCGCGCTCTCTCTCGGATGCAATAGGGACGACATTCAGGCGGGCCTCGAAAGGTTCATACCGTCTTACATGAGGCTTGAGGTTATGGATACTCCTTTAGGGTTTAAAGTGATAAATGATACCTATAACGCAAATCCTGATTCCATGAGAAAGGCTATAGAAGAGCTTGCGAGACTGAGGAGAGACGGACATGCCGTGGCCGTGCTTGGCGATATGTTGGAGCTTGGAAATGCGAGTGAATATGAGCATGAAAGTGTCGGCGAGTTTCTTTCAGAAAAAAAAATAGATTTCGTGATAGCATATGGAAAACACGGAAGTCATGTCCTGAGCGGGACCAGGGGTCAAATGGAATCGGCATTGGCTCTGTCGCACGAACAAGCCGCGGAGATTCTGATCAAGATCGCCAGGCCGGGAGACTTGGTGCTCGTGAAGGGTTCCAGGGGAATGAAAATGGAAAACGTAATTCAGAGGTTGTTCAAGGAGTAGACTTTTAATGTTTTATCTGCTTTATTTGTTGAAAGAGGATTTTGTACTTTTTAATGTTTTTAAGTACATCACCTTTCGTTCGTTCGGCGCAGGTGTGACAGCTTTTCTAATCAGCATTATTCTGGGAAAAGCGTTTATAAATTTTCTGTCTAAAAAACAGCTCAAGGAAAAGATCCGTGTGGACGGTCCTCCGGGACACAAGTCTAAGGCAGGGACTCCGACGATGGGAGGAGCGTTTATTGTCATAGCGATAATTGTCTCGGCTCTTCTCTGGGTGAACCTTATAAACAATACTATATGGGTCGTACTTCTTTTTACGGTCAGCTACGCTCTTATCGGTTTTGCTGACGATTGGTTGAAGCTTTATCACAGAAAGGGAATGCGAGCAAAGGTGAAATTCCTGCTCCAGGTTGTTTTGGGAATTCTTTTTATTTTTCTCCTGCTGAGCGAGAAAAAGGGATTCACAATGTCTATCAGAGTCGACCAAATCGCTTATTATTCTTTTACGTCGGTCGTATTCCCTTTCTTCAAAAAGGCAGTAATCAACCTTGGGTATTTATATATACCTTTTGCGGTAATTGTAGTTGTAGGGGCGTCAAACGCAGTGAATCTCACGGACGGCCTTGACGGTCTGGCTATCGGTTCGATAACGGTTGCAGTCACAACTTACATAGTGTTCGCTTATCTTTCGGGGCACGCCGAGTTTTCGAGATACCTTCAGATCCCGTACATACCTGGCGGCGGAGAGCTGGCGGTATTTTTGGCGGCAGTAGGCGGTGCTTGTCTCGGATTTCTCTGGTACAATGCCCATCCTGCCGAGGTGTTCATGGGAGATGTAGGATCCCTCGCGCTCGGCGCCGCTATAGGCTCGGTAGCTCTCATAATCAAGCAGGAGCTTCTTCTCATAGTAGTCGGCGGTCTTTTCGTGATGGAAGCAGCTTCGGTAATAATCCAGGTGGTCTCGTTCAAGCTCACGGGGAGAAGGGTATTCCGTATGGCTCCTCTTCACCACCACTTCGAGCTCAACGGGTGGCCTGAATCGAAGGTGGTCACCAGATTCTGGATAATCTCGTTAGTGCTTTCGCTGGTTGCGCTTTCCACACTGAAGTTGAGATAGACAGTTTCTCCGTGCAGTTTTTAACCACGCTACAGGAAAATTAGTAAGTCTGGCTCGATAATAACGGAAATGGAACTCGGCGGAAAAAAAATATTAGTCGTAGGCCTCGGTAAAACCGGTATTCAAACGGTGAGGTTTCTGCTCAAAAAAAGAGCTGATATAAGGGCGAGCGATGCAAATCCCTTTGAAAAGCTCCCGGGAGAGGCAAAGGAATTCCAGGATAAAGGAGTAAAAATAGAAGCAGGAGGACACAGTAACGGGATGTTTCTCTGGGCTGACACGATAGTTCTAAGCCCGGGCGTGCCCTTTGGAATTCCTCCTGTAAGAGAGGCTTTACGCAGAGGAATCGAGGTAATGAGCGAGCTGGAGCTTGCTTGGAGGTATGTTAAAAAACCGGTAATTGCAATAACTGGCTCGAATGGTAAGACCACAACATCGTCTCTTGTAGCCGCGATTTTACGGGCATCGGGTAGAAAAGTTTTTCTGGGTGCGAATATTGGAACTCCTCTCATTCAGATTGCTGAAGAAGACGGCGCTTTTGATTTTCTGGTGCTCGAACTAAGCAGTTTTCAACTTCAGGGCATATCCACATTCAGGCCTCATATCGGGGTTCTTCTCAACATATCCCCAAACCATCTCGATCATCACGAGAGCTTTGATGAATACGCGTGTTCTAAAATGCGAATTTTCTCGAACCAGACCCATCTCGACTGTGCTGTCTACAACTGCGATGACCCGATGATAAAAGAAAGTGCTTTGAGAATAAAATCCCGGAAAATTCCCTTTGGAAGAACTCGAGCGGAGGGCGGCGTGTTCTTAGACGGAAACTCCGCTATGTTCGGCGATGAAACATACGACCTGACGGCGATGAAACTTATCGGTATGCATAACCGGGAGAACGCAATGGCTGCAATCGCCTCGTCTAGGACTCTCGGATGTCAACCTGAATTAATAGAGAGTGAGATAGTGAAGTTCGACCCGCTTCCGCACAGAATCGAGTTTGTCTGTGAGGTAAAAGAAGTGAGGTTTTACGACGATTCAAAATCTACAAGCCCAGGGGCGACTCTTAGGGCATTGGAGAGCTTTTCTCCTCCGGTAATTCTCGTTGCAGGGGGAAAAGACAAGGGCGTGAGCTATGAAGTTCTCAAAGATGAGATTCGCGGGAAGGTAAAACTGCTTGTCCTTTTCGGCGAGTCGAGGTTTAGGATGAAAAGCGAGCTCGGGGGAGAGGTAGATACAGCCCTAGCGTCTTCTCTCGAAGAGGCTGTCGATAAAGCTCTGATGAATGTGGAAAGAGGAGATACCGTGCTTTTTTCTCCATCCTGTTCTAGCTTTGACATGTTTAACTCTTACGAAGAAAGAGGGAGGAAATTCAAGGAAATTGTCCAAAATATTTCAGTTTGAGGGTAAAGGATACGACCTGGGAATTATCATATCAGTGGTTTTTCTGTCAGCTATGGGCATGCTCATGGTATATAGCACCAGTTCGGTTTACGCTTTGGAAGAGTTCAAAGACCCAAGCTATTTCCTGAAGCGTCACACGATATACCTTGCGATCGGTTTTGTCTGCATGTTTATTCTAATGAACCTCGACTATAGGGTCTTGAGGCGGTTTGTGTATCCCGCTTATATATTCGGTTTGTTAATACTAATTCTAGTTCTCGTTCCAGGCATAGGGGATGAAGTCGGCGGGGCGAAAAGGTGGATAGACCTCGGCCCAGGGAGTTTCCAGCCGTCTGAGATAGCAAAGTTCCTCCTGGTTTTATATCTTTCGCATTCAATCACAAAGAAGAAAGAGAAAATGAATACCTTCTTCGTGGGGTTTGTTTCCCATACCCTGATTGCCGGCGCTTATATTGTCCTACTTCTCCTAGAACCGGATTTCGGGATGGTCGTGATAATTACCATGGTTCTTTTCGGGCTGCTTTTTGTCGGGGAGATGAAAGTGAGCTATCTGGCAGCCTCAGGAGTCATGTCCGCCGGTCTACTTATTCTTGCGGTCATGAGCGAGAGCTACAGGATGAAACGCATAATGTCGTTCTTGAATCCTTGGGAGGACCCTCTTGGGTCAGGTTATCAAGCAGTACAGTCTTTCGTCGCTCTCGGTCTAGGCGGAGTTGCCGGAGCAGGCCTAGGAGACAGCACGCAAAAATTATTCTTCCTCCCACAGGCTCATACAGATTTTATCTTTTCGATAATCGGAGAAGAACTTGGGTTCATAGGAGTGCTGGCAATAATCATCGGTTTTGGAGTTTTTGTGCTTAGAGGTCTAAGGGTGGCTCTAAGGGCATCCGATCATTTCGGGTGCTATCTTGTTTTTGGCTGCACCATGCTGATCGCTCTCCAGGCGGGTATTAACATGGCGGTTGCCGTCGGGTTATTTCCGATAAAGGGTCTAACACTCCCGTTCATCAGCTATGGAGGGACATCTCTCGTGAGCACCTTTGCGGGGGTGGGAATAATTCTCAGCGTTTCGAGAAAGGTAGTAAAATGAGGGTCATAATAGCGGGCGGAGGCACGGGAGGTCATATATTTCCTGCAATCTCGATTGCAGAGGAGATACTGTGGAGAAACCCCGGAAGCTGTGTACTGTTCATTGGAACAAAAGAGGGGTTGGAAAAGAAAACGCTGACACAAAAGGGTTATTCACTCGAATACATAAGCTCGAGAGGAATAGTGGGGAAGGGGATAATAAGAGGTATTAAAGGCATAACTTCCGCTTTCAAGGGTTTGTTTGATTCTTTTGATATTATAAGGAAATTCGGCCCGGACGCGGTGGTCGGCGTCGGCGGTTACGTTTCGGGACCCGTCGTATGTGCTGCACTATTGCTCTTAATTCCAACAGCTATATGCGAGCAGAACTCAATTCCTGGAGTTACTAACAGGTTTCTCGGAAGATTCGTGAAAAGGGTTTTTGCCTCATTCGAGGCCAGTGTCAGGTTTTTTCCCAGAGAAAGAACAATGGTTGTGGGAAACCCGATAAGGACAGAAATAATGCGGGAGAGTAAATCGACCCGGAGGGAAAGCGACGGCATCACAGTCCTAGTCTTTGGAGGTAGTCAGGGGGCACGGACTCTCAATATCTCCGTTCCAAAGGCATTCGGTATTCTTGGCAGGCATGATATCTCTATTATTCACCAAACAGGGGAAAAGGACATTGACGAAGTGAAAAAGACTTATGAATGGTATGGCATTCGCGCAGCAGTCTTTACGTTCATAGAAAACATGGCAGACGCCTACAGTCAAGCGGATTTGGTAATAGGAAGGGCAGGAGCTGGGACCATTGCGGAGATTACGGCGCTTGGGAAACCGTCGATACTAGTCCCTTATCCCTTTTCTGCATACGGTCATCAGTCGGAAAATGCTATGATTATGAAGAGAGCCGGAGCCTCGCTAGTGCTCGAGGATAAAGACGCAACCCCCGCGAGATTAGTAGAAATTTTAAGAGATTTACTAAAAGACGATATACTTGGTGATATGGCCAAGAGTGCAAAAAGCCTCGGCAGACCAAATGCAGCAAAAGATATAGTCGATGAACTACATAAATTGATAAATATTCCAAATCACAAATATCAAATCGCAAATAGTTAATGCTTATCTTTCTTTTTGAATTTGGTATATGAGATTTGTAGCCGGCTTCAAAAATGTATGGACGAATCAAGGAAATTCATTTTGTGGGAATAGGCGGAATAGGGATGAGCGGAATAGCCGAAGTCCTTCTCAATATGGGCTATGGAATTACCGGCTCTGATTTGAAGAGAACCGATACGGTCGAGAGACTGGAACGTCTAGGCGCAAAAATCTTTATCGGTCATGATCCCGAGAATGTAGGAAACGCAGATGTAGTCGTAACGTCTTCGGCAGTAAAAAAAAATAATCCCGAAGTACTAGCAGCCAAGTATAGGAAAATACCTCTGATCCCCAGAGCCGAGATGCTCGCTGAGCTGATGAGGCTCAAATACGGCATAGCAGTTGCCGGAAGTCATGGAAAGACGACGACGACATCAATGATCTCGACTGTGTTGGCTTTTGGAGGGTTTGACCCGACGATCGTAGTCGGCGGCAAATTGAAAACACTGGGCACAAACGCTCATCTGGGAAAGGGTACTTTCATGGTAGTTGAAGCCGATGAGAGTGACGGTTCTTTTCTCATGCTTTCTCCCGTCATTGCCGTGGTGACGAACATAGACAGAGAGCATCTGGACTATTATGAAAATATAATCCACCTTAAGGAAGCTTTCTCGGAGTTCTTGAACAAGGTACCGTTTTACGGGCTAATAGTGCTGTGTATCGATTGTCCTCGACTTAAATCGATTATCCACAGCATCAAGAAGAGGTTCACAACTTACGGGTTTTCCCCTGAAGCGGAATTTAAGGCAGAAGAAGTCAGGGTTTCCGGGTTCGAGACCAGATTCAGGGTTTTGTTCAAAGGCTCTTACCTGGGGGATGTAAAGATAAACACTGCCGGGAGGCATAACGCGGAGAACGCGCTCGCCTCTTTTGCGGTGGGTATGGAGTTGGGGATGAGCTTCGAGCGAATAAGAGACGGTCTGGCGGAATTCAGTGGAATCGATAGGAGGCTTCAGGTAAAGGGTGAAGCTAGAGGGGTTTTGGTAGTTGATGATTATGGTCATCATCCTCAGGAGATTCGAGCAACGGTAAGAGCGATTAAAGAGGCTTTCTCGAGGAGAATCGTGGTAATCTTTCAGCCCCACAGATATACTAGAACCCACCTTTTATTCGATGAGTTCGTGAAGGTTTTGAGCGAGGTTGACCTGCTCTTTATCCTGGATATATACCATGCGGGAGAAACTCCGATCGAGGGTGTGAGTTCGGAAAAGCTTGTCAAGGCAATAAGAGAAAACGGACATCAAAACGTTTTTTATACAGAAGATTTCGATGCTGCGGTACGACTTGCTTTAGAATCGACTAAACCCGGAGATGTGGTTCTCACGCTTGGAGCAGGAAACGTGTGGACGCTTGGAGAGAAGATAGTTAAAGAGCTTTAGAGAGCTGTCATGAGCAGAATTGTAGAAGAACTGGATAAGATCGGATGCGAATACATGTCAGGATTTCCGATGAGCAGGTATACCTCGATGCGCGTCGGAGGAGCTGCTGATTTGATGGTTTATCCAAAGAACCAGCCGGAGCTTATATTGGTTTTAAACACGCTCCATTCTCTTGATGTTAGCTGGACGGTCCTCGGCGGCGGCTCGAACACAATTATTGAGGACGACGGGTTGAAAGGCGTATTAGTCAGTACGAGAAGGATGCGCAATATTCAGGTACTCGAGAACGGGAAGGTTCTAGCCGAAGCTGGCGCTGTGTTGGGAACTATTCTAAATATTTCTCTTCGCTCTGGACTCTCGGGTTTCGAATTTGCCGCTGGAATTCCCGGAACAGTTGGCGGCGGGGTAGTAATGAATGCCGGCGCCAACGGCGGAGAGATAAAAGACGTAGTGGAAAAGGTGTGGGTTTGGATTGACGGCAAAGAGATTGTTTTGTCAAGGGATGAAATCAAATTTGAATATAGAAAAAGCGATCTTCCCCGGAAAAGCGTAGTCACCAGAGCGCTTTTCGGACTGAGTAATAGCAACAGAAGCGATATCGAGAAAAGGGTTAAAGACTACCTCGATAAAAGAAGTCAAACTCAGCCTATAACGCTTTCTAATTCAGGATCGATATTTAAGAATCCTCTTGAAGTTCCGGCCGGAAAGCTTCTGGAACAGCTTGGGTTGAAGGGCTTTACTATAGGCGGTGCCAGATTTTCAGAGCTCCACGCAAATTTCATCGTGAATTCAGGCAACGCAAAGGCTTCAGACGTTATCAGACTAATTGAAACGGCAAGGGAAGAAGCTTTTTTAAGAAAGGGGTTGCTGCTGGAGACGGAAGTTAGAATCATAGGAAAAGAGAAAAGTTGAAAGTGAGAAAACGTTCCTATGTCTGGATATCTTGTTTGATTTTTTTATCCGCCTTCTCGGCGGGTTTTTTTACCGGATTGCGTCACGATTTTTTCACTATAAATCAAATAGAAATAATCGGAGCGAAAAGGGTTTCAGAAAGAGAGGTGCTCAAAAGGTCCGGTTTAGTAAATGGGAAAAGCATGATACTGTTTTTCGAAAACGGCGTTAAAAAAGAAATAGTCAAAAACCGTTGGGTAACCGACATTCATATCGAAAAAATATTCCCCAACAAAGTCATCATAGAAATAAAAGAAGCCGAGCCTTTTTGTATTTTTCTCAGAGATACTGGAGAGTCTTACTATTTGAGTGAAGAAGGGAAAGAACTTGGCAGGGCAAATTTTAAAGAGGGACTTGATTTTCCTGTTCTAATAGGTGAAGGTATAGAGAAACCAGAGCTTGTGGGTGAAGCATTGGATATTCTGAGACTCTCTTTGAAGAGTAATGCGCTAAATTGGACAGAAATTTCAGAGATAAATGTGGATTCAATTCATGGAATTACAGTTTTTACGACTGATGGAAGAAGTATTGATTTTGGGAATGATAATATAGCTAAGAAATGGCTCAAAGTAGAAAGGATAATAGCCCATACGCGCGGGATAAACCTCACTGAGAAATATATAAACATAAGTTCTGAAAAGACAGGGGTTGTAAATTTCAAGCTTTAGGGATTAGACTAGGAGAAGAGGATGAGCAAGAAGGGCTCCGATTTGATTGTAGGTCTGGATATCGGAACGACCAAGGTTTGTGCCATAGTCGGAGAAATCAATTATCCTGATGAAATAGATATAATCGGAGTCGGGACTCATCCATCTTACGGTCTTAAAAGGGGTGTCGTAGTAAACATCGAAAACACGGTTCAATCCATAAACCACGCTGTTCAGGAAGCAGAACAGATGGCCGGATGTGAAATAAGGACGGTTTTTGCAGGAATTGCCGGAGGACATGTAAAGGGAATTAGCGGGCACGGCATGATCACGCTCAGAAGCCGTGAGGTAACAAAGAGGGACCTAGACCGGGTGATCGAATCTGCAAACGCTCTTTTAATACCCGCGGACAGGGAAATCATTCACGTGATTCCACAGGAGTTTATAGTGGATGGACAAGCGGGTATTAAAGACCCAGTGGGAATTTACGGAGTAAAGCTGGAGTCAAAGGTTCATATAGTGACTGGTCAGGTAACGGCAGCGCAGAACCTTGTAAAATGTATACACCGTGCTGGTATGGATGTGGCGGATATCGTATTGGAACAGTTAGCCTCGAGCGAAGCAGTGCTGACTCATGATGAGAAAGAGATAGGGGTTGTGCTCATCGACTGTGGCGGCGGTACGACTGATATTGCAATATTTTCAGGAGGAAGTATTAGGTATACAGAAAACCTGACGTTGGGAGGTGATCACATAGATCGGGATATTGCTCTTGGACTTTCCACCCCCCTTGCGGAAGCGAGGAAACTCAAAGAGAAGTACGGGGTGGCTTTATCGGAGCTGCTATCCTCGGATGAGAAGATCGAAGTTGCAAGCGTCGGCGGAAGACGTCCAAGGAATATAAGCCGAAAAGATTTATCTATGATAATTGAACCGAGAATGGAAGAAATTTTTAGCATGGTGAGAAGAGAGATAACGAATTCTGGATATCGGGACTTGATTCCCGCAGGAGCTGTTATAACTGGGGGAAGTATAATAATGGATGGCACAGTTGAGCTTGCGGAGAAGGTCCTTGGGATACCTGTGAGAAGAGGCGTTCCCAGCGGGATTGGGGGTTTGAGCGATATTATAGCGAATCCCGTCTTTTCTACGGGAGTCGGGCTAGTTCTCCACGGGGTTAGGTATAAGGGAGATAAGAAACTTCGGATTCGTGATGAGAATGTTTTCAAGAAGGTGTTTGACAGTATGAAGAACTGGTTTAAAGAGTTTTTTTAAAGCGGAACAAGCAATCATATAATAACGTCGGAGGAGGGATCAAAAGTTATGGCAAACTTTGAACTTGAGGATACCGGGATGGAACAAAAAGCAAAAATAAAGGTAATAGGCGTAGGTGGGGCAGGAGGAAATGCGGTAAACACTATGATAGAAAGGGGACTTACCGGAGTCGATTTCATAGTTTCTAATACAGACGCTCAGGATTTAAGGAAGTCCCGCGCTTCAACGAAATTACAGATCGGGTCAAGGTCGACTAAGGGCCTAGGTTCAGGCGGGAATCCGGAACTCGGAAGGGAAGCCGCTCTCGAAGATCAAGCAAAAATATCAGAATCACTCGAAGGAGCTGACATGGTATTCATCACTGCTGGTATGGGAGGTGGCACGGGCACAGGAGCTTCCCCTATAGTAGCCCAAGCATCGAGAGAGATGGGAGTACTGACAGTAGGAGTTGTCACGAAGCCTTTTGGTTTTGAGGGTCCCAGAAGGAACAAACAGGCGCTTCAGGGAATAGAAAACCTGGAGAGAGACGTGGATACGCTCATCATTATTCCGAATGACCGTCTTGCAACCGTGCAAAAAATAAGCATCCTCGAAGCGTTTAAGAAAGCAGACGAGGTTCTCTATCAGGCTGTAAGGGGTATCTCTGATATAATTACCGGGACTGGTTATATCAACGTGGACTTTGCCGATGTCAAGAGCATAATGGGAGAAAACGGCGGCAAGGCGCTGATGGGAACGGGTTATGCGGAGGGGAACAACAGGGGAATAGAGGCGGCGGAAACTGCAATTACGAGCCCTCTACTCGAGGATATTTCGATAGACGGTGCAAGGGGAATTCTGCTGAACGTGACCGCGTCACCTGACTTTGGAATCGAAGAACTCAACCAGGCTTGTAATTACATAAAAGACCGGGCGCATGAAGATGTCAACCTTATTTTCGGTCTTGTATTCGATGAGGCGATGAGAAATGCTGTAAGGATTACTGTGATTGCGACTGGCATACAGGGTTCGAGAGAAAGCATTCGCAAAATAGTAACCCAAATTCCCGCGGATACGGTTAGCGACGAATTTGAAATACCGGCTTTTATCAGGAGAAGAGGCATCAAAGAGGGAAAATAAAGAAGCACTTGCCAGTTGTGAGTAGAGAGTTTTCTACCCGCAACTGGCATTTGAAACCAATATAATCTAGTCCATCATTCAACTTTGAACTCTTGAGCCAAGCCCTATTGTTTATCCGCTTTTTTGAACGATTTTTTCTGGATTATTAATGTTTTTAATGAAAAAAGAGTATACAAATTGATTGATGTGTAACCAGTGTGCCACGTTGCTCCTTTAGAATTGATTGGAATAAGAATAGGTTGCTTCTGGCACTAACCTTGCGACGCTGACAAATAGTCGTTTAGGTCAAACTGTTCGGGGAGGCCAGAAAAAGCATGAGTGTGATAGACCAAGTTCTCAAGGGTAATGAAGAATATGCAAAGAATTTTATGCTGGCAGATCTTCCTATACCTCCTGCCAAGAAACTCGCTGTGGTCGCTTGTATGGATGCAAGGTTGACAGTTTCTCAACTTTTGGGCCTTAAAACAGGCGACGCTCATATAATCCGCAATGCCGGCGGCCTTATCACCGAGGGCGCTCTCAGGTCGCTGATTATTTCGCATCACTTGTTGGGCACCCAGGAGTTCATGATAATTAATCACACCGATTGCGGGATGTTGACTTTCACCGACGAAGAGTTGCGTAAACAACTAAGAGAGAAAACGCAGGCGGGCACTATAGGTGTGCTGCCGGCTTCCTTTCATCCTTTCAGTGACCTAGAGGAAAATTTGCGTGAGCAGATTCAGAAAGCGAAATCACATCCGTGGATTCCCAATCACATTCCAGTCAGAGGGTTTATCTACGATGTTAAAACCGGAAGGCTGAAAGAAGTTTCAGCCGATTGAGCCTAGTTTTCCTCGAGATGTTCAAGCTGCTTTGAAAATCCATCCTCGAATGTTAGCTTAACACGGGGAGCGTCAATCCAGAGACCTTCGAGGTCATAGAATCTTCTTATCGGGTCGTAGAATATGTGAATAACGACATCAGTTGTATCGATTAAAATCCACCTTCCTTCTGTGTATCCTTCAATACCGGTGATTTTGTCTCCTAGCTCTTTGAGTTTTTTCTCTATGTTCTCGGCAATAGTTTTGACTCCTCGATCCGAATCAGCGCTGCATATAACGAAAAAATCTGTAACGTCCGTGACATCTTTCATATCTATTAGCACCGTGCTTATTGCGTTTTTTTCCCAAGCTGCTTTGGCAAGGGCAATGGCTTTGTCTTTAGACTCTATTGAGGTCTGCCTCCTTTTTGTAAAGCTTTTTGGATAATATGTAAGATTCGATTGTTGCAGGAACCAGGTATTTTACTGATTTGTCCTTCTCCAATAGGTTCCTTATTTGTGTCGAGGATACTTGAATTCCCTCAATTTGTACTATGGTAAGCGTTTTTGAACCCCTATGGAAATAAGTTGTAACCTCGTTTTCCGTTTTATGATATCGAAAATCTTCTTTCACCGCAAGAGGAATCAACGAAGAATAATCCCCGGAAAAACCGGGTCTTGTAATTACGACGAAGTTTGAGAGCGCAAAAAGTTGTTTGAAATCTTTCCAAGTATTTATTTCCGCGAACAGCTCATTGCCGACGATAAAGTAGAGCTCATACTCGGGATAACTGTAGGAAAAGTGCCTGAGAGTATCGATCGTATAAGAAGCTCCTCCACGCTTTAATTCGATATCCGAGATTTCAAAAAAAGGGTTTCCATACGTCGCAAGTTCCAGCATTTTTAGACGATCTTCGGTGGTTATTATATCTTCTGAATCTTTGTGAGGTGGTATTGAGGCTGGTATAAAATGAATTTTATCGAGTTCCAGAATTTCTCTTATTTCCTCCGCGGCTCGAAGGTGACCGAGATGCACGGGGTTGAATGTGCCGCCCAATAATCCGAGTTTTTTTCGGTTTATCTTGTCCATTTTAGGTCTTCATATTATCATATTTCATCTGTTGTCGTGAGGGTTAAAAAATTTGATTGAGAGTATTGGAATGAGGGTGCAATTGGGGTGGCGAACAGTTAGGTGCCAATATAATTCTTGAATTTTATCCGTTTGCTTCACTTTGTCCGCAATGGCGAGTAAGCATCGGTGTACCCTTCTACCACAAAGTCCCCGCCCATGGTTTTTACTCTAATTTCCTTTATCGAAAGCGCCTCGCTTATTTTGGGGATTGCGAGTTTGCCTACCATACTCTTTCCCTCTGCTCCGATGATCTTAGGCGCGTAGAAAAAAACAACCTTATCTACAAGCTTTTTCTTCAGGAATGAAGCTGCAACCTCGCTTCCGCCCTCGACTAAGACAGTCGTAATCCCCATCTCACCTAATTTCTCTAGTAGCTTTTCAAGCTCGATGCGGCCCGTTTCATCCTCGTCTGTTACAAGAACCCTCGCGCCGATTTTCTTCAACCTCTCCGCCTTGTTCGAATTAGCCGCGGTCGTTGTGGCAATGATCGGTGATTCGTGGATTTCAAGAAGGTTTGATTGAATCGGAATTCGAAGTCTGCTGTCGAGAACTATCGGTGTCGGTTGGTGACCGGATTTAGGACTCAGTCTTACATTTAGTTGCGGATTGTCTCTGAGGACAGTTCTAACTCCAATGACAACGGCATCAACCCTCTTTCTCAGTTCGTGTGCGTGTTTTCTCTGAACCTCGCTTCCTATCCATTTCGAGTCGCCGGTCAAAGCAGCTATCTTTCCGTCGAGGGTGGCGGCCAGCTTTAGGATGACAAAAGGTATTCCCGTACTTATGTGTTTGAAAAACCCCTCGTTGCTCTCTCGACATTCATCTTCGAGCACCCCGACTCTTACTTCTACCCCCTTTTCTCGAAGAATTCTTACTCCCTTTCCATTCACTTTTGGGTTCAAGTCAAGTGTCCCCACAACTACTCTTGAGATTCCTTTATCGATTATTGCTTTAACACATGGAGGGGTTCTCTTACCCGTGTGACAGCAAGGCTCGAGTGTGACATAAAGAGTTGACCCCTTGACGTTGAGTTTTCTCTTTTCAGCGTCGGAAAAGGCCTCGATTTCTGCATGAGGAAACCCGGCTTTCTTGTGGTATCCCTTTCCAAGGATCTGTCCTTTTTTTACGAGAACCGCTCCTACAAGAGGGTTTGGGCTCGTCATGCCTCCGGCTTTCTTTGCAAGACGGAGGGCAAGTGACATATATTTTACGTCTGGATCTTTTGGCATCTAGTTAAGAAAAAAGTAGAGGTGTATTGGAATACGTCCCTACAACCAAAATTTAGTGCAGCGTTTCCTTTCTCGTTAAGAACAGAGCCTCTACGAATTCTTCAGCTTTAAATTCTCTGAGGTCCCCCAGGCTCTCTCCTATTCCAATAAACTTCACAGGGATATTCAGCTCATCTGCTATAGCGACAATCACTCCTCCCTTAGCGGTTCCGTCCAGCTTGGTAAGCGCAATTCCAGTGACATCTATAGCTTCTTTGAACATCTTTGCCTGCTGAACCGCGTTCTGCCCCGTAGTTGCGTCGAGCACGAGCAAGGTTTCATGAGGCGCTCCTTCCAGCTCGCGCCCTACTATTCTTCTTATCTTTTTGAGCTCGTCCATGAGGTTTGTTTTGGTATGAAGCCTCCCCGCAGTATCTATTATGAGAACGTCTGTTCCTCTTGCAAGAGAGGCTTTTACTGCGTCGAAAGCAACAGAGGATGGATCGCCGCCGCTTTGCCCTTTTAGAAAGTCGCTTCCGACCCTTTTTGCCCATATTTCCAGCTGTTCCATCGCTGCTGCCCTGAACGTGTCGGATGCTGCAACCATCACACTTTTCCCTTCTTTTCTAAACCTGTAAGCCAGTTTCCCTATCGTCGTTGTTTTCCCCACGCCGTTTACACCCGCAACCATGAGCACAAACGGCTTTACTTTCAACTCGATTGGGTTTCCCTCGGCTTTCTTGAGTGTTTTGAGAATTTCCTCTCTGAGCGAGCTTTTGATTGCCGAGGGCTCTCGAAGGGATTTCTTTGTGAGTTTAGTTTGAATCTCCTGTCGTAGTTTCATAGTAGTTCCCACCCCGATGTCGGCCGTAATCAATGTCTCTTCAAAATCGTCCCAAAGATTACCGTCGATCTCCTTCCTGACTGATAACATCTCATCGAGTCTTGAAATAAGTCCTGTTTGAGTCCTCGAAAGTCCTGCTCGGAGCCTGGAAAAAAGTCCTTCCTTTGTTTCTTCAACCTCTTCTTCGGTCTTTTCCTGTCCTTGAAAGCCAGTTCCATCTGCGATTGTGCCGATTTCGTTCTCAATCTCTTCCCCGACAATTTCTTCGTGTTCTTCCAATATATCTTCCGGTTCCTCAAGTTCGGGACCTTCTACCGAGTCTTGTTGGGTCAATCCATCGGATATTTGTTTTATTCCCAATTCTTCATCTTTCTTTGTCTCCCCTATTGCTTGAGGAAGGGTCTCGAGTTGAGTGCCTTGAATCTGAGAAAGCTCCTCATTTTTTTTGTCGTCCATTTTTTCCTCTGTTCTTTCTCTGACGAGGAAAAAGATGAGAGCCGCAATTAAAACCATTGCGACAACAGCCCCAATCACCCAAATGAGTTGAGGGTCAATTTCATACAGATTTTTCAAGAAAAGGATAGCTCCTTCCATATCTGTTTTTGCCTCCATTCTTCGTCACATATAAAGGTAGGTGAAATAAATGGCCTTCATACCTATAATGATCGGTGTTACATGGTTCTAAATTGTATATGTTAACATACCACAATATAGCAAGCCGGTTCTCTTTTAAATTTTTAATGGAGTAAAAGTCGGTTCAAGGTTTAAATTTCTCTACTTTTGCTTCGGGTATTATCTTATTATGTCTGTTACTTCCCGTTAATATTGATAATGCATGGCATCAAGGGAACGAATAGATGAAGATCATAATTCAATATCTATTTATCATAGAGAGTCTAGTGGCGGATCATTTTCTCCAACTATCGCTTCAAAGACACCTGTATCGTCATAGTCGAGGTTCATTTTTTTTCGCCATAAACGTTCTTGGATCAATGCTGTACGCTCACTATGAAATACTTGAACTTTGGCTGGAAAGCCTCGTTCAACTTTAACAGCAATCCATATTGTGTTTGTCTCTTTTTTCACCATAGCGTCACCTAAAATGTTTTTTCTTTCATTTTAATTTTTCTATGCCATAAAAATACGTTTCTATACTCGAAAAAGGTACAAATTTCGCTGAGGCCGCTTGTTTTAAATGTTGGGCGATTTAGTTGTCGAACAAAAAGTGAACGCCTGTCGTCGTTAGATACTACACTAAACCTCGTCATTAGATTAGATAAAACCAGATGAATGTCATTGAAACGTAAGAGACCGGAATAAATTGGTGTTGAATGTTCTACTTCGAAGAATGCTTTTGCAATACCAGCACCTCTTTCAATCCAAATAAGATCTACTCCTTCGACAATTTCTACAATTTGTTCAAGCTTCGGGGGTAAAGTATTATTAGTCTTATATGTGTCAGTAAGCGACCAATCCAATTTTGAGCGATCGTTTACAGGCACCCAAACATCAAATCCCTTATGTGAGCCAATAGCTCCAAGTAGAGTTTGCACTTGAGAATGGGATAAATCTGGAATGTATGAAGTTGATAAATCAATTAAATTTTCAATGGCTTGCCATCCAAAGTAACTTTCTACATTAAATCGGCCTGCATTAGCTATGTATAGTTCAGTCCCTTCGTGTTGCTCATAGATTTGAACTTTATACTGGCCATCACTTGCTGGAGAAACGGAGTGAAATACTTCTTCATATTCAGAATACGGTACTATGAGAGGAATAGGTTGACCATCCCACAAGAAGGATAAAACAGAAGGATATCCTGCAAGCATTTGTAGATCTATTTCTCTCAGGCCATAAAACATTTGGCTCCTGCTATGTTTTTTGGAATATCTTATGTAGATACGTATCTCACTTTTTCCTACTTCAAACAATGAATGGCTATTTTCGAGTCTACGTAATTTACCAAATCTTCTTTCTAATTCTTGAAGAAAAGAGTCTTTAATTAGATTTGTCAAATTAGGAATCCTCTGCACTTTACTATAAATTGTGACAAAAAATAATCTCCCAGAAACACTATTATTTGATCTGATTCCTTAAACTCCTTTGAAATTCTGACTTTTTCAAACATGCCAACTTCGTGATTTATTCCCGTATGAATTCAACAAATCATTGAATTATCATATACCTCTTGACCAAACTTCAATTATGCTTTTTTGAGATTTGCAAAATTATACGATTCTTAGGAAATAGAATCAAATCAGTGTCTTGCAAAGTATAAATCTCAATACACTGAATGGATAGAGATATAAGTGTTCTATTAATTTGCAAATCTAACTTCTCCAAATAATGTAAATTTTTATCAAATCTTGCAGACCTAAATTTTTCTGATATATAATAGGTTGG
>Ga0187893_10002806_pt1 | contig 37166 bp, 26 predicted proteins | sample MA1701074metaG_FD_139574 | JGI IMG/M metagenome (GOLD analysis project Ga0187893, IMG submission 139574) | White microbial mat communities from a basaltic lava cave in the Kipuka Kanohina Cave System on the Island of Hawaii, USA - MA170107-4 metaG ... | reverse complement strand
GCGAGCACGAGGCCGAGCAGCTGCCGGCGGATCGACGGTAGGCTGGACCGGTGCACGTTCCTCCTCTGCCGCAACGACGCGCTGATGGTAACGCGGGCGAGCGTCCGTCGCGGGCCCGAAATTCCTACCGAGCGCGCGCTTCGAGCAGCGCCGCCGGGAACGAGGCGAACAGCCGCCCGAGCGCGAGCTCCCCGCCCGCGGTCGCGACCGTCTCGCCGCTCAGGACGTTGACGTAGCCGGACGCTTCGCCCAGACCTGCGACATCGATCGCGGTGTCCTGCCAGATCTCCTCTTCGAGCGGCAGCCGGCCGCGCTCGCCGAGGAGCGTGAGGAACAGGCGGCCGGCGACCGCGATCACGCTGCGGCCTTCGTGCCGGCGCGCGAACGCCACGACGTGCTCCGCTTTCGCGCCGGCGGCGGCGAGGGCGGTGTAGCCGCCGCGCTCGAAGATCTCGGGATCCCGCCGGCGCAGCGCGAGCGCACGCGCGGCGACCCAGAGCTTGGCCCGGCCGTCGAGCGGCGCCGCGGCGAGCGTGCGCACGCGTGCGCCGAGATCGGCCGCCGCGGCGAGCGCCGCGAACTCGTCGAGCAGGCGCTCGCGCAAGGCGTAGTCGACCGGCCGGCGGTTGTCGGGATCGACGAGCGAGAGATCGGCGAGCTCGGTGCCCTGGTAGAAATCCGGCACACCGGGCGAGGCGAGCTTGAGGAGCGTCATCGACAGGCTGTTGAGGGCGCCGAACCACGCGATGCGGGCGGCCTGCTCGCGCAGATCGTCGAGGAAGAGGTTGCCCTCGCCGTCCCGGAGCAGCCCCTCGACGAACCCGCTCACGGCAGCTTCGTAGTCCTCGTCCGGGTTCATCCAGCTCGAGCGCTGCTTCGCTTCGCGCACCGCCTTGCGCATGTAGCGCGCGATCCGCCCGCGGTAGTCCGCGAGCGCGTCCCCGTCCAGCGGGCCGGCGGGAAAGGTGCCGAGGAGCGTCTGGTAGAGGAGGTATTCCTCCTGGCGCGACGGCGCCTTCGCACCGTCGCGCACGCGCTTGCGGCCGCGGTTGAGCCGGCTCCACCTGCGCAGCAGGAGCCGCCACGGCCCGGGCATCTCCGACAGCACGTCGATGCGCGCGCGCACGTCTTCGGCGCGCTTGGTGTCGTGGGTGGACGTGGCGAGGCCGGTATTCGGCCAGTGCGCGGCGCGGTCGGCGCTCGCGGCGTGAAACGCCGCCACGCTCAGGCCGAACATCCCCGGGTCGGTGCCGACCTCGTTCAGGGAGGCGAGCGGGGTGTATACATAGTGTGCGGTGTCCTCGACCCCCTTCGCCGTCACCGGGGCGGTCACCTGCTGGGCCTTCATCGCGAAGACGCGGTACCGTGCGGCGATGTCCGCGGACGCCTCCGGCGGCGCCTCGCCGAGGAGCGCGCCGCGCACGAACCCGAAGATGCTGGCATCGGCCGCCCGGCTGCGGCGCCGGGCACGGCCCACCGCCCAGTCGATGTGCCGGCGATCGCGGCGCGATGCCGACCCGCGGAGGTAGGTGCGGTAGACCGGGAAGCACGCGATCACCTCGGCGAGCGCCTGCCGCAGGGTGTTGAACGTGTAGTCACGGGTGCGCCGGTCGGCGCGGGCGAGGCGCAGCGCCGCGGAGGCGAGCACCGTCAGCTCGGAGGCGAGCGCCGAGCGGAGGATCGCGCGCCGGCCCTGGTACGCGGCTTCGTCCGCGTCGAGCGCTTCGCCGGTGAACGTGCGCCAGGTGCGCTCGAACCGCGCTTTCGCCCGCGGATCCACGAGGACGCCGTTGACCACGGCGGCGAAGCGGTAGCCGGTGGTGCCGTGCACCGCCCAGTCCTCCGGCACGCTCTCGTGCCCGGCGACGATCTTCTCGGCCACGATCCAGAGCGGCCGGGACGGCGCGCCGGAGGCTTCCGCCGGGGGCGCCAGCCGCGCCTGCAGCCGCGCGAAATACCCGGCCGGGTCGTAGAGCCCGTCGGGATGGTCGATGCGCAGGCCGTCGACCTTGCCGCTCGCCACGAGGTCGAGCACGAGACGGTGCGTGGCGTCGAACACCGCCTCGTCCTCCACGCGCAGCGCCGCGAGGTCGTTGATGTCGAAGAAGCGCCGGTAGTTGATCTCGTCCGAGGCGACGCGCCAGAACGCGAGCCGGTAGGCCTGCGCCTCGAGCAGGCGGTGCAGCGCCTCGAACGACTCGCGCTCGCCCGGCGTGCCGTTGATCCCGGTCACCGCACGCTCGATCGCGGCGGCGAGTCCCGGCTCGGCGGCGACGCCTGCGGCGAGCTCGCGCTTGCAGCGCGCGGCGACGCGCGCGCGCTCGCCGGCGCGGGCCGCGCGCGGGGGCAGGGCGGCGAAGCGAGCGGCGAGTCCCGGCGCGCCGGCGCGCTCGAGGACGCGCGGATATTCGCGCGGATCGATCGGGAAGCGATGCCCGTGGTACCAGACGGAAAGTTCCCCGGCGGCCGCATCGAACGCGAGGCCGAGCTCCCCGCGCTCGAGGACCAGCCCGTAATGGTCGCCGAGCACCGGCACGAGCACGCGCCCCGCCATCGTCTCGTCGAGCGGCCACCAGTCGATGTCGAAGGTGCCGGCGTGCGGGGCCGCCGGGCCGTGCTCGAGCACGTCGAGCCACCAGCCGTTGTCCGCGCCCATGATCCCCATGTGGTTCGGCACCACGTCGAGGACGAGCCCGAGGCCGTGTGACCGGAGCGCGGCGACCAGCGCGTCGAGACCGCTCGCGCCGCCGAGCTCCGGGTTGATCGAGCCGTGGTCGATGATGTCGTAGCCGTGGGTGCTGCCGGCGCGCGCCCGCAGCACGGACGAGCAGTAGAGGTGGCTCACGCCGAGCCGCGCGAGATAGGGTGCGAGCCGCGCCGCGTGGGCGAAGGTGAAGTCGCGATGCAGCTGGACGCGGTAGGTCGCGCGCGGAATCCGGGCGCGCGGCGCCGGCGCTCGCGAGCGCCCGGGCGGGGCGGCGCGCTCGGCGATCGCCTGGTCAGCCATCGCGCGCCTCCAGTGCCACGACGACGCCCCACGGCGACAGGGCTCCCCGCGCGCGCGCGCCGGGCGTGCCGCTCGCATAGAGCGTCTCGCCGCGCGGCAGGGCGACGGCCGGGGATTCGGCCGGTCCGAGGTTCGCGACGAGGCCGAGCCGCGCGCCGTCGCCGAGGGTCCACGCGACGCTGACGACGGTGCCGTCGACCGCGTGCCGCCCGCCGCAGGTCATGCCCGCGAGCCGCGGCGCGATCGCATCGCGGCGCAGCTCGAGCAGCCAGCGGTAGAGCGCGCGGCGGCGCCGGTGCGGCTCGCGCTCGAGCTCGTCCCAGTCGAGCTTGGAGCGGTCGAACGTCGCGGGATGGTTCGGGTCCGGAATCGCCGCGCGCGCGGCCGCGTCGCCGAACCGCCCGCAGCGCGCGAACTCCTCGCGGCGGCCGGCGGTGACCGCGGCGGCGAGGTCGGCGCCGAAATCGCAGAAGTACAGGAACGGGCTGGAGGCGTCGAACTCCTCGCCCATGAAGAGCATCGGCACGGCCGGGGCGAGCAGCAGGCAGGCGATCGCGGCCTCCAGCGCCGGGGTCGCCGCCAGGGCGCCGATGCGCTCGCCGCAGGCGCGATTGCCGACCTGGTCGTGGGTCTGGAGGAAGTTCACGAACGCGCACGGCGGCAGCGCGCGGCTCGGGCTGCCGCGGCGGTGGCCGCGGTGCGCCGAGCGCTCGCCCTGGTAGGCGAAGCCCTCGGCGAGCGCGCGGCCGAGTCGCGCGTGCGCGCCGTCGGCGTAGTCGGCGTAATAGCCGTCGGTCTCCCCGGTCGCGAGGACGTGGAGCGCGTGATGCGCGTCGTCGTTCCACTGCGCGGTCGCGACGAGCGGCGCGCCGGACGGGCCCCGCGCGAGCCGGTGCGCCTCGTTGCGGTCGTTCTCGAGCACGAGGTGGATCGCGCGCGCGCGCCCCGGGCCGTCGCGCACCGCGCCGGCGATCTCGGCCAGGATGTCGGGCTCCGCGTCGTCGACGATCGCGTGCACCGCGTCGAGCCGCAGCCCGTCGAAGCGGTACTCCTCGAGCCAGTAGAGCGCGTTGTGGACGAAGAACCGGCGCACCGGGCCGGCGAAGTGGATTGCCGCGCCCCACGGCGTCGAGCGGCGCCGGTGGAAGAACTGCGGAGCGTACAGGTGCAGGTAGTTGCCGTCGGGCCCGAAGTGGTTGTAGACCACGTCGAGCAGCACCATGAGCCCGCGCGCGTGCGCGGCATCGACCAGGCGCTTCAGCTCCGCCGGCGTGCCATAGCTCGCGTCCGGCGCGAACGGCAGCACGCCGTCGTAGCCCCAGCTCCGCGCGCCGGGGAAGTCGGCCACCGGCATCAGCTGCACCGCGGTGACCCCCAGGTCGACGAGGTAGTCGAGCCGGTCGACCGCGGCGGCGAACGTGCCGCGCGGCGTGAAGGTCCCGACGTGCAGCTCGTACAGGACCGCTTCGGTCCACGGCCGCCCCCGCCAGCCGTCGTCGCCCCACTCGTACGCGTGCGGATCGACCACGCGGCTCGGCCCGTGCGCGTCGTCCGGGTTCCAGCGCGAGGCCGGGTCGGGCACGCGCTGCGCGCCATCGAGGGCGAACGCGTAGGGCGTGCCCGCCGGCGCGGGCGCGACGGTCTCGAACCAGCCGTCGGCGAGCGGCTGCATCGACTGCGTCGTCTCGCCCCGCAGGGCGAGCTCGACGCGGCGGCAGGCCGGCGCCCACAGCCGGAACCGGGTGCTCCCGTCCGGCCGCAGCTCGGCGCCGAACGGCATCGGATGGCGATGTCTCATCGACGCGCGCGCGACTGCTGGAGGAGCGCGACCGACCGGCCGGCGAGCGGGTACTGCGTGCCGGGCGCCCGCTCGGCCGGCGCGACGAACCCCGTCTCGTCGTCGGTGTCGAGCACGGTGCGCCAGCCGCCGTGTCCGAGCGCCGGCAGGGTGAACGGGACCGCCTCGTGGTGGGCGTTGAAGAGGAGGAGGAAGTCGTCGTCGGCGAGTGGCCGCCCGCGCTCGTCGGTCTCGGTCAGGCCCGCGCCGGAGAGAGCGACCCCGAGGCAGCGCGCGAAGTGCTGGTCCCACTCCTCGTCGGTCATCTCGGTGCCGTCGGGCTTGAGCCACACGAGGTCCTTGGCGTCGCGGCCGCGCAGCGGCCTGCCCTGGAAGAAGTCGCGGCGGCGGAGCACCGGGTGCGCGCGGCGGAGCGCGATCAGGCGGCGGGTGAAGCCGACGAGCGCTTCCGCCCCGGGGTCCGCTTCCCAATCGAGCCACGACAGCTCGTTGTCCTGGCAGTACGCGTTGTTGTTGCCGCGCTGCGTGCGGCCGCGCTCGTCGCCGGCGAGCAGCATCGGGACGCCCTGCGAGAGGAAAAGCGTCGCGAGCAGATTGCGCCGCTGGCGCGCGCGCAGGGCCCGCACCGCGGGATCGTCGGTGGGACCCTCCACCCCGCAGTTCCACGAGAAGTTGTGGTCGTGGCCGTCGCGGTTGTCCTCGAGGTTGGTCTCGTTGTGCTTGTCGTTGTAGGACACGAGGTCGGCGAGAGTGAAGCCGTCGTGCGCCGCGGCGAAGTTGATGCTCGCGTACGGGCGCCGCCCGTTGCGCCCGTAGAGGTCGCTCGAGCCGGTGAGGCGGCGCGCGAACTCGCCGATCTGTCCGCCGTCTCCCTTCCAGTACGCGCGCATCGTGTCGCGGTACTTGTCGTTCCATTCCGCCCACCCGGCGGGGAAGTTGCCGACCTGGTAGCCGCCCTCGCCGAGGTCCCACGGCTCGGCGATCAGCTTCACCTGGCTCAGCACCGGGTCCTGGCGCAGGAGGTCGAAGAACGCGCCGAGGCGGTCGACCTCGTGCAGCTCGCGCGCGAGCGCGGAGGCGAGGTCGAAGCGGAAGCCGTCGACGTGCATGTCGAGCACCCAGTAGCGCAGGGAGTCCATCAGGAGCTGGAGCACGCGCGGGTGGACCATGTTGAGGGTGTTGCCGCAGCCGGTGAAATCGAGGTAGTGGCGCGGGGCGTCGGCCGGGAGCCGGTAGTAGGACGTGTTGTCGATCCCGCGGAACGAGAGCGTCGGCCCGAGCTCGTTGCCTTCCGCGGTGTGGTTGTAGACGACGTCGAGGATCACCTCGATCCCGGCCGAGTGGAGCGTCTTCACCATCGTCTTGAACTCCGCCACCTTGTGCGAGGCCGCGTAGCGCAGATCGGGGGCGAAGAACCCGATCGTGTTGTAGCCCCAGTAGTTGGCGAGACCGCGCTCGACGAGGTGGCGGTCGTCGACGAACGCGTGCACCGGCATCAGCTCGACGGTCGTCACGCCGAGCGCGCGCAGGTACTCGACGACGCCGGCGCACGCGAGCCCGCCGTAGGTGCCGCGGAGCGGCGGCGGCACGCCGGGATGGAGCCGGGTGAACCCGCGCACGTGCGTCTCGTAGATCACCATCTCGCTCCACGGGACGTTCGGGCGGCGGTCCTCCCCCCAGCTGAACGCGGGGTCGATGACCTTGCACTTCGGCATTCCGCCCGCGCTGTCGCGGCGGTCGAGCGAGAGGTCGCCGCGGCGGTGGCCGACCGTGTAGCCGAAGAGCGCGTCGCTCCAGCGCAAGGGGCCGGCGATGTTCTTCGCGTAGGGATCGAGCAGCAGCTTGTGCGGGTTGAAGCGGTGGCCCTGCTCGGGACGGTACGGGCCGTGCACGCGGTAGCCGTAGAGCTGTCCGGGCCGCGCCTCGGGCAGATAGCTGTGCCAGACGAGGTCGGTGTGCTCGCGCAGGGCGACGCGCTGCAGCTCGCGCCTGCCGGCGTCGTCGAACAGGCACAGCTCGACCTGCTGCGCGTGCTCGGAGAAGAGCGCGAAGTTGACGCCCTCGCCATCCCAGGTCGCGCCGAGGGGATAGGGGCGGCCCGGCCAGACGGCCGAGACGAGGTTCACCGGTCGGGCGATGCGGCGCTGCATGGCGCGAGCGGTTGCGGCGGACGGGGAGCGGCGGCGGCGAGCTGCCGCGGGTCGAGCGTCGCCACGAGCGGCAGGTGGTCGGAGGCGATCCGGGCGAGCGGGCTCGCGTGCACCGCGAGGCCGTCGAGCAGCGTGCGCGGCCGCACCCAGAGCCGGTCGAGCGCGAAGACCGGCAACCGCGCCGGAAAGGTCGGCGGCGCCGGCGTGCGGCGGAACTGCGCGTGCAGCCAGCGCAGCGGCCGGCCCCACAGGAACCACTCGTTCAGATCGCCCATCAGCACGGTGGGCATGGTCGGCGCCTCCTCCCCGCGATCGAGTTGCGCGAGCAATCGGCGTACCTGCCGGCGGCGCTCGTACGGGAGCAGGCCGAGGTGGGTGGCGAGGACGCGCAGCCGCCAGCCGCCGCAGTCGAGCACCACGTCGAGCGCGCCGCGCGGCTCGCGCGGCGCCACCGTGAGGTCGAGCCGGGCGACCGAAAGCACGGGATAGCGCGTGAGCAATACGTTGCCGTACTCGGCGTCGCGGCGGAGCATCGTCGCGCCGCTCACCGCCTCGGCTGCCAGCCGGTCGCGGAGGATGTGCACGAGGTCCCGGCCGGCGGCGCCGCGCTGCACTTCCTGCAGCGCCACGACGTGCGCGCCGATCTGGGCGAGCACGTCGGCGACGCGCTCGGGGTCGGCCGCGCCGTCGCGGCCGACGGCGCGGTGGATGTTGTAGGTGGCGACGAGGCTGCGCGTCATTCGTACAGGTTCGTGTCCTGGCGGACCGGCGCCATCGGCACCACGACCACGCCGCCTTCGCTCAGGTGATAGCGCTTCGCGTCCACGGCGGGCTCGTAGCCGATGCGGGTGCCGGGCGCGATCGTGTTGTGGCGGTCGACGATCGTGTTGCGCAGCCGCGCGCCGCGGCGGACGACGCAGTGGTCCATGATCACGCAGCGCTCGAGCACGACGTCGTCCTCGATCAGCACCTCGCGCCGGAGGATCGACTCGCGGATCGTGCCGCCGCGGACCAGGGTGCCGGGGCCGATCTGGCTGCGCTCGATACGGCCGTCGAGGATGTGGGTCGCCGGCCCCTGGTAGTTGCCGGAGCGGATCGGCCAGCGCGGGTTGAAGAGGTTGAACTGCGGCGACGGCCCGAGGATGTCCATGTTGGCCGCGAAGTACGCGTCGACCGTGCCCACGTCGCGCCAGTACGCGCGCTCCTCCTGCCGGCGCACGCCGGGCACGCGGTTCTGCATGAAGTCGTAGGCGTAGACGCGATGGGTCCGCGCGAGGCGCGGCAGCACGTCGTGGCCGAAGTCCTTCTCGCCGCGCGCGTGCGACTCGCGCAGCGCCTCGACGAGGCAGTCCGCGTCGAAGACGTAATTCCCCATCGACGCGAAGGCGTGCGCCGGGTCGCCGGGGATCGGCGCCGGCTGCGGCGGCTTCTCGGTGAAGCTTGCGACGCGCAAATCCGGGTTGCAGTCGATGATACCGAACGCGCTCGCCGCGGCGAGCGGCACCGGCAGCGCGGCGACCGTGACGTCGGCGCGGCGCGAGCGGTGGAACTCGATCATCGCCCGCACGTCCATGCGATAGACGTGGTCGGCGCCGAACACCACCACCAGGCCGGGGGCCTGCACCTCGAGCAGCTCGAGGTTCTGGTAGACCGCGTCGGCGGTACCCTGGAACCACTCCGGGCCGGCGCGCATCTGCGGCGGCACGACGGTGACGAAGTGGTTGGGCAGGATCGGCGCGAGCACCCAGGCGTTGCGGATGTGCTCGATCAGCGGCTGCGACTTGTACTGCACCAGCATGTAGATCGAGTAGATCTCCGAGTTGACGAGGTTCGACAGCACGAAGTCGACGATGCGGTAGCGCGCACCGAACGGGACCGCCGGCTTCGAGCGCACAGCGGTGAGCGGCGTGAGGCGAGTCCCCTCGCCGCCGGCGAGCACCATCGCGAGCACGCGGTCCGCGCTCATCGGTGGCCGCCGAGCCGGTCGCCGGTGCCGGTGCGCGCCGCCGGCCCGCTCGCCGGCGTGACCGGCTCGCCCCCGCGGCGCGCGGGCCACCAGCGCTCGAGTAGCGCCTGCGCGCGCCGGCGGCTGCCGAGGCCGAAGGCGAGCGCGAGGGCGAACACGACGCCGCCGAGCAGGATCAGGAAGCTCGCACGCACGATCGCGCCCACGCCGAGCTGGTCGAGCGCGATCAGCACGACGAAGGTGAGGATCGCGTACTGCGCGAGCCGGCCGAGCACGCCCGCGTCCTGCAAGCCGGTGCTGCGGCAGTAGGCGGTCACCGAGTTGCCGACGAAGCGGGAGAAGTACGCGCCGAGCACGAGGATCACGAGCGCCACGACGACGTTCGGCGCGAACAGCACCACCTGGCGCAGGAGGTCGGTGATGTAGGTGAGCCCGAGCCCGTTGAAGGCGATCATGAGCGCCGCGAGGATGACCAGCCAGTAGGCGAGGAGGCCGAAGATCGCGACGGCGTCCGCGGCGATGCCGCCGCCGCGGAGGAAGGAGTCGACGCCGGCGCGCTCGGCGAGGACGTTGAAGTTGACCGCGCGCAGGGCCCGCTCGACGGCAAAGCGCACGAGCTTCGCCGCGGCCCAGCCGAGCGCCACGACCAGCAGCGCGAGGGCGACACGCGGGAGGTACGCGCCCGCCAGGACGAGCGACGCCCTGAGCGGTTCGAGCAGCACGTCAAGCCGTTCCATCGGATCCTCCTGTGGGGTGGGCGGGCGCCTCGGGCACCGGAATGTCCGCCGCGGCGCGCACGGCGGCGAGCGGGATCGCCGCCCACGCCGGCCGGTTGGCGAGCTCGTACCGCAGCTCGTAGAGCGCCTTCTCGAGCTCGGCCAGGGCGAGCAGGTCGCCCGCCGTGTCGAGCCTCGACGGGTCGGGCGCCCGCATCGCCTGGTCGTAGGCCGCGAGGAACGACGAGCGCACCGCCGCGTGCCACGCGGCGGCGAGCGCGGCGAGCCGCGCCTGCTCGCCGTCGTCGCGGGCGACGTTGCGGAGCGCCGTCGCCCGGGCGTAATCGAACGAGCGCAGCATCCCCGCGACGTCGCGGAGCGGCAAAGCCTTGGCGCGGCGCTCCTCGAGCGCTCGCGCCGGCTCGCCTTCGAAGTCGATGATCACGAAGTCGTTCTGCGCGAGCAGCACCTGGCCGAGGTGGTAGTCGCCGTGGCAGCGCGTTTTGACGGCGGCTCCGCCGGGGCCGCGTACGCCGTCGATCCGGGCGAGCAGCCGGTCCCGGGCCTCGAGGAGGGCCTGCGCTTCCCGGCCCGCCGCAGGCGCAAGCCCGGGCGCGCCGCGCTCGAGCACCGCCATCGTCTCGACCGCCTCCGCGCGCACGCGCCGCTGCCACTCGAGGCGGTCGCGCTCGCCGAAGGGCTCCGGGTCGAACCCCGGGTCGCCGGTGGCGAGGGCGAGCGCCCGGTGCAGGGCCGCGGTCCGCGTGCCGAGCGTCTGCACGAGGGCGAGAAAGCCGCCGTGCGCGTCGGCCGGCGGCACGTCCGCCGCGCGCGCGCGTTGCGCGTCGAGGAACCGCTCGAGGTAGTCGACCGCCCAGGTCCAGCCGTCGCCCGAGTTCGCCACGTAGCCCTGGAGCAGGGCGAGCGTCGTGACGATCCCGTCGGCGTCGGCGTGCTCGACCGCGCCCGCGACCGGCACGCAATGGGCGAAGCGGGCGACCTCGGTGAGGAACCGCCCCACCTCGCGCTCCGGGTTGATGCCGGAGCGCACGCGCCGGTAGAGCTTCAGGAACAGCCGCTCGCCGAGGGTGACGACGGAGTTGCTGTTCTGCGCCTGCGGCCGGCCGACTTCGAGCGCGGCGGGGTCCGGGCCGGCGACGTCCGCGAACGAGGGGGTCGGGACGAAGCGGATCCGTCCTGGCCCGGCCGCGATCTCGGTGCCCGCGCCGATCGCGCTCACCACCGCGCGGCAGAACGCCTCGTCGAAGAGCGCGTCGGCGAGGACGCCGACCCGGGCCTGCTGGCGCGCCTTCGCGACCGTGCCCGGCGCGAGGCTCCGGAAGCGCGCCTCCTCGGTCTCTTCCCAGGCGAGCGCGAGCGGCACGAAATAGCGCGCCGGGTCGGCGGGGCCCTCCACCGCGAGCACGGTGACGAGCCAGGTCTCGCCGCCCGCCGGCCACAACGCGTGCGCGGCGAGCCGCGCGCGGCGGAGCGGCTCGCCTTTCGCCGCATACCAGCGGCGCGGCTCGAGGTAGCGGGGCAGGATCTCGTCCTCGAGCTGGGCGCGCACGGTCTGCGCCATGCCGATCCGCCAGGGCACCACCCGCTCGCGGAAGAAGCTCGTCCAGCCGTCGAACAGCACCAGCACCGGCAGGTCCTCGGGCGCGAGCTGCTCCGCGTGCCACTTCGGACGCTCGGCGTCCGCGTCGAGCCGGAACCAGTAGAAGCCGTGCGCGGGGAGGGTCATGAGGTACTCGACCTCGCCGATCGGCGGGAACGCGGTGCGCCCGAGCAGCTCGACCGGAACCCGTCCGCGGAAGCGCCTGAGGTCGAGCTCGACCGGCTGCGCCGTGCGGCCCATGTTGGCGACGCAGAGGATCGCCTCCTCGTCGCTTTCCCCTTCAATCTCGCGCAGGTAGGCGAGCACCTTGCGGTTGCCCGGCCGCAGGAAGGTGAGCCGGCCGCGGCCGAACGCGCGGCTCGTCTTCCGCACCGCGAGCATGCGGCGCATCCAGTTGAGGAGCGACGAGGGATCGCGCGTCTGCGACTCGACGTTGACCGCCTGGTAGCCGTACACCGCGTCCATGATCGGCGGCAGGTACAGGCGCTGCGGGTCGGCACGCGAGAAGCCGGCGTTGCGGTCGGGCGTCCACTGCATCGGCGTACGCACGCCGTTGCGGTCGCCGAGGAAGATGTTGTCGCCCATGCCGATCTCGTCGCCGTAGTAGATGATCGGCGAGCCGGGCATCGACAGGAGCAGGCTGTTCATCAGCTTGATGCGGTCGGGGTCGTTCTCCATGAGCGGCGCGAGGCGCCGCCGGATGCCGAGGTTGATCCGCGCCTGCGCGTCGGCGGCGTAGATCCGGTACATGTAGTCGCGCTCGCGGCTGGTGACCATCTCGAGCGTGAGCTCGTCGTGGTTGCGGAGGAAGATCGCCCACTGGCAGTTCGCGGGCAGCGCGGGGGTCTGCTGCATGATCTCCACCACCGGGTGGCGGTCCTCCTGCGCGATCGCCATGTAGATGCGCGGCATGAGCGGGAAGTGGTAGGCCATGTGGCACTCGTCGCCGTCGCCGAAGTACTCGCGCACGTCCTCCGGCCACTGGTTCGCCTCGGCGAGCAGCACGCGGTTCGGGTGGCGGGCGTCGAGCGCGGCGCGGATCCGCTTGATCACCGCGTGCGTCTCGGGCAGATTCTCGTTCGAGGTCCCCTCGCGCTCGATGAGGTAGGGGATCGCGTCGAGCCGGAAGCCGTCGACGCCGAGGTCGAGCCAGAAGCGCATCGCCCGGATCACCGCCTTGAGGACGCTCGGGTTGTCGAAGTTGAGGTCCGGCTGGTGACTGAAGAAGCGGTGCCAGTACCACGCCTTCGCGACCGGGTCCCAGGTCCAGTTGGACGGCTCGGTGTCGGTGAAGATGATCCGCGTGCCGCGGTACTTCTGGTCGCTGTCGCTCCAGACGTAGAAATCGCGCTTGCGCGAGCCGGCGGGCGCGCGCCGCGCGGCCTGGAACCAGGGATGCCGGTCGGAGGTGTGGTTCACGACGAGCTCGGTGATCACCCGGAGGCGACGCCGGTGCGCCTCGCGCACGAGCCGGCGGACGTCGTCGCGCGTGCCGTACTGGGGATGGACGTTGAGGTAGTCGGCGACGTCGTAGCCGTCGTCCCTGAGCGGGGAGGGGTAGAAGGGCTGCAGCCAGATCGTGTCGACGCCGAGCTCGCGGATGTAGTCGAGCTTCGAGGTGAGCCCGCGCAGGTCGCCGATGCCGTCGTCGTTGGAGTCGAAGAAGCCGCGGATGTGCACCTGGTAGATGACCGCGTCGCGGTACCAGAGCGGATCCGCCGGGGCCGCGGGCGCGGCCGTCCCCTCGGTCGCCCCGCCCGGCGCGGACCCCACGGTCTCGTCGAGGGCCGACTGCTGCACGCGATCGTCCATGCGCCCGCTCAGAGGAAGTAATCGAAGTCGCGCTCGGTGCGCACGCGCCTGCGCACGCGGAAGATGTGCGCGGGGACCTTCGCCGGGTCGAGGCTGACGAAGTTGCGGCGGCCGCTCCACAGGTAGCGGGCACCGGTGAGCAGCTCGTGCATCTGCCAGGGCGCATCGCCGGCGAGACCGAAGGCGTCGGGACCGGCGTCGACCCAGCCCGACTGCGGGTGGTGCGGGTCGAGGTTGACGACGGCGACGATGACGTTCTCGCCGTCCGCCGACGATTTCAGGGCGCAGAGGAGCTGCTCGTTGTCGATGTCGAGGAAACGCAAAGACTCGTTCGACTGCAGCGCCGGGTTCTCGCGCCGGATGCGGTTGACCCGCGCGACGAGCGGGGCGAGGCTGTCGGGCCGGTCGCGCTCCCAGTGCCGCAGCTCGTACTTCTCCGAGTCGCGGTACTCCTCCGAGCCCGGCGCGCGCGGCGCGCGCTCGGCGAGCTCGAAGGCCGGCCCGTAGACGCCGTAGCTCGCCGCGAGCGTCGCCGCGAGGACGAGGCGGGCGGCGAAAGCGGCGCGGCCGCCGTGCTGGAGCTGCTCGGTGAGGATGTCGGGCGTGTTCGGCCAGGCGTTCGGCCGCAGGTACTCGCGGCCGGGGCCGTGCGCGAGCTCGGTGAGGTAGTCGACCAGCTCGCGCCGGGTGTTGCGCCAGGCGAAGTAGGTGTAGGACTGGCTGAAGCCGAGCTTCGCGAGGTGGTGCATCACCTTCGGCCGGGTGAAGGCCTCGGCGAGGAACACCGCGTCGGGGTGCGCGCGCTTCACCTCGGCGATCGCCCACTCCCAGAACCGGAAGCTCTTCGTGTGCGGATTGTCGACGCGGAACGCGCGCACGCCTTCGGCGGCCCAGAAGAGCATCACGTCGGCGAGCTCGCGCCAGAGCGCGCGCCAGTCGTCGCATTCGAAGTCGAGCGGAACGATGTCTTCGTACATCTTGGGCGGGTTCTCGGCGTGCTGTACCGTGCCGTCGGCGCGGTGCCGGAACCACTGCGGATGCTCGCGCACGTACGGGTGGTCGGGGGAGCACTGGAAGGCGACGTCGAGCGCGACCTCGATGTTCCGCTCGCGGGCGGCGGCCATCAGGCGGCGGAAATCCGCGATCGTGCCGAGCTCGGGGTGAATCGCGGTGTGACCGCCTTCGGCGGCGCCGATCGCCCACGGGCTGCCCGGGTCGCCGGGCCCGGCCGCGAGCGCGTTGTTGCGGCCCTTGCGCTTCGTCCGCCCGACGGGGTGGATCGGCGGCAGGTACAGCATGTCGAAGCCGAGCTCGGCGAGGTACGGCAGCCAGGCCGCGGTGTCGCGCAGCGTGCCGTGCCGGCCGGGCACGGCGCTCGTCGAGCGTGGAAAGAGCTCGTACCAGGCGCCGAAGCGCGCGCGCTCGCGATCGACGACGAGCGGCAGCTCGGGATGGGTGACCGCGAATCGCGGCTCGGCGTGAGCCTGCGCGAGCGCACCGAGGGCCGGGTCGAGGCCGAGGTCGCGCAAGCCGCGCCGCGCGGGTGCCGTGTCACCGCGGGCGACCCCGTCGCGCGCGGCGGTATCCGGTGCGGTGGTGTCCGGCGCGACGGTGGCGAGCGCGTCGGCCCAGGCTTCGAGACGGGCGCGCTCGCCGGCACCCGCGCGCCGCGCCGCGTCCGCGATCAGGGTCGCGCCCACCCGGGCCGCGGTGCGGAGATCGGCCGGGTCCTCGCGCCGCGCGAAGTCGCGGCGCCACGACGCAAACGCATCGACCCAGGCCCGCACGGTGTAGCGGTACGCCCCGACGGCCTCGAGGAGGACGCCGGCGCGCCAGCGATCGTTGGCGAGCGGCGCCATCGGCACTTCGCGCCAAGCGCTCTCGTTTTCCGGCCGCCACAGGAGCCGCGCCGCCACCACGTCGTGGCCATCGGCGAAGCAGTCCGCCTCGACGTCGAGGTGCTCGCCCACGACGCGCTTGACCGCGAAGCGGCCGGCGTCGACCTGCGGCGTCACCGCTTCGATCACTGCGCGCGCACGGCCGTCCGCGCTTGCGTCGATCGGGCCGGGCGCCGTCATCGGCCGTCGCTGACGAAGTACAGGGTCGAGAGCGGCGGCAGGGTGAGCGTCAGCGAATGGAACCTGCCTTGCGCGGCGGCCGGTGCCGCGTCGACGCCGCCGAAATTGCCGGCGCCGTCCCCGCCGTAGAGCCCGGCGTTGCTGTTGAGCGCTTCGCGCCAGCGGCCGCCGTGCGGCACGCCGAGGCCGTAGTTGGCGCGCAGGACCGGCGTGAAGTTGCAGACGACGAGCACCGGGGGATCGGTGGGACTTCCGCGGCGGAGGAACGCGAGCACGCTCGCGTCGGCGTCCCGGCGGTCGATCCACTCGAACCCGACCGGGTCGAAGTCGAGCCGGTAGAGGGCGGGGTGGGCGCGGTAGAACCGGTTGAGGTCCGCAACCCACCGCTGCACGCCCGCGTGGGCGGGCCGCCGGGCGAGCTCCCAGTCGAGCCCGCCCTCGTGCGTCCACTCGCGCTCGTCGGCGAGCTCGCCGCCCATGAAGAGGAGCTTCTTGCCCGGGTGCGCCCACAGGTAGCCGAAGAGCGCGCGCAGGGTGGCGCGCCGCTGTCCCGGATCGCCCGGGAACTTCGCGGCGAGCGCGCCCTTGCCGTAGACCACCTCGTCGTGCGAGAGCGGCAGGACGAAGTTCTCGTGAAACGCGTACCAGAGCGAGAAGGTGAGCCGGTCGTGGTGGAACTTGCGGTGGAGCGGATCGAGGGCGAGGTAGCCGAGCGTGTCGTGCATCCAGCCCATATTCCATTTCAGGCCGAAGCCGAGCCCGCCCAGGTCCACCGGGCGGGACACCATCGGCCAGGCGGTCGACTCCTCGGCGATCGTCTGCACGTCGGGATGGTCGCGGTAGACGGCGGCGTTCAGCTCGCGCAGGAAGTCGATCGCGTCGAGGTTCTCGCGGCCGCCGTCGGCGTTGGGGATCCACTCGCCGCCGGCGCGCCCGTAGTCGAGGTAGAGCATCGAGGCGACGGCGTCGACGCGCAGAGCGTCCACGTGGTAGCGCTCGAGCCAGAACGCGGCGCTCGACAGGAGGAACGAGCGCACCTCGTCGCGGCCGTAGTTGAAGAGGCGCGAGTGCCACTCGGGGTGCACGCCCTGGCGCGGATCGGCGTGCTCGTACAGGTGCGTGCCGTCGAAGAACGCGAGCCCGTGCGCGTCGTCGGGAAAGTGCGACGGCACCCAGTCGAGGATCACCCCGATGCCGGCGCGATGGAGCGCGTCGACCAGGCGCATGAAGTCCTGCGGCGTGCCGTAGCGGGCGGTCGGCGCGAAGTAGCCGGTCGTCTGGTAGCCCCACGAGCCGTAGAACGGGTGCTCGGTGACCGGCATCAGCTCGACGTGCGTGAACCCCTGCGCCGCGACGTACTCCGCGAGCGCGTCGCCGAGCGCGCGGTAGCCGAGCGTTCCGCCGTCGGGCCCGCGGCGCCACGACCCGAGGTGCACCTCGTAGATCGAGATCGGCGCATCGAGCGCGTTGGCCGCGCGGCGCCGCGCCATCCAGTCCCCATCGCCCCACTCGTAGCCGAGCGCCCAGGCGCGCGACGCGGTGGCGGGCGGCACCTCGGCGTAGAGGGCGAACGGGTCGGCCTTGTCGACCCGGTAGCCGCCGTGGCGGGACTCGAGCCGGTACTTGTACGTCTGCCCGCGCTTCACCCCGGGAACCGCGGCTTCCCAGATGCCCGTGCCGTCCTCGCGCGGCGCGAGCGGATGAACCGCCCCGTTCCAGCCGTTGAACTCGCCGATCACCGCGACGCGCTGCGCGTTCGGCGCCCAGACCGCGAAGTGCGCACCGTCCGGCGTGAGATGACAGCCCATCCGCTCGTACAGGCGGCGGTGCGTCCCCTCGCGAAAGAGGTAGGCGTCGTGAGCGGACAGGCGGTGCGGCGTGGAGTCGTTCACTGCGGGAGCGGTCGGCGTGCGCTTCTCGAACGCCGTCGCACACTCCGTGCCCACTTCCGCGCCGTGTAGGTCTTACCGGCCGCCGCGGGATCCCTCTCCGGACGAGGGCACGCGACTTGCACAGACGGGCGGGGATCGGGCGCTCGCGGTGAAGCGAGCTCGGCGTTCCGCGGGTAATTGTTGCCAGGGCGAGTAAGAGTTACCGAGGCGCAGGAGAGATACGGGACAGCGTACGAGCCGGTGCGGATGATCGTCTACGCCGGGCTCCGTGACGAAGCCATGCTGCGCAGGGCAGGCGCGAAAACGGACGTGCCCGCTGGTCGGTTAGCGGGACCGTCGCGCACGCGGACGCTACTTCGTGGCGTCCAGCCCGAACCCCTCTGCGTGCACCCGGGCCACGGCGTCGAGCGCCGCCTGCGGTAGCGGACCGAGCGCGGCACCGGCGAGCGCTTCCTCGAGGTGCTCGGGCTGCGCCAGCCCGAACACTGCGCACGACACGTCCGGGTCGGCGAGCACGAACCGGAGCGCGGCCTGGGCGCGCGTGCCGTACACGTCGCCGAGCGCGGCGAACACCGTGCGCGCCCGGCGCTCCTCGGTCGGGACGTCCGACGCGCCGGTGACGACCACCTCGCGGCCGTGCCGCAGATCGGTCGCGAGCACGCCGGCCGCGAACACCCGAATCGCCATCACCGCCGTGCCCTGCGCCTTGCACGCCGCGATCAGCCCGGAGAAATCCTGCCCGCCCCAGCGCGCCGGCATCGCGCCCCGCGCGGCGCTCGGATTGAGCACGTTGTAATAGACCTGGGCGGCGTCGAAGCGGCCGCTCGCGACGATCCGCCGGCAGCCCGCCGCGTCGCCGAGCGCGGTGAACCCGATGTGGCGGGCGAGCCCCTGCGCGCGCATCCGCTCGAGCGCGTCGGCGGCGCCGCCGGCGCCGAGTACGTGCTCGACCGCGACTGCGTCGTCGGTCACCGCCGGGGCGATCGCGTTGTGGAGCAGCAGGACGTCGACGGAATCGCGCCCGAGGCGCCGCAGGCTTTCGTGAATGCTGCGCTCGACCTGGCCGGCGATGTCGCCCAGCCGCGCCGTGTCGAGCCGCACCTTGGTGGAGAGATGCGGCGTCCCGTCCACCTCCTTCAGCAGCCAGCCGAGCGCCTGCTCCGATCGCGTCTGGCCGTAGCTCGGCGCGGTGTCGATCCAGTTGATTCCCGCCGCCAGCGCGCGCCGTAGCGTCCGGAGCTTGGTGTCGTCGTCCTGGTCGATCAGGAGGCCGCCGACCCAGCCGCCGCCGAAGACGAGCTCGGAGCATTCGATGCCGGTACGGCCGAACCGTCGATAGCGCATGCCTAACCCCCTCAGGTGCCGCCGGCGCTCGCCGCCTTCACGACGCGCAGGCCCGCGGTCCTCGCCTTCTCGACCGCCTCCCACGGTTTGTCCAGGAAGAGCTCCGCCACCACGCCCCGGATCCACCGGTTCGCCTGGTCGTGGTGGAAGCGCGCGTGCCAGTGCTGCTTCACCTCCGGCAGCCCCACCTGGATCGGGGGACGGAGCAGCTTCAGGTCGGCCATCTTCGCGAAGCTCGTGCCGATGGCGTACGGCACGGTGACGACCAGGTCGGACCCGGCGACGATCAGCGGGATGGCGAGGAAGTGCGGGACGCGCAGCGCGACCCGGCGGGCGAGGCCCTGCGCGGCGAGCGTCTCCTCGAAGAGCTCGTGGCTCTTGCCCTCCTGGTCCACCACCACGTGCTCGGCCTCCAGGAACTGCTTCTTCGTCATCTGGGTGCGGAAGACCGGGTGGTCCTTGCGCACGATGCAGACGAACGAATGGCAGAAGAGGCGCTGCTGGTAGAGGACTGCCCCCTGCAGGCCCGGGAAGTAGCCGACCGCCAGGTCCACCTCGCCGGACTCGAGCGCTTCCGCCAGCCCGCCGGGCGGGGTGGAGACCGTCCTGATGTTCGCGCCCGGCGCCGCGGTCTGCAGGTGGGCCCAGATCCGCGGCAGGAAGACGAGCTCGCCGACGTCGGCCATGTTGAAGGTGAACGTGCGCTCCGTCGTGGCGGGATCGAAGCTCGGGTGCCGCAGCACGTCGTTGCGGATCTGGTCGAGCACCTGGCGCAACGGGACGGCGAGGGTCTCGGCGCGCCGGGTCGGGGAGAGCCCGCGCGAGCCGCGGACGAAGAGCGGGTCCCCGAGCGCCTTCCGCAGCTTGTTGAGCGCGAGGCTCATGGCGGGCTGGCTCATGCCTAGCTCCCCGGCGGCCCGCGTGACGCTCTGCAGCCGCAGCAGCACGTCGAAGACCACGAGGAGATTGAGATCGACCTTCCTGATATCCGCCCGTCTGATATCGACCATAAGCTGAGCCGCCTCGACGGATCATAGCGCCGCGCCCAGAATGCCGCGGGAGTTGACCGCAGCTCGTCGGGTGCTACCAGGAGCCGCCGCACTAGCAGCCCGGATGGGTGCTGCGGGTCTAGACTCCCGGACACCTCCCGCCAAGGACCCGATCATGCCGGCACCGACCTCGCGCAACGGACGTCCCCTGCCGGAAACGCTCCGCATCGAGCGCGACGGCGACGTCGTGATCGTCCGCTTGAACCGGCCGGAGAAGCGCAACGCGATCGACGACGCGACCGTCCGCGGCCTCGGCGCCTTCTTCGCCGAGCCGCCGGAGGGCGTGCGCGCGGTCGTGCTGTGCGGGGAGGGCGAGCACTTCTGCGCCGGGCTCGACCTCTCCTCGCTCGCGTCGCACTCGGCGGCGGAGGGCGTGCTCCACTCGCGGATGTGGCACCGCGCCTTCGAGGACCTCCAGTTCGGCGCGGCGCCGGTCGTCGCCGTCCTCCACGGCGCGGTCGTCGGCGGCGGCCTCGAGCTCGCGTGCGCGGCGCACATCCGCGTCGCGGAGACTTCGACCTTCTACGCGCTGCCGGAGGGCCAGCGCGGCATCTTCGTCGGCGGCGGGGCATCGGTGCGCGTGCCGCGGATCATCGGCGCGCACCGCATGGCCGACATGATGTTCACCGGCCGCGTCTACTCCGCCGAGGAAGGGCAGGCGGTCGGCCTCTCCACCTATCTCGAGCCGCCGGGCAAGGGATTCGAGAGGGGGATGGCGCTCGCGCGCAAGATCGCCGCCAACGCGCCGGCGACGAACTTCGCGCTGATGCACGCGCTGCCGCGGATCGCCGAGCTCGGCCAGGACGCCGGCCTCTTCATGGAATCGCTGATGGCCGCGATCGCGCAGGCCGAGCCGGAGGCGAAGGCCCGCATGCGCGACTTCGTCGAGCGCGGCGCGAACAAGGTGAGGAAGTCCTGATGACGCCCGCGCCGGTCCGCCGGATCGCGATGCGGTCGAGTCGCGTGGAGGTGACGCGGCGGCCGGACGGCACGACCGTGCTGTGCTCGCCCGAGGTGCTCGGGACCTATCCCGACAGGCTCACCGCGCGCTTCGTGGACTGGGTCGGCCGGACGCCCGACCGGGTCTTCATGGCCGAGCGCGACGCGGGCGGCGGCTGGCGGACCCTGACCTACGCCGTGGCGTACGAGCGGTTCCGCGCGATCGGCGAGGCGCTGCTCGAGCGCGGGCTCTCTTCCGACCGCCCGGTGGCGATCCTCTCGGACAACGACCTCGAGCACGCGCTGCTCGCCCTGGCGGCGATGCACGTCGGCGTGCCGTACTTTCCGATCTCCTCGGCGTACTCGCTCGTGTCGAGCGACCACGCGAAACTGCGCTACGTGTTCGGGCTGCTTACGCCCGGCCTCGTCTTTGCCGCCGATGGCGAGAAGTTCGCGAACGCGATCAGGGCGGTGGTGCCGGCGGACGCGGAAGTCGTGACGTCGAAGTCGGCGGTGCCCGGCCGCGCGACGACGGCCTTCGCCGCGCTCGAGGACTCGCCGCCCACCGGCGCGGTCGACCGCGCGTTCGGCGCCGTCGGACCGGACACGATCGCCAAGTTCCTCCTCACCTCGGGCTCGACCGGCAACCCGAAAGCGGTGATCCAGACCCAGCGGATGCTCTGCGCCAACCAGCAGATGATCGCGCAGGCGCTGCCATACCTGCACGCGGTGCCGCCGGTGATCGTCGACTGGCTGCCGTGGAACCACACGTTCGGGAGCAACCACAACTTCGGCCTCACGATCTGGAACGGGGGCTCGCTTTACATCGACGACGGCAAGCCGGTGCCGGGCGCGTTCGAGAAGAGCGTCCGCAACCTGCGCGAGATCGCGCCGACCGTCTACTTCAACGTGCCGCGCGGCTTCGAGGAGCTCGTACCCTACCTCCGCCGCGAGCGCGCGCTGCGCGAGAAGTTCTTCAGCCGCGTCGGGATGCTCTTCTACGCCGGCGCCGGCCTCTCGCAGCCGGTGTGGGACGCGATGGACGAGCTGGCGGTGCAGAGCTGCGGCGAGCGCATCCTGTGGGTCACCGGGCTCGGCGCGACGGAAACGGGTCCGTCGGCGACCTTCACGACGCGTGACGGCGTGCGCTCGGGGATGATCGGGTTGCCGGTGCCCGGCGTCGAGGTGAAGCTCGCGCCCGAGGGCGACAAGCTCGAGCTCCGCGTGCGCGGGCCGAGCGTCACGCCCGGCTACTGGCGCCAGAGCGAGCTCACCCGGGCGGCCTACGACGAGGAAGGCTTCTACCGGATGGGCGACGCGGCACGCTTCGTCGACGCCGGCGACCCGGAGCAGGGGCTCTTCTTCGACGGCCGCGTGGCCGAGGATTTCAAGCTGTCGAGCGGCACCTGGGTGAGCGTCGGGCCGCTGCGCGCGAAGGTGATCGCCGCCGGCGCGCCTCACGTGCAGGACGTCGTGGTCGCCGGCCTCAACCGGGACTCGCTCGGGGTGCTGGTCTTTCCGAACGTCGACGCGTGCCGCGGCCTGTGCTCCGACCTGCCGGCGCAGACGCCGATGTCCGAAGTCCTCCGGCACGAGGCGGTGCAGGCGCGATTCCAGGGCTTGTTCGACGGGCTCGCGCGCGAATCGACCGGCAGCTCGACCCGCATCGCGCGCGCGATCGTGCTCGACGCTCCGCCGTCGATCGACGCGAGCGAGGTGACCGACAAGGGGTCCATCAATCAACGCGCGGTGCTGAAGTCCCGCGCCGCGCTCGTCGAGGAGCTCTACGCCGAGCCCCCGTCGCCGCGCGTGATCGTCGCCAAACGGAAATAGCACCAGGAGGAAAAGATGAACCACCGTCGTTCCGTACTCTGCGCGGTTGCCGCCGCAGCCTGCCTCGCCGCGCCGCTCCAGGGATTCGCGCAGGCCTACCCCTCGAAGCTCATCACGTTCGTCGTGCCGTTCCCGCCCGGCGGCGTGACCGACCCGGTCGCGCGCATGGTGGGCCAGAAGATGTCCGAGAGCGTGAAGCAGTCGGTCATCGTCGAGAACAAGCCCGGCGCGAGCGGCATCATCGCCTCCGAGTTCGTCAAGCGCTCGCCGCCCGACGGCTACACCGTGCTGATGGGTTTCACCGGGTCGCACTCGGTGAACCCGTCGCTCTACTCGAAGCTGCCGTACGACCCGGTGAAGGACTTCCAGCCGGTCACGGTGCTCATCTCGACCAAGCACGTGCTCGTCGTCCCGGCCGAGAGCCCGGCGAAGTCGGTCGCCGACCTCGTCGAGCTGGCGAAGAAGAGCCCGAAGGGGCTGACCTTCGCCTCGCAGGGCGTCGGTGCCGGCGGCCACCTGCTGGGCGAGATGCTGAAGGCGAAGACCGGCACGAACCTTACGCACGTCGCCTACAAGGGCTCGGCGCCCGCGCTCCAGGACATGCTCGCCAGCCGCGTCGACCTCTTCTTCGACGCGATCGTCACCAGCCTGCCCCACATCAAGGACGGCAAGCTGCGGGCGCTCGCCGTCGCCTCGCCGACGCGGTCGGCGGCGCTGCCGAACGTTCCCACGATGGCCGAGGCGGGTTTCCCCGGCATCGAGATGGACCAGTGGTTCGGCATGTTCGTGCCGGCAGGCACCCCGGCGCCGGTCGTGGCGAAGCTGCACGACGAGCTGGTGAAAGCGGTGCGCAGCCCGGACGTGTCGGGCAAGATCACGGCGCAGGGCCTGGACGTGATGACGACGACGCCCGAGCAGTTCGCCGCGCTGATGAAGGACGAGACGGTGAAGCTCGGCAAGGTGGTCAGGGACTCCGGCGCCAAGGCCGACTGAAGCGACCGGACACGGAGGACGCCGTGAACGTCAAGGAACTCGTCGCGATCGACATCCACACCCACGCCGAGACCTCGACCCGGCTGCTGCCCGACGAAGCGGAAGCCGAGGCGCTCGCCGCGCGCGGGCGCTACTTCCGCTACGAGGTGAAGCATCCGACGATCGCGCAGATGGCCGCCTCCTACCGCGCGAAGAGAATCGGCTTCGTCGTCTTCACCGTCGATCACGAACGCGGCATGGGGATCCGGCGCATCTCGAACGAGGAGGTGGCGGAGTCGGCGGCCGAGCACGCCGACATCTGCATCCCCTTCGCGAGCATCGACCCGGCGCGCGGCAAGATGGGCGTGCGCGAGGCGCGGCGCCTCATCGAGCACTTCGGCGTCAGGGGTTTCAAGTTCCATCCGACGGTGCAGGCGTTCTATCCGAACGACCGCGACTGCTATCCGCTGTACGAAGTGATCGCGGCGGCGCGCCTGCCGGCACTCTTCCACAGTGGCCAGACGGGGATCGGGGCGGGCATGCCGGGCGGCGGAGGACTGCGCCTCAAGTACTCGAACCCGATCTACCTCGACGACGTCGCCGCCGACTTTCCGGAGATGCCCATCATCTCGGCCCACCCCGGCGTGCCGTGGCAGGACGAGCAGCTCTCGGTCGCCACGCACAAGCCGAACGTCTACATCGATCTCTCCGGCTGGTCGCCGAAGTACTTCGAGCCGAAGCTCGTGCAGTACGCCAACACTCTGCTCAAGAACAAGATGCTGTTCGGCAGCGACAACCCGGTCATCCAGCCGGAGCGCTGGCTCGCCGATTTCGAGCAGCTCCCGATCAAGCCCGAGGTCCGGCCGCTGATCCTGAAGGAGAACGCGGTGCGGCTGCTCGGCCTCGGCAAGGAGGCGTGATGCGCACGCAGGTGGGAATCATCGGCGCCGGGCCGGCAGGGCTCCTGCTTTCGCACCTGCTGCACCGCGAGGGCATCGCATCGATCGTGCTCGAGAGCCGCAGCCGCGAGGAGATCGAGGCGACGATCCGCGCCGGCGTGCTCGAGCAGGGCACGGTCGACCTCCTCGCCGAGACCGGCGTCGGCGAGCGCATGAAGCGGGAGGGCTTCGTCCATCGCGGCATCGAGCTTGCCTTCGGCGGCGCGCGCCACCGCATCGACCTTGCCGAGCTCACCGGGGGCCGCGCGATCACCGTCTACGCCCAGCACGAGGTGATCAAGGATCTCGTCAAGGCGCGGCTCGACGCCGGCGGCGAGATCCACTTCAAGGTCGAGGGCGTCAGCCTGAGCGACAGCGACACGGCGGCGCCGAAGATCCACTTCCGCAAGGACGGCGCGGGCCACGATCTCGCCTGCGACTTCGTCGCCGGTTGCGACGGCTTCCACGGCGTGAGCCGGCCGTCGATCCCGTCGCGGGTGCGCAAGGAGTTCACGCGCGTGTACCCGTTCGGCTGGTTCGGCATCCTCGCCGAAGCGCCGCCGTCGTCGGAGGAGCTGATCTACGCGTACCACGAGCGCGGCTTTTCCCTGGTGAGCACCCGGTCGCCGCAGATCCAGCGCCTCTACTTCCAGTGCGATCCGAACGATGACGCGGCGAACTGGCCGGACGAGCGGATCTGGGCGGAATTCCGCACCCGGCTCGCGATGGCCGACGGCTGGAAGGTGAAGGAAGGCCGCATCTTCCAGAAGGGCATCATCGCGATGCGGAGCTTCGTCGCCGAGCCGATGCAGTACGGGCGGCTCTTCCTCGCCGGCGACGCGGCGCACATCGTCCCGCCGACCGGCGCGAAGGGCCTCAACCTCGCCGCGGCCGACGTGCGCGTGCTCGCGCGCGCGCTCACCGAGTTCTTCCGGACCGGCCGGAAGGACCTCCTCGACCGCTACTCCGAGACCGCGCTCCGCCGCGTCTGGCGCGCCGAGCACTTCTCGTGGTGGATGACCTCGCTCCTGCACCGCTTCCACGACGACGACGCGTTCGGGCAGCGCCTGCAGCGCTCGCAGCTCGAGTACGTGGTGGGCTCGCGCGCCGCGGCGACGAGCCTCGCCGAGAACTACGTCGGGCTGCCGCTCGCCTGAGGCTTCGACAGCGGTATTTCCTTCGCTTCCCGGCTCGACCGCAGGATCGCGAGGCAGATCTCGAGCGTCGCCGCGCCCCACTCGCCGTCGTGGAACGGCGGCTTGCCGTGCACCACCGCGGCGTAGAGTTCGTCGATGACCTCGACCCGCGGAATGCCCGCCGGCGGGAGCGCGACGGTCCGGCGCACTTCGTCGCCGTAGATCTCGACCCGATCGGGAAGGGGCCGGAGGTCGCCGCGCTCGCACGACACGATCAGCGGCCCGAAATGCTCGTGGTGGCCGGCCTTCGCCGGCGCGGCGGGCCCGCTGCCGCCGTAGCCCCGGGCCGCCTGCGCCGACCGCTCGTCGGTCGCGGCGAGCGCCTTGCGCGCGGCGCCGTACGCCGCGGGATCCTTCCGGCGGCCCGATTCCCCGATCCAGCCCATGAGCTCGTCGGAGTCGAAGTGCGCGTAGCCGCTGTAGACGAGCGTCGCGAATGCCCCGTCCGCGAAGGCGATCAGGCACGAATAGGCGCCTTCGGTCGGGCGCGAGGCATCCCACGCGCCCGTCGACGCCCGCACGCCGACGGCGCGCGACCCCGCGAGCATCCTGACGACGTCCACCTGGTGTGCGGCCTGGTTGAACACCGCGCCGCCGCCTCGCGCCGTGTCCAGCTCCTCCGGACGGCGCGGGCGGTAGAGCCAGTCGGTGAAGTTGACGGCGGTGATCATGCGCACCCGGCCGAGCTCGCCCGACCCGATCAGCCGGCGGGTCTCGAGGATGGGGCGGTCGAAGCCGTGGCTCGGCCCGACGATCAGCCGGACGCCGGCGCGGCGGGCGGCGTCGATCATCGCGCGGCACTCGCCCGGATCGAGCGCCATCGGCTTCTCGACCAGGACGTGCTTGCCGCGGCTCGCGGCGAGGCAGGCGTGCTCGGCGTGAGACTGATGCGGGGTCGCGACGTAGACGACCTCCACCTGCGGATCGGCGCAGAGCGCTTCGACCGCGGCGTAGGTCGTGCCTGCGAAGTCGTCCCGGAACCGCCGCAGCGCTTCGGGCCGCGGATCGGCGGCCGCAACGAGGCGAACGCGCGGATCGGCGGCGAAGGCGGGCGCCATCAGGCTGAACGCGCGGCCGAGCCCCGCCGCGCCGATGCCGAGAGTCCTCATCTGTTCGGCGCTATCATCGCATCATGCTGACGAAGGAACAGAACGATCTCCTCTGCCGGGTGGAAGGCGATGCGCCGATGGGCGGCATCATGCGCCGCCACTGGCTCCCGGTGTGCATGTCCGAGGAAGTGGCGGAGCGCGACGGGACGCCGGTCCGCGCGCGCCTCCTGGGCGAGGACCTCGTCGTCTTCCGCGACACCGCAGGCCGGCTCGGCGTGCTCGGCGAGTACTGCCTGCATCGCCGCGCTTCGCTCGCCTTCGGCCGCAACGAAGCGTGCGGCCTGCGCTGCCTCTATCACGGCTGGAAGTTCGACGTCGACGGGCACGTCGTCGACATGCCGTCCGAGCCGCCCGGTGCCGCGCAGCGGCTCGGCAAGAAGACGCGCGCCTATCCCGTTCGGGAAGCGGGCGGCTTCGCCTGGGTCTGGATGGGTCCGCGGGACGAGCGGCGCGAATTCGAGCCGCCCGCCTGGGCGCCGGTGCCCGGGATCGACTACGCGATCGTCAAGATCCACACCGAGTGCAACTGGGCGCAGGTGCTGGAGGGCTCGATCGACTCGGCGCACAGCTCGAGCCTGCATTCGACCAACATGCCGGCAGGCGAGGTCGAGGGCTCGACCGCGACCGACACGGCCTGGGTGCGGCCGTCGACCGACAAGGCGCCGCGCCTGCAGTTCGAGTCGACCGGCTACGGCTTCCGCTACGCCGCGATCCGCAAGCCGATCCGCGATCCCGACTCCCACCAGTACGTGCGTACGACGCTCTACATCGCGCCGTTCACCGTGCTGATTCCGCCGAACGACAGGTACAACCTCGCGCAGATGCTGGTGCCGGTCGACGATGTGAACACGATGTTCTACTGGGTCGCCTGGCACCCCGATTCCGCCAAGGGCATCACCCAGGAGGCGTGGCGCCGCTTCTGCGCCGCCGAGGTCGGCGTCGATCTCGACGACGACTTCCGCAAGCAGCGGAACCTCCGCAACCGTTACCTGCAGGACCGCGCGGCGATGAAGCGCGGCGACTGGACCGGCATCACCGGCATCCCCGCGCAGGACATGGCGATGTGGGAGTCGATGGGCCCGATCACCGACCGCACCGAGGACGACTTCGGCACGAGCGACCTCGCGGTCGCGCAGTTCCGGCGGATGATGGTCGCGGCGGCGGAGAAGTTCCGCGCGGGCGGGCCGGCGATCGGGACCGCCGGGCCGCGCCCCCCGCACGTCGAGCTGGCGTCGTTCGAAGGCGTCGTCCCCAGGACGGCGGACTGGCGGACGCTCGGGACGGTCCGACGCGAAGCCGTCGGGACGAAATGACGGGCGCGCCGGTCGTCGCGGTCCGGTGACGACCTTCGACTATGTCATCGTCGGCGCGGGCTCGGCCGGCTGCGTGCTGGCGAACCGCCTCACCGCCGACGCCCGCACCACCGTGCTGCTGCTCGAGGCGGGGCCGCGCGACCGGGACTTCTGGATCCACGTGCCGCTCGGCTACGGCAAGCTCTTCGCGCGTACCGATGTCAACTGGGCGTACGAATCGGTGCCCGAGCCCGCCCTCGGCGGGCGGCGCGTGTTCACCCCGCGTGGCAAGGTCCTCGGCGGCTCCTCGTCGATCAACGGCATGGTGCACATCCGCGGCCAGCGCGAGGACTACGACGGCTGGGGCGTGCCCGGCTGGGGATTCGCCGATCTGCTGCCGTACTTCAGGAAGAGCGAGGACCACGACCGCGGCGCGAGCGAGTGGCACGGCGCCGGCGGGCCGCTCGCGGTGTCCGACCTGCCGGACCGGCACGAGCTCTGCGACGCCTTCATCGCCTCGGCGAGCTCCCTCGGCGTCCCGCGCAACGACGATTTCAACGCCGCGACCCAGGAGGGCACCGGCTACTACCAGGCCACGGCGCGCAACGGCCGGCGCTGCAGCACCGCGGTCGGGTACCTGCGCCCGGCCGCGAAGCGCCCGAGCCTGCGGGTCGAGGTCGAGGCGCTCGCGACCCGGGTGCTGTTCGAGGGCGCTCGCGCGACCGGTGTCGCCTACGAGTCGCGCGGTGCCCGGCACGAGGTGCGCGCCGCGCGCGAGGTCATCCTGTCGGGCGGCAGCTTCAACTCGCCGCAGCTCCTGCAGCTCTCCGGCATCGGCCCGCGCGCGCTGCTCGAGCGCCAGGGCGTCCCGGTCGTGCACGATGCACCCGGCGTGGGCGAAGACCTGCAGGACCACTTCTACTGCCGCACCTTCTGGCGCTGCACCCGGCCGATCACGCTGAACGACGACCTGCGCACGCTGTGGGGCCAGGCGAGGATCGGGTTGCGGTACCTGCTCGCGCGTCGCGGCCCGCTCACCGTGAGTGCGGGGTATGCCGGCGCGTTCGTGCGCACGCGGCCCGAGATCCCGCGACCCGACGCGCAGATCTACTTCATCAACTTCTCCACCGCGAAGCGCGGCGGCCATCTGCATCCCTTCTCCGGCTTCACGCTCTCGGTGTCGCAGACGCAGGTCGAGTCGCGCGGCTCGGTGCGGATCGCCGCGCCGGATCCGCGTACGGCACCGGCGATCCGCTACAACTATCTCGCCACCGAGCGCGACCGGCGGGTGATGGTGGACGGCCTGAAGTTCGTCCGGCGCATCGCCGGGGCGCCGCCGCTGCGCGACTACATCGCGGCCGAGGAGTTCCCGGGACCGCGCGTGCAGACGGACGAGGACTGGCTCGCCTTCTGCCGCGAGGCCGGCGACACCGTCTTCCATCCGACTTCGACCTGCCGGATGGGAACCGACGCGCGCGCGGTCGTCGACCCGCGGCTGCGCGTGAACGGCGTCGAGCGCCTGCGCGTCGTCGACGCCTCGGTCATGCCGGCGGTGCCGTCGGGAAACATCAACGCGGCGGTGATCGCGATCGCGGAGAAGGCGGCCGACCTGATCGCCGCGGATGCGCGGCAAGGGGCTTCGCCGGCGGAGCGGAGGAGCGCCTGAAACCTCCCCGGCCGCAACCCGGCGCCGATCGTGATCAACGGCCGGGTCGAGGCGGCCGACCACCGCGCGTTCATCGTGCTCGCGCAGGAGAAGAACCGATGAGTGGAGGACGGGAAATGGGTCGTCTCGGCGGAACGGCGCGGTGGCTCGCGGCGCTCGGACTGCTCGGCTGGGCCGCGGCGGGCTTCGCCCAGTATCCGTCCCGCACGGTGACGATCGTCGTCACCGTGCCGCCCGGATCGAGCACCGACATCGTCGCGCGGCTCCTGGCGGATCGGCTGCCCGACCGGCTCGGACAGCGCTTCGTGGTCGAGAACCGCCCCGGCGCGAGCGGCCTGATCGCCGCGGGTGCGGTGGCGCGCGCCGCGCCGGACGGCCATACGCTGGCGGTGGCGCCGAGTACGCTCTACATCGCGCCCCACGTGCTGCCGAAGGGGGCGGGCGGCGGGGTCGACGTCGTCAAGGACCTGGTGCCGGTCATCCGGACTGCGTCGAGCCCGATGGTCCTGATCGTCAATCCGCAACTCGGCGTGAAGTCCGTGGCCGAGCTCGTCGCGCACGCGAAGGCCGCGCCGGGGCTCGCCTATGCGACCTCGGGCAACGGCTCGCCGATGCACATCGCCGGCGAGCTCTTCGCGCGCGCGAGCGGCGTGACGCTCACCCACATCCCGTACAAGGGCGTCATGCCGGCGGTGCAGGACACGATGAGCGGGCAGGTCAAGGTGTCGTTCTCGGCGCTCGGCGGCATCGTGCAGTTCATCAGCGCCGGGCGGATCGTGCCGCTGGCGGTGATCGGCGAGCGGACGACGCTGCTCCCGAACGTGCCGACGCTGCGCGCGGCCGGGGTTGCCGGCGTCGACGTCAACCCGCCGTGGTTCCCCCTGCTCGCGCCCGCGGGCACCCCGGCCGAGATCGTCGCGCGGCTGAACGCGGAGGCGAACGCGGTGCTCGGGCTGCCGGAGGTCCGCGAGCGTCTCGCCGCGGTCGGCGTCGAGGCGCACGGCGGCACGCCGCAGGAAGCGGCGCGGTACGCCCGCGAGGATTACGAGCGCTTCGGGCGCATCGTCGCGGAGTTCGGCATCAAGGGCGAGTAGGCGCGTCGACGAGGCGTACCGATTTTCCGGCGGCGCTCGCGGCGCGTTGCCGGGGCGTGCGAGCGTCGCCTCTGCACTGCCATTATTCTTGCGCCGTGCCCCACCTCTTCGAACCCGCCGCCAGCGGGCGCTCGAAGTGCCGCGGCTGCGGCCGGCCGATCCGGCGCGGCGAGCTGCGCTTCGGCGAGCGCCTGCCCAATCCGTACGCGGAGGGCGAGACGACGCTCTGGTTCCATCCGCTGTGCGCGGCCTACAAGCGGCCGGAGCCGGTGCTGCAGGCCCTGGCCGAGACGCAGGACAACGTCCCCGATCGGGACCTGCTCGAGCGCGCGGCGCGCGGCAGCCTCGCGCACCGCCGCCTGCCGCGGATCGACGGCGCGGATCGGGCGCCGGGCGGACAGGCGCGTTGCCGGAGCTGCCGCGAGCCCATCGCGCGCGGGAGCTGGCGCATCAGGCTCGTGCTCTACGACGAGGGCCGCTTTTCGCCCGGCGGCTACGTGCATCTCGACTGCCGCGAGGCGTACTTCGAGACACGCGAACTCCACGATCCCGTGCTGCGCTTCAGCCCGGAATTGAGCGACCCGGAACGGGCGGCGCTCGAACGCGCGCTCGCAGCGGGTCCTGCCGCCTGAAGCAACCGGGCGGGACCCGATCGCCCGGTCCGCCCAAGAATCCCGCCCGAGCCGCTACACTCCGCCACGCCCGCGCCCGAGCGCCGGCGATTCCCCCACCGCAACCGACGAGGAACCCCGGATGAACCGACACGATTCCATCGCCAGCCGCCGCCGCTTCCTCAGGCTCGCCACCGCCGCGCCGCTCGCCGGCGTGCTCGCGAGCGGCGCCGCGCGCGCGCAGACGCTGGTGACCGAGACCGACCCCCAGGCGGTGGCGCTCGGCTACAAGGCCGACGCCGCGAAGGCCCCCGCCCGCAAGGACGCCCAGGCGCACTGCGCGAACTGCAGCTTCTACACCGGCAAGGCCGGTGCGGCCGACGGCCCCTGTGCGATCTTCCCAGGCAAGCTCGTGCACGCGAAGGGATGGTGCAGCGCCTGGGCCAAGAAGGCGTGAGCGGTCGCCGCGCTCGCGTGCCGGCGCGGAGCGGAGCGCCGGCGCCGGGATCGCGTCGAACTCTTCCACCGATTCACTGCGGAGCCTTATGGCCGACAAGCGCCCGACCCACGCCTACGCGAGCCGCTCATTCCTGAACAGCAAGGAGGCGCGGGCGCTGCGCATCCTCGCCGAGTACCTCGAGCCGAAGGCCCGGTTCGAGCGGCTGCACGTCGACGACACGATCGTGTTCATGGGCTCGGCGCGCACGCTCTCGCGCGAGGCGGCCGAGGCCGCGCTCGCGCAGGCCGACGCCGGCCGGGGCGACGTGGAGCAGGCGCGCATGAACGTCCGGATGTCGGCCTACTACGAGGCGGCGCGCGAGCTCGCCTTCCGGCTGACGCAGTGGTCGAAGGACCTCGATCCGCAGGGCGAGCGCCGCTTCGTGGTCTGCACCGGCGGCGGGCCGGGGATCATGGAGGCGGCGAACCGCGGCGCGGCCGAGGCGCGCGGCATGAACGTGGGCCTCACGATCTCCCTCCCCACCGAGGAGTTCGACAACCGCTACGTCACGCGCGAGCTCGCGTTCCACTTCCACTACTTCTTCATGCGCAAGTTCTGGTTCGCCTACCTCGCCAAGGCGGTGATCGTGTTCCCCGGCGGGTACGGGACGCTCGACGAGCTGTTCGAGCTCCTGACGCTCGTCCAGACGCGCAAGCTCACGAAGCCGATGCCGATCGTGCTGTTCGGCACCGAGTACTGGCGCGGGGTGGTCGACTTCGACGCGCTCGTGCGCCACGGCATGATCGGGGCCGCGGACGTCGACCTCGTGTACCGCACCAACTCGGTCGACGAGGCGTACGACTGGATCGTGCGCCAGCTCGCCGAACACGCGCTCGGGCGGCCGGGAGCGATGCTGTAGCCGGCTACGGCGCTGTGGCCAGCCGCGCGGCGGTGGCGCGGTACGCGGCGAGGATCGCGTCTGCGCGCGCGTGGCGTCCGGCGGTGATGACCTGCCGGCCGCCGACGTAGACGTCCCGGATCGGATCGGCGCCGCCGCCGAAGACGATTGCATCGAGCAGCGTCTCGGGGCCGTGGCCGCAGAGCGCGGGCGCGCCGGCGTCGATCACCAGGAAGTCGGCACGCTGACCGGCGGCGAGTCCGCCGATCGGGCGGCCGGAGGCGCGCGCGCCGCCGGCGACCGCCGCGCGGTACAGCGCGAGCCCCGGCGACGGCTCCGACGGCGACGCGGCGATGCCGCGGCGCTGGGCGCGCAGGCGCTGCCCGTACTCGAGCAGGCGCAATTCCTCGAGCGCGGAGGTCGATACGTTGCTGTCCGACCCGACGCCGAAGGCACCGCCGTCCGCGAGCAAGCCGGGCAGCGGGAAGAGGCCGTCGCCGAGGTTGGCCTCCGTGGTCGGGCACAGGCCGGCGACCGCGCCGGAGCGGGCGAGCGCCGCGGTCTCGGCCGCGGTGGCGTGCGTCGCGTGCACGAGGCACCAGCGCGGCGACACGGCAGCGTGCGCGAGCAGCCACTCGATCGGACGCTCGCCGCTCCACGCGAGGCAGTCGTCGACCTCCTTCGCCTGCTCGGCGACGTGGATGTGGAGCGGTGCCGACGGATCGATCGCGTCGAGGCCGGCGATCGCCGCGCGCAGCGCTGCAGGCGGAACGGCGCGGAGCGAGTGCGGCGCGATGCCCACCCGCACGTCCGGGTCCGCGCGCAGCGCGCGAACGGTCTCCAGCAGCCGGTCGACCGTCGTGACGAACCGCCGCTGCCCCTCGTGCGGCGGCACGCCGCCGAAGTTCGCGGACTGGTAGAGCACCGGGAGCAGGGTGAGCCCGATGCCGGTGCGTGCGGCGGCGCCGGCGAGTCGCTGCGACATCTCGGCGGGATTCGCGAACGGCCGCCCGTCCCGGTCGTGGTGGAGGTAGTGGAACTCGCACACCGAGGTGTAGCCGCCCATCAGCAGCTCGACGTAGAGCTGCGCGGCGATCGCCTCCAGGTCCTCGGGCAGAACCTGCGCGGCGAACCGGTACATCACCTCGCGCCAGGTCCAGAAGCTGTCGCCCGCCGCCGACCGCCGCTCGGTCCATCCTGCCATCGCGCGCTGGAACGCGTGGCAGTGGAGATCGCACAGCCCCGGGAGCACCGGCCCCGCGAGCCGGACGGCGCCCGCCGGCGCGGCGCCGGCCGACACGCCGGCGAGGCCGCCGGCGGCGTCGACCTCGAGGCGCACGTCCTTCGCCCAGCCGCCGGGCAGGAACGCGAGGTCGGCGAAGTACGCGGCGGTCAAACCGCCACCAACCCGGTCGACGTCCGCGCCCGCCCGCGGTTCACCACCGCGTGGCACGGATTCGCCCCGATGCCGTAGGCGAGCTCGGCGGGCCGCTCGACGTCCCAGAGCACGAAGTCGGCGACCTTGCCCGCTTCGAGCGTGCCCGCTTCGCGCTCGAGCCCGAGCGCGCGCGCGGCCACCCGGGTCGCGCCGGCGAGCGCTTCCTCGGGCGTCAGCCGGAAGAGCGTGCACGCCATGTTGAGCGCGAGGAGGAGGGAAGTCATCGGCGAGGAGCCCGGGTTGCAGTCGGTCGCCACCGCCAGCGCGACGCCGTGGCGGCGGAAGAGCTCGACCGGCGGCAGCTTCGTCTCGCGCAGGAAGTAGAACGCGCCCGGCAGCAGCACCGCCACCGTGCCGGCGCGCGCCATCGCCGCGGCGTCGGCTTCGTCCGCGTGCTCGAGGTGATCGGCCGACAGCGCGCCGTACTGCGCGGCGAGCTGCGCGCCGCCCTGGTTCGAAAGCTGCTCGGCGTGGAGCTTCACCGGGAGCCCGAGCCGCCGCGCGGCCTCGAACACCCGCGTGGTCTGTTCGCGCGTGAAGCCGATGCGGTCGCAGAACGCGTCCACCGCGTCGGCGAGCCCCGTGCGCGCGATCGCGGGCAGCATCCGCTCGCACACCTCGTCGATGTAGGCGTCGGCGCGCCCTTCGAACTCCGGCGGCAGCGCGTGCGCGCCGAGGAAGGTCGTGCGCACCGTGACCGGCAGCGCCTCGCCGAGCGCGCGTGCGACGCGCAGCATCTTCGCCTCCGCGCCGGCCTCGAGGCCGTAGCCCGACTTGATCTCCACCGTCGTGACGCCCCCGGCGGCGAGCGCCCGCAGGCGCGGCTTCGACGCTTCGAGCAGCGCCGCCTCGGACGCGGCGCGGGTCGCCGCGACGGTTGAGCGGATCCCGCCGCCGGCGCGCGCGATCTCTTCATAGGTGGCGCCGTTCAGGCGCTGCTCGAACTCGCCCGCGCGGCTGCCGGCGTAGACGAGGTGGGTGTGGCAGTCGATCAGGCCGGGCGTAATCCACCGGCCGCCGGCGTCGTGCTCGCGGGTGCGCGCGCCGCGCAGCGCGGGCGGCAGCGCCGCGCGCGCGCCGACCCACGCGATCCGGCCGTCGCCGACGGCGATCGCCCCGTCCTCGATCGCGCCGTAGCCCGCGACCATCGTCGCGAGGCGGGCGTTCGCCCAGATCGCGTCGGCGGCGGTCACGGCAGCATCGGGAGATCGAGGCCTTGCTCCCGCGCGAACCGGATCGCGGACTCGTAGCCCGCGTCGGCGTGGCGCATCACCCCGGTCGCCGGGTCGTTCCAGAGCACGCGCGCGAGCCGCTTCGCCGCGGCCTCGGTCCCATCGGCCACGATCACGACGCCGGCGTGCTGCGAGTAGCCCATGCCGACCCCGCCGCCGTGGTGGAACGAGACCCAGCTCGCGCCGCCGGCGGTCGCGAGGAGCGCGTTGAGGAGCGGCCAGTCGGAGACCGCGTCCGAGCCGTCCCGCATCGCCTCGGTCTCGCGGTTCGGACTTGCCACCGAGCCGCCGTCGAGATGGTCGCGGCCGATGACGATCGGCGCCTTCAGCTCGCCCTTCGCCACCATCTCGTTGAAGGCGAGGCCGGCGAGGTGGCGCTCGCCCAGGCCGAGCCAGCAGATGCGCGCCGGCAGCCCCTGGAACGCGATCCGGTCCTTCGCGAGCTCGAGCCAGCGCCGCACCGAGGCGTTGTGCGGGAAAAGCTCGATGATCCTGCGGTCGGTGCGGTAGATGTCCTCGGGATCGCCGGAGAGCGCGACCCAGCGGAACGGGCCCTTGCCCTCGCAGAAAAGCGGCCGGAGGTACGCCGGCACGAAGCCGGGGAAGTCGAACGCGTTCGCGACGCCCACGTTCTTCGCCTCCTGGCGGATGTTGTTGCCGTAGTCGACGCACGGGATCCCCAGCTCGCGGAAGCCGAGGATCGCGCGCACGTGGTTCGCCATCGCCTCGCGCGCCGAGGTCGCGACTTCGTCCGGGGCGGTCGAGCGCAGCTCGCGCCAGCGCTCGAGCGTCCAGCGCTCGGGGAGGTAGCCGTTCGCCGGGTCGTGGGCCGAGGTCTGGTCGGTGACGAGCGCGGGGCGGAAGCGGGAGTCCTTCGCGCGCTTCAGGATCTGCGGCACGAGCTCCGCCGCGTTCCCGAGCAGCCCGATCGAGATCGGCTTCGTCGCGTTCGCGAGGAGGTTGATCGCCTCGTCGAGCGTGTTCGCGCGGGCATCGAGATAGCGGGTCTTCAGCCGCATGTCGATCCGGGTCGGGTCGCACTCGATCGCGACCATCGAGGCGCCGGCCATCGTCGCCGCGAGCGGCTGCGCGCCGCCCATGCCGCCGAGTCCCGCGGTCAGGATCCACTTGCCCTTCCAGTCGCCGCCGTAGTGCTGCCGGCCGGCTTCGGCGAAGGTCTCGTAAGTACCCTGCACGATGCCCTGGCTGCCGATGTAGATCCACGAGCCGGCGGTCATCTGGCCGTACATCATGAGCCCCTTGCGGTCGAGCTCGTTGAAGTGCTCCCAGCTCGCCCAGTGGGGCACGAGGTTCGAGTTCGCGATCAGGACGCGCGGGGAGTCGGGGTGGGTCCTGAACACCGCCACCGGCTTGCCCGACTGGACGAGGAGCGACTCGTCGTCGCCGAGCCGGCGCAGGACCTCGACGATCCGGTCGAAGCACGCCCAGTCGCGCGCGGCGCGGCCGATCCCGCCGTAGACTACGAGCTCGGTCGGGCGCTCGGCGACCTCCGGGTCGAGGTTGTTCATCAGCATCCGGAGCGCCGCTTCCGTGATCCAGCTCTGCGCGCTGCGCTGGGTGCCGCGCGCGGCGCGGATCGTGCGCGCGGGATCGATGCGGGGGTCGGGACTCATGGCGCAGGCTCCTCGTGGCTCGGGCTGGCAGGCGCGTAGTATCGCGCGCCGCCCGTCCGGAGGTAGCGCTCAGCCGAAGCCGAGGCCGAGTGCGCCGAGCCGCTCGATCTCGTCGGGGGAGAACCCCCAGTCGCCGAGCGCCGCGCGACCGTGCGCGCGCCGCTCGGGAGGCGGCCGGGAGACCGCGCCCGGCGTGCGCGAGAAGCGCGGCGCCGGCGCGGGTTGGGGAACGCCGCCCACTGCGACGTGCGCGCCGCGCGCGACGTTGTGCGGATGCGCGCGCGCCTCGGAGAAGGTGAGCACCGGCGCGAAGCACGCGTCCGCGCCGTCGAAGACGTGGCACCACTCGTCGCGCGTCTTCGACCGGAACGCCGCGGCGAAGCGGCGCCGCAGCTCGGGCCAGCCGGCGCGGTCGTGCTGCGCCGGCAGCTTCGCGGCGGCG
>Ga0187893_10002805_pt1 | contig 37172 bp, 23 predicted proteins | sample MA1701074metaG_FD_139574 | JGI IMG/M metagenome (GOLD analysis project Ga0187893, IMG submission 139574) | White microbial mat communities from a basaltic lava cave in the Kipuka Kanohina Cave System on the Island of Hawaii, USA - MA170107-4 metaG ... | reverse complement strand
TCCCTGAAGGGGGACTTCCTCGGCGAACGACCCGTGCCAAGTGCGGATGAAGCACTCCGTGGTAGGCTCCTGGTTCGCTCCGAGAGGAATTGCAGAGTGAGCGGCTACCGTTCTAGATAACCGGGAATGGGGTTGTCGCCGCCCGTTGGGCCGGCGCCCCGCTTGCGGCGATCGTTCCACCATCCCTTCCAGTGGCGGGCGATCGCCTCGGCGTCGTTTTCCTTTTTGTCGCGTTTGACGCCGGTCGCGGCCGAAAGGAGGGCATCCGCGACAGCGATCCCGTTCTCGTCCAGCGAATCGAGGCACTCGACGATCGCCTTCAAGAGCCGCTCGTTGAGGAGCACGTCGTCCTCTCCCGCCCAGACCGAGAGCCAACCTCCGACGAAGAACGCATGGAGGTCGTGTCGCAGGATCGCCGACTGCAGCTTCTGAAGCGGCCGCCCGGCGTCTCCTTTTTCGCCAAGCGGAACGAGCCAGCATTCCGAGGGCGGGAGGTTGAGCGTGCGGGAAAGGTTGACATCCTCGACGCCCCACTGCGGGGGCTGGAACTTCCCGACGGCCCGGACCCGCACGACGACGCCCCGCGTGGGCCGAAGCCCCTCGATGGGGAGCGGGATCTCCCGCTCGAGACTCCCGCCTTCTGCGATGGAGATCCGTTCGATGCCCGGGTCGGTCTCGAGCGGGACCGTCTTCTCCTCCCGGCGGAGCGAGCCGTCCATATAACGGAATTCCGCCGTCACCTGAAGCTGACCGAGGATCCCTCGGTCGGCCCGAACCGCCACCCCCCCTTTAGATCGATTGATGAGCCGGAAAAGAACGCGCGGCGTCTCGTCGAGACCGTAGACGAGCCCCCGAAACTCGAGGCTCGGCTGGAGGAACCCTCGCGCGATCAGCCGTTCCTCGCACAAGCGCACAAGCCGGCGCAGCGACCAGATCTCGGGCGAAATCGGATCGAGCTTCAAGATGGCTTCCGCCCTCCGCTTCGCTTCCTCATGGTGGCCATCGTGGAAGCGGCTCCAGGCCTGAGCCGCCTGGAACGAAAGAAACGGCCGTGCGGCGGTGAGGATCTCCGATTCGTCTCCGGCGCCCCCGCCGAGCTGATAGAGGAGCGACCGGACCCTTTCCGTTTCCCCCTCCTGGCGGGCGAGCCAGCTTTGCAGGTGAGGCACGGCCTTCGACCCCATTGCCCGGAGGGCTTTCTCCCCTTCGGCCTGGCGCGGGGGAGACGGATCCATGAAGAGGCGCATGGCCCGCCTGAATTCCGCGGGGGGCTCCTGGTCGGCACGCCCGATAGGGGCGGCGAGACAGAAAAGAAGCCCGCAGCCGAACGTCAGAGCGGCGAGGCGGACCACGCCGCCCGCCGCCGCGCAAACCGCCGCCCCGTGGGCCTCGGGGGGCCGGACCCGTCGCGGGAAGATTGCTTCCGAGCGGACGGGCTCAGTACTCCGCTTCGTCTCCCCCGCCCTCCGCGTTATAGTTTCCGTCGCGAGCCTTGCGGCGGCGCTCGTCCCGTTCGCGTTCCCTCTTTCGCTCATCGCGCTCGACCAGATCCTCGCTGGTGACATCCTTGAGGCTGAGACCGATCTTCCGGTTCTCCGGATCGACCTTGATGATTTTAACATCGACGCGCTGGCCGACCTTCACCACTTCTTCGGGGGAGCCGATCTTATGGTCTGAGAGTTCCGAGATGTGAAGGAGGCCTTCCAGGTCGTCCTGGAGCTTCACGAACACGCCGAAGTTCGTGATCTTCGTCACCTCGCCCGCGACCAGGCTTCCCACGCGGTAGCTTTCGGGGATCGAAGTCGTCCAGGGATCGGCGTCAAGCTGCTTGAGGCCGAGCGAAATCCTTTTGCGCTCCTGGTCGACGGTGAGGACCACGGCTTCGATCTCCTGACCCTTCTTCACCACTTCGCTCGGGTTGACGACTTTTCGGGTCCACGACATATCGGCCACATGGAGAAGGCCGTCGATGCCGTCCTCCAGCTCGACGAACGCTCCGTAGTTGGTCAGGTTGCGGACGATTCCCTTGACCTTCATCCCGGTCGGGTACTTCTGCTCGACCTGGGTCCATGGGTTCACCTCGACCTGCTTCATGCCCAAGGAGATCTCCTGCTTTTCCTTCTTGATCTCCAGGACGACGACCTCGATGAGGTCCCCGATGTTCACCACCTGGCTCGGATGGTTTATCCGCTTCGTCCAGGACATCTCGGAGATGTGGACGAGCCCTTCCACGCCGTCCTCGAGCTGGATGAAGGCGCCGTACGAGAGGACGTTGACCACTTTCCCCTTGATCCGCGATCCGACGGGGAACTTCGTCTCGATGTTCGCCCAGGGGCTTTCGCTCTTCTGCTTGAGGCCGAGCGAAATCCTCTCCTTCTCCTTGTCGACTTTGAGGACTTTGATCTCGATCTCGGAATCGATCGTGAGCACCTCGGAGGGATGAGTGATGCGCCCCCAGCTCATGTCGGTGATGTGCAGGAGCCCGTCGATCCCGCCGAGATCAACGAAGGCTCCGAAATCGGTGATGTTCTTCACGATGCCCTTGCGGATCTGGCCCACCTCGATGTCGTTGAGCAGATCCCGCTTCTGGGCCTCCCTCTTCTCCTCGATCAGGCGCCGGCGGGAGACGACGATGTTCATTCGGGATTCATCGATCTTGATGATCTTGCATTCGATCTCCTGGCCGATGAACTCCGAGATGTCGCCGCTCCTGCGGATGCTAATCTGCGATGCCGGGAGGAAGACCGGCACGCCGATCTCGAGGAGAAGGCCCCCCTTGATCTTGCGGGAGACCTTGCCCTTGACGACGTCCCCTTCCTTGTAAGTCGCGATGACCCGTTCCCAGCCGCGGATGCGGTCCGCGCGGCGCTTTGAGAGCGCAATCATGCCGCTCTCGTCCTCGACGGCCTCGAGCAGCACTTCGACCTGGTCGCCCTCCTTCACTTCGGACGGGTTCTCGAACTGGTCGAGCGGTATGACGCCTTCCGATTTGTAGCCGACGTCGACGATGACGTCGTTGTTGACGATGTTGACGACTCTCCCCTTCAGGATGCTGTCGAGCTCGAAATCCTGGACGGACTTGTTGTAGAGATCCCCCATCCCGCTGACCTCGGTTCCGGTCAGCGCCTGCTCCATCTGGCGGGAGATTTCGTCGTCCGACAGGTCGAATTGCTTCACGATCGGATTAGTGGCCATCGAAAACCGCTGTACCTTTCACATCGTCCGGCGGCCGGAGCCCGCCGGCGAAAACGCCGATAAAAAAGGGTCACCCGAAATACATCGGGAGCCTGCCGTCGGGCACGGCGGACCCCCTCCCGCGGACCCGCGACGCCTCGGCCTCCAAGCTCCGGAAGGCTGCCGAGAGACGCCCCGTCAGGTCCGCACACGAAAGTTTGTTTCCAGTAACTTGCGCCGGCCGCCCCCCCGTCCCGATGGGTTCTCCAAAGAAGACCCGAACCGATTTCAGGCGAGGCAGAGGGCGATGGCGCGGCCAGGCCTCGAAGCTTCCCTCGATGTAGGCTGGGACAACCGGGGCGGCCGAGGGACCGGCGATCAGCTCCACCCCCCTCTTCACGGTGCCGAGCCGGCCATCCGCGGAACGCGTCCCTTCCGGGAACATCAGGAGGAGGCCTCCCTCCTCGACGATCCTCCGAGAAACGCGAATCGCCTGGCGACTCGCCGCACCGCCCTCGCGCGGAATGGGTCTAGCATGGACACTGTAGATCAACCGCCCGAAGAGCGGAATTCGAAAGAGCGTTTCACGGGCGAGGAAGTAGGCCGCTCGCGGGATGCACAACCCGACGATCCAGGGGTCGAGGAAGCTCTCGTGGTTGGATGCGACGATGCACGACCCTCGACGCACGATACGGGAGTGCCCGTAACAGCGGACGTCGAAGAGGAGGAGGCCGACCATGCGGCTGACGAAGAGGCAGAAGCAGTACCAGGCCTCGTTGAGGGGCCCTCCGAGGACGGACCGCGGAGGTCCGCCCTTCGGGCTGTCCTCTTTCCGAGGAGAGGCCTTCAGTCGTTCTTGGTCAGCCAGTTCCAAATTGCCGATCGCCGGATCCTTTCAGCGCGCCCCGAGCGCGAGGTGAAAAGTCGGCAGATTACCACCACATGCGAGGGCCGACAAGCGGCAAGTCGCTTACTTGGAAATGAGAAAGGAAGTTAACCGCAGAGGACGCAGAAGATCGAACACCAGTTCGAGAGTCTCGTTGGCGATCGGCATCTTGGTCCATCACCCCAACAAAGCCACGGAAGAAGCCCATGCCGGCGCAAACGGCCCCTCCGCGTCCTCTGCGCCGTCCTCTGCGGGTCCCGTCCTCTCCCCCGAATTCACCGATCGGAAGGGAGAATCTCGATGCTCGCCGCGGGGACGATCGCGGCGGGGAGGGCCTCGTTCAGGCTGCCGCTGCGGAAGCCCTTGAGGTCGAGCGTGGCGTAGAGGAAGCCCGCCTTGCGCAGGCCGTCTAGGGCCTGCTGGCGCACGCGTTCGTCGAGGAGGCGGACGAATTCCGCCGGCGGGATCTCGATCCGTGCCACCTGGTCGTGGTGGCGCACTCGAAGCTCGCGGAAGCCGAGCGCCCGGAGAACTGCCTCGGCCGCTTCGATCTGCCGCAGCTTCTCGCTCGTCACCTCGGAGCCGTACGGGATCCGCGACGAGAGGCACGGCGAGGCGGGTTTGTCCCACGTGGGGACTCCGAGCGTCCGCGAATGGCGGCGGATTTCTTCCTTCGTGAGGCCAGCCTCCTGCAGGGGGCTCTTGACCCCTTCTTCGTCGCGCGCGCGCATGCCGGGGCGGTAGTCGCCCAGGTCGTCGAAGTTGGAGCCGTCGAGGACGTACGCGACGCCCTCGGCCGCTGCGAAGGCCGCCACCCGCGAGAACAGCTCGCTCTTACAGTGGTAACAGCGCTCGGCATCGTTCTTCCTGTACTCCGGGTTGTCGTACTCGCGGGTCTCGATCGTCCGGATCGGAATCCCCATCTCGCGCGCGACCCGCCGGGCGGCTTCGGATTCGTTCCGGTCGAGGCTCTCGGAGATCCCCAGGATGCCCGTGGCGTTCTCACCGAGCACGTCGCGGGCCGCTCTGAGGAGAAAAGCGCTGTCGGCGCCCCCCGAGTAGGCCACGATCACGCGGCCATAGCCTTCGAGGAGTCGGATCAATGTCCGGACTTTCGGATCGTCGATCGAGCGGATCGACGGTACGGGAATGCCCGCGCTGGAAACCATGGCCGCATGGTAGCACGCGGGAAAAATCGGGACAATGCCACGGTTCGACATGCCGATGCCGGACAATGCCGCCTTGAGCGAGACCTCAGCGAGCGTCGGGTCGCGCGGCCGGCTGCGCGGGCTTCCCTGCCGGATCGAGATTCGCGGCCTCTTCGGCCCAGACCCGCAGGGGGTGGCCGGCGCCGAGTTGCCTGCGGACCTCTTCCCGCCACTCGACGACGGCCTCCGCTCGGGCCGGAACGATCGCCGCCCAGCGATCGGGCTCGGCAAGCCAGGACGCGGGGAAGGACCCTCTCATGCCGATCGAGAGGACCGAGTCCGGAAGGACGAGGATGCCCCGTCCGTGGACTCCCGCCCGGCCGAGCAAAGATCCCTCCACATTCCCATCCGGGCTGCGGACGGATTGGAAGCTGAGCTGGCCTACCGCTTGACCGCCAGCGCCGGCCGAGCCGGACGCCGCGTCTCCCGGGTACTCCCAGATCCGCAGCTTGGTCAGCACCGATGCCGCATAGAGGTTTCTACCGGCGGCATCCATCCCCATGCTGAAGTCTCGTGGAGTGGCGCGCGTGGCAGCTTTGAGGACGGATCGGTCGTTTCCGGGTGCCGAGTCGATCGCGTCGCTCCCGCCGATCTTGTTCAATGCCTCGCGATAGACGCCGAGGATCGTTCCGGCCGGGAACCTGTCGACGGTCAAGCTCCCGCTCCGGAACTCGACGACCAGCGTGGCGCCGTCGCGGCCGATTCGTACCACGTCGCCGGGCGGCATCGGCACGAAGAGGCCCTCCGAGAGGACTCGGCCCCATCCACTCCCGGCGCGGCTCGCCGGCTTGGCGTCGAGCGAGCCGGCGGGGCGGCCCTCCGCCTCGGCGATGCGGGCCCAGAGGACCGCTCCGACGGCCCCGCCGGGATCGTGACCCTCAATCGACTTCTGGAACAGCCACCAGAAGCTGAGCGAGGGAAGCCACCAGGCCGCCAGGACGATCGGAACCGCGCCGGCCAAGCACCAGGCGACTGTTTTTTTCTTCGACATGATCTCACCTTCAAGTCGTCGAGCCGCCCTGCGGCTCGCTCGGGTTCTCCTCTGGATCGTTCGATTCGCACTCCTGGGTCCCCCACCCTTCGTCCCCCACGAGCGGGACGTAGATGCAGGGGCAAAGGTCCTCTTCTTCGATCCCCGTCCGCGACTGCCGGAGGAGCCGCAGCATCTGGTGATGGCGGTCCCCAACCGGAAGCACGATCGCGCCGGCGCCGTCGAGCTGATCGACAAGCGAGGCCGGCACCGCCGGCGCCGCCGCCGCCACGGCGATCCGGTCGTACGGAGCCCTGGGGGGATAGCCTCTCGAACCGTCGGCAACGATGACGGCGACGTTCGTGCAGCCGAGCTGCCGGAGCCTCTCGCGCGCCGCCGCGGCCAGCTCCGGAACGATCTCGACCGACACCACTTCCCGGACAAGCCCGCTCAGCAGGGCGGCCACATAGCCCGAGCCGGTTCCGATCTCGAGGACTCGATGGTCCGAGTCGAGCGCCAGGGCATCGAGGGTCAGGGCCACCATGTAAGGCTGCGAGATGGTCTGGCGGTAGCCGATGGAGACGGCCTGGTCCGCGTACGCGAGGTCGACGAGGTCTTCCGGGAGAAACCGCTCGCGCGGGACCTCCCCCATGCGCTCCAGGACTCGCTGGTCGCGGATCCCGCGCTGTGCGAGCTGTTGCCAGACCATCAGCGCGCGGCTGGATGCGTAACGATCGGTGGAGTAGGACACTGCCATGGGACCTGAAGGAATTATATGTCGCCGCCGGGGAAGTGGCACTGCGGCCGGCACAACGCCGACACCACTGCCGGGGCTGGGACGGATTCCCGGAACTTGGGGTCTCTTCCCATAGCACAGCTCGTTCGCGATCAGCGGAACGGAAAGAAACCACAGAGGACGCAGAGGAACACAGAGGAGCGGCTTTGGAGGGTGAAGATGCCAATGGCCGCTTGAAGATGTCTCCATACTGCCAGGATTGTCATGATCTACAGAGGATGACCAGTTCGAAGCTGAAGTCCCCCTCTGTGTCCTTTGTGGTTCAAATTCGTCGTCCGTCCGAAGCCTCGCTCCCCACCGGCGCGTACCGATTGAGTCCGAGGGGTCTCGGCGGCTCGGGTGGCGCCGCACGGTCGATGAAGCGGCCGAGACCGGCGCTGAAGTGCCGGGCGCCGATCGTGTACAGCCTCGGGAGCGGCTCCCAGGAGCGGCCAAGGTGGAAAATCCTCGTCGGGATGACAGACTCCGATTCCTCGCGCTGCCTGTCGGTCGGCGATCGATAGGACGGCGCGCCGAAGAGGTCGTATAGGACCTCTTCGAGGAGCCTGCCCCGCTCATCCACAACCCCGACGACCGATCCGAGGCCGTCATGAAGGTAGAAGAACCACCTCCAGCCCGCGGCGGAGTCAATGAAGCCGGCGGCGCGCCCATCGGGGCCGTGTAAGTACTGGCGGATGACTCCGCGGAGGCCGGCGCGCTCCTCGAGCGGCTTGTCGTCGACGTGGATCGTCCGGACCGGCCCGACGGGTTCTCTCGGATCGCCGGCTAGGCTCTCGCGCCAGATCCTACGCCCCTTGTGACGGAACCCGCGCGGGTCCCACGCCCCGGCGGCATCGTAACCGAGCCGCAGGACCGTCTGGCCGCCGCGAAGGATCCGCACCAGCCGTCCGAGGCCATCGTAACGCAGCTCCAGGGATCCGGCCGCGGCGACGTTCCCCTCCGCGTCGTGACCCACCGGCTCGCCGCCGACGCTCGCCAGCTCGTCGAGTGAATCGACCTCGATCCGCTTCTCGACGAAGTCGACGATGCTGAGCCGCCAGTTGTGTGCCCCGTCGGGGTAGAGCCGCGTGAAGACCGTCGGGTTCACGGGAGGGACCCGCGGATCGAGGAGTTCCGGCTGGAACTCGCGCGGCCGCCCGACCGAGTCGTAGCGCAGGGCCCAGCCGCGGCCGAGGCGGTGGAGCCGCCGGGCGTGAAGGACACGTCCCGCGCGGTCGTGGGCGTGCTCGTTGCCGAGGATGAGGGCGCCATCGAGCCCTCGGTATTCCTCGCGAGCGACCTCGCCGCCCTTCTCGAGGCCGTCGAGGCGGAGGATGCCTTGCTCGTCGCGTACGAGGTACGTCTGCGTGATGACGCCGCCCAGCTCGCGGCCGAGGATCCGCTCGGGTCCGATGTAAGCGAACGCGGCCCGGACCTGCGTCCCTTCGCGGATTGAGAGACTCCGGCCGAGTCCGTCGCGCTCGATCGAAAGCTTCCGCCCGCCCGGATAAAGGACTTCCGCCGCCCTGCCGGCTCCATCCAGTTCGATCCGGACGGCGTAGGGGCCATGGCACTCGCTCGTCATCCCACCGAGCGAATCGTAGGTCCGTACGATGAGCGAATCATCGTCCGCCGTCTCCGCGCGGTTCGAGTCGAAGGCGAGCGTGGGCCGGCCGAGGCCGTCGTAGCCGAACTGCTGGAGCGTGGTTCCCTCGACGGCAGATCCGGCCGCCGGCTCGATCTCACGCCGGACCACGCGCCCGACCCGGTCGAACGTCTGCCGGATCCTGGTCCCGCCGCGCGTGATGATGACCTTCGTGTTGCCTGCGGCGTCGTACTCGTACGCCTCGCCGCCGCCTCCCGGCTCCGAAAGCGACCGCACGCGCCCGAGCCTATCGTAGGCGACGGCGGTCCGTCCCCCCCGGTCGTCCGTCCAGCCGGCGAGCCGGCCGTTCAGATCCCACTCGAAGCTCTCTTCGATGAGCCCGTCGTCGTTGAATGGGTTCGTGTGGTCGATGTCGAGCTGTCCCTGCCCTGCCTTCCTCAGCTCGTGCACCGCCCGCACCATCCGGTTCAGGCCGTCGAAGTCAAAGTGGGCTTGGTTGCCGGGGGAGTTGACGCTCGCGGCTTGCCGGGGCGAGAGGAACGGCATCAACTCCTCCATCTCGGGGTCCGTGCCTGCGTGAATGACGGTGCCGACGCCATCGCTCGTGTGGATGGCGTTCCCGCGGCTGTCGTGGCGCCACCGGTTCGTCCGGCCGCTCGGGTCGACGCGCACGATCAGCCTGCCGAGGGAATCGTGGACATATCCCGTCGTCCCGATCGCACGGAGCCGGCCGCTCGGATCGTACTCCGAATCGCCGGCGGCGCCGGCCTCCGCATCGATCGGCCCGCTGGAGAGCGCTTCGCGCAGCTCCGCACGAAGGTTCCCGGCCGCGTCGTAGTGGCGGGTCGTCGTGTCCCCTGCCGGACCGCGCGAGCGGATGAGGCGGCCCGCTCCGTCGCGCTCCTCGATCCATACGCCGCCGAGGGTGTCGACGCGCCGTATGAGCTGCCCCGCGCGGTCGAAGAACCGTGTCTCGGACTCGGCCGGCGTTCCGGCCGCAACGCCGGCGCCGAATCGAGGGCTGACCGTGCGGAATTCCCGGCCGCGTTCGTCGAAAAAGCTGCGCGTTCGGGAGAGCAGCACGCTTGCCCCGTCGGATGATCCGCCGCTCGATCCCGACGATCCGATGAACGCTCGCGAGAGGATGTTTCCCTCGATGTCCCTCTCGTAGGTCCAAGTCCCGCCCATCGAATCGGTCTCGGCCGCCAGCCGGTCGAAGCCGTCGTAGCGTCGGCTCGTCGGCTCGTTCGTACCGCCGCCGTCAAGGTCGGCCGGTCCGGCGGCGCGCACGAGGTTCCCGTTTTCATCGTGATCGAATCGCTCGACCCACTCGGAGCCGGGATCGAGCCCATCGCCGAGGCCGCGGCGGTGTTCGAGCGGCAGATCGCGGTCGTCGTAGGACAGTTCGTCGACATTTCCCTCCGGGTGGATGGTCCGGATCCGATTGCCGTTCGGATCGAACCGGTATCCGGTCGCCGCCCATCGTTCGGGCCCCACCTCGCCCCCCGAGACTTCGCGCCTTTCTTCGACGACGCGGCCCAGGACGTCGTAACTCCACTGGGTCTCGATCCAGGGGTTGTCTCGCACGGGGAGCGGCAGGCCGTCGGGCGTGGCCGTCCAGTTCTCGACCTCCTCGCCGATGCGGTTTCGGCTCGCGTCGTAGCGGAACCGCCGGCGGTAGAAGAACGGCGCGGGCGAGCGGACCTCGACGAGGTACCGCGCCGCCGTCCAGTGGAACTGGGTCTCGTTCTCGGCGCCGTCGATCTCGCTCTTCGCATCGCCCCACGGCCTGTAGAACCAGCGCGTGCGCAGCCGGGCGGGCGGAAACGGACCGGTCGCATCGGCATCGATCGTCCGCTCGGCGAGGTAGCCTCCGGTGTTCGGATCGAGGCCGGGCTCGCCGGACACGACGCCGTCGCCATCGGGATCGTTCTCCGGGTGGTAGCGGTAGCGCGTATCGGCCCCCTCGGGGCCCGTCTCGGAGAGGAGCTGACCGAACGGATTGCGGCGGAAAGTCTCCTGCGCCTCCTGGACCGTACCGTCGGGAAGCGTGACGGCGGGATGGATCGTCCGGACGATCTCGCCGCTCGAAAGCGACGTGGTTCCATCGCCGTTCAGGTCGCCGAGCCCCAGCTCGATCCCCGCGTGGCGGAAGGCCGCTTCGAGGTCCGATGGAGAGACGCCGGCCTCGGCGGCGAGCCGCGCGAGGTCGCTCCCTTCCTGATAGTCCACGAGATGGACCGTTGTGAAGCGCTCCGGTGCAGCCCCTTCTTCGTTTCCCCGCGGGGAGACCGTGCGTACGCGCCGCCCGAAGAGAGGCTCGATCGCGTACGCCGTCACGGCCGGCGGGCCGGATGGGGCGCCATCGGGCCCCGGGGCCGGGACGCGGATCTCCCGCACGATCGCCCAGCGAGCGGAGCGGAGCGGCGAGTCTGCGTTCCGCTCGTAGATGGTTCGATCGCCGCGCGGGCGGGTCACTTCGCCGAGGAGCCCCTCCTCCGTGTAGGCGAAGCGCGTCTCGTAGAACGGCGGGTCAATGCCGACGCCGGGGTGAAACGTTCCGGCCGCCCGAGGCCTCGTGATCCCCCTCGTCACGCGCCGGATCGAGGTCGCAAGCCCCAGACGGTTCCAGTCGATCTCGGTTCGCAGGCCGCGGCGGTCGGTGAGGACGGTCGTGCCGCCGTCCTCAAGGAGGGAACCCGCGCTCTCCACGGTCGAACCGGCCGTTTGATCCATGGCGAGGCGGTATTCGATCGACAGCCGCCCGCCCGCGGCGAACCCCGAGCCGTTCGTCCCGCCCCAGTCCTGCGCGACCACGCGGTCGAATGCCGGAGAGCGCGGGTCTTCATCGAAAACGTTCACCAGCCAGGGCGGGCCTCCCGAGGCCTCGTTCGGCGCGAACGCCTCCGTGAGGTTGTGGTCGAGCCGCCGGTCGCCGGAAGTTCGGCGGTACGAGTAGCGGACCGTCCGGCCGGCGGGGAAATCGTTCCCGTGGGGAGTCCCCGTCACCGCCGGGCCGGTCACCGACGCGAGGTTGCCGTCGCCGTCGTACGCGAACGCGACGCTGCGGCCCGCGAAGTCGCGCACCTCGCGGATGCGCCCGGCGGCGTCCCAGGCGTAGTCGATCCGCCGGCCCATGGGGTCGCGGACGGCGGCGATGCGCCCTTCGTCGTTCCGCTCGATGGCCAATCGGTTGCCCGAGCGGTCGATGATCGCTTCGAGCTTTCCGGAGGACGGCGTGCCATCAAAGGAGCGGTAGCGAAAACGGGTACCGCCGGGCTCGCGCTCCACCATGTACCCTTCGCCATCGACGAAGAGACGGGCGAATACGCCCACCGGCGAGATGTACCCGTCGCCGTGGCGCAGGTACTCGTCGAAGCGGCCCCTCCCATCGCAGCGCAGGACGTTGCCGCGCGCCGAGAGCTCGATGAGCCTCCGGTCGGCGTATTCGTGCTCCCAATTCCAGCCGAGGGAGCCTTGAAACCCATGGCGGCTCTCGTAGCGCCGCACGAAGCGGTAGTCGAGGCCGCGGCCGCGGATCTCGAGGTCCACCTCCTCGAGGAAGAACTCGCCGCTGTGAGCGAGGACTTGAAAGCCCACCGCCGGGCTCTCCGGCCTCTGCGGGACGTTCTCAACGCCGAGTCCACCGGCGTCGGCCGCGCCGGCGACCGCCACCGCTTGCCCCCCCGCGGGGCCCGGGAGGGCGAAGAGGTGCACGCCGCCGCTCGTCACGCCAAGGCCGGCGAGGCTCGAGACGAACGCGCGGTCGCCGCCGATCCGTCCGCGGCCGCTCTCGAAGAAGCCGCCCCCGTGGGGCGGAGCGGACCAGAGGAGCAACTCGCGGCCGCTCGCGTGGCCGGGATTGGGGACGTGGAGCCGTGCGGGGGGATCAAAACGGATTCCCTCGGGAAGGACCGCCAGCGGAAAATCGATCGCGATGCCGTCGGGGACAGCAGAAGGGAACGCGTCGAGCGGCGCCGCGATCACCGTGACTCTGCCGCGGCGCGATCCGTCGGGGAAGAGCGCCGTACCGGGGGCGATCTCGAGGCGCAATCCGGGAATCGCCGGCACGGCCGCGGTGCCGCCGGAGGTCTCCGAGACGAGGGCGTCGGCCGTTCGCGGGCCGCCGGCTCGTCCGAGGAGTCTCACGGGCTCCAGAAGCGGCGTCGTTCTCCCGAGGGAGAGGGAGACCTCACGCCGGTGTGCCTCGAAAGCCGCGGCCTCGCCGCCTCCCGATTGGAATTCGAGCGAAACCGGGCCCGACGGAAGCCCCGTGAGAAAGAACCGGCCGGAGCCATCCGTCACCGTCGCGGCATCGGCCGGCTCGACGGCGCGCACCTCGATCCCGCCGGCGGGACCGCCTTCCAGGTCGACGACTCGCCCCGACGCGGCCGTGTCGGCCGCGGGTCCGGGCGCGGGGGCATGGACTTCAAATACGACGCGACGCCCATCGGGCCCCGAAGCGGCCACGACGATCTTTCCGTCCTCACCGGCGGGATCAGACGGATCCGGCAGGTCCGGAAGCAGCGACGCGGCGGCGATGCCCGCCGCGTCGGTCGCCACGGAGGCGCGCGCGCCCCCGTCGATCCGGGCGCGGCCCGCCTTCAAATCGAACTCGACGAGCACGCCGGACACCGGGTTGCCGAACGAATCGAGCGCGCGGACCGACAAGGGCATTGCGAGAGGGAACCCCGCCGTCCCCCGTTGCCAGCGAGGCGAATGCGCGGCCAGCGCCGCGAGCGGCCCTGGCTCCACCGAGACCCCGAAAACGACCGGAGACCCGATCCGGGTCGGAACTCGAGCCGTGACGGCGTGGAGCCCGCGCCCAGCTTCACGGCCGGCCGAGAAGCCGATCCGCGCCTCTCCCGATGAGTCGGTCGCCACCACGCGCTCGCGCAAACCCCCGGCGAGGAGGCCGTCGCCCGTGACGACCTCGAAAATCACAGGCAGGCCGGCGGCGGGCTGCCCCCCTCCATCCCGAGCCCGTACGGCGAGGAATCGTGGCAGTACAGCACCGGGCTTGACGCTCTGGCCGCCTCCATCGATCGCCTCCAGCGTCGCGAGGGCGAAGGGATCCATGTACACCGTCACTTGGCGGACCGTCTCGCGCCCCACGCCGTCGATGGCTCGGACCGAGATGCGGTTCTGGCCGGCGACGATGGCGGCGCTCGTCTCGAAACCGCCTCCCCGGACCTCGATCGGGGCGCCGTTCACTTCGACGCGAGGAGTCCGCGCCGCGCCCGGCGGAACCCCCGGATCGCGCACGCGCCCCAGGAGCGAAACAGGTGAACGGGCCGTGCGGTAGTCGTCCGGAGGAAACGTCAACTCGATCTTGGGCGGATCGAGGTCGAGGACCGCCCGGCGGACGGCGAGGGCCCTGCGAGGAGCGGCGCCGGGCAGCTCCGCGAGCACGGCTATGCGGTTGAGGCCGCGCTCGATCTTCGCGGTCCCCTCGAATTGGTTCCCATTGACCGGCGCGGGTAGCCCTTGAATCCAGACTCGCATCCCGGCGTGGCTCAACTGTCCCCGCACCAGGACGGATGGCTGGGAAAGCACGCTGACATCCTCGGGGAAGGTCCCTTGGCCCCCGAGTTCGGCCGCCGGAGGCTCCAGGATCGTCACGGTGGGGATCTCTGCGTCGATCGTCACCTCGATGGCGATAGAGGCGCGGTTCCCCGCGGGGTCGACCGCTTCAGCTTCGATGCGGCCCGTGCCGCGCGGGAGGGCGATCCGGACGGCGAATCGGTCGTTCGAGACCTCCGCCACCACGCCGTTCACCCTCACACGGGCCCCGGCGTCGTCGATCGTGCCTTGCACTTCGACGAACCGCGAGAGGAGGACGGCGCCCGCCTGCGGCACCAAGATCGCAAGGCGCGGAGCGGTCAAATCCGGGGGCGCGACGAACGGCTCGGGCGGGACCGGTAGCGGCTCACCGTCCGGGCCGATGGCCTCCGGGGAACCCGCCGCCGCCCGGACCACCGTCAGGTCGGCCCTCCCGACCCCGCGATCGTTCGCGGCGACCACCTCGATCCGATTCAGGCCATGGGATAATGCGACGGCGGTCGCGAACGCGCCCGTTCCCTCTTCGACGGCCAGCGCGGCCCCGTTGACGGTCAGCCGGGCCGCGGGATCGCTCACGACGCCCGCGACCTGGACCGACGATGAGACGAGAACCGCCCCCTCAGGCGGGCTCAGGACCCGCAACTCTGGCGCGCCGCCCGCCGAGGCGACGACGCGCACGGCGGTGCGGGCCGCGAGGGCTCTGTAGCGGACCGAGATCGCGGCTTCTCCCGGCGCGATCGGAGTCACGATGCCCTGTGCCGACACCGCGGCCACGCCATCGGGCTGGATCGAGTAGAGAGTCTTCGGATCCGCCGTCAAATCGGCAACCGGGTTTTTTTCCGGCGCTTCTCCCCTCAAGATGCCCAGGACCGAAAGGGGCTGCACTTCGGCGAGGCTGTAGATGACGAGGACCTCGGGGGTCACGCGGAGCGCGACGACCGGGAGCTTTCCGTTCGAGCACTCGAGGCCGTCATTGGTGGGATCTATGTCTTCATCCGGATACGGGGGCAACGGGCGAACGCCACCAAGGAAGAGGTACGCGAGAGCCCCGATAGCGTCGGTGAGGTCGAGCGACCCGCTGTCATCGATATCGCACGCATCGCGGCAGGCGGGCTGCGCGCCACCCAGGAAGAGATGGCCGAGGAGGCTGATCGGATCGGCGATGTTCAGCTCGAGGTCCTGCGTGCAGTCCCCGCGGACGAAGATCCCCTGGGCGCCGAGCGAGCCCACGCAAAAAAGGCAGAACGCGGCCGCCGCAAGGCAGGTCTTCAATTGTCGATGGCGATCGCCGAAGGGGCCGGCCGCGTTGGGGAACATGCGTTGATCGTTACTCGAGACCCGAGAACCTACCCAGAGGCTGCTCAGAGAGCGATCTCTCAGCCTCCGCGGCTTGGAAATTCTATCATAATCCCGTCGCACCGCGCCCGTTCGGGGGTGGATCGACGTACTTGAGAACGACGTTAACCGCGGAGGACGCGCAGTAACGCAAAGTGGCCAGTTCGGATCCGGCCATTTCCTCCGCGTCCTCCTCGTATTCCTCCACCCCTCCGCTCAGCCGCCTCGCGGCTGCCTCCCGGCACGGCTCGGAGCGGACCCACCTCCGGTGGGGGTCCCCGGCTCCACCGGCCGTCCGCGGCTCCCCACTGCTCACAGCGAACCCTCTGCGGTTCCCGTCCGATTGCTAGACTGCATGAAGTTGGGGGACACGGCGCGCACCCGCAGCCTCCCTCTTGCCCCGCTTCACCTCTTCGGCTTTCATCGGGCCGTCCGGCACAGCTCCCCTCCTGGATGCATTCACGGCAAGGAGTTTGAATTGGCGCGCGGCGCTCTGATTCTCGTCGTGGCGGCTACTTCAGGCGCCATCGCGGCCCTCGGGGCGGCCGCGATGGCCGCGGCGGACGCCGGTCCCCCGACCCGGAGCGTCCCTGCCCATCTCCACCAGGCGATCACCGCCTACTTGATGGCATCCGACAAGGAGGGGCCGGCTCGCCTCCAGAAGGCCCTTGGAGCGCTCAAGGGGGATCTCAGGCTCGCCGCCGATGCTTTGCGCACGCTTCCCCCCCTGACGCAGGCGAGACCCAGCACCCAGCACGGGCTTGAGTTCTCGAGCAGTGGCAAGGCCTGGGAGCACTCGATCCATTTGCCGTCCGGCTATGACGGCAAGAAGCGCCACGCGGCCCTCGTGCTACCGGACCACGTGAGCGTCGATCCGGAGGCCGCTATCGGCTTCTGGAAAGACAAGCCGGGGGCGGATAACTACGTGCTGTTCAGGCCCGTCATCTTGAAGCACAAGGAGGACCCGACCCGCTTTCCCGACGCGCAGTTCTTCGCCGTCGACCAGGCGATTGCGGCCGTCATGCGCGACGCGCTCGTCCATCTGCGGCGACACTACGCGGTGGACCCCGACCGCATCGCCCTCACCGGCCTCTCGCAGGCGGGCTATTACGCCTGGTACTACGCCGCGTCCTTCCCCGATCAGTTCTCCGCGGTCATTCCGGAGTCCGCCGGTGGCATGGCCGTTCGAGCCGCGGTGCTCCCCCTGGCGTCGAACCTCGCCGCCGTTGCGGTGCGCATCCTTCATGCGCGCGGCGACGGGATCTGCCCGTACGCCGATGCCGTCGGCATGCGCGACGCCATCCAGAAGGCGGGCGGGAGGGTCGAGCTGATCACGTACGAGGATTCGGACTACGGCGGCGAGCCGTTTCCGAAGCGCCATCCGGGCCCACACCACTTGCGGCTCCAGAACGTGCTTCCGTGGGCTGCCGAACAGAGGCACGCCGCTCCGCATCGCTTCACCCGAGTCGTCCGCTATCGCCAGCAAGGCTTCGAGGGAAGATTCAACGTCCCCCCGCCCGCCAAGGCCGGCGAGCCGATCACGGTCAAGTTGAGCGACGAGAACGGAGTGCTCTCGGCCGATCGCCCGAAGGTCGGTTACCTGGTCGCGCCGGACGACGTTCTCTCGGGCCGTGAGTTCAAAGTCGGGGGCAAGGCGGTGAAGCCTAAGGCCGACCTCAAGCTCCTCCTCGAATCCTTCAAAGAGAATCACGACGCCGGCCGCCTCGCCGCCGCGGAGGTCCGCGTCACGCCATGACGACCTGGACCCAGGACTACCAGCCCCACGGCTCACCCTGGTGGCTCGCCGCCCTCGTCGCCGCGCTGCCCGTCGCGGTCCTCTTCTACTGCCTCGGCGTGCGGAAGACCTCGGCGCCGCGGGCCGCGGCGGCCGGCGCGGCCACGGCGATCCTCGCCGCTACGCTCTTCGCCGGAATGCCCTGGTCCCTTGCGCTCTCCTCGTTCGTCTTCGGGGCGGCCTACGGGCTTCTCCCCATCGGGTGGGTCGTCTTCGCGGCGGTCTTTCTCTATCAGATCGCCGTCGACACGGGGCAGTTCGACGCGATGAAGGCCTCGATCGGGCGCCTCACGGCCGATCGGAGGCTCCAGGTGCTCCTCATCGCCTTCTCGTTCGGGGCCATCATCGAAGGGGCTGCGGGTTTCGGGACGCCGGTCGCGATCTCGGCGGCGCTCCTCGTGGGCCTCGGGTTTCGCCCCTTCTCCGCGGCGGTCCTCTGCCTCATCGCCAACACAGCGCCGGTCGCGTGGGGCTCGGTCGGGACGCCTCTTGTGGCCCTCCAGGCAGTAACCGGCCTCCCCATCGCCGACCTGAGCGCGATGAACGCCCGGATCCTGCCGATCACGTCCGTCATCGTCCCGATCTGGCTCATCCGGTCGATGGTCCCCTGGCGGGAGACGCTCGAGGTCCTTCCCGCCGCCCTCGTCTGCGGCCTCTCGTTCGCGGTTACGCAGTTCGTCTGGGGCAACTGGATCGACGTGGGGCTCGTCGACATCGTCGCGGGGCTGGCTTCTCTCGGCTCCCTCGCGGTTTTTCTGTGCTTCTGGAAGCCGCGGCGGGTCTGGCGGTTCCCCGAGGAGGCGGCTGCGACCTCCCGAGATCTCCCGTCCGGCTTGAGCCCAGGCAAGGTGTTCCGCGCGTGGCTCCCGTTTCTGATCCTCTTCGTGTTCGTCATCGGCTGGGGGCTCCTCCGGAAACGCCTCGAGCCGCACGCCTGGGCGAGCTACCCGATCCAGGTTCCGTTTCTCCACGAGGCCGTGATCCGCACGGCGCCCGTCGTGGCGGTGAATGAGGCCGAGAAGGCGGTCTTCAAGCTCCAGTGGCTCTCGGCGACGGGGACGGGGGTCGTCTTCGCGGCCATCGCAACGTCGCTCCTCTTGCGTCAGGGCGCCCGCGGGCTCCTCGGGAGCTTCCTCGGCGCCTGCCGGCGCATGCGCGTCCCGCTCCTGGCCATAACGCCGATGCTCGGGCTCGGGTACGTGACCCGCTTCAGCGGAATCGACGCGATCCTCGGGCTCGCGTTCACGCGGACGGGGCCGCTCTATCCATTCTTCGGCACATTCCTCGGCTGGCTCGGCGTCGCGCTGACCGGCAGCGACACGGCTTCGAACGTCCTCTTCGGGAGCCTCCAGCGCATCACCGCAGAACAGCTCGGCCTCGATCCGGTGCTCATGGCCTCCGCCAACTCGGCCGGCGGCGTCATGGGCAAGATGGTCGATGCGCAAAGCATCGTCGTAGCTACGGCGGCGACGGGAAAGGTAGGCGATGAGGGAAAGATCCTGATCGCGGTCCTCTGGCACTCGATCGCCCTCGCCGCAGTCGTGGCGGCGATCGTGACGGCGTATGCGTACTTGTTCCCGGGCGTCGTCCCGCACGGCGTGAAACTCTGGAGCGCGGCGGGATGAGGACAACGGATCTGAACCACAGAGTGGAGCGGCGAGCAATGCGGAGCCGCGGACCGCCGGAGCAGCCGGGCGCCCGCACAAGCGGGCGGCTGCGAGGCCCGCCCGGAGACCGAGCGCACCAGCGCGAGGATCGGAGGGACGGAGGACACAGAGGATCACAGAGGGGTGGGCCCTGTGGACTACGAACGCCGAGGCAGTGGCCGATGCGGATCCGGATGCGGATTCGGCTCCGGACGCGGATTCGGATGCGGATTCGGCTGCCGTTGCGGCTGCGGCTGCCGTTGCGGTCTCCGATCCGCCCGGCCGGAGGGAATGATTGAAGACTCCGCTCGACCCCCCCGGCCGCGATTCGGAGACTCTCCGCCTCTACTTGAGCCACTTCGGCGTTTCGCCGGATCAGCCTCGCGAACTTCTTCTCCAGGAGATCGCCTCCGCCTTCTCCCGTCTGCCTTACGAGAATCTGACCAAGGTCCTCAAGTTCGAGCGTGAAAGCAGCGCGGAGAGGGCGCGCCGCTGGCCGGCCGAGGTCGTGAGCGAGCACATCTCCCTCGGCACAGGGGGGACCTGCTTCTCGCTCACGGCGGCGCTCCTGCATCTCCTCCGGGCCGCTGGACTGCGGGCGGAGCCGATCCTGGCGGACCGCCACTATGGACCGGACACTCACTGCGCTCTCCTCGTCGACCTCGACGGCGCGCCGCATCTCCTCGACCCCGGCTACTTGATCGTGAAGCCCATCCCGCTCGCGGGTAGCGGGGAAAAGCGGCTCGCGACCGAGTTCAACGAGGTGATCTTGACTCCTCGCTCCGGCGGAGACCGTCTCGATCTGACCACGGTCCAGGACGGGAGCCTAACGCGGCGGCTCACCTACAAGACGTCGCCCGTCGATGCGGGACGGTTCCTGAAAGTCTGGGACTCATCCTTCGGCTGGGACATGATGGCTTACCCTCTCCTCACCCGCGTCGCGGGACGCCGGCAGGTGTTCTTGAACGGGAACCGGCTCCAGGTGCGCGGCCGCGGGACGATCGAGCGCTCGGAGATCGCCGAGGGCGATTTGGCTGAACGGATCGGCCGCGAGTTCGGCATCGACCCGTCCGTCGCCTCACGAGCCTTCCAGGTACTGGCGCGGAGGTGACTCCAGTGGCGCTTCCATCTGCTCCCGATCCCGTGAAGCTCTTCGCCGCGCTCCTCTGGAGCGAAGCTGAAGCCCTGGCCGCCGCGCGGTCGCGCCTCGCGGAGCGGTTCGGCGCGATCGACTTCGAGGGTCCCCCTCACCCGTTCGAGGAGACCAATTACTACGAGGCGGAGATGGGGGCCGGGCTGCGCCGGTCCTTCCTTGCTTTCGAGATGTTGATCTCGCCGGATGATCTGGCAGAGGCGAAGCTGGCGGCCATCGCCATCGAGGAGGCCCTGCGCGGGCCTGCCGGACGCCGCGCCAACATCGACCCGGGCTACTTCGATCTCCACAAGACTGTCCTCGCATCCGTGAAGTACGGGGCGATGAAGGTCTATCTCGGTCGAGGGATCTACGCCGACATCGTCTGTCGCTACTCGCGGGGGAAGCTCCAGCACGTAGACTGGACCTTCCAGGACTTCCGGGATGGGCGCTATGATCCGGATCTTCTGGAGATTCGCCGGCGCTACGTGGAGCAGCTTCGGGCCCGGCCGAAGTGAAGGAGGGAGCCGAGCGCGCGACCGATGGACACGCGGATCCTCATCACCGGCGGGCAGAGTTTTCTCGGAGCCTGGACGGCCCGCCTGCTCCTCGAGGAAGGGACGCCTTTCCTGCTTCTCGATCCCGCCCCCACGAACAGCGTCCTTGCGCAGGTGATCGATCCGGAGCCGCTCCGCTCCATCCCCCGTGTCTTCGGCAGCCTCTTCGATCCTCTGTTCCTGCGCCGCGTGATCGAGGAGCGCGGGATCACCGCCGCGATCCACCTCGCGGGAATCGACGACCCCACCTTTCGCGGGAGCGCCGAACGAGCGAGGAGGGCGCGGAACGAAGGGCTGGCGAGCCTCCTCGAAGGCGCCGCACGATCCCTCGGTCTCGCCGCCGCAGTCGTGTACGCCTCCACCGACCCCTCGGCTCAAGAGGAACCGGCACGGCGGGCCGCCGCCGAGCAGGGGGTCGGCAGCCTGGGAGTGCGCTTGCCCCCGGCCTACGGCGCCGGCGGCGAAGCGGGCCCCTGCGGAGCGTTCACGCGAGCGATCCGGGCGGCAGTCCTCGCGCGACGCTTCACGATTCCGTTTTCGGGGGCCATGGAGGTCGCTTACGTCGAAGACGCCGCTCGCGCCCTGATTGCAGCATCCCGGGAGCCCCGGCGCGAGGCGGCGGCCTGGCCCCTCGGCGGAGAGGCGGTCGAGGTCGCTGAATTCATTCGGGGAATCGAGACCGTCCTCCCGGAAGCGGCCGGCAAGATCTCGAGCGCCGGGGAGGAGCGCTCGGTGGAGTTCGCGCTGGAAGAATCGATCGACATCGCCCGTTCGCCGTTCGAGGATCTCTCCCGCACCGCTTTCCTGGAAGGCATCCGCCGGACGGCGGCGATCTACCGGGCCCTCGCCGAGGAGGGACGGCTCCAGGACGCCGGCGACGGAAGCTGATTCCGATCGAATGGGGATCGTGAAGCCGCCCCTACGCGTCGCCATCGTCGGGATCGATGGGTCCGGCAAGTCGTCGACGACCCTCCGGGGCATCCAACTCCTCGGCCAGCTCCTCGGCAACGAGCGCACGATCCTCAAGCCGGGCCGCGACGCGTTCGTCGTCCGCGGTGGGGTCGTCACCTACATGACGCCGCGTCTCTCGCGCTTCTTCGAGCGTCTCTTCCGTCGGGCCGATGCGACGCGCCGGAGATCCTGGATCGGCTTGAGCCGCATCCTCTTCGTCCTCGCCCAGGGCATCGTGGAGCCGGCTCTGATCCGCCGGTGCCGGCCGGACCTGGTCCTCTCTACACGCTGCATGGTCCTCGATCCGGCGGTCTACGCGGGAGTCTATTTCCCGTGGCTCGATCGCCGCTTGAGCCTCGCGCACCGCCTGCGGGCTGCCCGGCTCGCTTCGCGGCTTCCCTGTCGAGACGTCTATATCCTCCTCAGGACTCCGCCCCGCGAGGCGATGGGGCGGATCCACCGGCGGATCTCGCGAGACCACGGCCGGGAGCCGCTGCCCCGCGAGTACTGGCTTCATCTCCATGAGGAAGAAGCCACCCTGGCCCGCCTCGGCCGGCGCTTCGATGAAGCCCTGGGCGAAGCCCGCAAGCTGGCAGCGATCGAGGTGATCGAAATCGACACATCCGCATCCGGCGAAGAGGCCGTCGCCCAGCGGATCGCCAATGAAGTACTCGCGCGACTGGCGATTCGGGAACGCAGAAATGATTAACCGCAGAGGACGCGGAGGATCGCAGAGGAATCGATCCAGCTCCTCTGCGTAACTCTGCGATCCTCTGCGGTTCAAACCGGCGATTCGACGGACCTCAGACGCTGATGCGATCTCAGGGACTGGATTCTAGGGGGCGCTTTGCGTACCTTCCCGTTCATGAAACGCATCCCTTTCGTCATGATTCTCCTCGCGTTTCTTGTCGGTCCCACCGCGAGAGGCGCCGAGACCAAGCTCAACGGCCATACGTTAACGATGAGCGATGGGTTCATCATCGAGATGGTCGCGGGGCCTCCGCTTGTCGATCGGCCGATCGTGGCGGATTTCGATGAGGCGGGACGGCTTTTCGTCGCCGATTCGGCAGGGACGAACGACAAGGTCGAGAAGCAGCTCGAGGAGCGGCCGCACCGCATCGTGCGGCTCGAGGACTCCGACGGAGACGGCCGCTTCGACCGGAGAACGGTCTTCGCGGACAAGATGATGTTCCCAGAGGGAGTCCTCTGCCACGGCGGCGCGGTGTATGTCGGCGCCCCCCCGAGCATCTGGAAGCTCGATGATACGGACGGCGACGGCGCCGCGGACAAGAGGACCGAGTGGTTCGCCGGCAAGACCCTCACGGGATGCGCCAACGACATCCACGGACCGTACCTCGGGCTCGACGGGCGGATCTACTGGACGAAGGGCGGATTTGGGAAGCAAAACATCGCTCGGCCGGGGAAGCCTGCGATCACCGACTCCGCGGCCCACATCTACCGCGCCCGGCCCGACGGGAGCGAACTCGAGTCGTTCATGTCGGGCGGCATGGACAACCCCGTCGAGATCGTTTTCACGCATGAGGGCGAGGCGATCTTCACGACGACTTTCTTCTCGCACCCGAGGGCCGGCGAGCGCGACGCGCTCGTCCACGCCGTCTGGGGCGGGCTCTATCCGAAGGAGCACGGCGTCCTCGACGGCCTCGTGCGGACGGGCGAACTCCTTCCGCCGCTCACCCACCTCGGCCCGGCGGTCCCGAGCGGCCTCGCGATCTACTCCTCGGCTGTCTTCGGCCGCGAGTTCGAGGGGAACCTCTTCTCGACTCTCTTCAACATGAGGAAGGTCCAGAGGCACGTGCTGGAGCCGGCCGGCTCCACTTTCCGGAGCCGCGACGAGGACTTCCTCGTTTCGGACAGCTCGGACTTTCATCCGACGGACGTTCTGGAAGACGCCGACGGCAGCCTCCTCGTCGTCGATACGGGCGGCTGGTACAAGCTCTGCTGCCCGTCGGCTCAGATCGCCCGGCCCGACGCGCTCGGCGCGATCTACCGCATCCGCCCCGACGCCGCTCCCGCCATCGAGGACCCCCGCGGGCGCAAGATCCCCTGGAAGACTCTCGACGACACGGCCCTCGTCAACCTCCTGGGCGACGAGCGGCCCGCCGTTCGCCGGCGCGCGATGGCGGAGTTCGAGCGCGCTGGCGCCTCTGCAGCCCCCGTCCTCGGAACCGTGCTCGGCAAACCAAACCCATCTCGAGTCCGGCGAGGCGCCGTCTGGGCGCTCACGCGGATCGAGACGGAGGCGGCCCGTGCGGCGGGCCGGATGGCCCTTCGCGACCCGGACGCCAGCGTCCGGCAGGTCGCCGCGCACTCAGCGGGCCTCCACCGCGACCGCGGAGCGGTCGATGCGCTCATCGATGCGCTGAAGGCGGGCTCGCCGCACCTCAGGAGGTCCGCCGCGGCCGCGCTCGGCCGCATCGGAGACAAAATTGCCGTAGCGCCGCTCCTCCAGGCGGCGCGCACCGCCGGGGACCGCTTCCTCGACCACGCGATCACCTACGCGCTCATCGAGATCGCCGACAAGGAAGGTACATCGGTCGGCTTGCGCTCCGAGAATCTCGCCGAGCGGCGAACGGCTCTCATTGCCATCGACCAGATCGGCGGCGGCGGCCCGGCGGCCCCCGACGTCGCGCCGCTCCTCTTTTCCGCCGATGCGGGCCTCCAGAAGGCCGCATGGTGGATCGCGGGGCGGCATCCCGACTGGGGAGAAGTGGCCGGCATCATCCGCGAGAAGCTCGCCGGGGGACAGCTCACGGATGCCGAAGGGGAAACCATCGCGCGCCATCTTCCCCGGATGGCATCCGGCGGAGTCATCCAAGAGCTGATCGGCGAGCTGGCCGCCGCGGAGTCGACTCCGGCCGCCGCGCGGCGGCTCGTTCTCCGGATCATGGCCTCGACGCCGATCAAGGAGGCGCCGGTCGCCTGGACCCGGGCGCTCGTGCAGTCGCTAGGAGCCAAGGGAGAAGACCAGGTCCGCGGCGCGATCTCCGCCGCGCGGGCCGTCCCGGCCCCGAAAGCGGGGGCCGCCGAAGTGGACGCGGCGCTCAGGAGCGTCGCGAGCGGGGCGGGAGCCGCTCCCGACCTGAGGCTCGAAGCCCTCGGCGCCCTCAAAGGAGAGGTCGGCGCAGTCGATCCGGAGCTCTTCGGCTTCCTCATATCCATCCTGAAGAGCGCGCCGCGGCCCGGCGAGTCGACGCGCTTCCGTTCGGAGGCGGCTTCGATTCTCGCGAGGTCGAAGCTGAGCGATGAGCAGCTCCTCACCCTCGCCGAAGCGGTCCCCGGGGCGGGACCGATCGAGTTCCCGGCGATCCTTGCCACCTACTCAGGCGCGACGAGCGAGACGGTGGGCCGAAAGTTGATCGAGTCGCTGCGGGAGTCGAAGGGGCTCGCCAGCTTGCGCCCCGACCGCCTGAAGGAGACCCTCGGCAAGTTTCCCGAGTCCGTGCGGAAGGCCGGGGAGGAGCTGGCGGGCCTCCTGGACCTCGATCCCGCGGCTCAGAAGGCCCGCCTCGATGAGCTGGCCGGGTCGCTCGGCGGGGGGGACGCGGGCCGCGGAAAGGCGGTCTTCAACCATCCGAAGGCCGCGTGCGCGAGCTGCCACGCAATCGGCTACCTCGGCGGCAAGGCGGGGCCCGATCTTACCCGTATCGGCAGCGTGCGGGCCGACCGAGACCTCCTCGAATCCCTCATTTTCCCGAGCGCGAGCTTCGTCCGGAGCTACGAGCCGGTGACGATCACCACCCGCGAGGGGGCCATCCACTCGGGAGTCCTGCGCCACGAATCGGCCGATTCGGTGCTCATCGTGGAGGCCGCCGACAAAGAGCAGCGCTTCTCGACGGCCGAGATCCGTGAGATGCAGCCCGGAGCGGTCTCGATCATGCCCCAGGGGCTCGACGCGCAGCTCACGAAGGAGGAGATCGCGGACCTGATCGCCTTCCTGCGCTCGCTGAAGTGACGGACGAAAGTTAACCGCAGAAGACGCAGGGTATCGCAGAGGGGGGCGCGTCCCGCCTGCCACACCATCCTCCGCGTGCTCTGCGGTTCCCGTGATTCCTACCGCCGCTCGCCCGGCCCCCGGACGCGGTCGCCTCCGGGGCCTCCTCGGCCGAAGAACGGGCCGATGGGGCGCTGGCTGCGGCTCAGCCGGTCGGCGAGGGCCGAGTCGCTTTGTGCGGCGATCTGCCACGTAAGGAACCTCCGCCTCTCCGCCAGGAAGTTGAGTGACCGGTAGAGGGCCTCTTCGACGTTCGCGAGGCTGAGCGGCAGGCGCGGGTCGTCGATCACGTGCGGCCGGATCGCCCGGAAGACTCGCTCGGCCCGCGCGAGGAGGCGTGCGGGATCCCAGACGGTCCGGAGGACGTCTTCCATTGCCTTCCGATAGAGCGATCTACCCTCGTCGCTCGCCAAAAGCGCCCTCGAGAGCACGCCGCGCCCCCTCTGGAAGGCATCGGCGCGTGCATCCGCGAGCGTGTTGTCCACGCCGTGCGGAATGAGGGAGAAACGGTCCGCCGCCGGATCGAAATAGATCCGGTAGTTGTTCGGCGAGAGATACCCGTCCCAGTGCCCGACGATCCCTTCCAGGGCCAGGTACCGGGCGAGTCGATCGAGGTCCATGTGCTTTCTCAACTCCGCGAGCGGCGCCCCGTCCGCCACCTTCTCCGCCGTTTCGGCGAGGGTTTTCAATCGCTCGCGCCGCGCCCCCTTTCCACCAGAATCGACGTCCATTTCCTCCCATCGGGTGATGTCTCCCGGCCCCTCGTACAGGTCGCCGTCCGCATCCTCGAACCAGCGGTCGAGGAAGTCGCCGGTCGCGGCTTCGACCTGCACGTAGAGGCCGTTCTGGCGGCCGTTGAGCGTCACGTTCGCGTACGCGACCCGCGGCGCGGGGAGGCCGGCATCGCGGAAGACGGAGTTCGTGATGGCGTCGGTGAGGTATCCGGGAGCCTGGGCGGCGTTATTGAGGATGATTTTCTTCAACCCGTGAAATTTCTGCCCGTCCACGAACTGGTCGAACTTGACCGTGAGGCCCGTCTTGCTCTCTCCATCGATTGGGCGGAACGTGCCGACGCTCCCCTTGATGGAGACGCCTACATCGCGGAGGACCTCTTCCCCCGAACGGAACGAGGCCCGGACGTACTCCCGCGGGGCCGTCCTGAGCGAGGTTATCGATTCGGGGGACATCTCGACCTCGTAGAAGTGAACGACCCCCTCCGCGAAGACGGCGTCGGAAGCCCGCCCCTTCTTCGGGAAGGCCTTCTTCTTCTTCTCGGGCCTGGACCCCTCTTCCTTGTCGGAGCTGTTCCTTTTGGCGCGCGTTTCGTCTTCCTTTTCCGGCGTCCCGCCTTCATCGGAAGGGCTCTTCTCGCCGGGGGGAGACTGCTCGATGGTGGCAAGGAGGGCACGCAGGTCGCCGACGACGGCGTCCTCGGCGTGCGCCTTGAGGGCGAGCCGCAGGAGATCTCCGGCAGCCTCGCGGTCCCGGACAACGAGCCGCCGCGCCGCTTCGAGGGACTCGGCAGCGCTCGCCAGGGGGGGCGGCTCCCTGGGGGCGGCCGGTGCAGTCGCCTCTACGATCTCCTGGCCGGCTCCCCGAGCGATCCTGTTTTCGAATTCGCGGATCATCGATCCGGGACCCGCGTCCCTTCCCCCACCTCCGAAACCTCCCGGCCCACCGAAGAACTGGAACTGTCCTCCGCCCCGCGGCCCTCCGATGCCGCCGGGGCCCCCCATGCCGCCCGGGCCGCGCCCGCCACGTCCCCAGAATGGAAAGCCCCCCATGTCGCTCGCTTCATCGCGCTTGCGGGAGCGGCTCTCCGGAACTGCGTGGGCGAGGAGGGACTGGAAAACGCGGCCCACCTCCGGCTCCGCATCCTCGAGGAACTTCCCGAGGTCGCAGAGGCGCGCCACATCCCGGCCTTGACCGATCCGGACCGCCGCCGAGGCGGCGTCGAGGTCCTCGATGGGCCTCGAGTCGGGGACTTCGAGAGCGTAATGGCGAACGAAGGCCTGATAGCGGGCCCGGGAAGCTCCGGTCGGCCGCAAACGGGTCGCCTTGACGAACAGGTCGGCCGCCTCCGCGTCGTCGCCGAATTCGAGGAGGATCTTCGTGCGGGCCAGAAACTCAAGCGTCGACTCGTTGGCCTCAAGCCTCCGGCGGATCGCGTGGGACACTTCGCCGGCGGTCGCATCGCCGAGCGGCCGGCCGAAGACGCCCCAATCGACGAGGATCGCCTTGGCCGCGCGCCCGGCGTCGCTCTCGGGGGCGAATCGATGGATTCCCGCGAGGATCCTCGCCGCCTCGTACCCCGCCCCGACGCCGGCGACCTCGCGGGCCATCTCCACCGCCTGGGCAAGCCCGCGGTCGAGGGTCTGGCCGCGCACGTGGGCCGGCGGCTCCAGGGGAGCCACGGGCGAGCCGCTCGTGCCTTCGGGCTGCGGCGCGGGCGGATCATCGCCCCGGGTCGGACCCCCCGCCCAGAGGCAGGAGATGGAGAGAGCCAGTGCAAGTCGGGATGCGAGCCATGTCGCAGCGACGAACCGGGTTCGGTCTTCGCTGCCGTTCTCGCCCCCACGACGTTCGCGGAGATGCGCTGCCATGAAACCCCTCATTTAAAGATCGACTCGGAGATTTGACGCCGGAGCCGGCGAAGAGCTTACCTTATTCTTGGCCGGGGAGGGAGGAGCTACAGTAAAGGATGCCGCAGGAAAGAACCTTTGCAGGGCGGCCCACTCTTCCAAGAGAATATGGATCGTCCAAGAGAATGGGGACCGAAATGCCCGACCCGGCGGCCCAATGGCGATTGAAACCGCTTCAGGTTTTCGACCTGACGGAGCCGGTCGAGGTTCCTCCCGGCGGCCTCCTCCTGGGGCGCGATCTCACGAGCGGCGTCGTGATCGATGGCCAGCGCTACCCCCAGGTCTCTCACCTTCACGCCCGCGTGAGCCTCCAGGAAGGCCACCTCGTCGTCGAGGACCTCGATTCGCGCAACGGGACCTCCGTCAACGGCGCCGCCGCCCGCCGCACGATCATTCAAGAGGGCGATCTGATCCAGCTTGGAGGGAGCGAGGGGCCCCGCTTTCTCGTGACGAGCGACCTCCGGACCGATGCGACCGCCGTCGTTCACCACCCGGCGGCCCAGGAACCTCCGCGCAGCATGGGTAAGTCGACGATCATCCGGCTGCGGCAGGCTCTCGGGCTTCCCGCCGACGCGGAGAGGGCCATGAAATCGGCGCGGCGACCTGTCCGACTGCTGGCGGTCGGTCTCGCGGTCACGTTGATCATCCTCGCCGCGGCGGGATGGGTCGTGCGAGATCGTATCGCCGCGCTCAAGCGGGGCGAGGAGGAATCCGGCCGGCGCCTGGTCGATCTCAAAGAACTGAACGAAAGCCTGCGGGCGCTCGTCGATCAGGCCCACAGCCGGCTTGCCGACCAGCAGCGACTCTGGGAAGAGGAGAGGGCGCGGCTCGTGGCGGCCCGCGACAACGACCTGCGCAAGATCGACGCCTTGGAAAAGGCGCAGGAGAAGGTCCAGGCGAATGCCGAGAAGGCCGACACCGCCGTCGCGCTTCAGATGCAGGAGGTCTGGGACTCCCTCAGCGACACGACGGCCAAGCTGGAGCAGTACAACCCCCTCAACCTCCAGCGCGAGCAGGCGGTGCGGAGGGAGAAGCTGCAGCAGATCCTCCGATCGATCGTCTTCATCGAGAGCGAAGTGCGCTTTCGAGAGCGAGAGAGCGGAAGGGTGCTCCTCCAGGTCCCGGGCGAGGAGAAATCCGTGACGCTCAAGACGGAAGGAGAAGGCGACCCGCTCATCTTCACGGGCAGCGGCTCCGGGTTCTGCATCTCCGCGGAGGGATGGATCCTCACGAACGCCCACGTCGTACGCGACCCGGACCTGGTGAAACTCGACTCCTTCCACCGACATTTTGTCGCTGACAAGACCGTGACGGTGGCGTTTTCCGGCAACGCGGAGCGGCGAGAGGCCAAGGTATGGACCGTCGCCGAGGACGAGCAGGAGGACATGGCCCTTCTCAAGATCGAGCCGGCCGAAGGTCTCTTCGTGCTGCCCGATTTCGACGCGGCGGAAAGGACGCCGGTGCAAGGAGCGCCGGTGAATCTCTTCGGATTCCCGCTCGGAAGGAGAATCCTTCGCGGGGAGAGCCCCGACCTCGCCGCCTCCGTGTTCAGCGGGATCGTCAGCCGGACGACGGAGGGTTTCATCCAGGTCCAGGCCGCGGTCTACCCCGGCAACAGCGGCGGCCCCGTCGTTGATGAGGACGGACGCGTGGTCGGCATCGTCACAGCCGTCCAGACGATCCCCTCCGGGCAGATCGCTTCGGACATCGGCTACGTGATCCCGATCACCCGAGCCAAGAAGGTCTGGCCGCCGCGGGAGAAGCCGGCGGAGAAGGCAAAGGAAAACGGCGGGAGCCGGTGATTTCGGGCGAACCGCAGGTTCGCAGAGCGGACGAGCGAAACCCTCGCCCCTTCGGCCTCAGGGGCAGACTTGAAATCCATCGCAGTCCAGGCCATCCGCCGTCGGATCTCGGCCGCATTCGCGGAACGGCGCCCCCGGCGGCGCGCCGCCGAGGAACTTGAAAGAAAGGCCCGCGATCGGGTCGGCGATGTCCTGGGCGCCGTCGTCATTTGCATCGCAGGCATCGCGGCAGAGCGGCGGGCTTCCTCCGGAGAAGAGGCTCATCAAGTGGAAGATGTCGTCCGTGATGTCCTCTACGCCGTTGCCGTCGCAGTCCCCCCGGCGAAAGGGGCGGACGCGTGCGCAGTCGCTCTCATCGAACAAGCAACGCACCACGACGTGCTCGGGGCCCGGGACGGAGGGGACCGTGCTTGCGCTGTCTCCTCGAAATGAGATCAGCTCGACATCGGCCGGTTCGCCTGAAGCGATTCCAGCCAGTTCGATCGGCAACGCGGGCTCGAAGTTCCCCAGGAATTCCGCCGCGCCGCCCGGCCGGAGCCGGAACGCCGCCACGCCGTCGAGGAGCGCGTCGGGCGCGAGGCCGTAGTCGATCCGGAGAACGCCTCCCGCACCCCCGCACGCTTCCAGCCGGCAATCGGGACTCAAGACGGGCTGCACGATCTCGGCGACGCAATCGAAGCGAGCTTGAGGGCAGAGGTGATTGAAGGTGTACGGAAGGAGATCGATCCGATGAGGCCCGAGAGGGACCTTTTCGAAGCGAAATGAATCCGTGCGCGTGCCGATCAGTCCGGAGAACTTTCCGTCCACAATGAGCTCGTAATCGACGTAAGGAAGCTCCGGCGTGTCCCGGTTCATCCAGAAAAGCTCCAGGAAGCCGCCTTCGCCGGTCTTGAAGGCGTAAAAGATGCACCCCTCCGGCTCGGCGCCGAGCGCCGGCTCCTCGGCCAGGAGGTCGATCTCCGCCTGTGCCTCGCTGGCGACGCCGCCGGCCTCGATTCCTTGCACCTGCATTCTCCGCCGCCCGAGGGGGAAAGTCCCGACCGGGGCCGACGTCGAGTCTCCGCGCAATACCCGCACCTGCACGCCGTCGACGAGGATGCGGATCTCATCGAATGCCCCACGGAGCTCCCAGAAGGCGACCAGGCGGCCCAACCGGGGCCCTTCTGCCCCCGGGTACTCCACCTGAATCGGCCGGATGCCCGACACCTCGGCCTCGCCGGCGACGAGAAGCGCCGGACAGGCGAGAAGGAGCGCGAGGCCGATTGGGAGCTTCGGAGGAGACCGCACAAGGCGAGATTATATCGGGGCCGAGGGATGGGGACCCGCTCAGACCACGATGACCGTCTCCGAGTGCGGCGTGAGCAGCTCCAGGCCTCCATCTCGAACGACGTACGTGTTCTCGATGCCGATCACGCCCAAGTCGGGGTGGGCGAACTTCGGCTCCAGGGCGAGCACGGTGCCGGCTCGCAGGGGGCGGTCGAACCGCGGCGCCACCACCGGCATCTCGTTGACCTCGAGCCCGACGGAGTGGCCGATGAACCCCACGGCGTGGCCCTCGGGCCCCATGAAGCCTCTCGTGAAGCCTCGTTCCTCCACAAGGAGCACGGCCTCGCGGTAGACCTGCGAAGGGATCGAGCCCGGCGCGATCGTCCGCTCGCATTGGCGCAGCACCTCCTGCATCCCCGCATACACCGCTCCGGCCTCCTCGGAAAACCTGCCCTTGACAGCCATGCGGGTCTGGTCGGCGTGGTAGCCGCCCGAGAAACCGAGGAAGTCGAGAATGATGGGCGTGTCGCGGCGGATCGCCTGGAGATCCGCCCCGACGGGCACCGCAGGATCGAAGCCGCGGCCCCCGATGGGGAAAAAACCGTGCGAGGGGAGGGCGCCGCTCGGCCCGGAGACCACGACGCCGACCGAGCACTCGACGTTCATTCCCCGCATGCGCACGGCGCCGGGATGGCCGGAGGTCCGAGCGCGGCACTCGAGGAGGGCTTGCAGCTCGGCGGTGCTCCGCGCTTCCTTCAGGAAGTGCGGCGCATCGCGGAAGACCGGCACGACGGTCTCGGCCGCATCGCGGATCCGCTCGATTTCCCATTCGCTCTTGACCGAGCGAACGTCCAGAACGAGGTCCGTCGCATCGGCGATCTCCGCATCGGCCCCTAGGAGCCTCCGGTAGTTCTCGAAGGCGCGAGCCGGGAGGACGTCCAGTTCCATGCCGATCCGCCAGGGCGGGGCGCCGCAAATCTCCCGCACGTGCATCGGGAGGTCCTTGAGGCTCGTCATGGGCCGCACGTCGTCGAGCGGAGACTCCTCCTCCGCCCTCTCGAAGACCTTGCGGACAAGGAGGCGAGGCTCGCCGCCGGCCCCCAGCAGCAGATGACCGCTCTGGAAACTTCCGGAGAAATAGAAGACATCGACGTTTTGGACGAGGAGGAGGGCATCCACGGGAGGCTCGGCGGCGCGCATCAGGGCGCGAACGGCCTCGATGCGACGGGCCGACTCGGCGGAGGGGAGGAACGTCATGGCGGCGGAGGATATCCGGGCGAGGATTGGGCCGCAACGGAAGCCGCCGCGGTGCCCCGCCTCCGCCGCCGTTGTCTCTCCCGGCGCAGACCCATAAAATGTCGCCCATGGCCTTGACCCAGACGATCCCACGCATGTTCGGCGCGCGGCAGACATTCGAGCGGCCGCGCATCGAGGACATACCGGCGGCCGTCCAGGCGGAGCTGAAGTGGCTCTTTCACCCCGGCTCTCCTCACGCTCGTCCACTCAAGCAGGGGGCGGCGATCGGAATCACGGTCGGCAGCCGCGGGATCTCCAACATCGCCGCCATCGCCCGGGCCGCCGTGGACTTCTTCAAGGGCCGCAAGGTCCGGCCTTTCATCATCCCCGCCATGGGCAGCCACGGCGGGGCCACGCCGGAGGGGCAAAAGAGCCTCCTCGCCCACTACGGCGTCACGGAGGAGACGATGGGCTGCCCGGTCCGGGCCGAGATGGCGACGCGCTCGCTCGGTCGCGGCCGGCACGACATCGAGGCGTTCATCGCCGAGGTGGCCTGGGAGTCCGACGGGATCCTCCTCCTCAACCGTGTGAAGCCGCACACCGATTACAAGGGAGCGATCGAAAGCGGCCTCACCAAGATCTGCGCCATCGGCCTCGGGAAGCTGGATGGTCCCCGCGAATACCACCGGCGGATATTCGATGTCGGCTTGGGCCAGGCCATCCGCAGCGCCGCGGAGCAGATCTTCGCCACGGGGAAGATCGTCGGCGGGCTGGCGATCCTCGAGAACGGTTACCACGAGACGGCGCGGCTCGTTCCGGTGCCCGTAGCGGCCTTCTTCGAGACCGAGGAAAAACTGCTCGTAGAAGCGAAGGGGCTGATGGGCAGCCTTCCCTTCTCGGAGTTCGACCTCCTCATCTGCGACCGCATGGGGAAGAACATTTCCGGGGCTGGCCTCGACACGAATATCATCGGCCGCAGCGTGTACGGCTACACCCACGGAGTTCCCTGGATCGAGGGGATGCCCGTCCTCCACCGCATCTTCGTCCGCGACCTGGCGGATGAAAGCGATGGGAACGGAGTGGGGATGGGGCTCGTCGACTTCACGACGCCGCGGATGCTGGCCAAAGTCGACCACGCGGTGACACAGCTCAACGCCTTCACGGCCTGCTCGCCCCTCGGCGCGCGCCCCCCCATCGTGCTTCCGAACGACCGCGAGGCGATCGCCACGGCCCTGCTGACGTGCCGGCGCCGGGCGGAGGGACCCCTCGTCGCTTACGTGCGCGATACGCTCGAGCTGGAGAAGGTCTACCTCTCCGAGGGGCTTTTGCCCCGGGCTCGGGCGAAGAATCGCCTCGAAGTCCTGACCGAACCCGACGCGCTGGGCTTCGACTCGGGCGGCTGGCTGGCCTCGCCTTTTCAAGCCGAGTGACTGCGCGTTCGATGGGCTAACAGGCCCTCGACGGTCCGGTCGTCCCTCGACTCCCGGCACGACTCTTGCTCCCCATCGGACGGTCGCACGGCCTCGTCCGGGCTCGACCGGGAGATTCCCCTCGGACAGCCCACCAACCGCTGGCGGCAGGGACGCTTGCGATGAAGGAGCCGCGGTGGACCATCGATCGAGAACCGGGAAAGAAAGGGCTGACTCGGTATGAAATACCTGGTTTCTTCACGAGCGCGTTGGGGTCGCCGGAGCTCGGGACATGAGAGCGGCCTGACGCTATTGGAGGTCGTGATCTCCGTCGCGATCCTTGCCAGTCTCACCCTCGGCTCCACCCTGATCTTCGTGCCGGTCTCGCGCCAAGCGCGGATCAATCGAGAGGTCGCGGTGGCCAACTCCGAAGCCAAGCGGGTTCTGGAGAAGGTCCACGCCATCCCGTTCAACCAGGTGCTGGTGGTCTACCCGCAAGGGTCCACCAACACCCTCAGCTCGCTTCCGAACGGTCAGATCACGACGACGTACGAAGATCCAACCGCTGACCCGCTGGTCATGCGGGCGACCCTCACGTGGGACAGCCCGGACCTCGGGGCCATGACCCGTAGTTTCTTCACCGTGAGAACGGAGTGAGGGATGGACTCTCGAAGGAATCGCCCGACCGAAGGCTTCACGCTGATCGAGATGATGATCTCGCTGGCGATCTTGGGGATCCTCCTCGTGTCGGTCTTCTCGATCACCATCGAGACGTACGCCTACATTGCCGATACGGAGGTCGACTACAGCACCCAGGCGGAGGCTAACCAGGCCCTCGACCGCATGTCGGAGATCCTCCGCAAGTGCGGGTGGAACAGCGCAGGCGGCCTCAATTACCCCCGTGTCACAGGAGGAGGAACCGAGTTGCAGTTCCGCGTCCTGCGCGACCTGGACGGAAACGGATTCCCCTACAGCGCGACGACGGGGGAGCTCGAGTGGGGACCGATGGTCTACACGATCCGCCAGGACGGCGGCGGCAACCTCCGCGTTTTCAACAATACGGGGCCTGTCTGGCATCTCGCCCGCTACGTCAACAGCATCAGCTTCGCCACGTACAACGAGAATCCGGCTCTCCACCTCAGGGAGGTCCAGGTCACACTGCAGACGCGCAAGATGACGAAGGGTGGAGCTCCGATCGACTTCTCTCTGGTCGGGACCGTCGATATGCGAAACTGAATTCAGGGTAGGGCAGCCGGCGGGCACGGCCGGCGCCCACCGAATCGGGCATCGCCCCCTCCCCCTTCTCGCCCTTCCGGACCCCATCCAGTCAAAAAAAAGGCCTCGAAAAAAGCCCCCTCTCCCCCAAGCCCCAGTGGTAAAATCTGCCCGTCGAGAACCCTTTCACATCTGCATTCAACGGGTCTGAAGGTCGGACGGAAGGAATCATGAAGAAACTGTGCACGTCGGCCCGCTTCTTCCTTATTTTTGCGGCCGGTTTGGCGCCCGGATTCGCTCGTGCCGCTGAGAACAGCATCACGATCGGATACGGCGAGGGATCTCCGGGGAATCGGGGCATCGTCGTCCCGGTCACGGCCCGCCACGACTTACCCATCCACGGCTACTCGATCGCGGTCGCCTATCCCAAAGAGGCACTAACCCTGCGCAAGATCAATTCGATCGGAACGGCCCCTGCGGAAATAGGAGTCGATTTCTTCAACGACAGGCTCTACCCAGAGGACGGGACCGGTGTCGTCGGGGTGATCCTCGACCTGGGCGATCCCTTCCAGGCGACCGAGATCCCTTCGACGACGGGCCTCGATCGCGGTCAGATCGTCGCCTGGCTGATTTTCGACGTCCGGAGTAACGCCCCCGCCGGCGATTTCCAGATCCGACTCCAGGACGGCGTCGGCCTACCCCCGGTGTCGAATCGCTTCACCCACCGAGGAACGACGATCCTGCCGGAACTCCATCACGGCGTCTTTTCGATCTTCAGCGAGGACGTGATGACCGTGGACTCGAAGTTCGCCTTCCCCGGTGCGCGCATCAGCTCGCTCCTGGTCTACGCGCATCATTCCCAGCCTCTCCTGGGGTACCAGGTCGCGGTCTCCTTCGACCCCCGAGCGCTCGACTTGACCGATGCGACGCTCAATGGGACCTCGGTCCCGGCCGCCCTCGGCGGGCTCGCCAACGTCGAGTTCGTCGAGATCGACTGGAGGGTGGAAGATCAAATCGAGGTCTCCCCCACCGAGTACCGAATGCGCGCCGGGGTCGTGTTCGACTACGCCGAGCCGTACAACGACAACCAGGTTCTGCCGCCCGAGGTCGATTCCCCCAAAAAGCAGTCGATCCTGAAGCTCGCCTTCCAGGTTAAGGACAACGCCGACCTGCTGGGGGAAAGCACCGCTTTACTCCTCTCCGACCCCCCCGCCGTCGGGAGGCAAACGATCAGTGTTTTCATTCTTCCGAACCTGACGAGCTTCGTCCCGCGCCGCGTCCACGGAAGCATCTACTTCTCCACGGGGTTTCTCACCGGGAAGGTGATCGACTACAAGACCGGCCAGCCGATCGGAGGGGCATCGGTGGCGACGGAGCCCGTGACCGTTCCGGCCACAACGGCGGCCGACGGGACCTTCAAGCTCGGAGGTCAGAGCGGCATGCCCCCGGTCGGGTATTCGATCTTGATCAAGAAGGTCGGCTACTTCCCCGGGCGAGTCACCGCGACGGCGCCCGGTAAGGGAGGGACTTCCGAGATCGGGACCGTCGCCATCTTCGCCGTTCCTCGCGGGGATAACGAGTTCCACCGCGGCGACGCGAACGGTGATGACCGGCTGGATATCTCGGACGGCATCTCGCTGCTGGCCTACTTGTTCCTGGGCGGACTGGCTCCGAGCTGCGATGACGCCGCCGACAGTGACAACAACGGCCGCCTCGACGTGAGCGATCCGATCAACCTTTTCAATTACCTCTTCGTCGGCGGACGCCCGCCGGCTCCCCCCTTCGAGGGCTGCGGTTCGGACACAGATGTGGACGAGCTGGACTGCAAGCTGTTCTCGGGCTGCTGACCGTGCGTTCAGTCGCCACGCAGGCTCCCTAAAGGGGGTGACCTAACGACCAGGGTTGTATCCGGAGTGCTCGGAGAGATTGCCAGAGGTGGTCCGTGCGGCTCGGCCCCGAGCGCTGCGGATACAACCAGTTGGACTGAACCGCT
>Ga0187893_10002803_pt1 | contig 37185 bp, 26 predicted proteins | sample MA1701074metaG_FD_139574 | JGI IMG/M metagenome (GOLD analysis project Ga0187893, IMG submission 139574) | White microbial mat communities from a basaltic lava cave in the Kipuka Kanohina Cave System on the Island of Hawaii, USA - MA170107-4 metaG ... | reverse complement strand
TGGCCTCGATTCTCCGCGACGCTCCGCGTCGAGACTCGAAACAGAATCGGCTCCGGATCGAGTTCCTCGTGAGAAAAACCGCGCGTAGGCTCTTGCAAGCCCGCGGGAAAGGGGTAAAAGGCCATCGATTTGCCGGGTAGGACCGGCCGCGGACGCCGGCCCGTTAATTAATTACCCCTGGCACACATTCTCCATTTCCGTCGCACGACTCCAGGCCGTTGCAAGACAACCCATCCTCACATTCGATATCGAATTCTCAGCCCGGCTGCTCACAATCTCCGGTCTTCGGGTTGCAGGTCATACCTTTAACGCACTCCACGGCCTCGTTGTGACAAAGCCCACCCGTGCAATGGTCGATCGTGCAGAGAAAATCGTCGTCGCAGTCGACATCGGCCGTGCACGGTGTGTCGCCGCACGAATCTTTGTCCTCGTGGCAGATTTCGATCTTGGCACAGGGAGGCGCGCCGCCTACGCACGACCCATCGACGCACACCTCCAGGCCGTTGCAGAACAGCCCATCGTCGCAATCGCTGGCGAACTGACATCCTTCGCAAGTGTCGTTAGCTTCGTTGCAGCCCGGCGAGCATCGGCAAGGGTCTTCGTCATCCACACAAGTCCCGTTGACGCATTGCTCGGTGCCGTTGCAAAACAAGCCATCGTCGCAATCGGAGTCGGAAAAACAACGGCCGAGCTGGCACTCCCGCTTGGCCTCCACGCAGATTTCGTCAAAAAAGCAGGGCGGCTCTCCGCGGACGCAGAGGCGATAGCGGCAGGACTCTTCTCCGTTGCAGAAGCGCCCGTCGTCGCAATCATCGTTTTCGTTGCACTCCGGCGGGGCGCACAGCCGCCGGTCCTCGTCGCAGCCGCCCTCGCACGGCGGATCGCCCGGCCGGCAGCTCAGGTCCGGGCCGCACTCCTCCTCGCCGGTGCAGAACTGGCCGTCGGTGCAATGCGACGCACCGAGACACTCCACCATTCTCTGGACCGCCACATCGGTAACGGCGAGCCCGGTCTGCAGGTTCGTCACCGTGAACTCGAATTCGTACGCTCCGCGAACGACCGGCGGCAGCAGCAGGAACTCGGTGAACGGCTGCGTGGGTTGGCGGAGGATCACGTCGCCAGCCCCTTCGGGTGTCATCCGCACCACCCATTGAAACCGCAAGAGTCCCCCGCCCGTGCTCAGCACGTCGGCCACGAGGTGACTGAAGAACGCTTCGTTCGCGGGGGCCGGCGACGGAAAGGGGTTCCCCGCTTCCACGTAAATCTGCCCGACGGAATCCGTATACGCGTCGAGGAAGTCACCCAGATCACCCAGATCGACGTCACCGTCGGGCTCGGAGTCAAACACGTCGCACGCGGGCGGCGCGGCAGACTCCGTGCCGGAGAAGCTCAGGCAGAGTTGGAAGGCCACGTAATCCCGGTAATCCACGTCGCCGTCGTCGTCGTAATCGCCGAACACGTCGCCACGGAAAACTCCGATTTGCGGGCGGACGATTTCCCAATCGGCCCGTGAATCGTCCATGCTTGCGGCCTCGGAAGGATCGATGCCCGGAGAGGCATGGGCCTTCGCGACCTTATTCATGGAACAGGAAAGCAAAAAGACGACGATCGCCACCCTGAAAACAAATCGTTGAACCATGACAAGTTCCTCCTCCGGCATCATGCCTTGATCCGCGAAACTGAATCTTCGAGAACGACCAAGCATAGCAAATTTCAGCGGTCCAAACAAGAGCGCCGGCGACGCGGCGGAGCATACGGGTGCATTTCAGGAAGTGCGGCAAATAGACTCGGGTGGCCCGGTCTCGCACCGCGAGGCCGCGAATTGCCGGCCATGCTGACTGACTTCGATCCCCGCGCGCCGCGACGCTGCCCGAACCTCAATGAGCTCCGGACTCTTGCCGCGCCCAAAGCGCTTCCGCGACGGCCGCTTCCCCGGGTAGTATTTTTTCCTCGGAATAGGGTTGCAGCCGAAGTCCGATTGCGATTGAATACGCAACCAAAGGAGAAATCTCATGCCTTATGTCGATGGATTTGTATTGCCCGTACCGAAGAAAAACCTCCAAGCCTACGGCCGCTTGGCGCGGAAGGCAGGCAAAATATGGCGGGAACACGGGGCGCTGGAATATCGCGAGTGCGTCGGCGACGACCTCAACGTGAAATTCGCCCTCCCGTTCCCCAAAATGGTCAAACCCAAACCCGGCGAGACCATCGTTTTTTCCTGGATCGTGTACAAGTCGCGGGCCCATCGCGACCGCATCAACGCCAAGGTGATGAAAGATCCGCGGCTCGCGAACATGTGTGACCCGAAATCGATGCCCTTCGATTGCAAACGCATGGCGTGCGGCGGGTTCAAGATCCTGGTCAGCGCCTGATCCCGATGGTCCGCGAAGAGGTTCTTGAACAGGCCAGGCAAGCCTTCTGCAAGGATGACGCGGCGGCGGTCCGCGAGTTGCTTCAGCGGCATCCTGAACTGAAGACCGCGATCAACGAGCCCCTGGGCGACTTCGATTCCCCCGCGATTCTTGGGGCTCGAGGCCGTGAAATGCTCGACGTTCTACTTTCCGCGGGCGCGGACATCAACGCAAAGAGTCGCTGGTGGGCGGGCGGATTCGGACTCCTCCACACCGCAAGTCCCGACTTGGCCGCTTATGCGATAGAACGAGGCGCGACGGTCGACGCTCATGCCGCGGCGCGGCTGGGGATGCTCGACAAAATCAAAGAACTCGTCTCCGCCGATTCCGAAGTCGTTCATGCCCGTGGCGGAGACGGTCAAACGCCGCTTCATTTCGCGAGCACCGTCGAAATCGCGAAGCTCCTCTTGGATCACGGAGCAGCGATCGACGCCCGAGACGTCGATCATGAATCCACCCCCACACAGTACATGGTCCGCGACCGCCAGGATGTCGCTCGTTTCCTGATCACGCGCGGGTGCAAGACCGATCTTCTCATGGCCTCGGCGCTGGGCGATCTCGAACTCGTTCGCAAACATCTCGCCGCCGACCCGGACTCGATCCGCGTTCGCGTCAGCGACGAGCACTTCCCGATGATGGGCAGAAAGACGGGCGGGACGATTTATCAATGGACGCTCGGCTGGTACGTCTCCGCACATTTAGTGGCCAGGGATTTCAACCACGAGCCCATCTTCCAATACCTCATGGATCACAGCCCGGCCGAACTCAAATGGATCACGGCCTGCTGGCTTGGGGACGAGGCCACGGCCGCATCCCTCCTTGCCGCCGAACCGAATCTGGTCGCACGGCTATGTAAAGCCGACCGCCGCCACCTGGCTCATGCCGCCCGCAACAACAATTGCGCCGCCGCCCGTTTGATGGTGGCGGGCGGTTTGCCGGTGGACGCGAGCAGCCAACACGGTGCCACGCCGCTGCACTGGGCCGCATTTCACGGAAACGCGGAGATGGTCGAGCTTATTCTGCGAAAAAATCCGCCGTTGGAGGTGCTCGATGCGGATTTCAAAGGAACGCCGCTCGGCTGGGCGATTTACGGCTCCGAACACGGCTGGAACCGCCCATCCGGAGATTACGCCGCCACCGCGGAAGCGATCCTCCGCGCAGGCGCGAAACTTCCGCAAGAAATGGGCGGCACCGCGGAAGTCAGACACGTGCTCCTCCGCAAGGCCGGCGTCGACGTCGTTCCGAATCAGAATCCTCCATAGCAAGCGCCTTGGATCGCCTTCGCTCCAGTTTCCGAATTACCTCGGAATTCGATTTCAGGACCATAATCCGCCCCTTTTGAGCGATACGTTGCGGTTCCATTCCTTTGAAGAAAGGCAGCAGTTGGCTTTTCTCACCAAAGGTGCATAATGGCATTCGGAAGGGGGTACCACCATGAACACGAACACTCTACGCCAGGAAAATCGTATCTACCGCGCCCGCCGAACGTTTCGCGAGTTCGCAAACCGGCTGGCCGTTCTCGCCGGCTTTTTTCCCGCCGTGGTGCCGGCACTCGCCGCGGACCCCTATCCCCGCGTGGGCTATCAGGCGGTTCTTAGCACGCTCGCCCATGACGTTTCCGGCGTGGTCACCATCGTCGACGAGAACACTTTTCGAATCGACCGATTCGTGTACGACGGTGGCGGAATTGTGGTCTACGTCTATCTCGGCGAGTCCGACAATCACGCCGCGTTCGTGAAGGGCCTGCAAGTCGGACCCCAGCTTCGCGGCACACCTTTCAACAACGGCACGCTCATCGTAGATCTTCCGAACTCCCTAACGCTCGATGGTTTCCACGCCGTTTCCATTTGGTGCGTGACCGCCGGCATGAATTTCGGCTCCGGATCGTTTCAGCCACCGGCCTATCCTCGCGCCGGCTACTCGGCCGTCCTCCCGCCCGGCCTGCACAGGACCAGCGGCCTCGCCACCATTCTCGACGAACGCACCGTTCGACTCGACAATTTCACGTACGACGGCACCGCCCCGCTCGTCTTCGCCTATCTCGGCGAGACGAACTCCTATGACGATTTTTTAAACGGTCCGGCGATGGCCCCGCAGATTGTTCAAGTCTACGACCGCGGGACTCTCACCGTTCAACTTCCGCCCGGCCGGTCGCTCAACGGCTTCGGCGCGTTGTCCATCTGGTGCGTGGACTTCCGACTTAGCATTACCTCGGCCTCGTTTCCCAAGGCCATGCACGACCTCGACCTGGACGGCGACATCGACCCGCTCGACGGCGCTGACTTCTGCCGATGCCTGAGCGGCCCGGCTGACTCTCATTCCGGCGTTCCGGCGTGCAACGACGCCGATCAAAACGGCGACGGGGACGTCGACCTGCGCGACTATCAAGCACTCCAACGTTGCGCCAGCGGACAGGGCTCTCGTGCACAAATATCCTGCGCGAACGAGTAGGCCCCTATCCGAGCCACATTGGGATGGGAGAGAATCCCGCACGCCGGAGCTTCGGCTTCGCCTCAGCAGAGATCACTGTGTTCAAAGGTTTGGGACCCAACAGGTTGGAACACCGCTGAGGTGGGATTGAAACGAAGAGTTCGTGGCGAAGCCGGGCAGCCGTACGCAGGCCGCCCGGAACCAGCCGTACGTAAAAGAAACTGAACCCCATATCGAGACCTGGTGATGATTGGAACACCACAGTGGCGAAGGAAAACTGGGCCCGCGACGATCGCGGGCCCCACAAGATTTGTTAGGCTTCGATTCGACCGTGCGTCCGGTACTCCTACGGAGCGCAAACGGTTTCAAACATCGAGACCGCGGCCAACCCCGGTTTGCCGTCGATACCGCTCTTGATAATCTTTACATCGAGGAAATACGCGTGGCGGTCGAAGTCCACCGACATGCCGGGGCAGATGATCACCCCCCAGTTTGATAGTTCTCGTTGGGAGCGAAGACATTGCTTTCAAACGACAGCTTCGTCGTCGTCAAGCCGGATTCGAGATTGAGCTCTTTCAATTGAACGATCCCAGTCGCATCTGTGCCGTTGTCGCGAAACCGGACCCTGAGGCCGTAGGTTGAATCAGTCCGGTTCGGCCGGAGCGACTGAGTTCGTCTGGCAAGCTTCGGCGGGCAACGCCGTGGCACTCCAGGCGTGCGTCGTTCGCGTTATGGGTGGTTCGGCCGGTTCAGCCCGCTCCAGGTCATGCACAAAACCCCATCAAGTCGATAGAATACCAGCAGGAAACCTCGATTCAGGGAGGGCAGCGATGAGGACGATCCGTTCGCGTTGGATACCCGCACTCGCCATGACCGGGCTGGCACTTCTATCCGGCTGCCAGGCCGGCCGGTGGAAACTCGAACCGCAAGACGGGAGCGACACGGTCCGGGCCGTCTGGGTCACGCGGTGGGATTTCAAATCCCCGTCGGACATCGCCCGGGTCATGGACAACAGCAAGTCAGCCGGGTTCAACACCGTGCTCTTTCAGGTGCGCGGGGCGGGCACCGTTTTGTACCGTTCGCGGATCGAACCGTGGGCCGACGAACTCGGCGGGCGCGATCCGGGTTTCGATCCGCTGACCGTGGCCTGTGCCGAGGGACACAAACGCGGGCTCTCCGTCCATGCCTGGGTGAACGTGCTGCCCGGCTGGCACGGAGACAAACCGCCCAAGAACCCGAAACAGCTTTACAACGCCCGTCCGGATTGGTTCTGGCGGGATGCTCAGGGTCGTCGGCAGCCGCTAGGTTGGTACAGCAGTTTGAATCCCTGCTACCCGGAAGTCCGCGGATACCTGGCGAGCGTGATGAAAGAGATCGCTGCGAAGTATCCGGTCGACGGGGTGCATTTGGATTACATCCGCTTCCCCAACGAATGGAGCAAGGCCTACGAAGGTTGGGCCGGTGTGCCCGATTATCCGCGGGACCCGCGCACTATCGCGATGTTCCGCAAAGCCACGGGCAAGCTGCCGGACGAAGCGCCCGCAGTGTGGATCCAGTGGCGGACCGATCAGGTGACTCAATTGGTTCGAGACATTCGCTCAGCCACGTCGAAGGCCCGGCCCAAGGCGGCGCTGACCGTCGCCGTCGGTTCGCTGCCGCAGGAACATCGGCGGAATCATTTTCAGGATGCACAGCGCTGGGTGGCCGAGGGATTGGTCGACGGCGTCTTTCCGATGAACTACTCGTCGGACCTTTCGACCTATTCGCAACGGCTGGCCGCGTGGCAACCGGCCAAGGAAAAGGTGCCGGTGGTTACCGGCGTGATGTTCGACAAGCGCGATCCGGGATTGGTTTCGGCGCAGGTAGCGCGGGCCAACCAGGCCACGACGCATTTCTGCGCGTTTGCATACAACTCGTTATTTGAGCGGCTGGACCGCAACGGGCGGCCGATCAGCGACGAGCAAAGTCCGTCGCGGGCCGCGCTTCGCAAGCAGATCATCCCGCAGATCCGCCGCACTTCGGGGTAAGTTCTGTTTCACGTGAAACAGATCTGCGCTCCTCACCCATTGGGAGAAGGCCGGATGGGATGCCGCCGAGTGGCGGGGAACGTTGGAGGAAACGGCAAAGCGTCGAATAGTCCAAATCCCGGCGCGCCGGGACTTCAGCCTGCGCTCCACTCCGGCGTCGAAAACGCCGAATATCCAAGCCTCCGATCCGAAGAGCGCCGATGACGAATGAGAGTAGGGCCGCCGAGCCGGGTAGGCAAAAAAGGTTCCGCAGCCACGTCGTGCGGACCATTCATCCGAGCAACGGGCGGTCGGCGGTGTGGACCCTGTGCGCCATCGGGCCTATGGAATCACGTGGAGCGCCGCACCCTGGGTTGTGCGATAAATCCCAAAGTGCCGACGGTCAATCGTGAAAACGGTTTCGAGCCGCAGGTGCTCCGCAAGATACATCATGCAGTCATCGGCCAAGTCGGCGCCGGCGGACTCATACCGCCTCAGAAAAGACCGCAACCATTCGCCGGCTCCGACAAGTTCATGAATGTAAATCTCCTTGTCGACGACGATTCGGAACAGGTCGTCGACCGCGCCCGGCACGCCTCGAAGCAAATGTGTCGCTTCGGTGAGCAGGGGCCAACAAGTGACGGGCGTCCGGCGAAGCAATCTGATTTCCGCCGTGCAGCGTTGGTGGTGCTCCTCGTCTTTCGAGAGGACGGCCACCAGCGGACCCGTATCGAGGAGCACGGGTTCAGCCACGACCCAAACCGTCCAGGTACTTGGCGTCGCTGCTTAGATCCCGAGGGGTACCTTTGACGCATCCGACGTATCCTTTTCGAGACCAGCGGTCAAAGAGTGTTTCGGACTTCTCGGCCGCAACGTTTGCCTGCCCCCCCTTGTGATTGGCTTCGCATTCCTCAATGGCCTCGCGAAGTAGTACCACGGGCGCCAGGCCTCGCGCGCGGGCAAAGGCTTCCAACCGCTTCTGAAACTCGGCGTCAAGATGAATCCCGTTCTCGGTCGGTTTCGCTTCCATAATCCTGACTTCTTTCCAAGGTTATAACCATCCTCCGATCATCGGCAACTCATTGCCCTGCAGCCGCCTATTCCCATGAAAGGCTGTCTCCGCCGGGCGGCCGATCAGCGACGAGCGGAGCCCCTCGCGGGACGCCCTTCGGCGACGGATCATGCCCCAGATTCGTCGTTCCGCGGGGTAGTGCCGCGAAGCAGCCAAAGTTTCGGGTGGCAGGGTCAAGCGTAAGCTTGGCCATGGTCTTGGGTCGATTTCCACGGCCTTGCTGCGGTAAGACCGTGCCACCCTGCAACCCTGGGATTAAGCTGCAACGCAACACTTGGTACTCGATGTCCGAACGGTTCACGGCTGGCGATTACGTTCCCGAGTTCTGGTCAGCGCTTGTTCGACGCGGGCGACGAGTTCCACATCGTTAGCGACGCGGGCGGCTTCGGCGGTGCGAACCAAGACGTCTTCGGCCTCGTGGAAGCGGCCCGCGCGGCGATAGGCCTCGCCGAGGTGGACCATGATCTGCGGTTGCGACGGGTCGAGCCGAACGGCGCGGCTCAGTTCGGCGATCGCCCGCAGCGAGTCCCCCATACCGAGGTAGACCCACCCCAGCGTGTCCACGGTGTCGGCCGTGTCCTTGATGCTCACGGCCTGTTTGGCAAAGCGCAGGGCTTCGTCGTGCTTGGCAAACGATTCGGACAAGAGAAAGGCGAGATTGTTGAGCGCCGGCCAGTTTCGCGAATCGTATTGGATGGCTTGTTCGTACGCTGTCTGTGCCGGGGCCATGCGTCCGGCCAGTTGGAGGATTTCGCCCAGTTCATAGGCCAGGCCGGCCCGCTCGGTGTCGTCCCGGGCGGAGGCCGTGAGCTGTTCGAGGCGGGTGACCGCGTCGTCGATCCGCCCGGCCGATCGATGGAGCTGCACCAGGATGCGATCGTTCGCCCGAATCCAACGAGAATCCGCGGGCAAAGCTTCAAAGAGTGCCAAGGCTTCGGCACTCGGAAAGGCGCCGGCCACGTCCTGGCTGACGGTGCGTACCGCGGAAAACGATTCGAGCAGGGCCTGGGACATGGCCAGGCGGAACTGTTCCACGGCTTCGGTTTTCGCTCCCGCGCGGGCCATCAGCACGGCGGCGAGCGACTGCACGTTGGGCGGGGGAGCACCGGCCGTGGCGTTCTTGCGATAGAACTCGGCCCCCTCCGCGAAGCGCCCGGCCCGGCGATAAAGGTCCAACACGGTCCAGAAACTTTCCGCCGAAGACGCGCTCAACTGCCACGCGCGTTGTACGTCGGCGAGGGATCGATCGATCTCCCCGCCGTCGAGCAGAGCGCGAGCCCGCAGAAAGAACCAACGCGCATCGGGTTCGGCGCGCAAGCGGTTGATCTGCGCGGTGGCGGCGCGATCCGCATCCGCCCATTGGACGGCCTTCAAATAGGCACGGATCAGTTCTTCGTGCGCCTTGGAAGAGTTGGGAGCATCCTGTACCAGACGCTCCAGCTCGAGGATGGCCGCCGGAGTTCGCCCCGCCCGCCAATGAATCTGGGCCAGGACGATGCGCGGCTCCAAGTCGAGGGCCAGCGGTTGGGTTCGCTTGATCTGCTCCAGGTCGGCGATGGCCTGCGCCGGCCGCCCCAGCGAAAGGAAAAGTCGAGACCGCTGCGACAGGGCGTGGGCGTCGTCCGGCGTTTTCTGCAAATATCCGGTCAGCGTCTCGACCGCCTTTTCGATGTCGCCTTGCCGGGCATGAACTTCGCTATCCCAATACAGACCGGACACGTCGTCGGGAAACGCACGACGCAACTCTTCCACGGCCTGGCGGGCCAATTCCACGTCATTGATTTGTGGATTGAGCAGGCACGCGATTCGCGCGGCCATCAAAGCCGACAACCGCGGCGACTTCTCCCTCCGCGCCGTTTCGATCGCCGCGTCGCACCATTTCAACGCATCTTCCGGGCGCGTCCCCTGTCTCAAGTAGAGCTCCGCAAGGGCTTCGCGCACGTCGAGCGTGTCGGCTGTTTGGACGGCGGCGAGAAGCGTGGACTCGGCCTGCCTGGCGTTTTCCTGGTTGACGTAGTGCCCGGCGATCAGAATCTGCGCCTTGGCTTTGGACTCCGGCGTGGTTCGAGTTTGAGCGAAGCGGGTCAGGGCTTCGAGGGCCCGGTCCGGTCGCCCGGAGCGCCGAAAGTACTTGGCCAGACTGAGTGCGGCGCCTTCGTCGTCGGACCTCAGTTCGACCCATCGGGAGTAGTAGCGGTCGGCCTTTTCCTGATTCCCGGTCGTTTCGCTCAGCCACGCGAGGCGCCGAAGATTGTCGGCATCGTCCGGTTTTTCAGCGAGCCGCTTTTCACGACGAGCGATGGCCGCGGCGGGTTCGCTCTGTTCATTTCGGGCCACCGTTTCGGCTTGCACCCAGGGGTCACTGGGTGCCAGTCTGCGGCACGCGGCGAGTTCGACTTCATACGCTTCGGTGTCTCCGCGCTGGTGGGCGAGCCCGGCGAGACCCCGCCGGGCGAGCACCTCGTTGGGATTGGCGCGTACCGCGCGATCGAAAACAGCCTTGGCGTCTTCGTTCTTCCCGGCGGCGACCAGGGCGTGGCCCAATAGGGCCTGAGTTTGGGCATCGGTCGGCTGCGCCTCGACCGCGGCGCGCAACGCCGCGATGCCAAGTTCCGTTTCGTCGCGAAGCAGGTGGTACAAACCGAGGACGGATTTTCCTTCGGCGCCGTCGACATTATAAGCCGCGGCCGCATCTCTCGATTTCCGCATACGGTCGTCATCCTTGACCTCCGCCGCGAGTCGAAGCATCTGCACGAGAAGATCATGGTAAACCGCGGTGGAAGACTGCCGTGCGAGGGGCGTGTCTTTCTTTTGCAGGTGCTGTTCCGCCTCGACAAGTTGCTCCAGAGCTTCGCGGGTCGCGCCGCGACGGACACACAGGGCGGCCCTTTGCACCGTACGTTGGAACGCATCGGGTTCGGCGTCGATCGCCTCGCGCAAGGCCGCGTCGCGCGCGTCGGGGCTCAAACCGGGTCGGGTGAGAATGGCCAGTTTCTTGAGCGTGACGTCTTGGGGTTTGCGGGAGAGTGCATCGTTGACGAGGGCGGCGGCCTCGTCGTGGCGTTCAAGTTCGATGAGCTTCAGGGCGGCCGCGGCCACCCATCGCGGTTCGGCAGGCTGATCTCGCAGGGCCGTTCGGAGGAATTGCAAAGCTTCGTCGGAGTGGCCGGCTTGATCCAGCTCCCGAAACCGAAGCAAGGTCTTCACCACTCCCGACCCGGTAACCTCTTCGTAGAGTCGTCCGGCTTCCTCCGGACGACCCTTCCGCTCGAGTATGGCGGCTTTGAGTTGCTTGGCATCGGCATTGCCGGAATCCTGGGTGAGCAGCCGATCGGCCACCTCCAAGGCGCGATCCAGCTCGTTGTTCAACAAGAGCGTTTGTCCGTAGACCAGCCAAAACGGAGCGTCGGTCGGGCGTTGCACTCGAGCGACCTCGGCCACATCCTCGAGGACCGACCTCGCCGCGCCGACTTCGCCCAGACGAATGTGCACGCGCGCCAGGAGAATCTTGTTCTGCCAATCCAGGGTCCCGTAGAGCTTGTAGCCGGCGTCGGCCTCGCGAAGGTCCTCGAGAGCGGGGCGATCCTGCCCGCGAGCGAGCTTTACTTTTCCCGATTGGCCTGCGATGCGGGGATGAGAAGGATACTCGCCTTTGGCGTCGGCAATGGCCTTCTCGGCCCGAACCAGCCACGATTCCTGCGTTGTCGCGTCGCCGGCGGACGGAACCGCGAGGGCGATGCACGCGTCGGACGCCAACATATTCAATTGAAACGCACCGACTCGATTCTTAAATGCTTCGAGACCTTTACGTGAGAAAGGCCGGTTCATACGCCCCTCAACCACGCCGATCACTTTTTCGTGAAGCCCGGCGGCGCTATACAAGGTGGCAAGCTGGACGTGGGCATCGAACGAATCGACATCGGCTTCGATGCATTGGCCCAAGAGCCGCTCCGCTTCGACGAACGGTTCGCGGTCTTTTTCGACCACCGCAGCCTCGCCGCGCATCTGGCGGGCCCACTCTCGAGCAAGGAACGCGGCATATCCAAGCCTGGCCTCTTTCAGGGTGGCCGGGACCGCGCCCGCCAGGGTCAGGGCCTCGTCGAAAAGGCGGTACGCGTCGGCATAGTCTTTTTTACGAGCGCTGCCGATAGTGCGTCCGTAGGCCACGCGGACTTTGGTCGCCTCTGCTCCCGGTGACGCGAACCGGGTCATCAGTTCTTTGTACGTTTTCTCGGCCTCATCCCATCGGCCTCGATCGGCGAGAACCGCGGCCAGCCCCAGCGAATAGTCGGGCACCTCGGGGGCCAGCGCCGCCGCCTGTTCCAAAGCTTCGATTCCTAGTTGAGTTCCGGCCGCATCATGGCCGTCGACTTTGACCCGGGACAGACCCAGGGCGTACAAGGCATAGGCTTGGTCTTGGGGAGAGCGCCGCTGCGGGTCAATCGCGAGAAAGCGATCCGCCCAATCCCGCACTTCGCGCCAATTCGGCAGTGTGCCTTCGAGTCCGGCCAGGTCCATCAGCAATTTGATCAAGCTGCGATGGGCGGAGACCAGGTCGGGCTGCCGGACGAGCGCCCGCCGCCATGCATCCATGGCCAGGCGCAGTTCTCCCTCTTGCAAGGCCATTTCACCAAACGCGACCAACATCTCGGGGTCGTCGCTGCGGTCCCAGGCCTTGGAATAGAACAAGGCCGCCTGGCGCCATTCCTGGTGTGCCTTGTGCCGTTCGGCGAGGCGCACGAAGTGTTGCGGGTCGCGTTGCTGCACGCGCCGCAGGAGCACCGCCGCGAGCACGATCGCGAAGAAAAATGTCAGCAAGGTGACACTGATGACCACCGGTTTGTTGATGCGCCTGGCCATTCCCAACTCTCCCTTTTCGGGCCGCGGTCACTTCGACGATGAGCCGCCGCGGGCACGCTGCTCGGCCGCCTCGAAATCCGGCCAATACCTCTCCATCAGAACGGGCAGGACGCCGTCGAGCATCTGCCTCGCGCCGCGGACCGACTCCGCGCGGTCCGCCCATCGCTCGACGATCGGCACGTTCTTCTCGACTCGTCCCGCAAAAAAGCTCATTTCCGTTTTGCTGAAGAACGCGTGAACGTTTCGCAGATCATTCAGCAAAACCCGGACCCGGTTTCTCGTCGCGGCGTACGTTCCGTTCGCAAAAAAAGTGTAAACCACCGTGAATTCATCTTTCTGATGCAGGGAAGTTTTGGCAAACGTACACACCCGAACCGGAACGGCCGGGATCGCCGGGCCCAGGGAGGCTACCTCCAATTCCCGGTTCTCGTGTGCCTGCGACGGCTCGTACCCCGCGCCAAGGTAGCAAACATCCGGCGTGTGCGGGACCAGGTGGTTCCCGCCGGTATAATACGTGACGAAAAGGTTGGCGAACCGCAGCGGGCTTTTCTCGGGTTCGCTCGGATTCTCGAGCGTACAGAGTAAATATTGTTGCGTATCCAATGCCTCCACGATCACGGAATCGAGGATTTCGCGGTGAATCTCCTGGTAAGGTGCGAAAGCCGTTTTGCCGATGTCGCCCAACGAATAACGAAGCGGCAAGGGCCTCTTGACCTGATGAAGCTGAAACCAGGCGGAGACCGGCCAGGCCAACACAACCGCGACAAGCAAGGCCAACACCGCAAACGCAAAAGGTCCGGTAACGAATCTGGTTTCGGGCAATGGCCCATCGGCCGATGATGGCAATTCATGCGGTTTCTCAAGCATAGCCGCGTGAAGGCTCCTGGGTTTGGTCATGGCTCGCACAGCGGGTGCATCGGCATCCGGCAAGCCCGCGGTTGATCCTAGGGCTTTGAAACCGGTGATTCTGCTGATTTGGCAAATGATTTCCACACATTATCCCGGCAAGCCGAGGCCATCGGCCCTGCACATGGCCGGCCCCGTTAAGGTTCCAATGGGCCGGTGAACCGCCCTGCCGTCTGCCGATACCGGGATGGCTCGCTCCTGGTTTGGGGGAGTTTTGATCGAGAGAACATCGCGTTCGTCCGATAAGCAAGCGTTGAGTACCGATTGCCTGACTGAATGATGGCTATGAAATCAACCCATTCAAAAAAGAAGGCTGACATGCCGCGATGCGTCATTGTCGGTGCCGGTGGGCATGGACGGGTGGTTCTGGACATCCTTCTTCAGCGTGGCGGGGTTGAGATCGCCGGGTTCGTGGATTCCAACCTCGCGCTGAAGGGCAAGCGAGTTGACGGTCTGCGCGTCCTAGGTACGCCCGACCAATTGCCCAAGCTTTGCGACGAACTCGAATTGGAAAGCGGCATCGTTGCGGTCGGCGACAATGGCGCTCGCCGCGAGCTGGCCCAGCAGTTGCAAGGATGGGGCATCGAACTCATCAACGCGATTCACCCGTCGGCCAACCTGGCTCGTAACGTAACGTTGGGAACCAATATCGTCGTGGCGGCCGGAGCACTGGTTTGTGCGCATTGTCAGATCGGCGAATCGGTCATCCTCAACACCGGCTGCATCGTGGACCACGAATCGCTGATCGGAACGGCATGTCACATTTGTCCGGGGGCGCGGCTGGCGGGGCGCGTCGCCGTGGAATCCGGAGCATTCATCGGGATCGGCGCGACGGTGATTCAATACGTTCGCGTGGGGTACGAATCCACGGTCGGGGCCGGGGCCGTGGTCATCGAAGATGTTCCGCCGATGAGCACCGTCGTCGGCGTGCCCGCTCGGGTGGTCAAAAGGCCCACGCCGGATGCGCTCTTGCAAGATTGGCTGACCCCTGAGCTTCCCGGTCACAAGTCGATGGCCGTGACGAATCGGGCTTCGCATTGAGGGTGAGCGAGAGTGCGCAACCCCGTATGGATCGGCAAGGGGCTCGTCACGACGATGATCCTTCTTCGCAATCCGCGCTAACCCGATCAGCCACCATTCGAGGTCGAGGCTTTGGCGGATTTCGGTGCGGTCCCCATGTGCATCCCGCGGCACGTCGCGATCCGGCTTCGTCTCGAACGGCAGGACCAAAAGGACGTGACCGTGGCCGACGGCATCAGACGACTCGTGCCGTACTTAGGCCCGATCGAGATTCGCTTCAAAAACCGAGTGGGCTTGCCGGTGCGCGAGTGATGGGGGACCAGGTTCTCTTGGGCGCCATCCCCATGGAAGATATGGACCCTGTGGTCCTGCCGAAGGACCGCAAGACCGACGTGAATCCGGCGAGTCCCAACATCGCATGCCCACGGTGAGATGAATTCTGCGACCGGGTAAAGAGGAGTCGTTCCGCCGCCAGCGGGTGAGTGCTCGAAAAACCGCGGCGACCTTTGGTCCTCATTGCACCGGGCCGCGACACGGAGACGTTTCGCCGTTCGGTCGAAGCCGCAAAAGCTCGCTCAAGGCGTTTCGGCTGGGGCGATTCGCACATCTTGCCGCAGCATTCGGATTGACCGAAGATGGTCCCGCGCTGTTCGCCGTGGGGTCCATGCGCCCGCGCGTGCGGCGAGGCGAGGGAAGGTTTCATGACGTCTTCCGCAGAACGATCGAAAAAGCTGCGACAGTTGCTGAGTGAAGGCGTCGTCATGATGCCTGGGGCGTACAACGCCCTTTCCGCGCGGCTGATCGAACGCGAAGGCTTCGCGGCGATGTATCTTTCCGGCGCGGTGTTGGCCAACTCCGTCGGCGGGGTTCCCGACATCGGCCTGATGTCGCTCACCGAAGCGCGGGAACACGCGGCCCGGATTGCATCGGCGACGACAACACCCATTGTGGCCGACGCGGACACCGGATACGGCGGGCCGGAGAACGCGGCCCGGACGGTTCGTGAACTCGAAGCGGTAGGTGTCAGTGGCATCCATCTCGAGGACCAGGAGTTTCCCAAGCGCTGCGGACATCTTTCCGGCAAGAAACTGGTCCCGGCCGGCGAAATGTGCGAGAAGATTGCGGCCGCGTCGGCGGCGCGGGCGAGCAAGGATTTTCTGCTGATCGCCCGAACCGACGCGCGAGGCACGACAGGCTACGACGAGTCCGTCCGACGGGCGCGGCTCTACCTGGATTCGGGTGCCGACGGCCTCTTTCCGGAGGCGTTGGAGTCGGCGGAAGAGTTTGCCCGGTTTGCGAAGGACGTTCCCACGATTCTGCTGGCCAACATGACAGAATTCGGCAAGACGCCGCACCTGACGGTCGATGAATTCGGGACGATGGGCTATCGTATCGTCATCTTCCCGGTGACGTTGCAGCGGATCGCGATGCAGGCGACGCAGAAAGCCCTTCGCACCCTGAAGGAACATCGATCGGCGAAGTCGATGCTCGGGCAGATGCACACCCGCGAGGAGCTTTACGAATTGTTGGGGTACGAGATCTAAGATCTGAGATTTTGAGAATTCGGACCAAGAATTGGAGAATGGGTTTGTTGCGGACAAGGAAGCTGACCGATTTCGAAGGCGGCTTCAACCGCTGGAATGGTCCGTCTGTGCCGAGGCAATATGCTTGGTGACTTCCCCGGCGCGCCGGGGAAGTCAGCAAGATCACGAAGGAATCCAGTGCGTTGGACCCTTGATGGCCTTAAACGTTTTTGCTCCCAAGGACGCCCACGTGCGAGCCGTACCGAGCGCCGGTACTTGTACGAGCACTCGACGCCTGTCTGACCGTTTGTTTGCGCGCATGGGTTGCCGTTGGATTGGTGGCCTTGAAACTTTGTTTGGGAGTTTGAGGAGCAAATGGATTCGATGAGTGAAGAGCCGACGGTGCAGGCAAAACCGGGGTTGGAAGGTGTGGTCGCGGGGGACACGGCGATTTGCTGCGTGGAGCAAGGCACGCTGACGTATCGCGGCTACGCGATCGGAGACCTGGCCGGCAAGGTCTGCTTCGAGGAAGTCGCTCACCTGCTGCTTTTCCAGGAGTTGCCCACCGAAGCCGAGCTCAAAGACTTTCGGAAAGTGCTCGATTCCCACCGCGGGCTGCCCAAGCCGGTCGTCGATGCCCTTCGGACCATTCCACCAGCGGTCCCGATGATGGACGTTCTGCGAACCGGGGTGTCCATGATGGGGCATTTTGATCCCATATCGGGCCACACCCAGGACGACCTGTGGGAGCGGTCCATCTGCCTACTGGCGGTGGTGTCGGACATCGTTTCCGCGAGATTTCGGCTCAAAAACGGGCAATCGCCGCTGCAACCCAAACCCGGACTCTCGCACGCCGCCCAGTTCCTTTACGTTTGTCATGGCACAGAACCGGACGCAACGGCGACGCAGGTCCTCGACCTCACGTTGATCCTCTACGCCGAGCACGAGTTCAATGCGAGTACGTTCACCGACCGGGTGATCGCCTCGACCATGTCGGACATGGTCTCGGCCGTGGTCGGTGCCATCGGGGCGTTGAAGGGTCCGCTGCACGGGGGAGCCAATGAGCAGGCGATGCAGCTCATTCTACGATTCAAGACCGCCGCGGAGGCGTCGAAATGGGTGAACGAAGCCCTGGCGCGTAAGGAAAAAGTCATGGGCTTTGGGCACCGCGTGTACAAACACGGGGATCATCGTGCCCACATTCTCGAAGAGAAAATGCGGGAACTGGCGGTCCAAAAGGGAAGGCAGGACCTGCTCGCCGTGTACGACGCGATCAAGACGCCGATCGTGAGCAAGAAAAACCCGATTTACCCCAACGTCGATTATCCCTGTGGGATGACCTACTTCCTGTTGGGCCTTCCTCTGGATTTGTTTACGCCGCTTTTTGTGTGCAGCCGGATTACGGGGTGGTGCGCCCATTTCATCGAGCAACAGCAAAACAATCGGCTCTATCGCCCGCTGAGCCAATACGTCGGGCCGGCGACCCGACCGGTCGTGCCGATTGAAGGACGGGGGTAGGCGAGTATGAATCGGGCGACGGTCGTTTGATTTTCGGGAAAAGTGACAACGAAAACCCGGCGTAGTCGGTGGAGCATGCAGTGAATCCATTGGGTCAGAAATGGATCGAAGCGAGTTACAAGAGCTTCAATACATCACGCCGATCTGCAACGTTCCATCCATCTTGCAGCATGGCATCCTGTCGCACGTCCGCGCCACGAAGCTTCAACATCAATCGGTGGCCATGCAACAGGTACAGGATCGCCGAGCGCAGGTCACCGTGCCGGGCGGACGGCGGCTGCACGAGTATGCAAACCTGTACATCTGTGGCAGGAACCCCATGTTGTTTGCTCGCAAAAATGAGGCCGTGTGCGTGCTCGCCGTGGCAACGGACGTGCTGGACCTACAAGGCGTCGTCATCGCTGATTCGAACGCAAGCAGCAACTACGTGCGATTCGCGGCTGCGCCGGACGGGCTCAGGTATGTCGATCGTGACAAAACGTTTGCAGACGATTGGCGTCACCCTGACCAGATCGAGCATTGGCGGCGAAAGGCTGCCAAGTGCGCAGAGGTTCTCGTCCCGGATCGCGTCGATCCTGGCTTTGTTCGCGGAGTTTACGTATCTTCGGACCAGGCGAGTGCCAAAGTTGCGGTCCTGAACACTGGATTGACGGTCACGATCGACGGACACCTGTTTTTCTTGTAAAGGACGGACCGGCCTGATTACCGTACGAATCAGCGACATCTTCGAGTCCGACGCCCAAACGCTCGTCAACACGGTCAACTGCGTCGGCGTGATGGGCAAGGGCATTGCACTCGAATTCAAAGTGCGCTTCCCCGACATGTTTGAGGACTACGCGCAGCGCTGCAAGGCAGGTCGTGTGAAGCTGGGCGAGCCCTACCTCTTTAGGCCGCCCACCCCGCCGTGGATTTTGAACTTCCCGACCAAAGACCACTGGAGGTCGGTTTCGCGCCTCGAAGACATTGTCACCGGCTTGCGGCACCTCCATTCGCACTACCGCGAATGGGGCATCGCGTCGCTCGCCGTCCCACCCCTGGGTTGTGGTCTCGGGCAGCTCGAGTGGCGAGTCGTGGGGCCAACGCTGTATCATCACCTCAATCGGCTTGATGTCCCCATCGACCTGTTCGCCCCCTTGGGTACGCCGCATGAAGAACTCAAGCCGGTGTTCCTCGACGCCGGGAACGAAGTTGTTCCCACTACGTCGCGTCAAGCGCCGGGCTATCGCGTCCTACCTGCGTGGGTAGCACTCGTCGAGGTTCTGCGCCGCGTTGAGAGCGAGCCGTACCACCGGACGGTTGGCCGAATCACGTTTCAGAAGATCGCCTACTTCGCCACGGAGACCGGCATTCCCACGGGTTTGCGATATAGCCGCGGAAGCTACGGTCCCTACGCCGGCGACCTGAAACGTCAGGTAACGGCCTTGGTCAACAACGGCCTGATTCGCGAGGAACGGCTAGGCCGAATGTTCGCCGTCCGTGTCGGCCCAACCTTCGAAGACGCCCGCCGGGCTTACGCCGACCAACTTGGGCAATGGCGCGAATCGCTCGACAAGATCACGGACCTTTTCATGCGCATGAACACACAACTGTCCGAGGTCGCTGCGACGGTTCATTTCGCTGCCAACGAATTGAGAAGTCACGAGAAAACTGAGCCGGACGAAGTTGCCATTCTTCGATCAGTGATGCAATGGAAACAGCGCCGCCGGCCACCTCTTGAAGAGAAGGAAGTTGCTCTGACTATCCGCAATTTGAACATGCTTACCTGGATAAGCGCTCGGGGCAGCCCGGACTTGCCCGTGACCGAGGCGGATGTCTTGAATGTCTAACGATCTTTACCTGGTCGGTAACGACCTGCCGATGAATGGCCTCGTGGCTCTTTCAAACCATAGAGCGTGGTTCGCTATTGCCTCGCGGGTCGCGAGTCAAACGGACGCCCGTCCTCCGGAATTAAGGCTTCCGCACGAACGATGAACGGTGCAGCACGGAGCCGTTCCTCACTTCCTGGGCTGTCGACGTGAAGGCCGAATGAAACAGTGCGATCATGAACATTGTAAGAAATGGTCGGAACCGGGCCGCGATCTCAACTACGATGTGGACCATTGCTTCATCACGCCTTGCTCGATTGCGAGCCTTCGAGGGAGTATGATCTGAAGGGCTGCACTGGAGGCCACAAGACTGACCTCTCGTTCGCGATGAACGAGCGCGAGCTGGGTTTCTTAGGCATCGAGTCATTTGAGGTGATGAACCATGCGCATGTGTTTAATGATCGGAGCGTTGATTGCAGGACGGATCCCTGCTGTCGAAGGGCTTTCGCCGATTGGGGCCATCTCCGCAACCGAGCCGACGATTGCGAAGTCGGCGCATGCCGCAGCGGATCGCGGCTTGGAATACTTGGCGGCCTCGCAGAGCGCCGACGGCAGTTGGAGGGCCTTTGACAAACCGCATCCCGCCATCACGGCGCTGGCCGTTAAGTGCCTGGCGCAGGGACCCCGCTACGGCCCGAATCACATAGCGACACAGCAGGGAACCCAATTTCTGCTCAAGTTCGTTCAGCCGGATGGCGGAATCTACGTCGAGGACGAAGGCCAGAAGAACTACCACACGAGTGTCTCGTTGATGGCCCTTGCCGCGATGAAGGACCCGGCTCACGCGGAGCATATCCGCCGGGCGCAAGAATTTCTCAAGAAGCTCCAATGGGACGATGAGGAAGGGTACGAGTCGTCGAGTTCCTGGTACGGGGGCCAGGGCTACGGGCGCAACAAGCGGCCCGACCTGTCCAACACGCAAATGATGATCGAGGCCCTTCGCGAAAGCGGTCTGCCTCCGGATGATCCGGCTTACAAAAAGGCGCTTGTTTTCATCAACCGCTGCCAATTGTTGGGGACCTCGAACGATCAGGCGTTCGCGGCCGGCACGACGGACGGCGGATTCGTATACACGCCGGCCAACGGCGGAGAATCGATGGCCGGCACCGAGGTCGTCGAAGAGCGCCCGCGGCTGCGCAGCTACGGCTCGATGACCTACGCGGGTTTCAAAAGTCTCTTGTATGCCAAGGTCGATCGCAACGACCCACGAATCAAGGCCGCAGTCGAGTGGATCGGGCGGCATTTCACCTTGGACGAGAATCCCAACATGCCGGGAAAACAATCTCGCGAGGGGCTATTCTATTATTACTACGTCTTCGCGCGGGCCTTGCGCGTCTGGGGGGAAGACGTGATCGTTGACGGCAGCGGAGTGCCTCATCGTTGGAGAGAGGAACTTGCGCGTAAACTCATCTCGCTCCAGCGGGATGACGGGAGCTGGGTCAACGAGGCCGACCGCTGGTTCGAGGGGAATCCCCACCTGGTCACGGCCTATGCAGTCCTGGCGTTGCAGACGGCCCTGGAGCGATGAACTCGCATTGCGAACGATTACGGCGAAAACGGACAGGCCCTCGCCGCTGAAAAGTACCCAAACGGCGACGTAGGACACGGCCCTAACCGGCATGTCATTCGCTTTTCTGCGTCGCAGTTCACAACGGATCGTGGCGATCCTCTCGACGTTTTTCGGAGCGCTGTTCGACAACTTTTTCACGCGGTGAACGGATCCTCGCACGAGCGAATCGGGCTGTCACGCCGCTTGGGATGCAGCCACCCCGGCGCACCAGGGTTTGCCTGGAAACGGGTGCGATTCCCGTTGAGTTGCCACATCGGAACGGATTCCCGCCCGTATCGACGACCGACTGCCCCACAGCTCAACATTCGCCATTCTTCATTGCTTCATCACTCCCGTCGCCCAGGTGGAGGGGTCCACGTACCAATACAAGTCATCGCCCACGGTGAGGTACTGCTGTCCGAAGTCCGTGTCTTCGAGAATGTAGTACAGGCCGATTCGCGGATGCTCCGCCGGATCGAACCCGCTGAGGCAGTCGGCCGGGATATGGGCTTCGAGCGCGTAGCCCGTGCCGGTGACCTTTGAGGCGACGTGAACTCGTCCGGGTGCAACCACGGGAGCATTTTCTTTCGCCCTCTGGATCGGTGTGCCGCCGGCCACGGGCTCGTTTTTCTTCGATCCGCCGCCGGTGGGTAGAAAATGGAACATCTGGCAGAATCGCGAGGCACGCTTGGCCGACCGCGCGTCACGCATATCGGTGCAGAGGCGGAGGTTGTCGCCGGTCCAGAACGCCTTGGGATCACATTTCAATGGCCGCCGTTTGTTCTCAACTCGGCAAGCAAGATAGAGCCCGTGTTCGTTCCAGCAGACCCAAACGTCGCCGAATTCCGGCTGTGCATCGATCTCCCCGAGCCGCGGCAACAACTCCGCGTCGGTCCAATCGGAAACATCGCCGTCGATCCGCGGGCCCTTGGCGCGGTACTTCAGGGGAAACTCGAAGTCGAAGAGGAAGCGATTGGGAATGAGCCTCTGATTTGCAATGTTCATTGTGTGATCTAATCAAGATGTAAGCGATTGGACATCAAGCCGCCACGCGGCATCTCTTCCTCTATTGGTTTTCACCTCTCTGGGTTTGATTGGCGTGCCTTTCCAGGGCCGCGCTCAGCAGCGTTTCAGCGGCGAAACACTCGGTTCTCATGAGGCGATCAAAGGCCTCTCTAAGATTCAGGAGGCCGTAGGCGGCAGCGCGCTGATCGGAGAGCGGTCCGCCACAACAGGCATCAGCGATCCGCGCCCAAGACGCGATCCAGCGTCCTTTGATCGTCTTCCAGGTCGTCAAGCGAGGAATTCCAGTTGACACCGCGCTGACCCAACCATCGCTCCACATCCCATCGGGTTTCAAGACCCAGCAACCGCCGAACCCGGCTCAGGCCGAGTCTTCCTGTTCGGTAGGCTTCGATCACAAGGGCTTCAAGGGCAGCCTGGTCAATCCCTTCTCCCCAAGCTTCCCGGAGGATTTCCTCGGCTTCCTTGTGCAATGGCAACGTAATTCCCAAATTGAACACTCGACCCAAACGGAGATCACTCCATGAGTATAATCCTATAGTCGTGCCAATGTCGAGCCGGCTCGTGGGCTCAAGGCTCAACCCAAACTCATTCGGCTGTGGCTCCGAGAAGAATCTCCCCGGTCTCAGGAGTTGGAGGAGAGCACACCGTCTCGGCTAAGAGCCCAAACGTTTCGCAGTTGCATGGCATCCACCTGGTCCAGTGCACGGCTCCAGAATACGACCCAATCCGTTTCGCCCATACGCTTGATCTCCGGCTCTTCTCCCAGTCGATCGATCATCGCCGGGGTGACGACCTTCGGGGGCGAGCGAAGCTCCACGCGAAGGCCTCGGCCCATGTTGGCAACGATCTTCGCGGCGTATTTCGGCTCAGAAGGCACGTACATGAGCACGGCCGTGCGCGTGGCCCAGTCGAGGGCTAGGTCCGGTTGGATCGAACGAAACCGCCCGATCAATGTGAGCAGGAGATCGGGTTTCCATTCGACCGCATGCCGATGATGGATCGACTTCTGCGAAAGGTGCCACGCTCTCCCGTCGACGGTCCAGGGTTCGCCGCGGTCCGGGGCCGTCTTGGTTTTCTCGATGCGTTCAAAATAGCTTGCAGCCGCGTCCTTCAGAAACGATCGAAACGCGGCCTTGTTCACGTCCGCGAAGTCCCTCAGCTCGAGCCGGACTTCGTCCCACCCATCGTGCGCGGGCCGGACGCGGGCGCGGTCCTCTTTCCCATAGATGGGCAGGTCGGTGCGCTGATCGAGGGTTTTGATCTTCAGCCGCGATGGAGGCTCCGTCGGCGAAAACGTCCCCCGCGCCACGCGGAGCGAAACCTGGAGAAGATCCTTGTCTCGCGTCAGGAAATGGCAGAACCAAGGCCCGCATTTGTCGGCGGTCACTTCGATCCGCGAGCGATGGTTCCAGTCCGTGGGCGCGAAATCGGAGGTTTTCTCAAGGGTCTCCACGAGCCACCTCAACACCTCGGGGTCCCATTGCACCGGCTCCCCAGCGGCATCGACAGGGTCGATCGTGTGCCAGCGTTTTCCGTCAACTTCCCAAGGCATACGAACTTCTTCGCCCAGTCCGGCCACATCGCTCTTCGACAATGTGGTTTTCGCGCTCGTGACGGTTTCCCCCATGAAAACGGCCCGCCGCTCGACTGGACCGGCGTCGAGAACAGGTTGAAGCGCCTTCCCGGTGTGCGAAGCGGAATGCGCCGCGACTCGTTCCGGAGTTCCGGCGACGACCACGCTTCCGCCGTCAGCGCCCGCTTCCGGCCCGAGATCGATCACCCAATCGGCCGTCTTGATCACGTCGAGGTTGTGTTCGATGCAAATACACGTGTTGCCCAAATCGACGAGGCGCTGAATCACCGCGAGGAGCTTCTTGATATCGTCGAAGTGAAGTCCCGTCGTGGGTTCGTCCAGGATGTACAGCGTTTTTCCGGTGGAAGGCTTGCCCAGTTCCGCGGCCAGTTTCACCCGTTGGGCCTCGCCGCCGGAGAGCGTCGTCGCCGCCTGACCGAGTTGCACGTATCCGAGGCCGACATCGTCCAGGGTTTGCAACATGCGCCGGATCGTGGATACGTTCTCGAAGAGGGTCAATGCCTCGGTCACGCGCATCGACAGCACGTCGGCGATGCTGCGCCCTTTCAACTTCACCTCCAGCGTCTCGGACAAATACCGCGCCCCATTGCAGGATTCGCACTCCACCCAGACGTCAGGCAGAAAGTGCATCTCGATGCACCGCTGACCCATTCCTTGGCAGGCTTCGCACCGGCCACCGGGCCGATTGAAGCTGAAGCGGTTGACGGAGTAGCCGCGCATCTTGCTCATCGGAAGCTTGGCAAATAGCTCACGCACGAGGTCGAACAATCCGGTGTACGTGGCCGGGTTGCTCGTCGGGCTGTTGCCGATCGGAGCTTGATCGACGTTGATCACCTTGTCGATGTGTTCCAATCCGTCGATCCCATCGTGTCCGCCGGGAACGAGCCGGGCCCGGTGAAGCCGGACCGCGAGGGCTTGGTATAGAATGTCGGAAACGAGCGTGCTCTTTCCGCTGCCGGAGGCACCGGTTACGCAGGTGAATCGCCCGAGCGGAAAGGAAACGTCGATCTCTTTGAGGTTGTTGGCCCTCGCCCCGCGAACCGTCAGCCAGTCGCTTGCCGATCGGTCGCCCAACTCCATCGAAAGCGCGCGGCGATTGGCCGGAACAGGAATGCACATCCGATGGGACAAGTATTGGCCGGTCAGGGAATCCTTCGCCTTGCGAAGTCCGCGCGGCGAATCCGCCGCGGTCACCGTCCCCCCATCTGCTCCGGCACCCGGTCCGAAATCCAACACATGATCGGCCGAATCGATGACGTCGCGGTCGTGTTCGACGAGCAGCAGCGTGTTGCCCAGATCCCGCAGTTTGCACAACGCCCCGATCAATCGTTGGTTGTCTCGCGGATGCAGTCCGATCGTCGGTTCGTCAAGTACATAGAGGACTCCGGTCAGGCCGGTTCCGATCTGCGCGGCGAGCTGAATGCGTTGCGATTCCCCTCCGGAGAGCGTTCCCGCCGTGCGATGCAGCGTGAGGTAATCCAGCCCCACGTCCACCAGAAACGTCAGTCGCGACCGGATCTCGTGCAACAATTCGCCGGCGATTTTTCGCGGTCGATCGTCAAGTCTCAACGACGTGAACCAATGAAGAGCGTCCTTCAGCGGCATCCCGCAGACTTCCCGCAGCGTGGCTCCGCCGACGCGCACCGCCGCCGCGTCCGGCCGGATTCTTCCACCCCCGCACGCCTCGCACGGTACGTCCGTCGCCAAATCCTCGAGCCGCTCTCGATATTGCCAACTCGATCGCGTCGCCCGGTGAATGGCCGGGAAAAACCCGTGCCAACGAAATCGCAACTCTTCGTCCCCTCGTCCCGGAGCAAGGTCCCGGCGCGCCGGGGTCCCTTCGCCCCTTTTAAGTTCTATCCACCCCACGCCACAACCCTGAAGAATCGCCAGCCGCTGCTCTTCCGTCAGTTGATTCCACGGAGTGTGCGCGTCGAATCCGATGTGCCCCGCCAACGCGGCAACCAGTCCAAACAGTATTGAGCCGGGTTCCAGCTTCCCCCAGCCTCCGATCGCCCCATCGACCAGCGACAGCGTCGGATGCGTGACGATCGCCGCGGCACGGGCTCCTTTCTGGGTGCCGAGCCCTTCGCAGGATTCACACCAACCGAGACTGCTGTTAAAGGAGAGGTTGTGCGGGCTGAGCTCCGCAAAACTCTCCCCGCACTGCGCGCACGCGCGGTGTTGCGAAAAACGATGGTCCCCGCCCTTGCTTGACAAACCATTCCCGGCCTCCACCTCGGCTTCGCGACCTGCGTCGACGTCCGGCATGAACTGCGCGATCATCACTCCCTTGCCCACCGTCAACGCCAGTTCGACGCTGTCGGCCAGTCGGGATCGTTGCCTCGTCTTGACGACCACGCGATCGATAACGAGTTCCACGTCGTGCCGTTGGCGGGAGTCGATTTCCACTTTGTCATCCAGCGAGATCGTCGCCCCATCGACCCGCACTCGCGCGTAGCCGTTGTTCCTTTCGCGCCGAAATAGGTCGGTGTAAGTTTCGTGGGTCGCCGGCTCGATCGGTGCCGAAAGGACCACCTTTCTGCCAACGCCAAGTTCCAAGATCCGTTCGACGATTTCGTCACTGCTTTGTGCCCCAATGGGAACACGGCAACGCGGGCACCAGGGTTCGCCGATCCGGGCCCAAAGAACACGAAGGTAATCGTAAATCTCGGTCACCGTGCCCACCGTGGACCGCGGCGATGAACTGGCGGAGCGTTGTTCGATGCAAATCGCCGGCGAAAGTCCGTGAACGTGATCCACCCGCGGCGGCTGCACGCGGCTCAAGAACTGTCGGGCGTACGCGCTCAACGATTCCACGTACCGCCGCTGTCCCTCGGCGTAGACCGTGTCGATCGCGAAGCTGGTCTTCCCGCTTCCGCTCGGCCCGCAGCACACCGTCGTCGCCCCCCTCGGAAACTCGACGGTGATGTCCTTGAGATTGTGTTCCTTCGCCCCGACCACTTGCACGGTCCGCTCGTCTTTCCTCCGTCCCTCTTCTCCCTTCGTCGCTACGTCGCGAAGCCCGCCCTTTACGCGAAGCGTCAAGGGTCGCTTCGTCGCTCTTTTATTTGCCATTCGATTGACGCTTCGGGAGACGAGTACTTCCCTCAGCGCCGCGCCGGTATGCGAGCCCTTCGCCTTCGCGATCTGCTCCGGCGCTCCCACGGCCACAATTTGTCCCCCCGCGGCACCGCCTTCGGGTCCGAGGTCGATCACCCAATCCGCAGTCTTGATCACGTCGAGGTTGTGCTCGATCACCACGACGGTGTTGCCCGCGTCCACGAAGGAATGGAGAACCGCCAGCAATTTGCGAATGTCGTCGAAGTGCAGCCCGGTCGTGGGCTCATCCAGGATGTAAAGCGTCCGCCCGGTGGATCTCTTCACCAATTCGCGGGCCAGCTTGATCCGCTGCGCTTCGCCGCCGGAAAGCGTGGTGGAAGGCTGCCCCAGTTTGATGTAGTCGAGGCCGACATCGTGCAGCGTCCGCAGCATCGCCGCGATTTTCGGCACGTTCTCGAAGTGCGCCAGCGCCTGCTGCACGTCCATGTCCAGCACGTCCGCGATGCCCTTGCCCTTGAAAAGGACCTGAAGCGTTTCCCGCGAAAACCGCCGTCCATTGCACACCGGGCAGGTGACCCACACATCCGCAAGGAAGTCCATTTCGATGCGGTTGCTTCCGTTGCCTTCGCAAGATTCGCACCGCCCGCCCCCGGCCTTGCCGCTCGACACGTTGAAACTGAACCGGCCGGACTTGTAGCCACGAACCTTGGAGTCGGGCAGGTCGGCGTACAATTCACGGATCAGGTCAAGCACCTTGATATACGTGGCCGGGTTCGACCGCGGCGTGCGCCCGATCGGCGATTGGTCGATGTCGATGACCTTGTCGAGATGCGTAAGGCCGTCGATGTGATCGTGCAAACCCGGGCGGGCGCTCTCCGACCCGTTCAGTTCGCGGGCGAGCGCCTCGCGAAGAATGTCGTTCACCAGCGAGCTTTTGCCCGATCCGGACACTCCGGTGACGCCGACGAACCGGCCGAGCGGAATCGAAATGTCAATGTTTTTGAGATTGTTCTGCCGAGCGCCGACGATCGTAATCCAGGGCGGGACCACCGCCCGCCCCTTCTTGGCCGCGGATGCCGCTTGGCCGCGGATGGTCGATTTCCGCAGTTCTGCATTCTTCATTCTGCATTCTTCGTTCCGGGCGTCCGAACACCCCTGACCCATCTCCTGCCCAAACCGACCATAGTACCGCCGAACAATCGGCAAAAGAAATCAGGTTGGTGGTCGCCCATCGCTGCCTCCCTTCGCCCCATGGCCTCTGCCAAGGATCCTTGGCTTTCCCTTGACCTGCCTTCGGTGCCGACGACGAACATCGCCCTGGATCGGACGCCTACGAGTCAAACGCGGACACGGGAGCACTTTGGGCCCGAAATCTCCTTGATGTTCGAATCATCCGAATGTATATTCCCCGGCTCGGTAGGGTTCGTCCCCGTGTTTGCGGCAGGGAGGCTGGTTCGTGCTCACTAAAAACGTTTCAAATCTCTTTGAGGGCGGTGTTCGCACTCGTGGTGCAAACTACTTCCGACGAGGCAACGTCGAAGTCCTGTCCCTGGATCCGGATGGATCGGTGGTGGCCGAAGTCGAGGGCGAGGATTTATACACAATCGTCTTGTCCCTCGACACGAAAAAGTCTCCGCCAAGAATCAAGGCGTTCTGCGACTGTCCCTTTGTGGATTCCCAGCGGGGCATGTGCAAACACATTTGGGCCACTCTTCTGGCCGTGGAGACCAAGCCCCCCTATTCCTCTTTGCCCCGCAACACCAAGGTGGAACTGGACCCGACTCTTTCCGACGTTTCGGCGGGCGAAGGTCACGAGGATTCTCCGTTTCCCGTCGTCGCGGCCCCTTCCCGTGCGCCGACGCTGAATCGACTGATAGAGGAGTTCGCGAAACTGGGGCTGGATCTCCCGGGTCCCCTCTCCACGCTCGGCCGGCGAACGGGCCTTCTGCCGCCTCTGCCGCCGAAACCGGTAGAGCCGCCCCCCTGGGTGCGATTCCTCCGCGATCTCGCCACCCGTCCCTCAATCGTGGAAGACCACAACGGCGCCCTCCGCCCCTCGATCAAACCCCTGTATATCCTGGAATTCCGCGATTCGTCCAATCGTGATTCCGCGGTTCTCAGCCTCGCCCATCGATCCGTCACCGCCACCGGGAAACTGGGCAAGATCAAACCGCTGTCGATCAGCGCATCGGACTTTTCACGCATTCAAGATCCACTCGATCGGCAAGTGTGTTTCATGATCGTGGGGGCCGGAGCGCCGTGGTCGAACTACGGATACTATTACAGTTCCTCCAGCGTGAAGGGCGCCACGTGGAGAGTTTCCAAGAACGTCTGGGGTACGCTGATCCCCTTGCTCTTCGAGACGCAGCGCTTTTATTTCCGTCCCCCGCATCACGCAGACCCTATTCCGCTGACGTGGGACGACGGAGATCCTTGGGAGATTATTCTCGCCGTCGATTCGAACGGGCAGGCCAAGTCGAAAGCACCACACTGCGTCTTTTCCGCGCAGCTCCGCCGCCAAACCGAGCGGTGCCAACTCTCCGATTTCGATTGTCTGCTCGATGCCGACCCGGCGGTCTGGATTCGCCACGGGAAAATGGGGCGCCTCCAGGCGAACCACGCCTTCCATTGGATCGATCTGTTTCGATCCCGCGGGCCGATGAAGGTAAAGGATTCCGAACGTTCGATGCTGCTGGCGGAACTGGCCAAGACCGGCCCGCTTCCGCCCGTCTCCTGGCCGGCCGCCTGGAGAATCGATGAAATCAAGGACGTTCCCGTCCAGGCCGAACTTCACCTTACGCTGGAGGATCACATCGAATTCGCCACGCGAAACCACGCCCGCGGCGACATCAAATTCCGTTACGGAGATTGGGTCGTCGATTCCTCCGGCGCGGGAATCGTCGTTCTCGATGCCAAAGCCGGCCGACAGCTCGTTCGCAATCGAACCCAAGAGCAACAGTTCGTCGCCCGGGCCATGGAACTCGGCATGGAGCCCGAGCCCCACGGCAGAAATCTTCGAATCCTTGAACGTCGCCTGCCGGCTCTTCTGACCTCTCTGCTTGATGAAGGCTGGCAGATCTTCGGCAACAAGACCCTTTTCCGAAAAGGCGGGAACTACGCCGTCAACATCTCTTCCGGCATCGACTGGTTTGAGCTCGAAGGCGGAATGGATTTTGAGGGACAGCGTGTGGGCATGCCGGAACTCCTGGCCGCCGCACGTAAGGGCCAGCGCTTCGTGACCCTCGGCGACGGATCCATGGGCATGCTGCCCGCCGACTGGCTCGCCAAACATGGACATTTCCTCGAACTCGGCAAGGTCGAAGGAGAACGCGTTCGCTTCACCAAGACCCAGATCGGGTTGATCGACGCCTTGCTCGCCGAACTGCCCGAGGCCACCTTTGACGCTGCGCTAAGCGCCGCCCGCACACGACTAAAAAGCTTCCGCGGCATCGAGGCCGGAAAAGCCCCGCCGGAATTCAGCGGAGCTCTCCGCCCTTACCAGGAACAGGGTCTTGGTTGGCTCGGTTTTCTCAACGATTTCGGGTGGGGCGGCTGCCTCGCCGACGACATGGGCCTCGGGAAAACCGTTCAGGTCCTCGCCCTGCTCGCCGAACGAAAAAGACGGAAAGACACCGGTCCCACGCTGGTCGTCGTGCCCAAATCCATCGTCTTCAACTGGTCCCGTGAGGCCGCCCAGTTTACGCCCCAACTCAACGTGATCGATTACACCGGCGACGACCGACCGGCACTCCGTGAAACTCTGCCCCAGGCGGATCTCGTGATCACGACCTATGGAATCCTGAAACGCGACATCGAGCATCTCCGCGAGGTCGAATTTAACTACGTCATCCTCGACGAGGCCCAGGCCATCAAGAACCCCGGATCGCTCAACGCGAAGGCCGTGCGTCTATTGAAAGGGCGACATCGACTGGTCATGACCGGAACGCCGGTTGAGAACCGTATCGGAGACCTTTGGTCCCTGTTCGAGTTTCTCAATCCGGGCATGGTCGGCGGGGTCAACGCGTTCAAGAACGCCTTCGGCCGAAAATCGGAAGACGACAACGGCCGGCTCGGGCTCCTCCAGCGGATGCTTCGACCCTTCATCCTCCGCCGCACCAAGGACCAGGTCGCCACCGACCTCCCCAAGCGGACCGAACAAACCATCGAGTGCGCCATGCCCGCCAAGCAGGCCGCCTACTACAACGAGCTTCGCGATTTCTACCGTGCTTCACTGCTGAAACGCGTGGAAAAAGAAGGCCTCGCCAAGAGCAAAATTCACGTCTTGGAAGCCCTGCTCCGCCTGCGACAGGCCGCCTGTCACCCTGCGCTCGTCGATGAATCCAAGCGCTCGGTCGAATCCGCCAAGCTGGAGGCTCTGCTGCCCATGATTACAGAGCTTATGGATGAAGGCCACAAAGCCCTCGTCTTTTCGCAGTTCACCTCCATGCTGGCCATCGTTCGCGAAGAGCTCGACTCTCGCGGCACCGTGTACGAATACCTCGACGGCCAGACCCACGATCGGCAAGCCCGCGTCGACCGCTTCCAGACCGATCCCGATTGCCGTTTGTTCCTCATCAGCCTGAAGGCGGGCGGCGTGGGCCTGAACCTCACCGCCGCCGACTACGTGTTCATCCTCGACCCCTGGTGGAACCCCGCCGTCGAAGCCCAGGCCATCGACCGCACGCACCGCATCGGCCAGGACAAAAACGTCATCGCCTATCGGCTCATCGCCCGCGACACGGTGGAAGCGAAAATCCTCGAACTGCAACAATCCAAACGCCGCCTCGCCGAGGAAATCATCACCGAGGCCAACAGCGTCATTCAAAGCCTGACGCGGGAGGACTTGACGTTGTTGCTGTCGTGAGCATTTCGAATGGGCGGGGTGGTCAGATCACTGCCCATTCTAGACTCCTCGGCAATCGGGTCAAGACTCGGCAGCCATTCGGCGTCACCAGGACATCGTCCTCGATGCGCACGCCGCCGACGCCCGGCAGATAGATGCCCGGCTCGACGGTAACGACCATGCCGGCCTCCAGCTCTTCCGTCGAGCGCCAACTCAGAGAAGGCGGCTCGTGTACGTCCATGCCAATTCCGTGACCCAGCCCGTGGCCGAAGTTGTCGCCGAAGCCGGCCTCGGCGATCGCCCCGCGGGCCACGGCGTCCACGTCGCACATCCTCCGGCCGGGGCGAATGTCGCGGATGGCCAGTTCCTGGGCGTGTACGGCCAGTCGATACACCTCTCCGATTTTCGGCGGGACGCTGCCCACGAAAAGCACGCGGGTAAGATCGCTGCAATAATGGTCCACCCGCGCTCCCCAGTCGATCAACAACGCGCTGCCCGCCTTGATCTTCCGGCGGCCCGAGTGCGCGTGGGGTAGCGCCGCGTTCGCCCCTTCGGCACAGATCGAAGTGAACGCCGACGAAGACGCTCCCCGCAGCTTCATTTCGTATTCCAACCGCGCCGCGATCTCCAATTCGGTCTGACCCGGGCGGATCGTTTCCCGAACGGCCAGAAAGGCGTCCTCGGCGATGCGCATGGCCTTGCCCATCAGGCGAAGCTCATGCGCATCTTTCTGCCGCCGCATCTGCGAGACGATCGGCGGCGCCTCGCGAAACCGCGTCGGCCGGCAATGCTTGGTGAGGTCCTTCAAATCCGTAACGGTCAGCGCTTCCGGTTGAAACGCGATCGACCGCGGCTTCAGCGCCTTGCACACCTTCGCGATCTCCGCGTTCAGCGAACCATGGCGAATCCACGCTTTCGCCCACGAACATTCCTTCCGGCAGACGTCCTTGAACCGTCCGTCGGTGAGCACGTGTACCGCGTTCGGCAATATGAGCACGGCCGAGTCCTCACCGGAAAAACCGGTCAGGTAGAACCCGTCCCATCGCTTCGAAACCAGATACGCGGAAATCTTGCGGCGACGCATTTCCCGCCGGCACCGTGCCAGCCGTCCCGCGGTATCTACGGAAAGACCCGGTTTTCTTTGAGTACTCATGCGAATCCTTTGACCAACATCACCCACGAACGCCGTTCATCCGAGTCCAACTCCCCGGATGCGTCCCTCTTACGCGAAAGACGCGTCGAGTCAATCACTCCGATGTCGAATTCCGCACGTTCTTGCGACAAGGGGTTGTCACCGTGACGTCGGCCGAACGGATTCGGACCTCTACCGCTCCAACGTCTGCCGTATTGTAAATCGGAATGTTCGAGATGGGGTCGCTCGCGTCTCGATCGGCCGGCCTCGTGAGAGCGGAGCCGGAACGAATCAGAACTCCCGGCTGAATCGCGGCCACCAGTTCGCGCAGTGTCCCGCGCACCGCACTTTGCCCGGGCAGCACCATCACGTCCGCACGAACGTCCTCGCGTCTCGACAGCGAGCGCTGGGCGGCTTCTCCAATGTCGCCGCTCAGCAGGATCGACCGTCCCGCAAAGCTTATGCGCAGCACCGTCGACGAATCGTTCGCAGAGAGGGGTGCTTCCGGCGCCGCCGGCGGCCACAACCATTCGATTTGTGCGCCGCCCATCTCCCATTCCCGGCGCTGTCCGTCAAGGATTTCCAAGGGGCGCCTTCGTTCCTCCAGTAGCCGTCGCAGATGATTCGCCGGGCGATTCTCACGCTGCGGATCAAAAAGGGAATGGACCAGCACCGGTCCCGTCGAGATCTCGTCCAACACCGAGGGCAGTCCGTTGAAATGGTGCACATCCGCGTGGCTCAGGAACACTCGATCCACTCGCCGAATCGCACGATGATGAAGAAACGGAACAACATCATTTCGACCCACGTCATAAGGAGACGCCGAACCCGCGTCGTAGAGAACCGCGCCGCCGTACGGCAACTCGATCACCGTGGCCAACCCATTCCCCACCGACAACACAGTCACGCGCAGTTCATGCGGCGCTCCCTTGGGCCAGGCCCACACCGCCGTTCCCAACAGTGTCGCGAACCAGGTCAATCCCAGTGCCGGTGACATCCACTTCGGAACCGGCGACCGTCCCCATTGCCATGCCTTGAGCTCCGCATGTTCGGAAGGATCGCCGAACAGGGTGGAATCCGATCGAAACCGAACCGCAAACATCACCACCGCGGCGGAATAAACAACCGTTAGAATCCACGGGGGAGCGCCGACCGGCATGGACGCTCCCGGCAATTCCGCCAATCGATCCACGCACACGCGCAACAGGCTCTCCGTCCGATGCAGCGGCTCCGCAAGGAGAGATCCTGCCGTCGGCAGCACCGCTCCGAGCAACGTCTTCGCAAAGCCCATCCACGTCGATACGCAGACCAGCGGAAAAACAAGCAGCGTGCTGATCGGCCCCCAGGCCTGAAACCGCTCAAAGTAGTGCATTCCGATCGGCAGCGTCGCCATCCACGCGGCCACCGATACCGCCAGGGCCAAGATCAACCCGTGCCGCGAACGGTAAACCATCCGCCAAGTCCCCTGGTGCGGGGCCAGAGGGTCGCACCGAAGCTGCCGTATCAGCCGCCGATCCTCGCCGGCAAACGGGCGACGCAATACGGTTCGCTCCATCCACTCTTGGGCCGCTTGAATTCCGCGTATCAATGCCGGTGCGAGATATACGACTCCTAGGACCGCCGCGAACGAAAGTTGAAACCCCGCGTCAAACAGCATCGCCGGATCCCAAAGCAGCAGCACCACCGCCGCCGCCGAGAGAGAATTGATATGAACCGGCAGGCGCCCAACCAGATAGGCTGCGCATAGAAACAACCCCATCACCGTCGCCCGCAAGATCGGCGGACGCGGATCGGCCACCAGCGCGTACCCTAAGATCGCGGCCACCATCAGCCAGACCATTCCACGGTTGCTCAGCCGCAGTAAGCGCGCGACCGCCCATACAAAGGAACACAGCACGGCCACATTCGTCCCGCTCGCCGCCAGAAAATGGCTGCACCCCGAACGCACAAACGCCTCATTGAGTTTGCGATCCAAGGTCGCCCGATGCCCAAGAACAAGGGCTTCCAGCAAACTCGCTTCTTCCGGCGCTCCGAACGCACGATCATCGGTCAGCCAGCCCCGAACCCGGCCTTGCAACGCCGAAAGCCCCGTGCGGATCCACCCCGACGCGCGCCGCTCCAATCGCCGGACGTTTCGGCGTCCCTCGGTCCGAAGAGTCGCCACGACACCCTGTTTCCGCTGAAATTCAGCCCAATCGAAAGAGCCGGGGTTTCTCGGCCCGGCGAGCGAAAAGAGCCGCCCAAACACCTCGACGCGATCGTTTTCCTCCACCTCCGCGGAAGAATCATCCACGATAACCCGGATTCGCCCCGGTACCGCAACCGCGCTCTCTGCCTTGACTCCTTCTGCCGTCTCGACATCCATCAGAAAGGCGACTCGCCGGGTCCGCCGCGTCCAGGGCGCGAACGGATGATCGGGCTCCGGCAAGCGCTGCGGAGGCGCAGTGACCATCCCTGTCACTCGAACGATCCGGCCGTCCTCCGTCGCGATGGCTTCCAGCGCGCTGCCCGGACGCTCCTGAACCCGGGCACGATACCAAAGTGCTCCAGTCGCGAACGCCGCCAGCGCCACGCACGTCGCCACGTGCCGCCGCCGTACTGCGAGAATCGTCATGAGCGCGCAGGCACTTGCCGGAATCGCGAGCAAGACAAGACGAGGCACGGTCCACCGATCGGCGAGGGCGATACCCGCGATCAGCCCCGCGGCCGCCGGAAACAGCGGCGCCACTCTCATCAACTCGCGGCAAGGTGTAGCGTTCTCGTTCGACGTGAATGCGCCGCCTCGAACGCTGCCGGCAGGAGAAGCCATCGACATCAGCCGATTCAATCAGTCGAATAATGGATTGCGCGGCAGGCGCTTTCGCTCAAGGCGAGTCTCGCTTCTTACGCCGCTTCTCCACCTGCTGCCTCCACTTCGGCATATCGTCGACGCTGCCCTCGCGCCACAAGCCCGCCCGCTCCGATCGCGCCTGCGACTCCAGCTCCACAAATCGGTCGCGGTGCGGATGCGGAAACCGCCGGTCCGCATACCCAAAACCTTCTTCGATCAACATCTCGTTAAACATCCGCCCTTCCGGCTCGACATACACGTACGCGAGCAACCGCCCGTATCGATCCCGCGTGTCGTCGGCCACCACGCCCAGGCGAACCTGCCGCCCGTCCAAAACTTGCACCGCGAAGTCCCGCGCCTCTTTCGCGAAGTGCATCGGCCCGGCCGATCCCCCGCGCAGCTCCGGCGTGTCCACGCCCCAAAGGCGTATCCGCGTTACCGCCTTCGACCCATCGGGCAAATCCACGTCGATCGTGTCCCCATCCGCGATGTGCACCACCCGCGCATTCCGTTCCCCGAACCGTCCGGAATCGTGGGTGGGCCGCGGGCGATACGTCCAGCGGTCATACCCCGCCAGCAGCGCGATGAGTACCGCGGCCACAAGTCCTGGCCACGCTCGCCGCCACCTCCGTGGCAGCCGAATCGAATCCGGCAGCCGTTGCTTCCGTGACCAACTCCGCCGCATTCGCAAAAAGCTACATCATCCCTTCGCCCGGCGATACCCGCGCTGACCCGAACAATGAAACTCCTCCCGAGCGATTCCCGATTCGATGGGCGCGACTCACCGATTTTCGCTGTATGGGCCGAACTTTTCCCATGTCGCCACAATCATCACGGCACAGTTGAGAAAAAAAGCAAGCGTGACCCAGTACCCAAACGGGAGAATCCAGCATTTCCACGTTGCCGCACCCCAAGTATGTCCCAGGACGATCGCGACCGAGGATGACCTTCATCGCCGCGACGCTCGCGGCGACGAGTTGCCGGCGGAATTAACCCGGCGCGAGAGTCGCTTGGCGAAGATTCAAGAGGCGAAAAAAGCCTTGGAGGAACAGGCGTTGGCGGCAGCGCAAAAGGAAGAAGCCCGTCGACAGGCCGAAGATGGAGCGAAGTGTGCGGGCGGGGAATCGCCGCGGGCGAGGAAGCCGGTCGATCCCACGCCGGAACCGAAAGCGCGGCGGAACATCATGGATCGCGGATGGATGGTCGCGAAGATGGCGTACAAGCGGGTCGATTCATGCGGGAATGTCCGGATTGTGTGCATCGCGGACTTGATCAACCGAGGGGCGGATGTGACGAAGTGAGCTAACGATAATCAGCAGGTCCAGCCGATGGTGACGCGGGCGTAGGAGAATCTCGCGGCGGCAGGGATCGAGGAGAAGATCGGGGCGTTGGACGCGGATACGGGCTACTACAACGTGTCCTTCCGGCAGGCATGCGCGATCGCGATTGAGGACACGGCGGCGACCCAGGCGGCCGATTTGACGGGAATCAGCGGCAATCAGCTACGGGCGGCGATTGGGGGCGGGGCGGCGGGAGT
>Ga0187893_10002802_pt1 | contig 37186 bp, 34 predicted proteins | sample MA1701074metaG_FD_139574 | JGI IMG/M metagenome (GOLD analysis project Ga0187893, IMG submission 139574) | White microbial mat communities from a basaltic lava cave in the Kipuka Kanohina Cave System on the Island of Hawaii, USA - MA170107-4 metaG ... | reverse complement strand
GATCGGCAGGCGCGCCTGCCGACTCTGCGGAGGCTCGCCGAGCGCGGCGCCATCGCCACCGGCATGGAGGCGGTGTTCCCGACCACCACATGGCCGACCCACGTGAGCATGGTCACCGGGGTGAGCCCGAAGGCGCACGGCGTGGTAGCCAACCACATCCTGAATCGGCAGACCCGGACGGCGGAGGACCTGACCGGCGATCCGATTTACGATGCGCCCGCGCTCCTGCGCGCGCCCACCGTCTACGATGTTGCCCACCGGGCGGGCCTGCGCACCGCCGCCGTCGACTGGCCGGCCACCCGCAACGCGACCACGCTCGACTTCAACCTGCCCTTCTTCAAGGACCAGCGCGTCTTCGAGACCCAGACCGCGCGGGCGGTCTGGGAGGAGCTCTCCGCGCTCGGCTATCCGATGCACCGCCAGGGCGAGTGGGCGCTCCTGCCCAAGCGCTTCCACAAAGACGAGATGGTCGGCCGCGTGGCCGCCCACGCCATCCGACGCCACGAGCCCACGCTCCTGCTCCTGCACTTCCTCTGCGTGGACAGCTTCCAGCACCTCTACGGCCCGCGGAGCCCGGAGGCCTACTGGGCGCTCGAATACGTGGACGGCCTGATCGGGCGCTTCCTCGATTCGCTTCCCGCCCCCGGCCTCGATGAGACCGCGGTGTTCGTGGTCTCGGACCACGGCTTCCTGCCCTCGCACCGCGAGATCCGGCCCAACGTGCGCCTGCGGAAGCTCGGCGCGCAGCGGGAGGCCCGCTTCGTGATGAACCACGGCGCGGGCGCCCTCTACCGTCTCGACGCGGATCCGGTCGGCGTCGATCAGCTCGCGCGAGAGATCGCGACCATGGAAGGCGTGAGCGGGATGTGGCCGGCGTCCGAGTACGAGGCCCTCGGCCTGCCCGCGCCCGCCGATCATCCACAGGTCGCCGACGTGATGTTCGAAGCGGCGCCCGGCTACTCCTACGGCGACGCAGCGGAGGGCCCAGACGAACACGGCGCCCCCAAGTACCTGGGCACGCACGGGCAGCGGCCGATCTACGGCGACAACGCGGCCTTCTTCCTGGCGGTGGGCGCCGGCGTCCGGCGCGGCGTGGTGATCGGGCAGATCAAGAGCCGCGACGTGGCACCGACCGTCGCGGCCACGCTCGGCCTCCGCATGGAGGCCGTCGAGGGCACCCTCCTGAGTCGGGCGCTCGACTAGCAAGCAGGCTTCCCGCTCCCCGCGGCGCGACTTCTGTTAGGCTCAGCACTCATGGCACAGCCCAAGCCTTCCGCCCGCGGCCGCACGACCGTCAAGAAGCCAAACCGGAGGCGCGCCGAGCCGGTCCCGGCGGCCACCGCCGAGCCCGCGAGCACGCTGCCCGCGGTGCGCACGGCCACGCCCGAGCGCGCCTTCGCCGGCCGCGTCAAGCCGCTCGCGCCTCCCCCTCCCCGGCCGGCCGGACGCCGCGCGATCTTCGTCGACGTCGAGAACTCGAGCCGCGCCGATCACATCAGCCGGGTGCTCGACCATCTCGCCATCGACCGGCAGGATCGTCGCGTCGATCTGATCGCGGTCGGCAACTGGCGCGTGATCGGCGCCGACAGCGCGCGACTGCTCGCGCGGCGGGGCGCCCACCTGGTGCACAGCGCGCCGTCCACCGGCGTGCGGGACTGGAGCGATCTGCGGATCGCGGTGAGCGCGGGGGTCTGGCTCGGCAGCGCCCGACCGGGCGACCTGATCGAGATCATCTCGGACGACCGCGCCTTCGACGCGGTGGGGGACGTGGCCGCGGTGCTGGGGGTGGAGTATCGCCGCCTCTCCCACCGCGGCCTCACGGGCCTCTCGGCGCCCGAGGAGCCCGCGGAGTCCCAGGTCCAGCCCGCTCGCGACGGTCGAGGCCACCGGGGCCGCCGCGGCCGGCGTCGTGGCCGCGGCCAGGTGCCTCCCCGCGGGGGCGGGCCCGCTCACCATCCGCCCGCTCGCCCGTCCGAACCGGCTCGCGCTCACGCGGCCGCGAGCGCCCACACCGCGCCGCACGACGAGCTGGTCGACGTCGTGCGCGAGCTGGCCGACCACGCGCCCCGTGGGGCCGTCCTCATCGACACGCTCGCCCGTGCGCTGAAGGAGCGCGGCTTCAGCCGGCCGCCCGGCTCGCCCCGGCTCATCACGCGGCTGCGACGCATTCGCGAGCTGGTGGTGAGCCGGACCGGCATGATCACGCTCGCCGACGCCGCGGCGGCTGGCCACGTGCCGTCGAGCGCCGAGGCCGCGGGCGCGGAAGTCGACACGCTCCCGGATAGCTCGCCCGAGGGCGGAACCTCGCCCACCGTTGGCGCTCCCAGCCGCTCCCGGCGACGCCGGCGGCGCGGACGGCGCGGGCGACGCGGCGGTGGCGGCGGCGTGCCCGCCCCGGCTCCCGCTCCGGCCTAGCGCTTGATCTTGGCCGAGCGCGGGGGTAGCGTCGGGGACGCCCGGACGCGGGCCGACCGTGCAACCGCTCACCAGCGACCGCTCACCGGCAGTCGCTCAAAGACAGGAGGCCGACCATGGCGGACTTCAAGAACCTCGACTCGACCCTGAGCCAGGCCGTCGCATCGAAGAAGATCCCGGGCGTGGTGGCCGTCGCGGCCACCGACAAGGGCGTCGTCTACGAGGGCGCGTTCGGCGTGCGCGAGATCGGCAAGCCCGCCCCGATGACGCTCGACACGGTGGTCTGGATCGCCTCGATGACCAAGGCCATCACCGCCGCCGCGGCCATGCAGCTCGTGGAGCGCGGCAAGCTGAGCCTCGAGCGCCCCGCGAGCGAGGTGGTCCCGCAGGTCGGCGCCGCGCAGGTGCTCGAGGGCTTCGACGCCGCCGGCAAGCCGCGCCTCCGGGCGCCCAAGCGCCCGATCACCCTCCGGCATCTCCTCACGCATACCGCCGGCTTCAGCTACGAGATCTGGAGCCCGGCCATCGCCCAGTTCCAGCAGGCGACCGGCACCCCGGGGATCACCACCTGCACGAACGCGGCGCTCGGCACGCCGCTCCTGTTCGATCCCGGAGACAAGTGGGACTACGGCATCAACATCGACTGGGTCGGGAAGATGGTCGAGGCGCTGAGCGGCCAGAAGCTCGACCGCTACTTCCAGGACCACATCCTCGGCCCCCTCGGCATGAAGGACACCTCCTTCAAGCTGTCGGCCTCGCAGCGCGCTCGGCTCTCCGCGGTGCATCAGCGGGGCGCGGACGGCACGCTGGCCCCGATCGAGTTCGAGATCCCTCAGGACCCCGAGTTCCACATGGGGGGTGGCGGCCTCTACGGGACGGTCGGCGACTACCTGACCTTCTGCCGGATGATCTTGAGCGACGGCCAGTGGAACGGCACCCAGGTGCTACGGAAGGACACGGTCGCCCTCATGGCCCAGAACCACATCGGCGCCCTCGAGGTCGGCGTGCTCAAGACCGCGATCCCGCCCCTGTCCAACGACGTCGAGCTGTTCCCGGGCATGAGCAAGAAGTGGGGCCTGAGCTTCCTGATCAACACTCAGCCGGGCCCCACCGGCCGCTCCGCCAATTCCCTCTTCTGGGCGGGCCTCGCCAATACCTATTTCTGGATCGATCGCAGCAAGCGCGTGTGCGGCGTCTTCGCCTCCCAGCTCCTCCCCTTCAACGACGGCACCGCGATCGACCTGTTCGGCAAGTTCGAGACGGAGGTGTACCGGGGGGTCTAGGCGCGCCGGTCTCGGCCTCGATGCCCACGCCACTGTCGGGTCAAGCCCAGACCGTGCTCGGCCCCATCGCCGCGGAGGCGATGGGCATCACCCTGCCCCACGAGCACCTCCTCATCGATTTTGAAGTGATGTTCAAGGAACCGCAGGCCGGCAGCGAGCGCGGGCTCTCCCGGCAGCCGGTGAGCCTGGCCAACCTCGGCTGGATCCGGCAGCACTTCAGCTCCAACCTCGACAACCTCCAGCTCCTCGACGAGAAGGTGGCGCGGGACGAGGCGCTGCTCTTCAAGAACGCGGGCGGCCAGACCTTCGTGGACCCCACCAACCGCGGCCTGGCCCGCGACCCGCTCGCGCTGGCGCGGGTGGCCCGGGCGACCGGGCTCAACATCATCATGGGCTCGGGCTACTACGTGGCGGCCGCGCATCCGCCGGACATGGACCGGCGCACGGCGGACGACATCGCCCGCGAGCTCGTGTTGGAGCTCAGCGTCGGGGTCGGCGGCACCGGGGTCCGCGCCGGCTTCATCGGGGAGATCGGCACCACCTGGCCTTGGGCCGAGAACGAGAAGAAGGTCGTCCGGGCGGCGGTGGCCGCCCAGCGCGACACCGGGGCCGCGCTCATGATCCATCCGGGCCGCCACGAACGGCTGCCGCTCCAGATCGTGGACTTCATCCGGAAGGACGGCGCCGATCTCGGCCGCACCATCATGTGCCATGTGGAGCGCACCATCGCGGACCGGGCGGTGCTGCTCGAGCTGGCCGGGACCGGAGTGTTCCTCGAATACGATCTCTTCGGCCTCGAGACCTCCTACTATCCGTACAACCCGGCCTTCGACATGCCCAACGACGGTGAGCGGATGCGGCAGATCCTCTTCCTGATCGAGCGCGGGCACCTGGCCCAGATCCTGATGTCCCACGATATCGCCTACAAGCATTGCCTCACGAAGTGGGGCGGCTTCGGCTACCATCACCTCCTGGTCAACGTGATCCCGCGCCTTCGCGCGAAGGGTGCCGACGACAAGACCATCCAGACCCTGCTGGTCGACAACCCCCGCAGCGCCTTCGCCTACGCCTGAGGGGGGAAGGGAGCGACAGAGATGCCGAGACTCGCTCGCCTGATGGTGGTGGCCTCGCTGCTGGTCACGACGCTCGTTTTGGGCGGCCCGCCGCCGTCCGCCGCCCAGACCCCGGCCGGCGAGGTGACGGTCTCCTTCCACGTCACGCTGGCGCCCAGCTGGTTCGATCCGTCTACGGCCCCACCGCAGATCACGCCCTTCGGCGTGCTCTATGCCATCCACGATGCGCTGGTGCGCCCCCTGCCGGGCCAGAAGATGGCCGCGAGCCTGGCCGAGTCGTGGACCGAGAGCCCCGACGGGCTCGTCTACGAGTTCAAGCTGCGCCGCGGGCTCAAGTTCCACAACGGCGACGCCCTCACCACCGACGACGTCAAGTGGAGCTTCGAGCGCTACCAGGGCGCGGGGGCGCGGGAGCTCCGAGCGCGCGTCCGCCAGGTGGAGGTGGTCGACCCGACCGTCATTCGCTTTCATATGAAAGAGCCCTGGCCCGACTTCATGACCTTCTACGGGACCACCGCCACCGCGTCCGGGATCGTTCTGCCCCGGAAATACTTCGAGCAGGTCGGGGCCGACGGGTTCCGCCAGCGGCCGGTCGGCGTCGGACCGTACAAGTTCGTGAGCCAGCGGCCGGGGGTCGACGTGACCCTGGAGGCCAACCCCGGGTACTGGCGGCGCGTTCCCAACATCAAACGGCTGACCATGAAGAGCGTGTCCGACAGCACCACGCGGCTGACCATGCTGAAGAGCGGCGAGACCGACTTCGCCTTGTTCCTGGACGGCCCGGAGGCGGAGGCGGCGACGAAGGACTCGCGGCTCCGGCTCGTGGACACGCGCCACGCCTCGATCTTCTGGATCGAGTTCGCCGACCAGTGGGATCCCAAGTCGCCCTGGAGCGACAAGCGCCTGCGGCAGGCGGTCAACTACGCGCTCGATCGCAAGTCGACCAGCGAGGCGGCCTGCCTCGGCTACTGCCCGCCCGCGGGGGTCATCGTCCCGCGTGTGATGGACTTCGCCCTTCAGGTCCCCCCGCATCCCTACGACCCGCAGAAGGCCAAGCAGCTCCTGGCCGAGGCCGGGTTCCCGAAGGGATTCGACGCGGGCGACTTCGCGGCCATCCCCGGCTTCGCCACGGTGGCCGACGCCGCGCTCAACAACCTGAACGCGGTCGGGATCCGGGTACGGATGCGCGCGATGGAGCGCGCCGCGTTCTACGCGGCCTGGCAGGAGAAGAAGCTGCGCGGGCTCTTCCTGACCGCGGTCGGCAACTCGGGCAACGCGGCCAGCCGGGTGGAAGCGTTCATGTACTCGAAGGGGGCCTCGGCCTACGGCGGCTATCCCGACCTCGACGAGCTGTTCCTTCAGCAGTCGCGCGAGCGGGATCGGGCCAAGCGCGAGGCCCTGCTCCACCGCATCCAGCAGCTCACGATCGACCGGGTGATGTTCGCCCCGCTCATGGATCTGCGCGGGCTGATCGCGGTCGGCCCCCGGGTGGCCGAGCACACCGTCAACTCGATCCCGATGTACCCCTTCCCGTCCTACGAGGACATGCGGCTGAAGAACCCGTAGCCGAGGAGACCCGACGCGTGCCCGGCGGCCATCGCGCCGTCTCCGTCCTCTACCAGGCGCTCCTGACCGGGCTGGTGCTCACCCTGGTCACGCGCCGGGGCCCGGACGAGGCCGCCGAGTTCGTCTTCCGGCTGTTCCGGCGCCAGCATCTCGAGAAGTTTCGCCCCGGCCTCGCCAAGCTCGGGCTGGACCGGCTGCCGCACGCGGTCGCCTGCGCCCAGTACCGACCGCAAGGCCTGGGTGCGCTATCCACCCCCGCGCTGGATCTGGGACGGCTCGGCGATCTGCGGTATCCCGAGCCGGGTGAACGCGGCCATGCTCCACGGCTGGCACGGTCACAACGGCGTCACCCTCGGCAATCCCCGGCTGGGCTTCGTCTGCACCGGCCAGACCGTGGACGGGCATCCGGGTCTCGAGGGCTACTATCTCTCACCGCCTCGTACCGCGCCGCGCTCAGGAAGCCGGGGACGGCCAGCCGCTCGGGCACGTGCTCTTCGTTGTACCAGCGGTTGAACTCGTCCTCCCTGTTCGCCGGAACGTCGGCCCACACCATCAGGAGCCCGGTGCCTTTCGTCGCCATTGCCGCCTCCTCTCGGCAAGAGTACACCGCCGGGCCCCGCCACCGCGTGCCGACCCCGACGGGCCATGTCGTTGACCATTGATCGCCTCGGTCGCGGGAGGCTATCATCCGGCCCGATGGCCACGAATCGAACGGGGCCAAGCCCGGGCGTCGGGCTAGCCCTCCTCGCGGCGCTGCTCGCGCCCACTCCGGCGGGCGCGGAGATCATCCTGTCCCCTGGCTTCACCGCCCGCGTCTACGTGACCGGCGACGGCTTCGGAACATCCACCGGCGCCCGTGGACGCGGCATCCCGGGGACGGCTACCCTGGCCGTGGACCATACCGGCGCCCTCTACCTGGCCCGCACGGGCCGGCGGTACAGCGGCGGCGAGTTCGAGTACCTCTCGAGCATGTACCGCATCCCGGTCGGCGGCGCGCGAGTCACCCCGGAGACCGAGGCGCGCTACCTGCACGGCCCCCCGCTCACCAATGCCCAGGTGAGCGGGGGGCGCGGGGGCCGTGAGCTCTTCGTGAGCACGTTCGACCGCGATCGCCGTGTCGGCGTGGCGTACCGGCTGGCCGCCGGGCGGACCCAGTTCTTCGCCGGCGGGACGCCGTCGGAGCCAGGCCTGCGCCCGCTCCTGGTCCAGCCGGAGTGGATCGCCGTCAATGCCGCCGGCGACATCGTCTATGTCGCGGACCGCGACCGCGGGGCGATCGTCCGTCTCGACGCCAGCGGGCGCGTACTCGACGATCTCCGCGTCGCCCGGCCGCGTGCCCTCGTCATGGACGAGACCGACCACCTGTGGATCGGAAGCGATGGCAGTGCCGAGGCGCCCTGGCAGGCGGGCCCGGGCGGGATCTGGCGGGTGGGACCGGCCGGCGAGCGGCGGCTCGTACTCGAGGGCCCGGTGGTCCAGGGCCTCGCCCCCGGCCCGAGCGGAACCGTCCTCGTCGCCGACCGTCAGGCGGGCGAGGTCTTCGCCCTCACCCCGGACGGAGCCCGGATGAGCGTCGCCCGGTTCACCGCCGGCGACGCGCCCCGCGGCCTCGCGGTGGTGCCGACCACCGACGAGACCCGCGCCGCCGGGTTGGCCGGGGATCTCCTGGTCGCGGTCATCCGCGGCGGCGTCTTCCAGCTCAACGAGATCGTGCGCATCTCCGGGCCGTTCCCGGAGCTGGTCCAGCGGCCGCCCGCGCCCGCGAGCCGCTAAGTCGCGAGGGAGACGGTGTCCCAGCGCACCACGTCGTAGATGCCGAAGAAGCCGGCGGGGTTCTGACCCCGCACCTTGTTGTACCAGGCGTCGTAGATCTTCTCGTACGCGATCGGGATCAACGGCGGGTCGTTCTCGAGGATGGCCTCCGCCTGGCGCACCATCGTCTTGCGCTTGCCCTCGTCCACTTCTCTTTCGATCTGACGGGCCAATCCGTGGAACTGCTCGTTGGTCCAGAAGGAGTAGTTCTGGGGGCCGTCCTTGCCGTACCAGGCGGTGAAGTAGTCGGAGGGATCCATGAGGGTGGAGACGACCGCGCTGATCGTGACGTCGAAGTTGCCGGCGGCCGCCTCCTCGAACCACTGCGCGATCTGCACGGTGCGCAGGTTCGTCTCGATGTTGAGCGTCTCCTTGAGCATGGCCTGGATGGCCACCGACCAGTGCCGGAAGCTGATGATGTCGCGCACGAGGAAGGTGAGGTTCTTGATCCCGTTCGCGTACCCGGCTTCCGCCATGAGCCGCTTGGCCTCCTGGATGGCCGGCTTCGGGTCCTTCTGGTAGCCGAGGCGCTTGAACAGCTCCTCGCGTGGCGTCGAGTACTCGTGGAAGGGGTACACGAAGCCGCCGACCATCATCGGCGCGATGTCCTTCAGCACGTCGATGAGGGCGTGCCGATCCAGCGCCAGGTGAATGGCCCGGCGGACTCGCGGATCGTTGAGCGGCGTCTTCTTCATGTTCGTGTAGACCGCCTGGATCACCGCCTGGTTGAGCTCGCCCGCGCTCATCCCCGGCGTCTCCTTCGCCTTGCGCCAGGTGATGGGATCGAGGATCCGCCCGTAGTCGATCCGGTTGGTCAGGAGCGCACCGCCCAGGTCGGGCGAGAAGGGCGGGAGATTGTAGATCTCGAGCCGGTCCACGTAGGGCAGCCCCTTGTTCCAGTAGTCGGGGTTCCGCTCCATGATCCAGACTTCCTTGTCCTTCCGCGAGACGTGCCGGAAGGGCCCGGTGCCCGGGTAGTTCATGACCTGGCGCAGGTTGCCTCCGGTGTCGTCGAGGCTCTTCTTGCGGACGATGATGTTCCACCCGCTCGCGAAGGCGCCGAGCATGAAGGCCCGGGGTCGCGACTCCTTGAGCCGGAACTCGATGCGATGGGGGTCGAGCACCGCGATCTCGCTCACCGCCGAAAAGAGCGGCGTCCGGGGGATGACCACGCCCTTCGGGGGCGAGACGATCCGGTCGTAGGTGGCCTTGACGTCCTCCGCGGTGAAGGGGGCCCCGTCGTGGAACGTCACCCCGCGCCCAGCTGGAAGGTGTAGCGCTTGCCGTCCGGCGAGACCTCCCACCGCTGGGCCAGGTCGGGGATGATGGTCTGGCCGTCCCGGGGATCGCGCCGCAACAGGCAGTCGTACATGGGACCCTGCGCCCCGACGTTTCCGACGGTGCCCGACTGGTGCACGTCGAAGTGAGCCGGCGCGCTGTTGACGCCGAACCGCAGCGTGCCGCCCCGCTTGATCGCGGGATCGGCCTTCACGGTCGCGTCCTGCGCGAAGGCCGCCCCCGGGCTCGGGAGCCGGCCGGCCATCACCGCGGCGGCGCCCGCCACGGCGGTTCTCTTCAGGAACGTTCTCCGATCGACGGGGTGTTCGCTCATCGCTTCCTCCGCGCGGACTATAGCAGGCCGGCGCCCGCGCCTGACGTCGTGATCGGGAACGCGGGCATCGCGATCGGCGATGGCGACGGCCCGCCCTATGCCTTGGTGAGGTGATCGACGAGCAGCCGGGCCGCGGCGGGGAGGGAGGCGACGTCCCGCACGCAGAGGTCGAGGGCCCGGGTCGCCCAGGGCTCGTCCAGCGGAATGGCGGCAAGCTTCAGCAAAGTGCGATAGCTCTCCGCGACGAGCTGGGGCATGATCGCGACCCCGAGACCGGCGTGGACCATCCGGCTCACCGCGTCGAAGCCGGACGTCCGGATCCGCAGCTTGACCGGCTGACCCAGATCCATCGCTGGCTGCCGATCGTGCGCCAGCTCCACGGATCCGGCCGCACCGTCACCTATCAGAGCGAGCGGCTGAACCGGCTGGTGGGGCTGCCGAACCTCCGGGTCGCCTTCAACGGCTACGCTGGACGAGCGTGAGATTCTCCTGGACTCGACCCTCGACCGGGTCGTCGCGCTGTTCGGCTAGCTGTGCTGCCGGCGGAAACGCCAGGCGCTCACCCCGACGAGAAGCGACGCGAGGAGGGCGAGCGCGAGGAGATGCGGGTAGACCACCTCGAGCCCGGCCCCCTTCACGAGCACGCTCCGCGCGATGGCCGCGAAGTGGGCGATGGGGTTCAGATAGGTGACCGGCTGGATCCACTTCGGCATCGCCTCGATCGGAGTCAGCGCGCCCGACAGCATCGCGAGCGGCGGGTTCACGAAGAAGCCGATGAGCTGGGTCTGGTTGGCCGAACGGGCGAAGGTGGAGAGAAAGGTGCCGATCCCGATGCCGGTCAGCACGCAGCCGGCGCACGCGACGAGCACGAGCAGGACGCTGCCGCGAAAGGGAACGTGGAACACCAGTCGGGCTACCACCAGCACGAGGCCGACCATCCCCATGAGCAGCGCAAAGAGGGGAATCATCTTGGCCGCGATCACCTCCAGCGCGCTCGCCGGCGTCATCAGGAGCTGCTCGACCGTCCCCCGCTCCTTCTCCCGGATCATGGTGGCCCCGGACACGAGTGAGCCGTTGAGGATGATGAGCGTGCCGAACACCCCGGTCACGATGAACCACGCGTTGACCAGGCCCGGGTTGTAGAGGAAGGCCGGCCGGACCTCCACCCGGGCCCCGCCCGCCGCCTCGGTCCGCCGGTTGAGCCACGCCACCGCGCCCTCCACGTAGCCCTGGGCGATCTGGGCGGTGTTGGCGTTGGCGGCGTTGAGCAGCACCTGGACGGTCGCGGGACGGCCGCGGGCCCGGAGCCGCGCGAAGTCGTAAGGCACCACGACCCCCACGTGCAGCCGGCCGGCCGCGAGGGCCCCCTCCAGCTCTCTTGTGGTCAGGAAGGAGCCGGCGAGCCGGAAGGTGCGGTTCTCGGTGATCGCGGAGACGAGCTCCCGGCTCTCGAGGGTGCGGCTCTCGTCGACCACGCCAAGGCGCAGGTCCCGCACCTCCGAATCGAGGGCAAAGCCGAAGAGCAGCACCTGGAGCATGGGCGGCACGACCAGCGACATCGCGAGCCGCCGGTCGCGCCGGATCTGGCGGAGCTCCTTGAGGGCGAGCGCCCAGAAGCGCCCGCCGAAGAGGGTCACGCCTTCACCTGCATACGGCGCATCGTCCGCCACGCGAGCGCGTAGTAGGACGAGCCGATCACGCCGATCATGAGGACCGCCCACCAGACCGCCGGCCAGCCCCCGCCCTGGAGGAACGCGTCGCGGACGACGACGATGAAGTAGCGGGCCTGGACGAAGCTCGAGATCCAGGCGAGCGAAGGGGGAATATTCTCGATCGGGAAGATGAGACCGGAGAGGAGGAACGCGAGGAGGAAGCCGCCCAGGGCGACGCCCTGGACCGCGGCCGCCTGGTTCGGGATGGCCGCGCCGACCAGGGAGCCGAAGCTCACCACGCAGAACAGGAACAGGGTGCCGCCCACCAGGAGCGGGGTCGGATCTCCGGCCAGGCGCAGGCCGAACAGCGTGAACATGAGCCCGGTCACCAGTGCCCACTGGGCGGCGCCGACGACCATCCCGGCCAGGATCTTCCCGAGCAGGAACTCGTGGGCGGTGATGCTCGAGACATAGACCTGCAGGATGGTCTTCTGCTCGCCCTCGCGCGACATCGCGAGCGCGGCGAGGACGGTGGGAAAGATGGAGAGGGAGAGGACGAGCATCCCCGGGCCGTAGAACTTCCGGGGCTCCCGCCCCGGATTGAACCAGAGCCGGGTGGCGGTGCGGATGGCGGGCGCCGGGGCCCCGCCGGGGAGCTGGCGCGCGAACGCGCGCGTGACCTGGCCCGCGCCGCCCTGGACGAGCAGCGCGGTGTTGCTATCGGTGGCGTCCACGAGGAGCTGCGCCTGGGCGAGCCCCCCGCGCCGGATCTCCCGCTCGAAGTGGACCGGTACGATGACCGCGCCGCGGACCCGGCCGCTCGCGATGATCGCCTCCGGCGAGGTCGCGGGGGGCAGCGTGACGATCCGGAAGGTGAGCGAGCTGCGGTAGGCGTCGGCGTAGCGGCGGGAGAGCGGCGTCTGGTCTAGATCCTGGATCACGAGCGGGATATCGGTCACGGTCAGCGAGATCGAGGTGCCGAGCAGCGCGGTGAGGACGACCGGCAGGACCACCGCGAGGGCGAGGGCGAGCCGGTCGCGGACGAGCTGGGTGATGTCCTTCCGCGCCTGAGCGAGGATCCGTCGCATGGCCGGGCGTGGTCGCGAGCGGTCAGGCGGCCGCCGGTCTCCCCTCGGGGCGGCGGCTCCGCTCCACGATCACGATGAAGACGTCCTCCAGCGAGTAGTCCTGCTCGGTCACCTCGATCACACGGATCGCGTCCCGCTCCAGACGGGCCGCCAGGCCGCGCCCGGCTTCCGCGGCCTCCCCATCGACGATCACGTGGAGACGGTCCCCGAAGAGCGAGACGCGCCAGTGCGGAAGCGCATCCTTGAGGGCCGCCACCGCGCGCTGGGGCTGGTCGACCCGCACCTCGAGCACCCGCCCACCCTGCGCGGCCTTCACCCCGCTCGGGGTGCCCTCGGCGACGAGCTCGCCCGAGACCATGAAGCCGAGGCGGTTGCACTGCTCGGCCTCCTCCAGGTAGTGGGTGGTGACGAGAATGGCGGTGCCCTCGTCGGCGAGGCGGTTGATCATGGCCCAGAAGGCTCGCCGGGCGATGGGATCGACGCCCGACGTCGGCTCGTCGAGAAAGAGGACGCGCGGCTGGTGCATGATCGCCGCCCCGAAGGCCACGCGCTGCTTCCAGCCGCCGGGCAAGGAGCCGGTGAGCTGCCGTCCCCGATCGGCGAGGCCGGCGAAGTCGAGGACCCAGCGCTTGCGCTCGGTCCGCCGCGCCGCTTCCACCTGATAGACGCCGGCGAAGAAATCCAGGTTCTCCTCGACGGTGAGATCGTCGTAGAGCGAGAACTTCTGCGACATGTAGCCCACCTGTTGCCGCACGCTCTGCGAGCGGAGCTGCCCGCGCTCGCCCGCCAGCTCGACCAGGCCCGCGCTCGGCTCGAGCAGACCGCACAGCATCTTGATGGTCGTGGTCTTGCCGGCGCCGTTGGCCCCGAGCAGGCCGTAGACTTCGCCGTAGCGCACCTCGAGGTCGACGCCCTTGACCGCCTCGAACCCGCCGAACGACTTCCCGAGGCCCCGCGCGCCGATGGCCACCGCGTCGGGCGGCCCCGGCGCCTCGCCGCGGCCGGGGAAGGCGGGGAGACCGGTCTCCCCCTTCAGGGACCTCAAGATTGACACGAAGGCGTTCTCGAGGGTCGGGGCGGCGGGGCGCACCGAGTCGACGGCGAGGCGCGCGGCGGATAGCGCGGCCCGGACCGCGCGCTCCCCCGCGCGCACCTCGCGGACCATCACGTCGAGGCGGTCGCCGAAGCGCTGGACGTCGGCGATCCCGTCGCGCCCGGCCAGCGTCGTCTCGGCGGCGCGGAGATCGGAGGCCCGGACCTCGAGCCGTACCAGGCCCAGGCCCTCGCGCAGCTCGGCGGGCGTCCCGGTCCGGTGGAGCAGCCCCTCGTGCATGAGGGCGACGCGGTGGCAGCGCTCGGCCTCGTCGAGGTAGGGCGTCGCGACCAGGATGGTCATGCCCTGGCTCGACAGCCCGACGATGGCGTCCCAGAACTCGCGACGCGAGACCGGATCGACGCCGGTGGTGGGCTCGTCGAGCAGGAGGACCCGCGGCTCCGCCACGAGGGCGCAGGCCAGGGCCAGCTTCTGCTTCATGCCCCCGCTGAGCCGGCCCGCGAGCCGGTCCTCGAACCGGTCCATCCCGAACATCTCGAGGTAGCGGCGGCCGCGCCGCTCGATATCGGCCCGCTCCACCAATCGGAGCTCGCCCACGTACCGGAGATTCTCCCGGACGCTCAAGTCCGGATAGAGGCTGAAGGCCTGGGTCAGGTACCCGACGAGCGGCCGCGCCTCCCGCGCGGGCCGACCGAGCAGCTCGGCGCCGCCGGAGGTGGCCTCCATGACGCCGCCCAGGATCTGGAAGGTCGAGGTCTTCCCCGCCCCGTCCGGTCCGATGAGACCGAAGATCTCGCCGGTCTCCACCGCGAGGTCGATCCCGCGCACCGCCTCGAGCGCGCCGTAGCGCTTCGCCAGACCGGTGACCCGGATGGCCGCGCCGGGAGCGGCGCTCATCGACGCGCCTGACGGGACGGCCATTGCCCGCCGTCCACGAGAATCTCCCCGTCGGCGGGCATGCCCGGCTTCGCGAAGCCGACGGCGCCGCGGACCTGGAGCTTCACGCCGACGACCTGCTTCACCCGGTCGTCGCGGAAATAGGTGTTCTCGGGCGTGAACGAGGCCTCGGGATCGATCCGGATCACCACCGCGTCGATGGGAGTGCCGGGCGCGGAATCCAGATAGACTCGCGCGGGCTGGCCGACGCGTACTCGGCCGATATCGCCCCCCGGAACGAACGCGCGCAGGTACACCGCGCCGAGATTCACCAGGGTGATCACCGGCGTGCCCGCCGTGACGACCTCTCCGGGCTCGGCGGTGCGGGTGGCCACCGTGCCCGCGAAGGGCGCGATCACCTGCAGGTCCGCTCGGTTCGCCCGGGCCTCCTCGAGCTGAGCGCGCGCCCGCTCGGCGTCCGCCTGCGCGGCGGCACTGTCCGCCTCGGCCTGGAGGATCTGGCCCTGGACGGCCGCCACCTGGGAGGAGCGAATGGCCGGATTGGCGAGGTTCGCACGCGCGGTGGTGAGGGCTCCCTGCGCGGCCTCGACCTGACGGCGGCTCGCCGCCACCACCGCGGCCTGGCCCTCCTCGGTGTACTGCTTCTGTCTCGCCTCCTGCTCGGCGACCGCCCCCTGCTTGAACAGACGGGTGTAGGTCTCCCGCTCCCACTTGGCCTGCGCGTAGGAGGCCTCCGCCTGCGCGAGCTGCGCCTCGGCGGCGGCCAGGCGTCCCTCCGCCTCGTTGACCCGCCCCTGGGCGTCGGTGCGCGACTGCTCCACGCCGAGCTCGCTCTGGCGCAGCTGCTCCCGGAGCACCGTGATCTGATACCGGGAGAGCCGGACGCGCGCTTCCGCCTGACGGACGGCCGCCTCGGCCATCTGCTCGCGGGCCCGGACCTGCGCGTCGTCGAGCACCGCGATGACCTGGCCCGCCTCGACGTGATCGCCTTCCCGCACCGTGATCTCGCGGATCCGTCCGGAGGTCTTGGCCCCGACCGCGGCGTCGTCACCCTCGATCCGGCCGCTCACTCCGATCACGCCGGGTGGCAGCCCGGAGCCGGCGAAGAAGAGGCGCCAGCCGCCGAGCCCGAGCAGGCCGAGGACGAGGAGCGCCCCGACGACGAGGACCGGCCGGCGGCGGGAGCTCATGCGCGGTGGCCCCGCCGGCCGGCGCCCGTCCCGCGCGTCGCCAGCCCCTCGATGATCAGCTCCTGGATGTGCTTGACGTAGGCGGCCGGATCGGGCGGCTCCCGATGGAGCCGGTCCGAGAACACGCGCTGACGGAAGCGGGCGGTGGCGAAGAAGAAGACGAGGCTCCCGACGAGGCTCAGATGCGTCAGCAGAGGGTCCACCGGCCGGAAGGCGCCTTCGCGGACTCCCCGCTCCACGATCCGCTGCACCGCGCCCAGCAGCCGGACCGGCTGCTCCAGCACCCGGGCCTCGAGACGCTTCCCTCCGGTCAATACCTCGCGCAGCATCATGGTGCAGAAGTGCGGGTGCCGGCGCGTCGCGGTGTCGCCGATGACCGCGATGAGATCGCGGAGCACCTGGGGCGCCGGCCGGGTCGAGTCGGCGGCGCGCTCCACCTGAGCCACGATCTCCGAGAAGGTCGCGGTCAGGATCGCCACGTAGAGCTTTCGCTTGCCGCCGAAGTGATAGTTGATCATCGCCTTGTTCACGGCCGCCTTGTTCGCGATCGCGGAGACCGGCACCCCGTCGAAGCCGTGCTCGGCGAACAGCTCGGTGCCGGCGGCGAGCAGGGCCTCCCGCGTGCCCGAGGCATCCCGGCGGCGGCCGGATCGCCGGCTCCCCGGGGGCCGCGGTGGCGTGGTCTTCCGGATCGAGATGGCCATGGCGCTATCAATCAAACGGTTGGTTAATTATTGCCACCGGGATCCCGCTTGTCAATCGCTCGCCGCCTCTACCCGACCCGTCCCTCCGCCATGACCCGGCGAGCGAAGGCGGTATTCACGAGCTCCTCGTAGCGCTGTCGCTGCTCGATGAAGGCCCCCGCGAGCAGGATCTGCTCCAGGTAGTGGTAGCCCTCTCGACGGAGGAGCGGATCCCGCGCCCAGGTCCCCTGCCCGAGGTACCGGGCCACCGCGCGCTCCAGGAGCGGCGGCGGGGTGTCCGCGAACGCGGGCGCGATCGCCTTGGCGATCTCCGGCGCCCCGTGCTCGGCGAGCCAGCGCTGGGTCCGGTAGACGGCTCGCGTGAAGCGGAGCATGATCTCGGGCTCGCGCTCGAGGAACTCGGGCGTGGTCATGTAGGAGGTGAACGGCACCGGCCCGGTGGCCTCCCCCATCGAGGCCACCAGATGCCCCGCGCCGTCGGCGATCAGACGCTCGATGGCGGGCTGTGGCTGCTCCAGGAAGTCACCGTGCCCGGCGCGGAACGCGGCGATCGCCTCCGGAGCCGGCCGCTCGCGCTCGATCCGCACTCGCTCGGGATCGATGCCGTTCCGGCGCAGGACGGTCAGCATGCACTGCCAGGGCGTCGGGGCCTCGGCGAAGGAGATCACGGTCCGGCCGACCAGGTCCCGCCACGTGAAGTCGGGCCGCGGCGCGCGGCCCAGGAGGAAGAAGCCGTTCCGGCTGCACACCTCGGCGAAGTGGACGACGATGCGTCCGGTGCGCCCGGCCAGATCGAAGCTCCGCATCAGCCCGCCCAGGCCGATCTGGATGTCGCCGTCCAGCAGGGCCTGCATCGTGCTCTTGCCGAAGACGGCCGCCGGCACCGCGGTCACGTTCAGATCGGCGTCGGCGAAGTGCCCGACGGCGACGCCCGCGGCCAGGGGCGCGTAGAACGGGGTGTGGAACGGCATCAGCACGGTAAGGCGGCGGCTCACGCCAGCTCTTCCTTGACGAAGCGGTCCACCAGCCGCCGCGCGCGGTCCGGGGAGGCCAGGGTGTGGGCGCCCCGGAACGAGCGCCCGCTCGAGCCGATGTAGAAGCGCTCGTAGTGCTCCCCCCGGCTGCCGAGCGCGCTTCCCGCGAAGTCCCAGGCCAGGCGAAAGATCCGCACGCGGTCCTGGGCGCTGACCGGGCCGGCTCCCCGCAGGTAACGGTCGATCAGGGGACGCAGCCCGGGGTCGGCCATCTGGGCGGCGGTGGGCGCGGCGAGCAGGTTGTGGGAGCCGAGCTGGCGGATGATCTCGTTCACCCGCGGGAACCACAGCGGCAGCAGCCCGCGCAGCGCACGGAACGGCGGGATGGCGGGAAACCACACGCCGTTGCCCCACTCGTGGGCGCCCGCCTCGGCCGCGAGGATCGCGGCCCGGGTCAGCTCCGCGTAACTCCAGATCTCCCCGAGCATCTCCGCGGTCGCGGGGGTCAGGCCGTTGATCACTTCGACCATGCGGGTGGCGACGCCCCAGGCGAACTCGAGCTTGGTCTGGGCGCGGATCGAGGTCTGCTGCATGAAGTTCGCCGGCCAGCTCGTCGCCACCGCCGTGTTGTAGACCTCCGGGTTGGTGTCGATGAACACGCGGTCCCGAGGCACCTCGACGTCGTCGAAGATCACGAAGGCGTCCTGCTCGTCGAATCGGCTCGAGAGCGGATGGTCGACCGCGTTCCGGGCGCTCATGCTGTCGCGGCAGAGGAACTTGAGTCCGGGCGTGGCCATCGGGATGGAGAACGAGAGGGCGTAGGCGTCGGCGCCCGGGGGCAGCGGCGCGGCCGGATAGACCGCCAGCTCGTCGGCGAACGGGGCCAGGGTGGCCAGGATCCGCGCGCCCCGCACCACGATACCGTGCGCGGTGTCGGCCACCTTGTGGAGCGCGACATCGTTGCCCGGGGGCGGGGCATCTCCCCACGCCCGGTCCACCGTCGGATGGATGAGGGTGTGGGTCAGCGACAGATCGTGCCGCGCCAGCTGCTTCTGGTAGGCCACCAGGTTGGCCGCGCCGCGCTCGTTGCCATTGATCGACCACTCGTCGCTCCGCCCGGCGAACCCGGCGAACGTGACGTTCATGTAGTCGGGCGTCCGCCCCATGATCCCGACGCTCCACTCCGCGATCCGCTCCAGGCAGGCGTGCCGGCGCTCCAGGTCCTCGCGCGATCGCGGGATCAGGTGGCTCACGTTGATCGGCTCGCCCGTCTCGGGATCGGGCATGAGGCAGACCGCGGCCGCCTCGTGCTGCAGATCGAAGAGCGAGGCGACGAAGCGCGCGGCGCCCGCGAAGGCGGGATGACCCGCGATGTCGTCCACCCGATCGTCGCCCACCCAGACCTGGCGATCGTCCCGGAGTCCCCGGAGGAAGTCCTCGCCCGTGCGTGCCGGCATGGCTACATCCTCAGCGCCATTCCGTCGTGCCCCGGATCGGCGCCGCCGTGCAGCGTGCCGTCCGCCCTCACCTCGATGCCGTGCACCGCCGCGATATCGAAGGTGTTGGGGTTGCGCGCCACCGTGTAGCCGTCGCGGGTGAGCTCGTCGGTCACGTAGGTGGGGATCCGCATCGTGACGTCGATGATGTGGCTGGTGGCGCTGAAGCGCGGCGCGGCCACCGCGTCGGACATCGACATGCCGAACTCGAGCAGGTTGACCAGCGCCTGCATCACGCCGATGGCGATCTGCGCCCCGCCCGGCGCGCCGATCGCGGCCCGCAGCCGGTCCCCGCCGAAGACCAGGGTCGGGCAGATGGCGCTGAAACGGCTCTTGCCCGGCGCCACCGAGCCGGCGTGGCCGGGGCGCGGATCGAAGACCGCCATGGCGCCGTTGTACATGAAGCCGAGCCCGTCGGTGATCACGCCCGAGGGCATGCCGAGGGTGTGCGTCATGGTGACCGCGTTGCCGCCCGCGCGCATGATGAGGGCTCCCGCCTCGGTGGACTCGGGCTGCGCGGCGCAGATCATGCCGGGAGACATCGCGCGTGGAGCTTACCGGTCTCGCCCCGCGGTTGGCAACCGCCCCATGCTAAGCTCCCTGCCCAGGGAGGGACCACGCCATGGCCGACCGTGGTATCGACGTCGTTCGCGCGCACCTGGCGAAGCTGCCCCCGTCCGACTCGCTCACGACCGCCGAGCGCCGCGCCCAGTACGAGCGCGCCGAGAAGGTCTTCCCCACCCCGCCCGAGGTCAAGGTGGAGCGCGTGAGCGCGCCCGCGGTGCCGGCCGAGTGGCTGCGCCCGCCCGGCGCGGTCGCGGGGCGCGTCGTGCTCTATCTGCACGGCGGCGGCTACGTGATCGGCTCGCCGCGCTCGCACCGCCACCTGGCCGCGGCCATCGCGTCCGCGGGAGCGGCCAGCGCGCTGCTGCTCGACTACCGCCTCGCGCCCGAGCACCCCTACCCCGCCGCGGTCGACGACGCCACCGCCGCCTACCGCTGGCTGCTCGACCAGGCCATCGCGCCCGAGCAGGTCGTGATCGCGGGCGACTCGGCCGGCGGCGGGCTCACGGTGGCGACGCTGCTCGCCCTGCGGGACCGAGGCGTGCCCCTCCCCGCGGGCGGCGTCTGCATCTCACCCTGGGTGGACCTCACCTGCAGCGGCGGCAGCTATCGAACGAAGGCCGCCGTCGATCCGATCGTGACGCAGGTCGGGGTCGCGGAGATGGCGAAGGCCTACCTCGGGAACGTGGCCCCCCGGACCCCGCTCGCCTCTCCCCTCTTCGCCGATCTTCGCGGGCTGCCCCCGCTCCTGATCCACGTGGGCAGCGACGAGGTGCTCCTGGACGATGCGGTGGAGCTCGCGGCGATGGCCAAGGCGGCGGGCGTGGAGACCACGATCGAGGTGTGGGAGCGCATGATCCACGTCTGGCACTGGTTCCTGCCGATGCTCGACGAGGCCCACGCCGCCGTCGAGGGGATCGGTCGCTTCACGCGCGCCCGTACGGCCTAGCCGCCCGGGGGAGCCGGCGCGACCGGCCGGCCGCGCTCGGCTCCCTCGATCTGCGTCAGGCCTTGAGCTGATCGCGGATGGGCAGCTGCCGGATCCGCTTCCCGGTCGCCGCGAAGATCGCGTTGCAGAGCGCCGGCGGGATGGGCGGCACGCCGGGCTCCCCCACCCCACCCATCGGCTGGGCGTAGTCGCCGGGGATGATGTGCACGCGGGTCTCCCGCGGCGCGTCCGACATGCGCGTGACCTGGTAAGTGTGGAAGTTGTCCTGCTCCGCCCGGCCGCCCTTGAAGGTCATCTCGCCCAGGGTCGCGATGCCCACGCCCATGACGGCCGCGCCCTGCATCTGGGCGCGCACGCGATCCGGATTGACGGTCGCGCCGCAGTCCACCGCGATGTCGACCCGGGGAATCGTCATCACGCCCTTGTCGTCGACCGCTACTTCCACTACCGCGGCCACGTAGCTCACGAAGCTGTAGTGCGCGGCGATGCCCAGCCCGCGGCCCTTCGGGAGCTGCCGGCCCCACCTCGCCTCCCGGGCCACGGTCTCCACGACGCGCCGCAGCCGGCCGGTGTCCACCGGGTAGCGCTCGGGGGATTCGCCATGGTTCCAGGTGTCCGACAGGGCCTCCGGACTGATCCGGCGGGCCGGCCCGATCACTTCCAACAGATAGTCCTTTGGATCCCGCCCGGCCGCGGCGGCCAGCTCGGCGACGAACGACTGCACCGCGAAAGCGTGGGGGATATTGGAAACCGCGCGGAACCAGCCGATGCGGGTGTGCGCGGTGGCCTCCGGGTTCTCGATGCGGATATTGGGGATCGCGAACGGCACGTTGATGACGCCCATGCCGAGCTCGAGCGCGTGCTCGTTCTTCGCGCCCTCGATGAAGGTCGAGAAGATGGTCGGCGCCACGCTGCGGTGCATCCAGGCGACCGGCTTGCCCTGGGCGTCCACCCCTGCCTCCAGGTGCTCCACCGAGACGGTGTGAAAGTAGGTGTGCATCAGGTCGTCTTCGCGCGTCCAGGTGAGCTTGACCGGCTTGCCCTCCATCGCCTTGGACACCACCGCCGCCTCGATGCCGAAATCGGGCTTGGACTTCCGGCCGAACCCACCGCCGAGCAGCGTCACGTGCACGGTCACGTCCGCCGGCTGCATGCCCAGCCGCTTCGCCACCAGATCCTTCGTGGCCTGGGGCGACTGGAAGCACCCCCACACCTCCGCCTTGCCCTGGCTGATCCGGACGGTCGCGGCGGGCGGCTCCATGGGCGCATGCGCCAGATGGGGGATGTAGTACTCGGCGTCGATCTTCTTCGCGGCGCTCGCCATGGCGGTGTCGACGTTGCCGTTGTCGCGAACGACCTTGCCCGGCTTGCGCGCGGATTCCTCCATCGTCTTCCTGAAGGCCACCGAATCGTAGCTACCGTTCGGGCCGTCGTTCCACACGACCTTCAGCGCCTTGCGGCCCTGGATGGCGGCCCAGGTATTGCGTCCGACCACCGCGACGCCCCCCACCGGGTTGAACTGGGCCGGCGCCGGACTGGGATCGATCTCCACCACCTTGAGCACGCCGGGCACCTTGAGTGTCTCGGTCGCGTCGTAGCTCACCACCTTGCCGCCGTAGACCGGGGGCCGGGCCACCACCGCGTAGAGCATCCCGGGCAGTCGCGTGTCGATGCCGTACTGAGCCTTGCCGGTCACCATGTCGGGGCCGTCCACCAGCTTCAACTGGCCCTTGCCGATGTAGCGGAACTTCGACGGATCCTTGAGCTTCACCGCGTCCCGCTCCGGGACGGCCTGCTTGGCCGCGTCCTTGGCGAGCGCGCCGTAGCCGGCGCGCCGGCCCGTCTTCGCGTGCACGACCTCGTGGTTCTTCGCCTCCACCTCACTGACGGGCACGCCCCAGCGCGCCGCGGCGGCGGCCTCGAGCATGGTCCGAGCCGCCGCGCCGCAACGCCGCATGGGATCGAAGAAATGCCGCGTGCTGCGCGAGCCGTCGGTGTCCTGGTTGCCAAAGCGCTGCTCGTCCCCCGGCGCCTGCTTGACCCGGACGCGCTTCCAGTCGGCCTCGAGCTCGTCGGCCACGATCATCGGCATGCCGGTCCTGACCCCCTGCCCCATCTCGGAGCGGTGGCAGACGATGGTCACGGTGCCGTCCTCGGCGATGGCCACGAACACCAGCGGATCGTCCCTCCAGCCGTTGGGCATGCCGTCGGCGCCGTACTTCGGCGGATCGGCGGAGCGCGCGGCCGACGGGAAGCCGGCCGCCAGCACGAACCCGCCGAGCGCCGACATCCCCTGGAGGAACCGCCGGCGGCTCACGTTGGCCACGATCACCGGAGTGTCGATCGCGACATCCGCCCGCGGCGCGCTCATCGCCCTGCTCCCTGCTGGCTCGCGACCTGCTTGATCGCGGCCCGGACCCGGACGTAGGTGCCGCAGCGGCAGATGTTGCCGCTCATGGCCTCGTCGATCTGGGCGTCGGTCGGCTTCGGTGTACGCTTGAGCAGCGCGGTCGCCGACATGATCTGGCCGGACTGACAGTAGCCGCACTGCGGCACCCCCATGTCGACCCACGCCGCCTGAAGCGCCCGCCCGACCTTGTCGGCGGAGACCGCCTCGATGGTAGTGACCTTGGTGTTCGCCACCGCCGAGATCGCCGTCATGCAGGAGCGCACCGGCTGCCCGTCGACGTGCACGGTACACGCGCCGCACAGCGCCATGCCGCAGCCGTACTTGGTGCCGGTAAGGCCCAGCTCATCGCGGAGGGCCCACAACAGCGGGGTGTCGTCGGGGAGGTTGACGTTCAGACGGCGACCGTTGACGGTGACTGAGGTCATCGCGATTCTCCTCTCGTCGGTGAGACGGACCCGTTCGCGTGTCCTGCGTCACTGGGCGGAATAACACGGGCCTGGAAGCGTGTCAATCGTTTGTCTCGGCCGCGCGGTTAGCATCCTCGTGAGCGTCTGTCGCGCGCAGCCGCTGAGCGTCGAGGGCGTGGACCCCGAGGGCGTCTACCGGGTGCAGGTGGACGACGAGGCAGCGCGGCTCGTCGCCCCGCGCGTCACCCGCACCATCCAGGCCCTGCTCAGCAAGCAGATCCCGGGCACGCTCAAGTTCCTCGACCTCCTGATCGTGGGCGACGACGACCGATTCGTCGAGCGGACCATCCGCATCAGCCGCCTCGCCGCGGAGGAGACGGCCGCAGCCCGGGCCGCGATCCGCGCCGCGATCCCGCCACGCACCGGGCGGGTCACCTAGCGAATCGGAGGCCGCTCAGCCGCCCAGGTAGTGCGCTCGCACGTCCGGGTTGTCCAGGAGGGACTGGCCCGTGCCCTCGAATCGGTTCCGCCCCAGCTCGAGCACGAAACCGCGGTGGGAGATGGCGAGGGCCTGCTTGGCGTTCTGCTCCACCATGAGCACCGCGGTGCCCGCACGGTTGATCGCCACGATGGTCGAGAAGACCATCTCGACCATCCGGGGATCGAGACCCAGCGAGGGCTCGTCGACGAGCAGGAGCCGGGGATGCAGCAGGAGCGCGATGGCGATCTCGAGAATCTGCTGCTGGCCGCCCGAGAGGGTGCCGGCGGGGGCCCGCCGCTTGGCCCCGAGCGCGGGGAAGCGCTCCATCAGCTCTTCGATGTCGCGGCGCACCTCGGCATCGGTCCGCGTGTAGGCGCCCATCTCGAGATTCTCCTCCACGCTCATCGCCGGGAAGTTGCAGCGGCCCTGGGGCACGTAGGAGCAGCCGCGCCGGAGCACGGCAACCGGGTTCTCTCCCCCGATCTCCTCGCCCGCGAGCCGGATACTCCCGCGCGACGGCTTGACCATGCCGAACACGGTGCGGAGCAGCGTCGACTTCCCGGCCCCGTTGGCCCCGATGATCGCCACGATCTCGTGGGCCCGGACGTCCGCGGAGACGCCGCGCAGCACCTCGATCTCGCCGTAGCCGGCGTGCACGTCCTCGAGGTGGAGCAGCGGCTCGCCGGTGGGCCTATCGACCAAAGTAGGCCTCGATGACCTTCGGGTCGCGACGGACCGCCTCGGGCGTCCCCTCGGCGATCTTCTGGCCGTGGTCGAGGACGATCACGCGCTCGGAGATGTCCATCACCACGTCCATGTTGTGCTCGACGAGCAGCACGGTCTTGCCCTGGCGATGCAGCCCCCGGATCTGCTCTTTCATCTGATTGATCATGGTGGGATTCACCGCGGCGGCGGGCTCGTCGAGCAGCACGAGCTCCGGATCGGGCATGAGCGCGGCCGTGAAGGCCAGCAGCTTGCGCTGGCCATAGGAGAGGCTCCCCGCCGGCGCGTCCGCGCGCGGGCCCAGCCCCACCGAGTCGAGCAGCATCCGGGCCCGCTCGACGGCGGCCGCCTCGTAGCGCCGCACCCGTGGCGCGCGGACCAGCCGGGCCAGCACGCTCTCCTCCTGGTGCTGCTGGAGGAAGGTCAGCAGGTTCTCGAGCGCGGAGAGCCGCGGGAACACGCTCACGAGCTGGAAGGTGCGCCCCACCCCGAGCCGCGCGATGCGGTGGGCCGCCACGCCGGTGATGTCACGCCCGTGGAAGAGCACGCGCCCGCGGTCGCCCGGCAGGTAGCCGGTGACACAGTTGAAGAGCGTCGTCTTGCCCGAGCCGTTCGGGCCGATCAGGCTCACCAGCTCGCCCGCCTCGATGCTCACGTCGACCGCGTCGAGCGCGGTGACCCCCAGGAACCGCTTGGTGAGCCCGCGCACCTCGAACAGGGGCATGGGCTAGGCGCGGGAGCGGCGCCGCATGACGCCCTCGAGCCCGTCGGGGGCGCGAATGACGATGATGAGCAGCAGGAGCCCGTAGATCACCATGCGCCACGTCGGGGCCATCCGGAGGATCTCGGGTAGCGCGGTGAAGGCAATGGCGCCCGCCAGGACGCCGCGCAGGCTCCCCACGCCGCCGAGAAAGAGCATCACGAGCAGGTTGACGCTGAGGCTCACCGCGAGCTCGCCCGGGCACAGGACGCCCACGTAGGAGACGTAGAGCGTGCCCACGCCTCCCGCCACCGCTCCCCCGATCACGAAGGCGAGCATCCGGTATTTCAGCGGATCGATCGACGCGGCGGAGGCCAGCATCTCGTTGTCGCGCACCGCGTGGAAGGCGCGACCGAGACGGAACGTGGTGAGGCCGCGGTAGAGGAGCCCGACCAGTCCCACCGCGACGAGTCCCATCCAGTAGAAGGCAGGCAGCGTGGCGATCCGCAGCGACCCGAGCTGGGGCTTCGGGATGCCGGTCACGCAGAGCGGCCCGCGGGTGAAGTCGACCCAGTTGGTGGCGACGATCTGGGCCACGAGGGCGAAGCCGAGGGTGCCCATGGCGAAGCTGTGCTCGGTCAGCCGGAACATGGGCACCCCCACCGCGAGGGCGACCAGGCCCGCCATCGCGATGCCGGCGGCCAGCGCGGCGGCGAAGGGCCAGCGCGCCTCGGTGGCGAGCAGGGCCGCGGTGTAGGCGCCGATGCCGAAGAAGGCGGGGTGGGCCAGGGAGAGGCTGCCGACGTGGCCGACGACCAGATCGTAGCTCAGGGCGAGCGCGCCGTAGAGCGCGGTGAAGATCAGGACGTGCAGGACGTAGCGCTGCTGGCCGGGGACGGCCGCGGCCACGATCCAGGGGACCGCGATGAGGAGGGCCGCCGCGATGGTGAGGCGGAGGGCGCGCATCCTCAGATCCCGATCCGCCGGCCGAAGAGGCCCTGCGGCCGCACGAGCAGCACGGCCACCATGACCACGAAGGCGATGGCGTCCTTGTAGGCGTAGGAGACGTAGCCGGCGGCGAGCGACTCGGCCAGCCCGATCAGGAAGGCGGCCGCGATGGCGCCCTTGACGTAGCCGAAGCCGCCGACGATGACGGCCGCGAAGGCCTTCAGGGTGAGCAGGGCGCCCACGTCGGGGAAGATGTTGAAGAGCGGCGAGACGAGGGCCGCGGCCCCGCCCGCGAGCGCGGCCGAGATCCCGAAGGTGGCCAGGGCGACCCGCTGCACGTCGACTCCCACCACCGCGCACGCCTCGCGGTTCTGGGACATGGCCCGCATCGCCTTCCCGAGCTTGGCGCGGGTCACGAACCACTCGAGCCCGGTGAAGATGATCACGGCCGCCGCGAGCACGAGCGGCCGCTGCCAGGCCATGCGCACGCCGCCGACCTCGACGATGGTCGACGAGAGCGTCGTCGGCACCTCCTTGGGCTGGGTGCCGAAGACGAGGATGGCCAGGTTGGTCAGGGTGATCGAGGTGGCGAGGGTGGCGATGAGCTGGACGTGCCACGTCCGCGCCAGGATGGTCCGGATCACGCCGCGCTCGTACGCGAGCCCGAACACGCCCATCGCGGTGGCCGCGGCGAGGCCGGCCACCGGATAGGGCAACCCCAGCTCGGCATAGGCGTACCAGAACGCGTAGCCGCCCAGCATGTAGAACTCGCCGTGGGCGAAGTTGACCAGGCGCACCACCCCGAACATGAGGGCCAGGCCGGTGGCCACCATGGCGTAGAGCGAGCCCAGGGTGAGGCCGTGGACCAGCTGCTCGAGGAGGTCGCTCAAGCCGAGGCTACGGCTGGATCGCGATCTTCTCCAGAATCTTCAGCTGCCCGCCGCGGATCTCGACGATGAGCATGTTGATGAACGCCTGGTGCGTGTCGTCGAACCGGATCCGCCCCACCGGCGTGCTGGCCACGTCGAGCTCCTCCAGCGCGTCGCGGATCGACTTGCGGTCGGCCCGCCCCGTCTTCTTGATGGCCTGCTCGATGGCCGGCGCCACCGCGTAGCGCCACGCGATGGCGGCGAGGCTGCCGTGCACCCGCACCGGCACTTTCCATCGATCGAGCCACTGCTTCTCCCACGCCGGGTCGAGGGCCGGCGTCCAGTAGGTGGCCTCCACGAGGCCGTCGGCGATGTTCGGGCTGTCCTTCACCTGGTGGAGGAACTCGACGGTGGCCATGCTGCCCCGCGCGTAGAGCTTCTGGGTCAGGCCGATCTCGCGGAACTGGCGCATGAACACGCTGCCCTCGCTGGCCAGCATCACGAGCAGCACCGCCTCCGGATTGGCCCGCTTCGCCCGGGTGAGCACCGGGCGGTAGTCGGCCTGGCCGCGGTCGAAGAACTCCGTGCTCACCAGCTTGATGCCGTATTTCTTGAAGGCGACGTCGTAGGCGGCGGCCGCCCCGCGCCCGAAGTCGTCGTTCTGGGCGAAGATCGACACCGACTTCGTGGACTGGCTCATGTACTTGGCGAACTGGTTGGCCAGCATCACGTCGTCGGGGTTGACCCGGAATGCCCACTCGTTGACCGGCTTGCCGATGAGCTCGCGGATCTTGGGGTTGCTGCACGCCTCGATGACCATCGGCACCTGCAGCTCCTTGACCACCGGCAGGGCCCCCAGGCAGGCCCCGCTGTGGGTCTGGCCGATGATCACGTCGACCTTGTCGACGTCGACCAGCTTGCGCACCGCGCTCACCGCCTCGCCCGGGGTGCCCGCGTTGTCGCCGAAGGAGATCTCGATCTTCCGGCCCATGATGCCGCCCTTGGCGTTGTACTCGTCGGCGAGCATCTGGGCCGCCCACTTCACGCCCTCGCCGGTGATCGCGGAGGGCCCGGTCATGGCGGAGGCGAACCCCACCTTGATGGGCGTAGCTCCCTGCGCCTCCGCCCCCGGCCGCTCCCCGCCCAGCGCGAGCGCCAGTACCACTGCGATTCCGATCGTGCTTCGCCGCGTCAGTGTCATCGTTCTCTCCTCCCTCGGCTCTCAGCCGAGGATCGCCAGCTCTTGGCTCGACCGGGTGAGCCGGCGGACGCCGCCGGCCGTGATCTCGACGGCGTCCTCGACCTGGACGCCGCCCCAGCCATGTTCGTAGTAGGGCGTCTCCACGCAGAAGACCATGCCGGGCTCCAGCGCGGTGTGGGTCGCCGCGTTGATGGTGGGCGGATCGTAGGGCTCGAGCCCGATGCCGTGACCGACGTGGTGCCGCTCGTAGTGCGGCATGCCGCGCTCGCGCGTCACCCGCATCGCGGTCTCGAAGATGTGGCTGACCGCCACCCCGGGCTTCATGGCCGCGATGGCCGCGATCTCCCCGTCCCGGGCCGCGTTGTAGTAGCGGAGCTGCTTGCCGCTCGGCGTCCCGAGCACCGCGGTCCGCGAGATGTCCGAGCGGTAGCCCTGGTACACGCAGCCCAGGTCGAAGCGAACGAGGTCGCCCGGGGCGAGCGCGCGCTCCGAAGCGTAGACGTCGGCGAGGGCCGCCCGCTCCCCCATGGTGACGACGGTGAAGAACGGCTGCGCGCCCTTGCGCAAGACCTCCTGCTCGAACACGGTGGCGGCCTCGCGCTCGGTGACGCCGGGCTTGAGCATGCCGAGGATGGCGGCCACCCCGTCCTCGGCGATCAGGGCGGCGCGCTCGAGCCGCCCAACCTCGCCCGCACTCTTAATCATTCTGGCGATTCGGAAGTGCGCGTAGCCCGGCGCGAGCGTGGTCCCGGCGAGCTGCTCGGTGAGCCGCTGCCACGCCGCGGGAAAGACGCCGGCCTCGTCGAGGCCGATCCGCTTGCCGAGGGCCCCGAGGCCGCCCAGCACCTCCCGGAGCGCCTCACCCGGGCCCGCCGCCGGCGCGCTCGTGATCTCGCGCACGCGGGCCCCGACTGGCCCGGGAGGGTCGGCGTAGTTGAAGAAGAACTTCCCGTAGCAGGCGAGCCGGTCGACCGCGATCGAGTCCGCGGAGACGCCGGTCGCGTCGATGAACGGAATGACGAGGCCCACCCCCTGGCGCGTGAACACCCCGTACAGCTCGAGACCGCGGAAGAGGGCGTGGGCGATCGAGCGGAAACCGGTGACGTACTGGAGGTTCTCGGGTGTGCTCGCCACGAGGGCGTCCAGGCCCTCGGCGTCCAGCACCTTCGTGAGCCGTGACTTCGCGTGCGGATCCATTGGTTACCTCCTGAGATGGGGCTACCTCCCGAAATTGGGCAGGACTTCCTGGCCGAAGAGCTCGATGGCCTCGTGCATCTCGGGAACGGAGCTGGCCACGAACAGCATGCCGGATAGCGTGGTCACCCCGGCCCGCTCGTACACCCGGATGCGCTCGGAGATCTCGGCCGGGCTGCCGATCAGGTTGCGCTGGTCGAAGCCCCCCGTCTGCTCGCGCAGGGTCGACCGCTTCAGCGACTCCAGATGCTTGAAGAGCTGCGAGGTCCGGAAGCGCCGGACCGCCTCGTCGTGCGTGCGCCCGATGGACACCGCGAACTGCGGGGCGATGTCGATCCTCGAGCCGTCGCGGCCGGCCGCCGCCGCCACGCGATGGATATCGGCGATGCCACGCTCGATCTCTTCCGGGGACAGCACCGCGGGCATCCAGCCCTGGGCGTACTGGCCGGCGCGGCGCCGGACCTCGGGATGGTTGCCTCCGGCATAGATGGGCATCGGATCCTGCACCGGCTTCGGGAAGCACTCGACCTCCTCGAAATGGACCGCGCTCCCCCGGAACGTCGCCCGGCGTTCGGTGAACAGTAAGCGCAGCGCCTGCATGCCCTCGTCCACGATGCTCCCGCGGCGCACGTCCTTCGCATCGGGGAAGAGCGCCTCGTATTCTTCCCGATACGCACCGGTGCCCACTCCGAGGATCACCCGCCCGCCCGAGAGCTGGTCGAGGGTCGCCACCTGCTTGGCCAGCACCGGCATGTTGCGCATGGGCAGCACGATGATGCCGCTGGCGAACCTGAGCTTGGTGGTGCGCGAGGCGCAGTAGGCGAAGGTCATCAGCGGCTCGAAGAAGTTCGGCGGGTCGGAGAACTCCTTCTGCACGTAGCGCTGGGTGGTCATGTGGTCGTTGCCCCACACCGAGTCGAACCCGAGCCGCTCGCAGAGCAGCGCCGTCGGCAGGATGTCCGACGGCTTCGCGAAGGGGACCGGATACATCATCCCCTCGATGCAGGTCGGGATGTGGACGCCGAATCGCATGCCGGCTACCGCGGCTCCCGCCAGGCGTCCACGAGCGTCTCCGCGCAGCGCGTGAGCCGCTCGATCATGTCGGCGCCCCGGGGCAGCACGGCGATCGGCGCGTCCAGCCCCGCCTCGGCCCAGCGTGCGAGCTGGCGCCGGCAGTGCTCCGGCGTGCCCGCCACCGCGAGGGCGTCGATCAGCTCGTCGTCCACCAGATGCGCCGCGCGCCCGCGCGCCTCGCGGAACGGCTGGGTGCGATCGGGCCCGAGGCCGGCGTCCAGCAGGATCGACTGGCCGTGGAGCGCGCCCAGGTAGCGCGCGATCAGCGGCCTCACCGCGGCGCGGGCGGCCGGCCCGTCGGGACTCACCGCCATGATCACGTAGGCGAGCACGGCAAAGGTCGCGCGACCCGCCCCGGCGGTCTGGCGCACCCGGCGCACGTGGCCGGGCGAGGCGAGCACGGAGCAGAGCACCCCGTCCGTGATCTCGCCGGCCAGCCGGAGCGCCTTCGGCCCCTTCACGCCGAGCAGCACCGGCACCGCCTCGGGCGGCCTCCACTCGAGCGCGACGTCGTCGACCGTGAAGGTCTCTCCCCGAAACGTCAGCCGCTCCCCGGCCAGAAGGCGCCGGACGATCTCGACGCACTCGCGCAGCCCGCCGAGGGGTGCCTTGAACGGGATGCCCATCTGAGCCTCGATCCAGCGCCGATTGCTCGAGCCGAGGCCGAGGACGACGCGGCCGGCCGCGATGCCGGCGAGCGCGGCCGTCTCCATGGCCAGCAGCGCCGGATGCCGGGTGTAGGGGTTGACGACGCCCAGCCCGATGGCGATCCGCTCGGTCACCGCGGCGGCCGCGGCGGCCAGGGCGTAGGCGCCGGGCTGGAAATAGTCCTCGATGATCCACGCGCTCCCGAACCCGGCCCGCTCGGCCGCGCGCGCCCACGCGGTGACGCGCGAGGGCACCTCGGCCCCCATGAGGGCGATTCCCGGGCTGCTCGCCCACCGCGTGTCCATCACAGCTCGCGCAGGCCGTACTGCTCGCGCAGGACGCGCAGGACCCCGTCGAAGTCGGCCGGCGCATCGGGCACCGGCGGCAGCCAGGTCCGGCTCGCGCCCGGGTCCTTGAGCCCGCCGGAGGTCAGCACCACGATGATGGTCTGCTCGGGATCGAGCGCCTTCCGCGCGGCGAGCTGCATGACCGCGGTGAGCGACGTGGCCGCCGAGGGTTCGACGAAGAGGCCTTCCTCTCGCCCCAGCGCGCGCTGGGCCTCGAAGAGCCCCTCGTCGGTGATCCGCACCCCAGCGCCTCCCGACTGCTTCAGCGCGGCCAGGCCCTGCCACGTGCCGTAGGGCGAGGCGATCGAGAAGGCGGCGGAGGTGCCGCCCGCGACCCGCTCCGGCGCCTCGAGGCCGCGCTCGAGGGCATTGGCGAGCGGCCCGAGGGGCTCGGCCGCGATCATGCGCGGCGTGTCCTTGACGAGGCCCAGGGTCTGCAGCTCCGCCCAGCCTTTCCAGATGCCATAGAGCCCGTCGCTGTAGGCGCTCGGCACCACCACCACGTCGGGCGCGGTCCAGCCGAGGTCCTCCGCGATCTCCCAGGCGATCGTCTTGTAGCCCTCGATGCCGTAGGGGTTGGAGCCGATCGGGGGCACGACGAAGCCGCTCGTGGGATACCAGCCGAGGCGCTCGATGCCCTCGCGCATCAGCTGCCAGCGCGATTCGGAGGTCGGGCACGCCACGACCGCGGCCCCGTAGGCCTGCATCAGCGTCTTCATCGTCTCCGGCACCGAGGCCAGCGTGAAGATCACGCAGGGCAGCCCGGCGCGCGCGGCGTAGGCCGCGGTCGAGGCGCCGTGATTGCCGGTGGAGGAGATGGTGATGACGCGGGCGCCGGTGGCCACCGCGTGGCTGACCGCAACCGCGCAGAGCCGGTCCTTGTACGACCAGGTCGGGTTGCGGCTCTCGTCCTTGGCGAAGAGCCGCGGCAGGCCGAGACGTTTCCCGAGGCGCTCGAGGTGCACCAGCGGGGTGGCGCCCTCGCCGAGGGTGACCGCGCGCTCGGCCGCCACCGGCAGCACGGCGGCATAACGCCAGAGACCGCGCCGTGCCGATGGCAGGGCCTCCGGGCGCAGGCCCGCGAGTGGGCTCAGATCGAGGCGAACGGAGAGGTTGACTGCCACGCCCTCCCGGCGGCAGCGCGCGCAGCCGGCGAAGCCCCTGGGATCGTCCACAACCGTGTGACATCGCAGGCATTCGAGGCCGACGACTCGAGCGGACGGGGGCATGATGCGGGGTAGTGTAGCGCCCGGGCTACGATTTCACAACGGCGCCCGGGCGTGGTTTCATAGGGCATGGAGTTCACGCTCTTCGACACCGCGATCGGTCGATGCGGCATCGCGTGGAGCAACCACGGGGTGACGGGCGTGCAGCTCCCGGAGCCGCGCGGGCCCGAGACGCCCGCCCGCCTGCTCCGCCGGTTCCCGGGCGCGCGCGAGGCCCCACCCCCGCCCGACGTGCAGCGCGCCGTGGACGACATCGTCGCGCTCTTGAGCGGCGAGCCGCGCCGGCTCGACGCGATCGCGCTCGACATGGAAGGGGTGCCGCCCTTCCACCGCCAGGTCTACGAGGTCGCCCGCACCATTCCACCGGGCGCGACCCTCTCCTACGGCGAGATCGCGGCCCGGCTCGGCGAGCCCGCCCTGGCCCGCGACGTGGGGCAGGCGCTCGGCGAGAACCCGTTCTCGCTCATGGTCCCCTGCCACCGCGTGATCGCGGCGGGCGGCAAGCTGGGGGGCTTCTCCGCGCGCGGCGGCGTCACCACCAAGCTGCGCCTGCTGCGGATCGAGGGCGCGCGGGTGGCCGACCAGCTCACGCTCTTCGAGCCACCCGCCCGGACCCGAGGGACGTGAACCACTCGAAGTAGGTCTTGTCCCGGCGGCGCTCGACCATGTCCAGCGGGCTCTGGCCTTCCCGGTTCTCGAGCTTCGGGTTCGCCCCGTAGCGGACCAGCATCTCCAGGTACTTCCGATCGCTGTTCTTCTTCAGCAGCAGGTGCAGCGCGGTCATTCCCTTCGAGTTCTGGAAGTTCACGTTGGCGCCGTGGCGCAGCAGCCGCTCCGCCCCGACGAAGCGGCTCCACTTGATGGCGCCGAGGAACGGAGTCTCATCCTCCGCCACCGGATCCACGGTGGCCCCGTTCGCGATCAGCAGGTCGATCGCCTCCACGTCGTCGGCGAACGCGGCCGCCCACAGGCTGTACTCCGGCGTCGAGCCCTTCCTCAGGAGCAGCCTGGCCAGGGGGAGGTTCCGGCCCCGCGAGATGGAATACCAGAGCGGGGTGGCCTGGAAGGCGCCCTCGACGAACGCGGGCGCATTGACGTCGAAGCCCGCGCCGAGCAGATACTCCGCGAGCTTCAAGGACCGCGCTCCGGTCTTCTCGGCGGCCGGCAGCCCGCACAGCAGGTGGAGCGCGTTCCGCCGGCGCTCGTCCGTGACCTGCCGGAGCGCCGGGTTCGCCTCGAGGAGGGCCTTGACCCCTTCGAGGTCCAGCGCCTTGATCGCCTGGAAGAGCCGGGTCCTGCTCATGTGGGTCGCGTCATTCTGCCACGGCTCGCCGGCGGCTTGCCAATCGCCCGGCGCCGGCGCAGAATCCCAGCACGACGATGCCCACCATCATGACGGAGGCCCGCGCATGACCCGCACCGCCTACTTCAACGGCCGCTTCGTCCCCGAGACCGAGGTGCTCATCCCCTACCGCGACCGGAGCTTCAACCGGGGCGATGGCTGCTTCGACATGACCCGCACCTTCGACGGGCGCATCTTCCGCCTCGAGGAGCACGTCGAGCGGCTCTATCGCTCCCTGCGTTACCTGGGCATCGACGTCGGCCTCGAGCCCAAGGAGATGGTGGCCATCAGCGAGCAGGTTGTCGAGCGGAACGAGCCGCTGCGCACCGCCGCCGGCGACTGGTGGGTGGCCCAGCGGGTGAGCCGTGGCGTCGACGCCATCGGTGACGAGGGGTGGGCGCACACCGGGACGCAGCTGATCGTGGACTGCACCCCCTTGCCCCTGCGCAAGCGGGCCGCCCACTTCCGCGACGGCATCGAGGTGGTGGTGCCGTCCATCCGGCGGACCCCGCCCAACTCCCTCAGCCCGCGGGCCAAGACCCACAACTATCTGAACGTCATCATGGCCGACCGCGAGGTCAAGGCGGCCCGGCCCGAGGCGTGGTCGGTGCTCCTTGACGAGAACGGCAACCTCTGCGAGGGGATCGGCAGCAACATCTTCGTGGTGCGTGGCGACCGCGTCTACACGCCGCGCGAGCAATACGTGCTGCCGGGGGTGAGCCGCCGCACCGCGATGGAGCTGGCCGCGCAGCTCGGCATCCCCTGCGAGGAGCGCGACCTCGACGTCTACGACGCGGTGACCGCCGACGAGGTGTTCCTGACCTCGACCAGCCTCTGCATCTGCGGGGTGCGCTCGGTCAACGGCCAGCCGATCGCCGACGGCAAGGTCCCCGGGCCGATCACCAGGCGGCTGACCGACGCCTACGTCGCGCTCGTGGGCACCGACTTCGTGGCGCAGTACCTCTCGCGCCTGGGGTGAGCGCGCTGTCACGGGACCGGCGCTGCCGCGATTGAGCTGGCCGCGCCGGCGGTCCGGTTCACGTCGTCGCGGCTGCGCCCTCGGGATCGTGAGGCTCGTGTTCCGCCGCCCGCGGGTGCGGCGCCGCCAGTGGATTCAGCGCGCCGAGCGCCCAGTCCACGTCGAGCCGCTCCCCGAGCCACTGCGGGCACGCCGTCCGCGCATGTAGTAGGAGCCCCAGCGCCTCGTGCCGCGCCCGCAGCGCCTGGTCCGGCTCGGGCGGCGGCGGGGGCGTCGGCGGCACCTCGGGCAGCTCCCACTCGTTCGGCCGTCGGAATTGGAGCGCGCCGTCGGGCCCCCGTGTGACTTGGTAACCCTCCTCGTGCACCGCGCGGTGATGGCGGCGACAGAGCAGGACGAGGTTGCTGAGCCTGGTCGGCCCGCCCTCGGCCCAGTGGCGCACGTGATGGCCCTGCCCGACGCTCACGTGGCAGCCCGGGAATCGACAGCTCCGGTCACGATGCTGCAGAGCGCGCCGCAACGCCGGCGGAATCGTGCGCGTCCGGGCGCCGACCTCCTCGATCTGCCCGTCCGCGTCGTGCCGCATCACCACCCGGCTCGCATCGCACGCGAGGCGCCGGGAAGTTTCCGCGGGAACGTGGCCGGCCTCTTCCAGCAGGGATTGGCCGGGTTGGGCGGGGTCGGCCAGCACTGCGGCGTCCACGTGCACGACCACCTGGTACCGCTCGCCTGGCGGGGTCGAGCTCGTGATGGAGCGCGGTCTCCGCGATCAGGCCGAGCGCGTCCGCTTGCCGCTGAGCGCGGCTCGGCGGCTCGGCTGACGGTTCCGCTGCCGGCGCCACACGCCGACTCCGCTGGTACAGCACCTCTCCGGCCGCCTCGCGGGCCCGCTGGAGCAGCGAGCCCACCTCGGGCGTCAGCCGGCCCCGGATGACCACCATGCCGTCCGCGTCCGGGTAGACGTGGAGCGCGCGGCTCCGGTGTTGCCGCGCCGCCTCCCGCGATTCGGCCAGCTGATCCACCCGGCGCCAGCCGCGGACGATCCGCTCGACGTGGTAGGCGGTGCCCGCGCGCCCCACGGCCAGCAGGCGGGCTTCAGTCTCCGGCGTGGCCACGCGGGTCAAGGCGCGCACCTTCGAGTAGGACAGCTCGCCGCGAGCGAACGCCCCGGCGAGCAACGGCAGCGAGCCGAGGGCGCGCGCCACCCAGACCCGCTCCCGGGCCGCCCCTAGGTCGAGCCCCACGCGCCAGCTGAGCCAGGCCGCGCACGAGCGGAAACCGGTGTTCCAGCCACCGCGAGCGTCGAACTCGCGGATGAGGTCGAGGAGGCAGGCCGTGGCGGCCTCCAGGTGGGCCGAGAGCTCGGCGATCTCGTCGCCCAGTCGGTCCACCGCCGCGGCGGTGTCCTGAGTGACATGCACGGTCGACGACGGGATCAGCATGGCGAGTCCTCCTTCTGCTGGAGCGACTCTATACCCGGGTCCCGGCGTCCTCTGGGGGCGCCGGAGATACGCGAGCCCGCGACGCGCCATGATCTTTCGTCCCCGGCGGCGCGATCGCGCATCACCGGGCGGATGCGAGGCGCTGAGCCGGCATTCCATCTGCACACCCGACGCGCGGTGAGGCCGCCCGCGGGACACTGTCAAGCGGAAAGTGCAGGCGACCCCTTGAAGAACGTCATCGTCATCGCCCGTGTATCGAGCGGGTTCCTATGCAGCCGATGAGCGATCCTTGACCCTCAGAGAGTCTCCGGCTAAGGTCGGCCCACTCGTCCCGGGAAGGACGGCCCAGCTCCTCCAATTGGAGGCCCCCAGGCATGAAGTGTCCCCGGTGCCAGCAGGACAACCCGGCCCACGCCCGGTTCTGCCTCGGTTGCGGAGCCAGCCTCGCACTCTCGTGCGGCTCCTGTGGCGTAGAACTACCTGGGGGCGCCCGCTTCTGCCTCCGCTGCGGCTAAGCCGTAGCCGCAGGCACCGCGGCCACGGTTCGTTCGCCCGCCCCGGAGACCTACACCCCCAAGCACCTGGCCGAGAAAATCCTCACCTCCAAGGCCGCGCTGGAGGGCGAGCGCAAGCAGGTCACGGTGCTCTTCGCCGACCTCAAGGGGTCGATGGAGCTGCTCGCCGACCGCGATCCCGAAGAGGCCCGCAAGATTCTCGATCCCGTCCTCACGCTGATGATGGACGCCGTCCATCACTACGAGGGCACCGTGAACCAGGTGATGGGCGACGGGATCATGGCCCTCTTCGGCGCGCCGCTCGCCCATGAAGATCACGCCGTGCGGGCGTGCTACGCCGCCCTCCGGATG
>Ga0187893_10002801_pt1 | contig 37191 bp, 33 predicted proteins | sample MA1701074metaG_FD_139574 | JGI IMG/M metagenome (GOLD analysis project Ga0187893, IMG submission 139574) | White microbial mat communities from a basaltic lava cave in the Kipuka Kanohina Cave System on the Island of Hawaii, USA - MA170107-4 metaG ... | reverse complement strand
TACTTCTGCCAGCGGTACCGGGCGCTCCTTCGCGACGGTGGCGCGCTCGGCGTCGTGCTGCCCCGGACGACGTTCGTCAACCAGGGCTCTCGGGACTTCCGCGCTTGGCTGTTCGAGCAGACCACATGTGAGCGGATCGACTTCCTCGTCAACCGGGGCCGGTGGGCGTTCGACTCGGAACCGCGCTACACCGTAGCGCTCGTCGCCGCCCGCAAGGACACGCCGGCTGTGCATCACCGCATACGGCTGGCGGGTCCGGCATCGTCGCTAGCCAGCTGGGTCAAGCAGGCTGGCTCGCCTGGCCTTGTACTTGCCCAACGAAGCTTCGGCCACGATCAGCGGCCCCCGCTGCTGCGGTCTCAGGGCGAGGCGGACATCCTCGCGAAGGTTCGTCAAGGCTCGCCCTTTCCCTACGGATCGGGCGGTCGCTGGCGGTGCTTTCCGGTGGCCGAGCTTCACGAGACGAGCGACCGTGGGCTGTGGCGTCACACGGAGGGCGGCTGGCCGCTGTGGAAGGGAGAGAGCTTCGACCAGTACGACCCCCATGGGAGCGCCGCCCGGCTGTGCCCCGACAATGTTGCCGTGCGCAAGAAGGTCGAGAAGCCGCGCCCGGGCGCGGGGTCGTTGCTTGCGGCCGAGCTGCCTGTTGTGGTGCGTCGTGAGGCGGTACGCGGGGAGATCGGCCGGGCACGAGTCGCCTTCAACGACGTTACGCAGAAGGACAACTCTCGCACCGTGATCGGGTGCCTCGTCCCACCGCGAACGTTCTTAGTAAACTCGGCACCGTATCTCGCATTCGCCGCGGGCGCTGAGGAAGACCGAGCAGCCTGCCTCGGCGTGATGAACAGCCTGCCGTTCGACTGGCAGGCGCGGCGGTTCGCGGAGATGCACCTCAACTTCTTTGTTCTCGAAGGGCTCTTCGTGCCCGATCTCGAGGACGCGGACTACGCCGCGGTCGCGAAGGCGGCGGCGCGACTGTCCTGCGTCGACGCGCGCTTCGCCGACTTCGCCACCTCGGTGGGCGTCACGCCCGGCCCGCTCGACGACGGCGAGCGCGAGCGGTTGCGGGTCGAGATCGACGCGCGGGTCGCACGAGCATGGGGGCTCACGCCCGACGACCTCGCGGTGATGTATGGCGACTTCACCCTCAAGGCTGTGCCTGCCTCCTACCGTCAGCGGCTGACCCACCGGCTCATCGACTTGGGATAGCACTCCCCATGCCGAGACGACCCGACCTGCTGGAGAACCTCAGCGACGAGACGACCCATGCCGCGGCGCTCGCCGTGCTTCTCAGCCTCTACCCAGACCGGCACCCGCTTGCGATCGCCACGGGCTTCGTCAACCTCGGCGGCTTGCATGAGTTAGCCGACGCCATTACCGATGACCGGCCGGTCCGGCTGCTCATCGGAGCGGCACCGGCTCCCGGTCTCGGCGAGGACCTGCCTTTGACGCTCTTCGAGCGGGCGCGCCTGTTGTTATCCCAGGAGCGTGACCTCGCCCGCTTCCCTCCCAGTCGAGCGGCGGCCAGACTCGCGCGCGTCCACGACTGGCTGGGGCGTCCCAGCGTCCAGGTGCGCCGCTACGTCACCCGGTTCCTTCATGGCAAGGCGTACCTCTTCGGCGACGCCGACAACGCGTGTGTGGCACTGGTAACGTCCGCCAACCTCACCTCGAAAGGTCTTCGGGAAAATCTGGAGCTCGGTCTCATCCACTACAACCCGTCCCCCGCCCACCGAGCCATGAACTGGTTCGACAAGCTTTGGGACCAGGCGGAGGATTACAAAGACAGGCTTGCCGACCTGCTGTTTCCCGATCCCGGTCTCATCGACCCGCAGACGATCTACCTGCGTGCACTCCTCGAGCTCTACGGCGAAGAGCTCGAGGAGCCCGAGCCCCCGAGACGCGCCTCGCTCGTTGCGCTCGCGCCGTTCCAACGAGACGGTTACGACCGCGCCCGCCGGATCCTCGCCGCGCATCAGGGTGTCGTCTACGCGGACGGTGTCGGTACCGGCAAGACCGAGATCGGCCTCGCGTTTATCGAGGAGTACGCGATGGGACGTGGTCAGCATGCGCTTGTCGTCGCTCCGGCCCAACTTCGGGACATCTGGGAGCAGCGGATCCATCAAGCGCGGCTGCCGGCCCAAGTGGTTACGTTCCAACAGCTCGCCGCCGACGAGCAGCTCGCACCAGACGCCCCGAGCCGACGCCGTCATCTGCACATCGATCGGGATAGCTACCGCCTGGTCGTGGTCGACGAAGCCCACGCGTTCAGAAACCCCGACACCACTTGGTATCGAACGATGACGCGGCTGCTCGGGGGGCAGCGCAAAGATGTGGTATTGCTCACCGCCACACCAGTCAACAACGGGCTATGGGACCTCTACCACCTCGTCATGCTGTTCGCCCGTCACGACCGAGCGCTCGCTGCCCGAGGGATCCCCTCGATCCGAGAGGTGTTCCGCCAGGCTGGGGCGAACGAGCGGGACCCGGCCAACCTCGACCCGGACGTGCTCTTCCCGGTCGCCGACGCCGTCAGCGTGCGCCGCGACCGCCGGTTCATCGAGAGCCATTACCCGTCGGCCACGTTCCCGGACGGCACACCTGTGCGGTTCCCGGTCGCGGAGCTTCGCACTGTGCGGTACGACGTCGATTCAGCGGACCCCGAGCTTGTGGCAATGATCACCCACTCCATCGGTGGCTTGACGATGGCCCGCTACCGTCCCTCGGCGTATGAGATTGGGGGCGCAGAGGAACAACGAGAGCGCGCACTGGTCGGGCTGTTGCAGTCGGGGATCCTCAAGCGGTTCGAGTCCTGTTGGGCCGCCTGCCTGAAGACCGTCTCACGCATGATCGCCGCGCACGATGCGTTCCTTGCCGCATGGGACCGCGGCGCCGTGTTGTCGGCCGATGCGCTCGTTCAAGCGGCCAGGGCTGAGCTCGACGACGCCGGTGTCGCCGGGTGGGTGGCCGACGCCCTGGTGGAGGCGGCTGACCACCGACCGATCACCGATTACCGCCCCGAGTTCCGCGACGCGGTCGCCATCGACCGGGGGCGCCTCGTCGCGATCCATGAGCGGCTCGCCGTGCTCGACCCGGACAGTGATCCGAAATTCGCGGCCCTGCGGGACCTGCTCGAGCAAATGCCAGCTCGAAAGATCGCGGTATTCGCCACGTTCGGCGACACCATCGCCTATCTCGACGAGCACCTTCCCACGCCGATCGGTGGTCGGGAGCGGGTTGTCGTAATCGGCCGTGATACCGACCCCGACATGAGGACCGAAGCGCTCGCCAGGTTCTCGCCGCAGACCGTGGTTCGCTCGGGCTACGCTCCGCCAGACGGGGAGGTTGACCTGCTGCTTGCGACCGACGTGCTGTCTGAGGGGCAGAACCTGCAGCAGGCTGCAGCGGTGATCAGCTACGACATGCCGTGGAACCCCCAGCGAGTTGTGCAGCGCAATGGGCGGGTCATCCGCTTGAAGAGCCCCCACGACCGAGTGTTTCTCGTCACAATGCTTCCCACCCCTGGCGATCTCGACGAAATTCTCCAGCTGGAGGGCACGTTGCGGCGGAAGATCTTAGCCGCCAGCGTGTACGGGATGGAGTCGGACGTGCTCGAGGGCGTAGAGAGCGCATTGCGTAGTTACGCCCAGCGCCTGGTCAGCGGCGACGCGACGCTGCTCGACGAGACTGATACACAGCCGGAGGGGGGCTTCGTCGGGGAAGAGTTGCGCGCGCAGCTTCTCCGCGCGATGTCGGAGGGGGAGATCACTCGCCTACGGGCGTTGCCGTGGGGTGTCGGTGCCGCCTTTCGGCAAGACGGAGCGGCATCTCCCGGGCCTCCAGGAGTCTTCTTTGCCTGCCGCACCACTGGCGGCCAACGCTATTGGCGCTTCGTCGAGGCTGACGGAACCCTGGTGGAGGCCGAGGCGACGATCCTGAGGCGTATCAATCCCGGGTCCGCACCTCGCGTCAATCTTGAGCCTGGGGGTGTCGACCTCGAACGCCTGTGGGCCGTGGCCGCCCCGAGCATCGTCGTGGAGCACAACGCTCGCGCCGACCCACGCGCGGACCAGGCACAGATTGGTCCGGCGCAACGCGCCGCCCTTGACGTTCTCCGTGATCCGGCTGTCGCGCTCCCCGTTGGTGCAGCGGACGCGGAGGAGGCGTTGACCGTCGGGCGCGGTCCACTCGTCCGCCAGGCACTCGCCAAGGTTTCCCGAGACCTCGCTGAAGGAACGGTCTCACGCGGTCTTGCCGCCCGGCGGATCGTCGAGATCGTCCAGGAGTTCGGACTTCAAGGAGTCCCCCCGGGACCCGCCCTCGAGCCCGTCACCGAGGACGATATCGGCGTCGTCTGCTGGCTGGCGGTTCTGCCGCCGCGATGACGGCGAGTTCCTTTGGTTTGGAGCGGTGGTATGTCGGGCTTGTGTCCGTCGGCGATCCCGAGTTCAGGTCCCCGGGTGATCCGTGTATCTATTCGTGGCCGCGGACCGGGCGCGGGACGTAGGGCTCCTCAAGGCGGGCGATCTCCTTGTCTGAGAGCCGCACGTTGACGGCGGCGACCGCGTCGTCGAGGTGGCCGAGCTTGGTCGCGCCGACGATCGGCGCGGTGACGCCGGGCTTGTGCAGCAACCATGCGATGGCGACCTGGGCGGGGGGCAGGCCACGCTCGCCCGCGACCTCGACGAGCCGATCGACGACATCGAAGTCGGCGCCAGCGTCGGTATAGAGGTCATCCATGATGGGGTCGCTGCCCGCGCGTGTCGTGCGGCGCTCGCCTTGGCGGGTGCGGGTACCGGCGAGCATGCCGCGCGCGAGCGGGCTCCACGGGATCACGCCGACGCCCATGTCGAGGCACTGGGGGATCATCTCGCGCTCCTCCTCGCGGTAGAGGAGGTTGTAGTGGTTCTGCATCGTCGCGAATCGTGTCCAGCCACCGATCCTCGCCACGTGTTGCGCCTTAGCGAACTGCCAGGCCCACATGCTGGACGCTCCGATGTAGCGCGCTTTGCCCGCCTTCACGACGTCGTGGAGGACCTCCATCGTCTCTTCGATCGGGGTCTCGTCGTCCCATCGGTGGATCTGGTACAGGTCGACATAGTCGGTACCGAGCCGCCGCAGCGACGCGTCGATGGCGTCGAGGATGTGACCGCGCGACAGGCCGCCCTCGTTCGGGCCCTCGCCGAGTGGGTAGCGGACCTTTGTGGCGAGCACGTACTCCTCACGGCGGGTGAACGCCTCGCGCAGCAGCCGCCCGGTGACCTCCTCGCTCGTCCCCAGGGAGTACATGTCGGCGGTGTCGAAGAACGTGATCCCGGCCTCTGCGGCGTGGTGCACGAACGGCCGGGAGGCGGACTCGTCCGACACCCACTCCCGCCAACCCGGGTCGCCGTAGCTCATCATCCCAAGGCAGATCCGCGATACCTTGAGCCCCGTCGACCCCAGCCGCGTGTACTCCATGGCTCACACCCTACCGGTGGCGACGTTGCGGGCGGCGAAGAGCATGAACAGCACAGTGCCGAAGATGGCCACGCCGAGGGGAACGTGGAGGGCGAGGCGGCCCTCGAAGCCGAACTCGAGCTGGAAGATCATCGCGGGCAGCAGCACGGCGCTGAGCGCGGCAGGCCAGATTGGGCCGCGGCCTGGTCGCCACACGAGGATCGCAAGCACGAGCTGGACGAGCGCGACCGAGGTGATGATCTCCGTGCCGTTCATCTCGTGCAGACTGAGGGCGTCGGCGTTACCGGACAGGAACTGACCCGCCAGGATGGCCTGCGCGAAGACCAGCGCGGCCTGGATGCCCACGACCGCGCGAAGGGCTGTGGCCAGCCAGCTCCAGGCGCCGGTCTTGCCGGGCCGCTTGGTCGGGGCGGTCGCTTGCATGCGTGAGCTCCCTTCTTATTAGCTCTGGCCGGGGACGACCAGGCCGGTCTCGTAGGCGAGGATGACCAGCTGCGCGCGGTCGCGGGCGCCGAGCTTCATCAGCGTCCGGCTACGTGGGTCTTCGCCGTCGCGGGGCTCATGAACAGCCTCCGCGCGATCTCGTCGTTGCCGAGGCCGGTGGCCACGAGCGCCATCACCTCGCGCTCGCGATCGGTGAGGACGGACAGGCGCTCAAGGTCGGGCCGGGCACGCGCGGGCTGGGCGGCGAACTCGGTGATCAGCCTGCGGGTGACGCCGGGGGAGAGCAGCGCGTCGCCGGCCGCCACGACGCGGACGGCCTCGCGAAGGTCGTCGGGCTCGATGTCCTTGACGAGGAACCCGCTGGCGCCCGCGCGGATCGCCTCGAACACGTACTCGTCCAGCTCGAATGTCGTGAGGATGACCACATGCACGCCCGCCAGCCGCGCGTCGGAGGAGATCCGCCGCGTCGCCTCCAGCCCGTCCAGCACCGGCATACGGATGTCCATCAGGACCACGTCGGGGCGGTCCGCCTTCGCGCGCTCGACCGCCTCGCGGCCATTTGCTGCCTAACCGGTCACCTCGATGCCGTCGTCGCGCTCGAGCAGCACGCGAAACCCCGCCCTGACCAGGGCTTGGTCGTCGGCGAGCAGCACGCGGATGGGTCCCGGCGTCATGGTCGGGCGTTGCGCTCGGTCGGCAGCCAGGCGCGGACGTGGAACCCACCGCCGGCCGCGGGGCCCGCCTGGAACCGACCGCCGAGCGCGGTCGCCCGCTCGCGCATTCCCGCCAGCCCGTAACCGGCACCCTCTGAGGCGCCCGAGCCCTTCCCGTCGTCGCCGACCTCGACGACGACGGCCATCGGCAGGTAGTCGATCGAGACGCTGGCGGTCGTCGCGCCCGCGTGGCGGAGCACGTTGGTCAGGGACTCCTGAACGATGCGGTACGCGGTGAGGTCGATCGCGGGAGGGAGCGCGTGCGGGTCGCCGCTGAGGGAAAGCTTGACCTCCAGGCCGGTGGCGGTCGCCATGTCCACGAGCCCTTCGAGCTGTTCGAGACCGGGGGCTGGAGCCAGTGGCGCGGCGGCCCGGCCGCTCTCGCGGAGTAGGCCGACCGTCGACCGCAGCTCGTCCATCGCCTCGCGGCTCGCGGTGCGGATCGTCTGGAGCGCCGACTTGGCGACGGCTGGTGACTCGTCGAGGACGTCCGCGGCGACTCCCGCCTGCACCGTGATGAGCGCGACCGTGTGGGCGATCACGTCGTGGAGCTCCCGGGCGATGCGCAGGCGCTCGTCGGCGACGCGGCGCTGCGCCTCTTGCTCTCGCTCCGCCGACTCCAGCCGAGCCCGCTCACGCGCCTCGGCCACCAGGGCGCGCCGGCTGCGCACCGTGTCACCGAGCAGGAAGACGACGATCAAGAGCGTGCCGTCCTGCACCGCACTCGCCGCCACCTGCAACGGGCGCTCCTGGTAGTCCGACACCCTGAAGAAGTACCCCGCCAGGATGACAAGCGCGGTGACCATCAGTGACCAGCGGAGATGCCCTGCCGCCGCGGTTGTATAGAGCGTGACGGCGAGCGCTACGGCGGGGGAGAAGCCCGGATAGCCCAGCGAGTAGTAGACGAGCAGCGTGGCGACCGAAGCGAGGAGCACCCCCACCGGCCAGCGACGGCGGAACAAGACCAAGCCCGCCATGGCCAGCCCGAGCGCATAGGCGAAGGCGTCGGGTGGGACGGAGTCCGGCTCGGTGGCGGTGACGATCGCCATCGTGACGATCACCGCAACCGCGAGGGCCAGGCCCGCGTCGACCAGCCACGCGGGTATCCGTGTCATGGAGCCACGGTAGGCGCGCCAGGCACGTCCGCGCATCCGCCTACCGGAGCATCCGCGGCTACCGCCCTCGGAGTACGCCGGTTTCTGTGGAGCATCCGCGACGTATACGTCGCGGATGCTCCACACGCGGAGCGCCCGGTTAGCCAGCTGCTCTGGTCACGCGGAGCTTGCCGAATATGGAGCGACCGAGCAGGTGGATGAGGGGGCCGTCCGGGGTGGTGGTGCCCTTGCTCGGCAGGGCGCGCTTCCCGAAGAGCGCGAACCCCGAGTCGACCACGCGCGCGTCGTGGGGGACGCAAAGCTCGATCTTGCCGAAGTACGAGCTGGCGACGATCGTGACCGGTCCTGGCGGCAGCTCGACCTGCTGGAGGTCCAGGACACCCACGCCGAACACCGCGAGCGCCTGGCCGCGCGCCGGTAACGCTCCCTCGTCGCTCCGTATCACCTTGCTGAGCACGGCGCGGACCTTGGGATTCGCGGGGACGGCGGAGGGGCGCACCGCGGGGAGGTCACTCGTCAGCGGCACCAGCTCTCCCACGGTTTGGGCCCGGTACACCAGGTCCAGACGCTCCGCGTGCTCCTCGACTGTCAGCCGGCCAGCGGCCAACGCGTCGCTGAGGGTCTCGGCGACGGCATCACGGTCCTGGTCCGAGGCCCGATGCTGAGCCGGTTCTATCGATGACATGGCCTCCCTGATGGATGCGCGTACGCCGGCACGCCAGGCGGTACCGCTGGGGTCGTAGCCCGGGCACCCATGAGGTACTACGAACGGTGCGCGCAACTGTCGCCCTGAGGCGGATGGCACGCGCTCGCCGTCTCCGTACCGTCCTTCTCGGCATCGGACATCGACGAGAGGACCCGCGATGCGCACCATCCAGCCGCGCGTGACCGTCGCCGCGATCGCGCTGGCCGCGATGGCTACCGCCTGCAGCCTGGGCGCGCCCAGCGCCCCCGCGCCACCGGCAGGCCCGGCGGTCAGCGGCGACCAGACAGTCATGCTCACCAACGGCGGCGCGTTCGACCCCAATGGGCTGCGTATAACCTCAGGCACGACCGTGACCTGGCGATGGGACGACGGCTCGACGCTGCACAACGTCACGTTCGACGACTTCGGCAGCGACACCCAGACCCAGGGTACCTACGCCCACACCTTCGACGAGGCCGGGACGTTCCCCTACGTCTGCACGCTGCACCCGAACATGACCGGAACGGTGGTAGTCGAATGATCGGGCCAAGGACGCTCGTTCGAGGTGTCGGCTCGCGGCGCTTGGAGGTCGTGGGCTTCGCCGGGATGTCGCTGTCGTTCCTGTGGATCCTGAGACCGTGTGGATCTCTCTCGCCACGATCCTGATGCTCGCCTTCAATCTCATGGCGCTCGCGGCCGGCATCGCCGCAACCGTAAGACGCGCCTGACCGCGGTCAGCGGCGCTGGGTCAACGTGATCACATTGCCCTCGCTGTCCTTGAACCAGGCGCCCTTGCCGGCGGGCGTGGTGGCGATGCCATCTACCGTCCGGAGTCCCGGGGTGTCGTACTCCTCGAACACGACACCCCGGCCGCGCAGCCGAGCGACCTCGCTCTCCAGATCCTCGACGACCCACGCGGCTACCTGGTGCCCGGAGGTTCCTGACACAGAGGCTGAGTACAGCAGGAACGCGCTGCTCTCGCCGACCCGGTAGTACAGGGCGCCGGGGAACTCCTGGTCGGGATCGAGCCCCAGCTTGTCGGCATACCAGGCATGCGCCCGGCTCAGGTCGGTGGCGGGGATCGTCGGGTGAATGTCGCTCTGCTTGAGCATGCTGTCCCTCCTGCGACGTCTTGGGGAAGTCGTGCCCATTGCCGGCGGAATGCATCCCCCGCGGCATTGGTTGGACAGTCGGTCAACCCGTAAGTGAGGAGTACGGCGCAATGAGATTTGGCCTCTTGATGTTCCCCACCCACTACGCGATCCGGCCCGACGAGCTAGCCCGTGCGGCGGAGGAGCACGGCTTCGAGTCGCTGTTCTTCCCTGAGCACACCCACATCCCGGCCGACCGGCGCTCACCGTGGCCTGGCGGCCGCGAGCTGCCGAAGGAGTACTCGCACACGTACGACCCGTTCGTGGCCTTGGCCGTGGCAGCGGCGGCGACCGAGCGGATCTTGCTGGGAACCGGGGTCTGCCTCGTCGTCGAGCGCGACCCGATCGTCACCGCGAAGGAGGTCGCCTCGCTCGACCACCTGTCCGGTGGCCGGTTCCTGTTCGGGATCGGCGGTGGCTGGAATCGTGAAGAGATGGCGCATCACGGGACGGAGCCACGGACGCGGTTCGACCTCATGCGCGAGCGGGTCCTGGCGATGACCGCCATCTGGACGCAGGACGAGGCCTCGTACCACGGTGAGTACGTCGACTTCGACCGGGTGTGGTCATGGCCGAAACCGCTGCAGCGGCCGCGCCCGCCGGTCCTGGTCGGCGGCAACGGGCCGAAGGCGCTGGAGCGAGTGGTGGACTATGGCGACGGGTGGATGCCACTCGCCTCGTCCGATCGCGACGAGTTGGCCGCCCGCATCCCCGAGCTCCAAAAGCTGGCTGCCGACCGTGGTCGCGCCGGCATCCCCGTCACGTTGTTCGGCGCCCGAGCCCGAGAGGACGACGTCGCCTACTGGCAGGAGGCGGGCGTCGACCGCGTGCTGTTCGCCCTCCCGCCCGTACCCGCCACCGAGAACCTCCCGCGAATCTCCCGCTACGCGAAGCTCGCCGCCTCGTTCACCCCCTGACGCGCCCGGCCTGCTCGACCCCGAGACTGGCACGGTCGAGACCAGCCGCGGGTCGTCGCTGGGTGATGACTGGCTGGTTCACGGATTGTTCACGGCACGAATCCGATATTGATGCCTCGTTCACGCTGCCCTTCATAAGGTCCGGTAACACACGCGTACGGATGGCTTTGGCTGGGGGCAACCATGGGCGAGGGCAAGCCTACGGCGCAGACCCGGAAAAGGATGGCACCTCGGCGCGCTCGCCGGGGGCCGCGCCTGCTCGCGGTCGCGGTCGTCATGCTCCTGACCCTGACTGGTCATACGGTTCCCGCGATGGGAGCTTCGGGGGCGGCGCCGGGTGCGCCGGGCGACCCCGCGCGGTGGACGACGGGCGCGAAGCAAGGCGTGGGGACCTCATCGAGCCTCGCGTCGAAGGTGTGGTTCGCGCTGGGCCAAGGGATCACGCACGAGGTGTACTACCCGCAGCTGGACGTCCCCAACGTGCAGGACCTTCAGCTCATGGTGACCGATGGCAACAGCTTCCTCGATCTGGAGAGGGACGCGACCGAACACTCGATCATGCTGCCCGACCCTCGCGCGTTGACCTACCAGCAAGTCAATACCGCCCTATCGGGCCGCTACAAAATCACGAAGACCTATGTGACGGACCCGGACCGGGCGACGCTGCTCATCGACATCCGCTTCGAGGTGAAACAGGGCGGGCCGTACGAGGTCTACGTGCTGTTCAACCCCTCTTTGGGGAACAGCGGCATGGGCGACACCGCGGCCACCGAGAACGGGATGCTCGTCGCCAGCGACGGGCACGTCTCCAGCGCGCTGGCGGCATCTCCTGGCTTCACCCGTATGACCAGCGGGTACAGCGGCACGGACAGCAGCGACGGCTATCGCGATCTGGCCATGGACCGGCGGTTGGACAACGTCTACGACACCGCCCCGGCCAGGGGCAACGTCGTGCAGACGGCGCAGCTGGCGTTCGGCCCGAACATGACCACCACGCTCGCCCTCGCGTTTGGTAACAGCCGCTCGGTGGCGAGGGCGAACGCGACCGCGTCGCTGCAGGCCGGGTTCGCCGCGACCCAGGCGCGCTATGAACAGGGCTGGCATCAGTACCTCAATGGCCTCAACCCGACGCCGGCCAGCGTCACCCGCTTGAGCCTCCAGAAGCAGTACGACGTCGCGCTCATGGCGCTCAAGGCGCACGAGGACAAGACCTACCGGGGCGCCAACATCGCCTCGCTCAGCAACCCATGGGGGCAGGCGAAGAACGCCGACAACTGCTGTGTAACGGGCTACCAGGCGGTGTGGGCCCGTGACCTCTACCAGGTCGCGACCGCTCAGCTCGCCGCGGGCGACGCCGGTGCCGCGAACCGTGCGCTGGACTACCTGTTTACCGTTCAGCAGCGTCCCGACGGCTCGTTCCCGCAGAACACGCGGCTTAACGGCAAACCCGTGTTCCCGAGCCTTCAGCTCGACGAGGTCGCATTCCCGATCGTCCTCGCGTGGCAGCTCGGGCGAAACGATCCGGTCACGTGGGACCGTGTCCGGCGCGCCGCCGATTTCCTCCTCAGGAATGGTCCCGAGACACCACAGGAACGCTGGGAAGAAGAGAAAGGCTTCTCACCGTCGACGATCGCGGCGGAGATCACGGCGCTGGTCTGCGCGGCGGACATCGCGCAACACAACGGTGACAGCGCCGCGGCCGGCCGCTACCTCGCGACCGCAGACGAGTGGCAGGGCAGCGTGGAGCGCTGGACGTTTACGACTAATGGGCCGCTAGGCGATGGTCGGTACTACATACGGATCGACCAAGACGGCGACCCGGACAACGGTCGTACGCTTGAGATCAACAATCGACCCGACAACCAGAAGAACCACGAGGAGCGCACCATCGTGGACGCCGGCTTCCTCGAGCTCGTGCGGCTCGGCGTCAAGCCGCCGAACGACCCGACAGTCGCCGAATCGTTGCTCGAGCTCGACCAAACCATCATGGTCAGCACCCCGAACGGCACGATGTTCCACCGCTACAACCATGACGGCTACGGCGAGATGAGCGACGGCAGCCCGTACATCGACAATGCCAACACTGGCGTCGGGCGGCTGTGGCCGTTGCTCACCGGGGAACGGGGTGAGTACGAGCTCGCGAACAACCGGTCTGCGGACAGCCACCTCGTCGCGATGGCGGGCGCGGCGAACGACGGCTTCATGATCCCCGAGCAGGTCTGGGACCAGCCCAACGTGTCCGAGTTCGAACTCACCGCGGGAAAGGGCACGGGTTCGGCGACCCCGCTCGCCTGGTCGATGGCCCAGTTCGTGCGCCTGGCCCTCTCGATCGACGCGGGCCGGCCGGTCGAGACCCCCACCATCGTGGCCTCCCGTTACGCGCACCCGTAGTCCGTCGGGACCGCTCAAGAAGTCGGCACGTCCGGCGGGGCGCGGAACGGGGCAAGACCTCCCCCGAGCGGCCAAGATGGGGCACACTGCATGTGTGTTGAAGGTCGCGGGGCTGCGGAAGCGTTTCGGACAGCTCCAGGTCCTGCAGGGTGTGGACCTGGAAGTGCGGGCGAACGAGCTCGTCGCGCTCGTGGGCGAGAATGGCGCGGGTAAGTCGACCATCGTGAAGTGCATCGCCCGCGCTACGCCTGCGGACCGGGGCAGCATGCTGCTCGGCGGAGTCCCGTTGGGCGCGACGCCAGCGGAGGTGCAAGCGCAAGGCGTATCGGTCGTGTGGCAGGACCTCGCGCTGTGCGACAACCTCGATGTCGTCGCGAACCTGTTCCTCGGGCGTGAGCACGGCCGGTTCACGCTCGCGAACGCGGCGATGCACGCGCAAGCCCAGCAGATGCTGGACGAGCTCGGGATCCACCTTGGAGACCTGGATCGGCCGGTAGGGACGCTTTCCGGCGGGCAGCGTCAGGCGCTCGCGTTGGCGAGGGGAGTGCTGGATCCCCCGCGCTTGCTCATCCTCGACGAGCCAACCGCCGCGCTCGGCGTATCGGAGACTCAGGCGGTGGAGCAACTGATCCGCCGGCTGCGCGACCAGGGCGTCGCGGTACTGCTCATCTCTCACAGCATCGAGCGGATGTCCAGACTCGCCGACCGGATTGTGGTTCTCCGCAAAGGCCGCATCGTTGGGAATCTGTCCCCACTCGAGGTCCACCCGGACGACATCGTCGCGTTGATGTCCGGCGTTCAGATCGAGTCGACCGCGCGCCGGCAGCTCCAACGGCTGCGCAGCCTCGTCAACCAACTCTCGGAGACCGCTCCATCAGCATCGCTTCCAGTGATCGTCTCGGCAATGGCGGGAGCGATCGGGCAAGAGCAGCTGTGCGTCCACCTCCTCGACGCGACCGGCGACCAGCCGGTGCTGCGCCGGTCGGCGGCGCTTAGCGTGCCGGAGTCCCTCCTCCAGGTAAACCAGCAGTTGCCCGTCGGCCAGGACGGCGGATCCATCGGGTTGGCCGCGGCGACCGGCAGCATCGTGGTCGTCGATGATGTCCGCGAGCATCCGGCGTGGGCGCCTTATCGCGATGCCGCCAAGGAGGCGGGAGTGCTCAGCTCATGGGCCGCACCGATCGTCGGGACGAGTGGCGTGCTCGGCACTGTCTCCGGTTACGCGGGCGCGCCCGGCAGGCCTCAGCGGGACACACTGGAGCTCATCCAGCTGTATACGAGCCACGCCGCCGCGGCGATTGAGCGAGACGCATTGCTGGCCACCCGTCAAGAGGCCCAAGCGCTGCGCCGGTCACGGGACCTCCAGCGTGAGTTCCTCGGCCGCCTCAGCCACGAGCTTCGCACGCCGCTGACCGGTATCCAGGGCTATGCATCGACGCTCCTACAGGGGGACGTGACGTGGGATGCGGCTTCCCAGCAGCGGTTTCTCAACTCGATCGCCGACGAGTCGGCCCGTCTCAGCCGGCTGGTCGGTGATCTGCTCGACGTCTCCGTAATCGAGTCCGGCACCCTGCGGATACATCCCGATTGGTGCGAGCTCCCGCTCGTGCTCGAGGCCGCTTTGGCCTGCGTACCGACGGGTGAGCGAGCCGTCAGCCTTCGTTGCGAGCCGGGGATCGGACCGATCTGGGCGGACCACGACCGGCTGGAGCAAGTGTTTGTCAATCTGATCTCTAACGCGGTGCGCCACACGCCCCCCGGTACGCGCGTCAACGTCCACGCGACGGGTGGGTCAAGGGCTGGCACGGTAGATGTGCGAGTAGTGGACGACGGCCCCGGCATCCCACCTGCCCTCGCTGAACGGATCTTCCACCCGCGCGTGCATGGAGCCACGCCGAGCGCGGGCGCCGGGCTCGGGCTCGCAATCGCGCAGGCCATCGTCAACACCCATGGCGGACGGATCACCCTCGAGGCCGTACCGTCCGGCGCGTCGTTCCTCGTCACATTGCCCATCGAGCCAGCGGAGGCCGGCCACTTGATCGCGGGGCTGTCCACAGATGGCGGATAAGACTAAGGTTCTGCTCGTCGAGGACGACCAGAACATCGTCGACCTGATCCGATCGAACCTCATCCAGCGCGACTTTGACGTCGTCGTCTCGGATGGTCAGGACGCGCTGCGGCTGCTTGACGTCGAGCAACCCGACATCGTGCTTCTTGACCTCACACTCCCCGCGGCGGGGGGCGACGGATTCGAGCTCTGCCGGCGCATCCGCGAACGCTCGTCGGTCGGGATCATTGTCGTGTCCGCGCGGCATGGCGAGCAAGACAAGGTGAGTGGGCTCGAGCTTGGTGCGGACGACTACATGACGAAGCCGTTTGGGATCCGTGAGCTGCTGGCGCGGATCACCGCGACGCTGCGCCGCACCCGCCCCGGGCCACGGCCCGCCTACGACGAGGTGAAGATCCTGGTCGGCGACGTCGCGATCCACTTCGATGCCGAACGGGTAACCAAGGCGGGACAACTGGTGCACCTCACGCCGACAGAGTTCGCGTTGCTCCGGGAGCTCGCGACCAACCGCGGCAAGCTCCTCACCCACGCGATGCTCCTCCGACGGGTGTGGGGACCGGGCTACGAGACACAGACCGAGTACACCCGCACGTACGTCCGGCGCTTGCGCGCCAAGTTAGAGGATTCGGGCTGCCCTCAACTCATCATCACCGAGCCGAGGGCCGGCTACCGGTTCATCGACGACTGACCTGTTCACGAATTGTCCATAACAGGAATCCGATGTTGATAGCTCGTTCACGGCGCGGTTCCTACAGTCCTTGGAGTGGTCGCGGCAGGCCACTACAAGGAGGATGCAATGAGATGCCGCAGTCAGGTAGCGCGCATTCCCCTGGTGGAATTGGAGGAGGCCTGGGCGCCGGACGCAGAGGTTGTGGCCTCGACGACCGAGTTGGTGCGAGCGGCCGCCGAAGGCGACGAGGGTTCCTGGGAGCTGCTCGTCAAGCGGTACAGCGGCCGCATTTGGAGGGTCGTTCGAACGTACCCACTCAGCGATTGCGACGGCGCGGACGTCGTCGCTGTTACGTGGCTTCGCCTGGTGCAACACCTCACACGGATCCGCGACCCCGAGGCGACCGGCGCCTGGCTGGCGACCACCGCAAAGAGAGAATGTCTGCGGGCGCTCCGGCGTAACGGTCAAGAGTATCCAACTGGCGATTTTGACCAGCTCGAATGGTCCTATGGGCTCGAGGGTGAAGCCGAGGAGCAGATCATCGAAGTAGAACGCGACCTGGCGCTCTTGCAGCTTGTCGAAACGCTACCCGAACGCTGTCAGCTACTGCTTCGGGCGATGCTAATCGATCCACCGCTGAGCTACAAAGAGATCAGCTCGGCGTTGGGGATTCCGATCGGGAGCATCGGTCCTACCCGCGCCCGCTGCCTGCTATGCGTGCGGCGCATGATGAAGCGGTCGGACTACTCAACATAGGAGGGCGGTGAGGTGGTGTCTCCCAACCCCTTCGCCTGGCGTTGATGTCCCGATGCGATGTGCGCATGCTTGATGTGGTTGCGCACCGTCGCCAGGCAAAGGAGGAGAGGATGCCGAGGTTGACGGCGTTCCTGGTCGGGCTCGCGATATTGGTCACGGCTTGTGGGAGCGGAAGCGGCCAATCCGGTGCGGGGAGCAGCAGCGCGAGAATCGCGCTGCTGTTGCCGGAGACGAAGACCGCCCGCTACGAGACGCAGGACCGGCCAAACTTCTCCAGGCGGGTCCAGGAGCTGTGCCCGGACTGTGAGGTGCTGTATAGCAACGCGGACCAGGACGCCGCGAAGCAGCAGGCCCAAGCTGAGGCCGCGCTGACGAATAGCGCGGACGTGCTCGTCCTTGACGCGGTCGACCTCAAGTCGGCGGCGTCGATCGTCGCGAGGGCGAAGCAGTCCGGCGTCCCTGTGGTGAGCTATGACCGGCTGGTTCTCGACGCGGACATCGACTACTACATCTCCTTCGACAATGAGCGTGTCGGGAGTCTGCAGGGCCAGACGCTCCTCGACGCGCTGAGATCCGCCGGCAAGGCGAACGGCACCATCGTGATGATCAACGGGGCCCCGACGGACAACAACGCGGCGCTGCTCAAGCGGGGGGCCCATGGCGTGCTCGACGGCAGCGACCTGCAGATCGCGCAAGAGTTCGATACACCCGACTGGAGCCCGGACAAGGCCCAACAGCAGATGGAGCAGGCCTTGACGAACCTTGGCAGTGACCAGATCGCCGGGGTGTACGCGGCGAACGACGGGACAGCCGGCGGTGCGATCGCGGCGATGAAGGGATCGGGCGTTAACCCGCTTCCCCCAGTGACTGGGCAGGATGCGGAGCTGGCCGCCATCCAGCGGATCTTGGCCGGCGAGCAGTACATGACGGTGTACAAGGCGATCAAGCTCCAGGCCGAGGCCGCCGCCGAGATTGCGGTCGCGATCGCAAAGGGCGAGGCGCCGCGGGCGGGCCTCGTGAATAGCACAGTCAACAACAACCTGAAGGACGTCCCCTCGGTCCTGCTCGTCCCGATCGCGGTGACGAAGGAGAATGTCAAGGAAACGGTCATCCAGGACGGCTTCTGGACTGTCGCTCAGGTCTGCACGGCGAGCTTCGCGGCGGCATGCGAGGCGGCGGGCCTTCCAGACTGGAGGGCGGTGGGCTGAGGTGAGCGGGACAGCGACGGTTTCGACATGACCGTCCCACTGTTGGAGCTGCGGGGTATCAGCAAGTGGTTCGGTGCCGTGCAAGCCTTGGCCGCGGTCGACTTCGAGTGTCGTGCCGGTGAGGTCGTCGCGCTCGTCGGAGACAATGGCGCGGGAAAGTCGACGCTGGCCAAGATCATTGCTGGCGCCCTGCCGGCCGACCTGGGCGAGATCCACTTCGAGGGCCAGCTGGTCGCGATCAATGGTCCGAACCATGCGGCGGCGTTGCGGATCGCGGTCGTGTATCAGGACCTCGCGCTGTGCGACAACCTCGACGTCGTCGCGAACCTTTATCTCGGGCGGGAGGTTACGGCTGGCGGGTGGCTCTACGAAACCGAGATGGAGCGTACCGCCATCGCGCTCCTTGCGGGCCTGTCGGTCTCGATGCCCAATGTGCGGGCGCCGGTCGTGTCGCTCTCGGGTGGCCAACGCCAGTCCATCGCGATCGTTCGGGCGACGATGGGGAACCCGAAGCTCGTCATCCTCGATGAGCCCACCGCCGCACTCGGCGTCGCGCAGACGCGACAGGTGCTCGACCTCATCCATTGCCTAAGGGGGCAAGGCCTCGGGATCATCATGATCTGCCACAAGCTGGCTGAGGTGTTCGCGATCTCGGATCGGATCGTCGTACTGAGACTAGGCCGTCACGTCGAGACGTTTCACACCGATCAGACCACCACTCAAGAGGTCGTCAACGCGATCACCAACGCGAGGAGCGTCGAGAGCACACCAGCACTTTGGCCGCGGTCCTCATCTGCTCCGGGCGAGAGCGCGAGATAGCATGACCGTTCGAGATCTCGAGCCGCGCCCGGTGACCGAGCAAGCCAGATTAGGCGACACACTTCGGGAGTACGGCCGCCGGCTGGCCCCAGGTGAGCTTCTCAACCTGCCGGTCCTACTCGGCCTTGTCCTGATCTGGGGAATCTTTCAAGCCGCGAACGATCGCTTCCTGTCGCCAGTCAACCTCACGAATCTTATGCTCCAGATCGCGGCCACCGGCATGATCGCGATTGGCGTGGTCGTCGTGCTGCTCATCGGCGAGATCGACCTCTCGGTCGCGCAGGTGAGCGGCCTGAGCGCGGCGACCATGGCGGTGCTCAGCACCACGGGCGGGGTCCCCGGCCCGCTCGCGATCCTGATCGCGCTCACCCTAGGCGCGGCGATTGGGCTCTTCCATGGCCTGTGGATCACCCGGTTCGGCGTCCCATCGTTCGTCGTGACGCTCGCGGGGCTGCTCGGCTGGCTGGGAGTGCAGCTGTCGGTTCTCGGCCGCACCGGGACCGTCAATCTCGCCGACCCCGCGATCATTGGGCTGGCTGGGACGTTCCTCCCGCCGATCGTCGGTTGGATCGGTGCGGTCGCGGTGATCGCGGTGATTAGCGCGGCGGCTGTCCTCAGCCGCCGCCGTCGGGCGGCCGCCGGGTTCAAGCCGCCTAATACGCGCATTTTCGTCATGCGGTCCATCGTGGTGAGCCTCCCTATTCTCGGCGCGATGGCGGTGTTCAATGCCGACCGTGGGCTTCCCTTGAGCGTCGCGATCTTCGTTGGATTCGTCGTCCTGTTCGATCTGCTCACAACAAGGACACGGTTCGGCCGCCATGCGCGCGCTTTGGGCGGCAACAGTGAGGCCGCTCGACGAGCCGGCATCGCGGTGGACAGGATCCGGGTCTTGGCCTTCGTGCTCGCGTCGACGATGGCCGCCGCTGGCGGGATCCTTGGCGCGTCGCGGCTCCTGGCGGTCAATCAGTCGTCGGGGGGCAGCGATCTTCTGCTCAATGTCATCGCCGCCGCCGTGATTGGCGGCACGAGCCTGTTCGGCGGGCGTGGATCGGCGTGGTCCGCACTGTTAGGCACGCTCGTGATCGGCTCGATCGCCAACGGCATGGACCTGCTCGCGGTCTCCTCAAACGTGAAATTCATGGTGACCGGAGCCGTGCTGCTCATCGCTACAACCATCGACGCGGTCGCTCGCCGCGGCCGGCTCACCGCGGGCCACGCGTGAGCTTCCCCCGATGTCGCACGCGCGATTCACGGCGCATCTGTGCGCACCGCCGTGGAAAGCCCTAACCTCCGGCACGTGGCTATCCTACCGATAGTAGGACGGTCGGCGGGAAGGACGCAGGTCATGGTGAGCCGGAAGATCAAGATCTCCGCCACGGGTGACGAGGCGTTGTGGAATGAAGTTCAGGTCTTTGTCGCGGGCCGCCAGGGCGCGGAGTCAGCATCGGCCGCAGTCGAGCATGGCCTATCTCTTTGGGTGGCCAATCAACGGCTCGCTACCGCCCTCGCGGTTACATACGCGGAGATCCTGCCATACGGCCTACTGACGCTCAGGTCGAACACGCGGCTGAGGTTCTCGGCCTTTGAGCGTTACCGTGCTCGATTCTGGCGCACTCTCGGCTTGGGCTGAACGCGACCCGCGGGTCCTCGCCGCGCTCGAGGCCGTGCGCCGTGCGGGTGGGTACGCGCTGGTTCCTACTGTCGTGATCGCCGAGTCCACGACCGGTCGACCAGGCCCGGACGCAGCTGTCAATCTTCGGCTCAAGGGTTGCGTGCTGGACTCATGTGACGAAGGAAGGGCCCGTCGCGCTGCCGGGCTCCGCCACGCCACTGGTGCAGCCGACCGAGTTTCGATCGTCGATGCTGTCGTTGCGGCGACTGGCGAAGCAATGGATGGGCGCATCCTCACGGGTGATCCTGAGGATCTGCGCCGGCTGGCGAGCGGGCTCACGCGCCTAGCCAGCGTCAAGGCCCCAGCTGACCACCTTGGCCGGGGTGATGCGGATGAGGGCCGATCCGTTGGAGGAGGGGTCGTCGGGCAGGGCCACGGCGGGGCCCATGACGAGGACGGATCGGGGTCGCCAGGGGTCGATGGAGGCCATGTCGTCGATCACGAAGGCGGCCTGGGGGTTGGCCTGGACGTTGCGGAACTTGCGCGTCTTGGCGAAGTCGCGGCCGGTGACGTCGATCGTGTCGAGCTCGGCGTTGTACCGCCACATGCCGATGGGGACGACGTGCGGCTGGCCGGCGGCGTCGGAGGTCGCGAGCCGGCCCATCCTGCGGTCCCGCAGGTAGGCCAGCTCGGCGTCGGAGAACGCGCTCACGACCGGTACCCACCGATCCGGATGCTGTCCCGGCGACCCCACGCGACGACCGCGGTCGCCACGAGGAGGGGAAGCGGCCGTACCCACACGCCGCCCAGGAACAGCAGCTCGGCCAGCACCGCGCCGACCAGCACACCGACGAGCAGCAAGCCGCCGTAGCCAGCGAATCGCCTGGTCAGCATTGCAGTTGCACCGATGACCTCCAGCGCGCCGGTCACGTAGCGCAGCCACTGCCCGGCGCCGATCGCGTCGAAGAGCTCGACCATCGGTGCGGCGCCCGCCAGCTTGAGCACGCCGCTTGCCAGCAGCCCTAGCCCAGCGACGATCTGTACCGCCCAAAGGGCGGCGCTCGTGACCTTGCGCCTGGTCGTGATGCCCGTGGTGCCCTCAACCCGCGTTGTCATGTCTTCTCCGTTCCCGCGTGGCCTATGCGGCTACCCTCGTACGGCGCGCTTACGGCGGGCTGCGCGCGGGCTGACGGGCTCGGAGCGGTCGCGCGCTCCCGTGGGCGCTATCGTCGCCGCATGCGGTTTGGCGTGCTGGGTCCCCTCGCGGTGTGGACCGGCGCCGGGGAGCCGGTGGCGATCCCGGGCGCGAAGGTCCGAGCGCTGCTCGCTGACCTGCTGGTCCATGCCGGAGAGGTGCTGTCGGCGGATCGGCTGGTCGACGACCTGTGGGGAGATCGGCTGCCGCGCGACCCCATCAACGCGCTGCAAGCGAAGGTCTCCCAGCTTCGCCGCGCGCTGGACGGCGCCGAGCCCGGCGCCCGCGGGCTGGTCGTGTCCCGGCCGCCGGGGTACCTGCTCGACGCCGGGGCCGGCACCGTCGACGCCAGCCAGTTCGACCTGCTCGTCGCCCGGGCGCGCGACATCGCGGCCGGCGAGCCCGAGGGGTCGGGAAAGCTCCTTCGGGAGGCGCTGGCGCTGTGGCGAGGGGGCGCGCTCGGCGAGTTCATGGACGCGCCGTTCGCCCGTCACGCGATCGCCCGGCTCGAGTCGTCGCGCATCGCGGCACTCGAGGACCTCATCGAGTCGCGCCTGTCGGCGGGGGAGGGGAGCGGCATCACCGCCGAGCTGGAGGCGCTCGTGGCGGAGCATCCACTCCGCGAGCGACTCCGGGGGCAGCACATGCGCGCGCTGTACCGCGCGGGCCGCCAGGCGGAGGCGCTGGACAGCTACCACCAGCTCCGCGAGCGGCTGGCTGACGAGCTGGGGCTCGATCCCAGCCCGGGTCTGGGCCGGTTGTACCGCGCGATCCTGGCTCACGACCCCGACCTAGAGACGCCCACGCCCGCCGCCGCTCCCACCGGCGCGCGGCCTCTCACGAACCTGCCCTCGCCGGTGAGCAGCCTCGTCGGCCGGGAGGCGGAGGTCGCCGAGCCGCGGGCGGTACTGCGCGATCAACGCCTGGTGACGTTGACGGGGCCCGGCGGTGTGGGCAAGACGAGGGTCGCGTTAGAGACGGCGAGCCGGATGGCCGAAGATCATGCCCGACGGCGCCTGGACCTCCCCGACGGCGTCTGGGTCGTGGAGCTCGGCGGCCCGCGTGACCACCGCGGCCACGACTCGCTCATGTGCCTGGCCGAGCTCGTCGCGGCGGCTCTGGGCGTCCGCGACGACGCGGTGTCGGCCGCTGCCACGACCGACCGGCTCGCCGCCGCGCTGCGGACCAAGCGGCTGCTGCTGGTGCTCGACAACTGCGAGCACGTGGTCGCTCCGGCCGCGGCGCTCGCGGACCTGCTCCTACGGTCGGCCCCCGGCCTGCGCATCCTGGCGACGAGCCGCGAGCCCTTGAGTCTCGCGGGCGAGCTGCTGCGGCCGGTCCCGCCGCTGGACGTGCCGCCTACGGCGGGCGACGCTGAGACGGTGGGCCGCTCCGCCGCGGTCCAGCTGTTCATCGGGCGAGCGGCGGCGGTCAGGCCGGGCTTTGCCCTCGACGCCGGCAACGCCGCCGCGATCGCCACGATCTGCGCGCGCCTCGACGGGCTGCCACTCGCCATCGAGCTCGCCGCCGCCCGAGTCCGGGTCCTCGACGTGCACGACCTGGCCGCCCGCCTCGACGACCGGTTCGAGGCGCTGGGCGCCGGGCCCCGGAACGCACCGCCGCGGCAGCGGACCCTGCGCGCCATGATCGACTGGAGCTTCCAGCTGCTGCCGGACCCCGAGCGCGCCGTGTTGCGGCGCCTCGCCGTGCACGCGGGCGGGTTTACCCTCGCCGCGGCGGAGGCCGTCTGCGCGACTGGGGGAGTGGAGGCATCTGACGTCCTCGACCTCGTCGCCGCGCTCGTCGATCGCTCGATGGTCACGGTCTCAGAGGGCGGCGCTCGTTACCTGCTGCTCGAGACCATCCGGGCGTACGCGCTCGAGCGTCTCGACGAGGAAGGCGAGACCGCCACGACGCGGCGGCGCCACGCACGCTTCTTCTCCGAGCTGGCCAGCGGGGCTGACCGCCACCTGCGCGGCCCAGGGCAACGGCGGTGGCTGGAGCGCCTGGACGCCGAGGCCGCGAACCTGCGCGCCGCCCTCGACTGGACGATCGAGGAGCGCGACGCCGGCCTCGCGCTCCGCCTCGCCGGCGTGCTCGGCTGGTACTGGTACCTCCGAGGCCGGCAGGCGGAGGGCCGGCGGTTCTTCACGGCGGCGCTGGCGATCGACGGAGCGCAGGCAAGCCCAGAGCGGGCGAACGCGCTCGCGTGGCGGTGCGCGCTCGGCGCCATGCAGCCGGCGACGGATTGGATCCCGCATGGGAGGGACGCGCTCGCGCGGTACGCCCAGCTGGAGGATCCCGCCGGCCTGGCGCATGCGCAGCTGTTGCTCGGCGGGCTGCTGTGGACCCGGGGGGCGCTGCCCGAGTACGCGCGGCTTGCCGGCGAGGCGCTCGCGGCCTACCGGCGCCTGGGGGACCGGTGGGGGTTGGCCGCGGCGCTGAGCGTTCACGGATGGGTCGCCCTGGAGCGCGGCGAGCTGGGCGTAGCCAGGCGTGAGGGCGTGGAGTCCCGCACGTTGTTCGGCGACCTCGGCGACGCCTGGGGGCTGTGCCGCGCCGCCGAGCTGCTCGGCCTGGTCGCCGAGATCGACGGCGAGTACGAGCATGCCACCGGTGAGCACCGCACGGCGTTGCGGCTGGCCGCAGACCTCGGGTTGCACACGGTGGTCGCTCACGAGCTGGGCCGCCTCGGCCGGCTCGCCGCGCTGGCCGCACCGCTCTCGGCGAGCCCGCCTTCACCGCCGCCTTCCGCGACGGCGCCGCGCGGGGCCTGGACACCCCCGCGGACGAGGCGGCCGGCGAGCGCATCGGGGGTCGCCCGTTTAACCCTGAGGGTGTGTCGACCCGCTCGTCTATATAACGACCAACCGACATACCGCACGAGGTTCTCAGCTGAGGTTGACAACAGGCCCAATGGACATCTGGGCGTGCGAACCCAACCTTGCGGAGGCTCTAGGCTGCGGGCCATGTCCGGCGGCGACGAGTATCTCCACCCTGAGCCGTATAACCCCCTCAGTGAGGTGAACCTCGCTCGGGCCATCCGTGAGGAATTGGAACGCCAACCGAGTCACCAGCTTCCACCTCAAGCCTTCTGGGGCGCTGGGCTCTACGCGCTCTACTACGTCGGCGACCTGGCCCTCTACGAGGGCTTAAACGATTCCGCTTGCGTCACACCGATTTACATAGGCAAGGCGGCGGCTGGTAGAAGATCGTTCGGGGCGTTCATCAAGGGCTCCAAGACGAGGAAACTCCTCAATCGCATCCACGACCACGTACGGTCCATCGAGGAGGCGCATACCAACCTGTCGCTCATGGACTTTCGGGTGCGCTACCTCGTCACCAGTGACGTGCATATTGTTCTCGGGGAGGCGGGTCTACTGCAGGCTTATGCTCCGGTTCTTTGGAACACCGTCGTCACTGGCTTCGGGATTAACCAACCCGGCGCCGGACGCACGGGGCAGCGCAAGAGCCGGTGGGACACCCTCCACCCTGGGCGACCTCGGGCTGAAGGCAGGGAACCAAACGCAAAGTCAGTCGAGGAGTTGACCGCGATGGTTCGCCTGGCAATCGAGGCCCGCTTAAAAGGTGAAAGCATTCCGGCCGATGTAGTCGCCGATGAGATTGACCTCGACACGGAAGCCGACCAGGAGGAGATCTGAGCAAGATGGCCTTGGCATGGAATCGACACAACTGAGATCCTTCAGGTTCGGCGTCCGTGTCGGTATGGTATGTGGGATGCCTAGCGTCGACCCTTGGCTCAACCGGTCCGTCTTCGGAACGCCGACCTCCTTAGAACTATTCGCTGGGGGTGGCGGGCTTGCGCTCGGCCTGCATGCAGCGGGGTTCGGGCACCGGGCACTTATCGAGTTCGAGCCAAGGGCCTGTGCGACCCTGCGTCGTAACGCTGAGTGTTGGGCGGCCGCCGGCAAGCGGTCCATGCCCTGGGCGATCGAGGAAGTTATCGAGGCCGATGCTCGCGACTATCTGCGGTCAGACTTGTTCCGAGACCTCGGCCGCATTGATCTGCTGGCTGGCGGGCCGCCGTGCCAACCGTTCTCTCTTGGAGGCGTACATGCTGGCGTCAACGACGGTCGTAACATGTTTCCAATCGCCCTAGATTACGTGCGTGAACTCTGGCCTAAGGTAGTCGTCTTCGAGAACGTGCCCGGTCTCACACGGCCGAGTTTTCTGCCGTACTTTGAATACATCGAGGCGCAACTGCGCTGGCCCTCAGTAACGCCACGGGTGGATGAGCCTTGGCTGGAGCACGCACGGCGACTGTCCGCTCGCACGACGGGACCGCTGGAACGCCGCTATCGCATCACTCGGCAGATCATCAACGCGGCCGACCTCGGGGCACCACAGATGCGACGACGGGTCTTCCTACTCGCGGTGAGGGCCGATCTTCGAGCGACGCCGCTGCCTCCCGTCCCCTTGACGCACAGCGCGGATACGCTGCGCTACGAGCAGTGGGTTGAACCAACCTACTGGGACGAACACGGAATCGCGCAACCACCTCTTCCGTCGCATTTGTCGTCGGAATCCTTATTACAGCTGAAGCTCGACGGTTGGACCGAGGATCGCCAGCGCTGGCGTACCGTGCGGGATGCGCTGCGCGGCCTTCCCGCGCCCGTTGACGGGCGACAACATCCTGACGTTTTAAATCATATCGGCGTCCCCGGGGCGCGTAGCTATGCGGGGCACACGGGGAGTCGTCTGGACTGGCCAGCCAAGACACTGAAAGCTGGCGTGCACGGAGTCTGTGGTGGCGAAGCGATGCTTCGCCACGACGATGGATCACTGCGGTATTTCACGGTACGGGAGTCGGCCCGAATCCAGACCTTCCCCGACGATTACGAGTTTGTCGGTGCGCGCTCCCACGCCATGAGACAGATTGGCAACGCGGTAGCCGTCGAGGTCGGCCGAGCCGTCGGCGGACACCTCCGCCGACAAGTCAACCTGTAAGTCCATGCCGGAAGCGCCTCGCCGAGATCCCGCCATCACCTCTCGCATGATGGCCGCCGTCCGCCACAAGGACAGTAAAGCGGAGCTCGCGCTGCGCCGGGCGCTGCACGCGCGAGGCGTGCGCTACCGGTTGCATGCCAAAGACGTGCTTGGGCGCCCGGATCTCGTGATCCGCAAGTACCGCTTGGCCATCTTTGTAGACGGCGACTTCTGGCATGGCAACGCCTGGCGGCTGCGGGGCCTCCAGCGTCTCGAGGACCTCTTCCCCACAAATACCGAGTTCTGGGCCGCCAAGATCCGCCGCAATATGGCACGTGACGCAGAGGTCACGAAGGTTCTCGAAAACGACGGCTGGACCGTCGTGCGGGTCTGGGAAAGCGATGTACAGGCGGACCTAGGAGGGACCGCGGCGCACGTGCTTGAGGTCATCGAGGCGGCACGCCGCCACGCTAGCCCGCACATTCCCAAAGGGGGGAATCGCTGCGGGATGACACTTGACTATGACTGAACTGGTCGGGTGATGATCGCCTCGTCTTTACGTGCGCTATCTATCGTCGTGAACGTGAGGAGCCGTCGGTCTTTGGACACGGTTTCCCGCGGAGCATAAAGACAGAACGCCATGACGACGTCTCGTGGAGAGACCTCCTCGTTCACACCCTTCACAAACAGGTCTTTATCGATAACGGGATAGACGAGAATTGCCCCCCGTTTCGGTGAGGCGAGTTCGGCGGCGGCGGGACTATCCGCTTGGGCATCGATGCCAGCGATTCGCCTGGCGGCGGGGTGGTGTCTCGGCTCGCTGATCACGCTGAAGTACCCTGGCCTGAGTTGCTTTCGACGGAAGAGGCTCAGCGGTCCGCGTCCCAAAATGAGACCGCGCCGCTCATCCTGCCGTACATGCTGAGGGAAGATAACCACCCAATCATCGACCTGGGTCAAGCTCAAGCCTCGAATCCAGCACAGGTCAGGCTCAAAGTAATCCGGATCGCTCCAAGCAAGCGAGCTGAGCACATGAACCATCTGCCTATGAGACACGATGTGGATCCGCGCTTTGTATGAGCCAAAGTCCCGCACTTCTCCGGCGGTCGCGAGCACCGGAGAGAATGCTCGCACGTTGGACTCGATGAAGCTCGCGTCGATTGAGTACGCTCGAGGTTCCACGCGGAGACCTGGAGAGCGTCGTTCTATGAGGACCGCGTTGTACATCTTGTTTGCCGCAGCTGGTTTCAACCACGGCAGATGTTGGGCTACTAGGGGCGGTATTTGCTTCGGCGTAATCTGCGACTCTCCGTCGATCGGCTTGGCGTAACGCCGCAGCTCGTTGCGGAAGTACTCCTCGTCCCGGACGATCGCTTCGAATCCTTCATAGAGTTCCCGTGTGATGTAGAGGCGAACGAGATCTCTGTAATTCTTGCGGAATCCGAACCAACGCCCCATTTGCATCATCGTATCCGCTTGCTTTGTCAGCCGTCGGTAGTATGAGACCGTCAGACCTTCTACGGTGAAGCCACGAGCCAACTTGTTGCCACCAACCAGGATGCGCCAAACCGAACCTTTGTCGAAGTCTAGATCTTCCTGATTAATATCTTTGTCGCTGTTGACCACAATGACAGGATTGGTGGTGCCGCCGATTCTGGCTATCGTCTCCGGCATGTACGGCAGTAGCTCTTCAAAGGTAGAAGGTATAGGAACTCCGCACCCAACCGCCAATGCGACGGGGAGAACGTCGTTATCGAAAAGCGCATTCAATCGATGAGAGGAGGACGATGAGTAGTAACCTGCGCTTCTCCACAGCTGTTGGATTCTGTCGGCGGTCTCTCGATGGCCGGCTGTCATCATCGTCTCGTGCACCAACATTGTATGATGTCGGAACGAGCCGGCACCTTTGCCCTCGCGGTAAAGCTTCATGGCACCGGTAAGTACGAAGGCATCCATCGCTTCGAGCAGCCGGTCGTCGTCCTCCCCTTGCTTGTCGTCCACACATCGCACATGCGCACATTTCTGAGAATTCTGGAACGTTGGCGTCGCGTCGTCGAACTCACTTTCGAGATCATGAAAATCAGACGCACCCATATAGCCCGGCGGGCGACGTAGCGAGATAAGGAAATCTTTGGGGAAGATGTCTTCCGCGTCACTAGGGTCGATAAACACATTGGCAAACGGGGTCGCCGTGTAGCCAACATACTGCCCCCGAGGCAACATCTTTAGAAGCTCGGAGACCAACCGGTTGATTGCGGTACGTTCTTTCTGGTCGTCTAACCACTTTTTCGGATTGCTCGTGTTCACTGATGCTTGATCGGACTCGTCGTCAATGATCAACGCGGGAATCTCGCCTAGTTTCGCCGTGATCTTATTCAAGTCGCGAACCAGCTTGCGTAAGACCGTGGCATTCTTCTTGACGACCGCGACCTTCGCGTCGGCCGCTGCTAGGTTGACCGGAGAGAAGAACGGGCGCGCCCTGTCTCGTCGGGGGAAGTCCAACGCGGCGATTCCCCGTTGCAGGCTCTTGTAGTCCCATGCATATGAGGTGAGCCGGTGGATCTCTGGTCGTTCCACGTCTGAAGGCCGCACACCGTGGCTGAGGAACCGCCCTTTCCCCCAGTCGGCATCGTCCCGATACTCGACTTCGTCCCACGTCTGGGGGTCGTCGGGATCCACGCCGCCGAGAATGTTTTCGACGCCGATGAGCTCCATGTCTAGCCGTCGCTGGGTCTGCGCTCGCAACAGATCCGTCGTTCCAGTGAGGACTATGATAAGCCGGTATCCCGCATCGATGGCTTTGCCGACGACGCCTGTAAAGTTCGCGGTCTTCCCGCTCTGGACGTAGCCGACGACGAGTCCCTTCGCCTGGTATGCCTCTTCACGAGTAGGGTCGGAGAGGCGCTCGACCACCTCGTCCGTCGCTACATCCAAAGATGCGATCGCCTCAGGCGCCCAGCCCTTCCGTTCGAGCAGATCACGATAGCTTTTCCAGTAGAAGTCGTGTTCAGCGCGGAGCCGCTCGGTATACCAAGGTTCCCACATGTCTGCGATAACAATGTCGCTTTCCCCTCGGGCCACGGGCAACTCGTCCGCGAATAGCTTCGCGATACTATCGCCGACATTCAGCAGGCCGATGATGACCGCACGCCGCCCTTCCGTGTTCGGCTCCGTCTCCGCGGTCCAATCCGCGTCCCGCACGCGATCCCAGGTCGCCAGGCTTAGTCGCAGCTGTGCTCGAAGCGGGTCGTCTGCGCCGTTCTCTGATAGGTACGCGTGAAGAGCGTCGTCGTTGGCGCGAGGATATTGCCATGCGACTGCTTCGCGCAGATCACGTGGCCGTCTTCTTCGTTGCATTATCGCGAGGGCGTCCAAGTACGCATCAGCGATTGAACTGGTCACGTAAGCTCCTTGAACTCACGGTTTGACGTACCGATCCTCCGGCTGGATTGGCGCGCCTACTACTTCGCGGACTTTGCGGCGGCGGTTAGGATTTCTTGCCAGAGTTCGAGGTTGTCTTTATCTTTCGGCCCAAGCCAATTCCCCTGGAACGCATCCTCCATCAAGAGGTAGAGCAATGCCTTGAGGACGGGAACGTCGTTCAAACCACCTCGCCGCTCGCCGAGCAGCGCAGGGCGATAGCGATCGTTAAGCCATAGCGTCCGGCCTTCACGGTCAAGCTCGAAGAAGTCATCGTTGTACGACTCGAACCGCTTCCACCGGATACTGATCGAGTGGTTGTCATCCAGGAAGGGGACTTCGTCAGCTATTGCCTTGCGGAGCAGCGGAGTGAACCCGCTCCCGGGTGGAAGCATCCTGCGTCGCTGACGCCTGCGCCTGCGGGACTCCCGGAAGGCCTCTTCAGCATTCTCCAAATAGGTCGCGAAGGTCGTGCCGTCCTCCGCGACAGCGCTCTCGGCCGTGTGCGTAAACTCGGCGCCCATCATGACCCGCGACTTCTCCGCGTTCATTCGGAATAGCCGGGACAGGTCATCATCGATATCGACTTCGACCCGGGCCAACTGCAGTCGCTTCCCGGGGGCAGTGAGGCCTCCCCACTCACCTCCGGCATGCAGCAGGCGGCCCCGCCGGTAGATATAGAGGCCCTGGCGCCGCTCCGGACCGCCTGGCAGCTTGAATTCCGGAAGGTTGGATCGGCCGGGCCAGATGTGGCACCGGAATCGAATCTTTGGCTCTCCCTTGGACACCAGGTCTTTTGGATAGCCCGCTCGTCCTGAGCGTTGGTACCCCATAGGATCGAGAGGCACGACCGGGAATCGTAGGCCCACGGCCCCATTCTCAACATCTTCGGTGTCGAAAGCGATGCGCACCCGACCGCCCTCAAGGATACGGTGAAAGACTAACCCCAGATGGTGAGAGATCGACTCAGCCGTATGGGTAACGAATTGCTCGACGCGCAAAGCATCATCCGTGATGGGGAAGCCTATGAGGTCGTCCCACCGGACAACGGTTCCGACTCCCGCCCAAGGAATGTGCCAGGGGCGAGTGAGCTCCTCTTCGGATATCTCGGTCGGGACGACGTCCGCGAGGAAACTGAGCTGGTCCCTGCTGACTTTCCATTGACGCCCAACGGCTGAGCGATTGGCCGCCTTCGACATCACCGTGAGGGTGTGCGCCTGGCTGAAGGAGGCGGCCTTCAAACCAAGGCCGAAGTGCCCCAGATCCTCGGGCTGATACTTCCGTTGACCACCGACCGTCATTGCCGCGTCGATGGCCTCCGGCGACATGCCGCGACCGTTGTCTGCCACGCAAAGCGCACGGAGTTGCCCGCAGTGCCGGACAAGGCGGATGAGAACGTCCGTCGCCCCCGCGTCGATTGAATTGTCGACGAGATCGGCGAGCGCGGTCTCAAGCGAGTGATTCCGTCCGAGCCCGTCCAGGACCCGAGGATCGGGGGGAAGTTCCACCGCGCCATCGGTGGGAATCTCGTCCCGCCACACTGACATTCTCCGTCTTCTCCTTCTGGAACGTTGGCGCGGAAGGTCGACCATACCGGGCAGTCCCACGCCGCGACAATGGCCATTGGATCGCCGAGAGGTGATCATCGAAATCCTTGTCCGCCGCGAAGCTTGCTCACCAGCGCACCGGATCCAGGACTTCACGACTACGAATGCGAGCCGGCGGCTTTCCGGGACGACGCAGCGAGGGCAGTGAGCGAGCTCGGCATGGTCGCGGTCGGCGCGGTGCGGGTCGAAGATCGGCCCGCGCCACCGGCTGCGCTAAGCCGGCCTGATCACAACTGTGGGGTACGCCTAACGCGCGTTTCGGTGGGGTCATGAGCAGCGTTCCCACTCCAGGTGCTCCCGCGGCACTCGACCGTTTGGGCGGTCGCGTGGGCGTCGACGTGCCGGCCGATGTAGGCCCAGGGGACCGAGTACAGCGCACCGGCGACTGTGATGTGGGTGTCGGCGGCGACCTTGGGCGTCGACCAGGCGGCCAGCTCGAACGGGCGGGCAGGCAGCGGCTGTAACGCGGCGGCCTCGACCGCTTCGAACACGGCCAGCGGCGCCGCGCCGCCCAACGAACGGTGGGCTCGGCGTCCGGCGACCTGGGTGCACCAGACCAGCGCCCCGTCTTGCATCTGGGCCAGGCTGGCCCACTCTCACACGTCGGCGCTCCCTTCGTGAAGCGCCTCGTCGAGCCGCGCGGTGCTGCCTGCCCCTGCCCACAGTTGGTCGCCGAAGAACTGGGAGGCGGGGTATCGGCTGAAGGCGCAGTGGTAGTGGCAGCGCTGGGCGTCATGCAGCAGCACGACCGTGTTCGGTCCCATGAGGTCCGCGGCCGTCAGCAGACATCGGCGCCGCTTGCGCCCGTCCACAATGATCACATCGAAGCTGTACCCGGTCGATGTCGGATAGTTCACGTAGTCATCGAGGTCCGCGAATCGGTCCGCCGCACGCCCGGCCAAGGAGGGTCGCAGCGCCCGTCGGTTCCAGCACACCGCCTCGACGATGGAGTAGCCATGACCAGGCGGGCCGTGGACGGTTTTCCCGTCGTCGAGGTATCGCAAGATAGTGTCGGTTCGGTGGCGCAGTTGGGGTGCTAATGACGAGTCGAAGAAACACCGGTCGTATTCGAGCGTCAGCCAATGGAAGCAGATATTCTGCTCGGCCAGAATGCGGCTGTACGCCAGCGTGCTTCGGCCAGATCCCCATTCCAGAACATGCAGGCGCCCGACCCGCGCGCCCGCATTCAACAGAACTGTCTTGACCAAGTCTCCGTCCCGGACGCTCATCCAAGCGTACGGGCTTGTGTTTTTTTTCACAATCGGTTCCTCCCTCTAGGTGACCGGTCAAGGCGGCGATGCTCACCCCGTCGGGTTCCCGACGCCTGGCACACGTGACACGCAGCACGGCTACGATATGCCTTGGTTTGAGCCACTAGTGAAGGAAAGCCATGAATCGTCGGATTGTGTCGTTTGCCTGGGGTCTCAGGTTGGGTCACGTGTCACGCCTCATCGCCGTGCACCGTGCCCTGCGGGATTTCGGTTGGGACTCGCTGTTCCTCGTCGAGCGGGCACAGCGCATGATCGCCGATTATCAACTCCCGCAGGTGGTGATCCCGACCGACAGGAATAGCCTCATCGCAGAGCCACTCAGCGGGGTCGAAGGGATGGAAAATCCAGCGCTGGCGCGTCTCATCATAAACGCCGTCCTTTCGATCAACGACGTAGTGCTGCACGACGTCATTGTCCATCAGGATCTGTACGAGCAGGCGGCACGCGTCGGCTGCCGACAGATGTTGATCCACCGGTTCCACAAGAACCGCCCCGAGATCGCCGTCTGGGTCGCACAGCACGCGCCCAGCATCCAACACGTCTTTGTGCTGTTATGAAGAAGCACAAGCGGGCGTGACGCTCAAGGGTGTGCATGGCGTCATGCGTCAGCCGCTCGCCGAGAACTGCATCTGGTCTGAGGACATGCCACCGCCACGGATTGTGGTGACCGCTGGGGGTGGCGGTCATGCCGATGCGGAGGACTTCCTCACCACAGCGCTGGAAGGGATCGCACGGTTCAGCCGCCAGGATCACCAACCCGTCTCGGTCTACGTCATCACGGGCCCCAATTTTCATGGCACATTTGCCATTCCGCGTGGGATGAACGGCAACGTCCGGGTCACTTCCTACATCGGACCTCGGTATTCCATCTACTGCAACACGAGCGCCTTGGTGACGCACGCCGGGTACAATACCGTACAAGAACTGGCCTCGACCGCTACACCTGCTGTTGTCGTGCTCGGCGTCCGCAACTTCGATGACCAGCGTGTACATCTGGCGGCTGCCGCTGACCACCTCAACGCGATCATTACCGAACCCGCTCAAGAGAACATTGCGGACAGTCTGACCAAGGTTCTACAGCTCGACATCGCACGTCCGCAGTGCGCCAGTCGACCGCAAGGTGCGTGGGACATCGCGCGCGCTATCACCCAGACATGCGGATCGTGACCATTTCGTATACGTCAGGCTGGAGCCGTGGCGCGGACATACAGCGTTTGTTCTCCGTCATTGCGAGGGGGGAAGCCTGGAAAGCGAGCGAGGAGATCTTCCTCTGCCACCCGGACGCATTCCGTATAACCGGTTTGCTCTAGCACCCAGGCCAATAATTCGAAGTCGAAGAGGTTTCGGTGAGTTCCATTATGATAGAAGATGTCGTTCACGATGTGCTGGACGGGGGCAGGCGACGGCCGCCAGTTTCGCAGCCCCCGCCTGAGCCGGCCCTCCATGAGCCGAGCTCCTTTGTCCTCGAGATAGGAGAGGCATATGGCCTCCAGATCGGGACAAGAAAGCCACAACTCACCTCCCGGGACGAGAACCCTACGGAGTTCTCGAAGCAACCCGACAAGTTCCGGTTCCAGCTCGAGATGTTCTATTACGTGTTCACTGACAGCCACCTCGAAGCATCGATCGGGCCACGGGAGGGATCCGGCGGCGAGATCGACGTTCCAATCCGATCCGCGGAGATCGACGTTGAGCCAGCCCTCGACATATCTCGGGCCACAACCGAAATGGAGCCTAGGCGACGTAGGCGCGCGAGGACGTGCAAACCGCTGCCGCACGCGTGCTCGCAGCCTCAGGAGGTCATGGCTCAGCGAAGCCCTTGTCCGTCGCGAGAGCAAGGGGATCCTTCTGCTGCTCATTGTGCCGGAAGCTCAGCGGCGCACGAGGGCGCGGCTCGGGCGTGGAGGGCTCGTTCGAGGCCGTCGGCGAAACGGGTGGCTATCTGCTCGATGGAGTAGTCCTCGGCGCTCGCGCGGCAGCCCGCCACGAGGCGCTCGCGTGCCGGGTCGTCGCGGAGGAGGGTGGCGACGGCGGTGGCGTAGCCGGCGGCGTCCGTTCCTCGGGGGAGGATGAGGCAGTCGCGGTCGTGGGTGAGGTAGTCGACCTCGACGCCGTGGCGGTCGTGGTCGATGGTGACCATCGGCGTCTCGAGCGCGAAGGAGTCGAGGGCGACGAGGCCCACCCCGCCGGGCATCAGCAGCAGCTTCGCGAGCTTGAAGTACGGCAGCGTCTGGTCTCCGAACAGTGGACCCAGCTCGTGGATCCAGGGATGGTCCACGGCGGCACGGTGGACCAGGTGAGCGTCGGGACCGGCGCCGATGAACAGGACGTGGAAGTCGGGGACCCGCGCGCGGATCCGCAGGCAGGCGTCGACCAGGAACGGGATGCGCTCCAGGTCGTACATCGCGCCGCAGTAGATGGCGACGTTGTCCGAGTCCAACCCGAGCCGGTCACGGACACGGTCCAGGTCCGCGGGGGTGATGCCGGCCGACTGCTCGATCATCGCCTTGGTGTCGATCGCATTGCGGACGACGGTGATCCGCTCGCCGGGGAACCCGAGCTCGCGGACGAGGGCCGCCGAATAGTCGTTGTAGGCAAACCACCAGTGCACGTGCCGGGACATCAGCCGCTTGATCGTCTCTCCGAGCCCCGATCTGGTCGCGGAGTCCATGTTGCGGCCATGACCCCAGAACGCGAGGCGTTGCCTGCCGAGGAGTTGAGAGAAGAAGAGGGGATAGATGAGCAGGTCACGTGTCTGCTGCGCGACGACCATCAGGTCGGCGTCGCGTGCCAGGCGTAACGCCGGCTGCCAGACCAGATGCTTCCCGCCGACCGGTACGAACCGGTTCTCGATCTGCTCCGCCCAGTCGAGCGTGACGGCGAGTTGCCGACGGGCGACATCCGGATGGGGCTGCCATGGACGACGCGCAGATCGATCCCACGGACCGCGAGGTCATCGCGCAGGGCCTCGTTGAACGTCGCCCGGTAACGCGTAATCCACGAGTAGACGAGTACCATGCGCGGATTGTGCCCACTTTGGTATGATTCTTTTCCGTTATTCGATGATCCATGCCAAGGTGCGGTCATCCTGGATGCTCCCCATTTCTCACCTTCGTGAGCAGTGTAGCGATTAAGGGAGATGCTCGACAGGTAGGCGGTTGTACCCGGCCTGGCGGAGGCACACTTCATGGGACGGTTATGAGCACGAATGGTTCGCATCCTCCAGGATACGTCCGCGGGGGGGATCCAAACGCTCGGTCGTGATCCTGCTGACGGTCGCGATCCTCGCCGTCTTGGCGTTCGGTCTGTCCCGTCGAGGAGAAGGACCGGGAGGAAACGCGGGGACCCCCGAGCGGGAGGGTGGGTAGTCAGGCAGCGCTGGCCATGGGCGGGACTCCCCTGGTCGTGACCCCTCCGGGCCGGCCCGCATACCAGTGGATCAGGATCTCGACGACGTCGATCACAGCAAAGGTCCTCCTCGTCACGCGCTCCTCCGAACACTCCTGAAAGCCAGGGGAAGTCGAGGAGGATCTTTCGGGCAAGGGACCCAGGTGAGGAATAACCTGACGCAGAGGCTGGGGAACTACCCTGACGCTAACCCCCCTCAAACTGGGGAATTCCGTGATCGCCCACAATGCGAGGTCGCAAGGGGTAGGAGAGGCCCACTCGGACTCGTCCCACATCACCGGAGCCGAGGTAATACCCGCTGTCCATTTCGTCAATCGGCGGCTTGCCTGCGCGATGACGATGGTCAGCATGCAATCCCCGTTCGGGCAGACCGCGGACGAGCTGTGCCGCCGTGCCGACCTTGGAGACGCTGGGCTCGGCCCGCAACGGCCGGCTGTTCGTGCTGGAAGACCTGGCGCTGTCAAACAGCTCGGTGCTGTCCATCCCCTACGCGCTGGACACCCTGCTGCCCGAGATCGATCGCGCGCTCACCGCTGGAACCTGATCGACTCGACTATTACTCGACCCGTTCAAGGAGGACACCGTGACCACTGCCCTGCTCGACCGCCCCGCCCGTATCGACGACCCGATCGAGGCGACCACCCGCCGGGCCGAACCTCGAGGCGGTCCCGCGGCTCACCCTGACCCTCGTCGTGACCGGTGAGCCCCGCGGCCTTCCCGGCCAGTTCAACGTCGAGTTCTTCCGCGAGCCGCGGGACCGGCTGGCTGCCACGCGCGTCCCGGTGTTCGCCGTGACGAATGGCTACCAGACGGGTCGACGCCCACATGCGGTTCCCCGCCGGCGCCGACCCGCCGACCGCGCGGCCAAGCCGGGCGTGGCTCAACGGAACGGCTGGCACTGTCGATGAGCCAGCGAGAGCCCTCGTCACACTCCCACGCTTAGGACACGGCCGCGTCAGGCGAACAGGTCCTCGGCGGTGGCGGCGGTGGCGGCACGGCGGACCCAGGCGTCGAGCTGGCGCAGGTCAGCGCACCCGGTGATGCGGTCACGGGCCTCGGCGGGGACGTCGATGCCGCGAGCGTCGAGCACCGCCAGCAACGCCTCGGCCTTGCCCTCGGCCTTGCCCTCGGCCTTGCCCTCGGTGCGGCCTTGGCCGACGAACCGGCGGATGAACTCGCTTTGGTACTCGTAGGTCCCGGTGGCCATGAGCTCCTCCAGGTAGCGGCGCGCGGCTTGGGGCAGCGCGGTCATGACCAGATCAGCGTACAGCGTGCTCCGCTCCTCATCGACGGCCCTCAACCCGCCGACCAGCGCGTCGAGCACCCCACGGCGG
>Ga0187893_10002799_pt1 | contig 37212 bp, 31 predicted proteins | sample MA1701074metaG_FD_139574 | JGI IMG/M metagenome (GOLD analysis project Ga0187893, IMG submission 139574) | White microbial mat communities from a basaltic lava cave in the Kipuka Kanohina Cave System on the Island of Hawaii, USA - MA170107-4 metaG ... | reverse complement strand
TACCTATTACCTATTACCTATTGCCTCTCCCTCACCGCCGTCACCTCTATCTCCACGAGATAGTCCGGCTCAATGAAAGCACTCACCTCCACCATCGACGTTGCTGGTTTGATCTTGCCAAAGAATTCACCATGCGCCTTCCCTATTTCTTCCCAGCGTTTGATGTCAGTCACGTACATGCGGGTGCGTACTACGTCGTTCAGTGAGAACCCTGCTTGTTTTAATACTCCTTCGATCTTCCGGAGAATGAATTTCGACTGTGCGTATGCGTCTCCCTTCCCTACCACGCCATTGTCGTCCACGGCCACTGTGCCTGATACTTCAATAGTGTTGCCGATGACTACTGCGCGGCTGTAGCCGACGATGTCTTCCCATTTGGCTCCGGAGGAGATGTTGGTGCGCATGAAAGTAGTGGATAGTGGACAGTGGTTAGGGAATCTAGGAGCTAGAAGCTAGAGGTTGCAAAATGGAGTTATCCGGCTGCTTCCTTCTTTTTTTTCAGCTGGCGCCTGACCAGGTAGACAAGTCCTCCAAAGAGCAGCAAGAACGGCCACACGTTAGTGAGTGCGATAAGAAACCAAAGTAAATTTGTCCAGCCTGACTGAAGTCCCTCACCAATCCGGGAGCCAAAACCAAAGGAGGTTGTTTTCAGTTGGTAAAAGTTGATATCAAGGGTACTGTAAGCGACACGGTCTTTCAAGTAGCGGAAGCGGCCTTCAATGGACTCGATTTCGGAGCGCAGCGTGCCGATCTCTCTTTCAATGGCCAGCACCTCTTCCACTTTGTTCGCCTTCTTGAGAAGTTCCCGGTAGCGGCCTTCAAGTTCCTTTTTTGTTCTTAGCCTGGCTTCGACGTCGATGTACTCTTCGGTAACATCTTCCGCTGTAACGCTCTTGTTCTCAAGTTTTTTTGCCAGCTGCGCAACCCGTTCAATGAAACCATCGAATTTATCGGCTGCAACACGGATGGTCATACGATGGTGAATCCGGTCCGGGAAATCGTTTACCTGGTCATCAGAAAGGTATCCTTCCAGTTCCGCAACCATTTTGACTATCGACGTCTTTGTATTGACGACATTGTCTGTCTCAAAACTGATATCGCCTTTCTTGATGATTTTCCGTTCCACTGGCTGCATCGCCGGACCCCCCTGCCTGGTAGCGCCCGCTTCAAGTGCATATTCATCTGCTGATGAAGCAGCATAGGTCTCTCCAACCTCCAACTCGTTGCGTCGATCGGCGTAGCAAGAAATGATAATCAAGCTGGCCAGTAAAATCGCGGTGATTCCAAGGGTTTTCATTGCGGTGTATTAAGTACTGGAAGTTAGGGTTTCGTTGGCAATTGCGGCAAGTGGGGAAGCAATTAGCCGGGAAGCCGGATAACCTGGTAGCCGGCCATCCGGCTATCTGGCACACTACAACCAAACCCACGGTTCATCCGTTTTAACTTTGTATTTAAAAGTACTTTCATACCTTTACACCCAAGATGCCTCAAATAGCTCAAAAACGCAGAAAACCATGAAAAAAGACGTTCCTTTCATCTTCACTCTACCCGGCGTTGTCGTTGCTACGCTCGCTATCCTCCTTATCCCCTTTGTCGCCATGCAGTTTACCGAGGAGGTGAACTGGAGTCCGGCTGACTTTATCATCATGGGCGTCCTTATTTTCAGCACTGGCCTCGCCTACACGCTGATCACCCGTTACATGCCCAACCTCATTCACAAGGCCGCCTACGCAGGCGCAGTTGGTTCAACATTCCTTCTCATTTGGGTCAACATAGCAGTAGGACTTATCGGTGGTGGACCCCACGTCGGCAACTTCATGTACATCGGCGTGGTCGCCGTGGTGATCATCGGTACCTACCTATCCCGCTTTACAGCCAAAGGCATGGAACTGACCATGTTCGCGGCCACAGGCACTCTTGTACTGATCGCCATAATTGCACTTATGGCGGGCATGCAGGACTACCCAGGAAGTTCCGTCATGGAGATCATCGGTGTGAACGCATTCTTCGCAGTCCTTTTCGCAGTCTCTGGCTTGCTGTTCAGGTTCATCTCCATAGCCCAACCGGAACAAAAAGCAAATAGCTAACAGCCAATAGCCAAAGCTTTTCCTCATGTCCACGCGCTATTTTGTTGACAAGCATTCCGTCGTCAGGGAGATCTGGGGAAAAAGCGACACGATCCTTTTCATCTTCGCTGGCGCCGCTGCTGAATTCGCTCTCAACAAGGCCGTCGACTGGCTTTACTTCACCGGCCGACTGCCTGCAGCTCCTATTGACAGACTTTTCTCAACCGTTTCCTACGCACGAACCATTGTTTTTTCAGAAGAGCACGTTACCGTCCGGGCCATTGAATCTATGAATGCCATTCATGCGCAGGTAGAGGCGAAGCGTGGCTTGTCCATCCCTGATTGGGCATACCGGGATGTGCTCTTCATGCTTGTTGATTATTCCATCCGATCCTTTGAAGCGCTCGAGCGCAAAATGACACTCAAAGAAAAGGAAGAGGTCTTCCGCGTTTTTACCCGGGTCGGATCACTCATGAAAATCCGAGGCCTCCCGGAAAGTTTCACAGCATGGGAAATCATGCGTCGTGATCACCTCAGCGAGCATCTTTCCCGCAGCAACTTTACGAACGATCTTTTCAGACAATACCGAAAGCACCTGGGCTTCCTGCGCTACCAAATTCTCCTGGAGACGCAATCTCTTGTGGCTCCTCCCGTCGTCCGGAAGCTGCTGGGGTTACGCTCGTTCTCAATCATAAGCCCAGTTATCGCAGCTTATAAACTGAGCAAACGCATTTGCATTGACCGACACATTCGGTCCCTTGTGATGCCTTCCAGGTATCGTGGTGCTATTTTGTCGCTGGATCGGGCATAGGCCTTAAGAATCAGGCTATGATCCACAATTCCTCAAAGGCTGAGAATATCGAATGTCAGTCAAAATGCGGAATAAACTAGAGCAATATTATCATAAAGCAAAGGGGAACAAATGGTATGGCTACTTTGCCGTTTTTTGCCGTGTGACGTTGGCTATTGCATGGATAATTTCAGGATTTGTAAAAATTAGTGGAGAGCGCTTTGCTGCCGGCTTATCTCATAATCATCCACTAGGACAATATTTTGATGCCCTGCTCAACACGGGGTATTACTATACATTTATTGGCGTAGGCCAGGTGATTGTTGCCATCCTATTGCTTATTCCAAGAACTGCAGTACTCGGCGCCATCGGCAGTTTCCCGATCATACTGAACATTTGTGTACTGACTTATGCCGTCAGGTTTGAAGGCACTCGCGCTGCAACGTTTATGCTATTGGCTAATCTATTTTTGTTGGGTTGGGACTACAACCGGCTTAAAACCATTCTGCCCTTCAAGCAAGTTAAGATTGAAGCTAACCCGACCAACGAAATACAAACAAACAACAAATTTCCATTCGTGTTTTTTGGGAGTGTGGTTGCTATGCTTGCAACTGTTGTAGCTGTTAACAATGTTATGTATGACATTCGGCCTGGAAATGAACCGGCAGAATGCTGGAATGGATGTCCTGGAAACAGTAACCCAATGGCTTGCGAAGAATTTTGCGATTGTATTCATAACCAGGGCAAACCGCTGAGCAAATGCCTGGAAGACTACGAAAAATCGGTAAGCGGTAAGCGGTAAGCAGAAAGCCGTAAGCGGTAAGCAGGAAGAGGTAAGGGGTAAGAATCCCAGTACCCCGCCTTCGCGAAACGCTATGGCGGGCGAGACCAGCGCCAAGTGCCTAGAGCCCAGCACCTAGCGCCCAGCGACCAGTAACCAGCGACTGTTTACCTTTGTCTCATGTCTTCGGATCGCTACTCCCGCCAACTTGTTCTACCCGGCTTCGGTGCTGAAGGACAGGCGAAGCTTAAGTCGGCTTCGGTGGGCGTTGTTGGAGCTGGTGGTTTGGGGGCGCCCGTGCTGGCTTACCTGGCCGCAGCTGGCGTTGGAAAAATCACATTGTTTGACTCAGACACGGTAAGCCTGTCGAACCTGCAGCGGCAGGTGCTCTTCACCACAGCTGACGTGGGGAAATCCAAGGCGGAATGCGCGCAACGGGCATTGATTGCACTCAACCCAGAGATCACTGTTAAGACTAAAGGTGTTCGGGTCTCTTCATCCAACGCGCTCGAATTATTCAAGGGACTTGATGTCATTGTCGATGCCACCGACAATTTCCCAACGCGCTACCTGATCAATGACTCGTGCGCAATCCTTGACAAGGCATGGGTGTATGGATCCATTTTTAGGTATGAAGGACAGGTTGCGGTGTTCAACCACAATGGTGGCCCAACCTATCGCGATCTGTATCCCGAACCGCCAAAGCCCGGAACAGTCCCCGACTGTGAGGAAGGCGGAGTGCTTGGTGTGTTGCCAGGCATCATCGGCTCGATGCAAGCAAGCGAGGTGATCAAAATGATCACCGGCATCGGCGAATCGCTTTCCGGGAAGCTCTTCCTGTTCGATAGCCTGACCATGGAATCACGCATTGTAAGCTTGCCAAAAAATCAAGGCATCGTCATCAGGAATCTGATCGATTATGAGCAATTTTGCGGACTCAAGACCACACAGAAACCGAGTATGAAGGAAGTGACCGCTGAAGAACTCAAATCATTGATCGATGCAAAGGCAGATTTCCAGCTGATTGACGTCAGGGAACCACATGAGTACGACCTCTGCAATCTCGAGGGGGAGCTGATCCCGATGGCCGAGGTTCCACACCAACTGGAAAAGATCTCCAAAACACGCAAGGTCATCCTCCACTGCCGCACAGGCAGCCGAAGCGGCCGGATGGTCCAGTGGCTGGAAACCAACCATGGCTTCACAAACCTGCATAATCTTAAAGGAGGAATAGCCGATTGGGCGAAGAAGTTTGATCCTTCTATGCCGGTTTACTGATTCCCGATTACCTATCACCGATTACTCTACCTTCACACCTAAATTCTCACCGAGTACAAGAAACTGCTGAAGCCATTCCTTGCTGAGTTTTCGGGCTTGCATTTCCCGGTTTTCCATCGACATCTCAAAATAAAGGTTCTGGCTCCTGTAGAGATTAGGTTCAAGCCTGAACTCTTCCAGAATTGGGAACAGCCGATTCAGTCTTTGAATTCTCCTAAGATTGTCGCGTTCACCTGCAATGCGCCTGATTTCATGGTAAATGCTTTCTGCGGCACTACGCTCCACCTTCTGGGGGTCCTCGATCTTGAGGTTCCAACGCTTCATTTCGGCAGCAATCCTTTCGAGGGCCTTGATACTGATCCGGTCCGGACCAAAGCACTTTATCAGATCGGCATTCAGGATGTACTCAAAGGTACTCTTGTAAGCATTGGGAATCGGAATGTCATTGTTGGCAAGCGCATTCACCAGCGGGTAGTCGCGGTCGTAGGTCCGTCGTAGCGACATCTCAATGTCGGTCAAGCCTTGCTTGGCGATCATATCGAGAATCTTCCGCTTCTCTTCCTTGAACAGCGACCAGATGGTGTACTTCTCCGGACCAAAATAATTCTGCATGATGGTAATTACATCCCCAAGGCGGCCATCTTCAAACGCGTCGATCATGCGGAACTGCATGCCGGAGAACTTATCCAGCTCGATATTGAGCGAGAGGTTACCGATAAGGTTGTGCTTTCCAAGGTAGATCACGGCGAAGGCAAACCGCTTTTCTGAGCGCGTCACCAGCGAGCGGACCCTAGTGATGCCGATTACAAGTTTCTGCTCACCAGCTTCCTTCTTGACAAAAAACTCGTTCGTTGCCTGGTAGTTGAACAGCGGCAGGTTCTCCGGTTCGTCTTCGAAGATGGAAGAAACAGCGTAGTGCATGCCCACACGGGAGAGGTTAGTCTTCGATGGGATGACCAGCTTTGTATAAACGCCGGCGCCATCCTTGTAGGCAGCGATGTTGCTCGGCGCCATTTCCAAACGACGGAGGAATTCTCCCTCAAGCACGCGTTCAGTCAGTTGCTTGGACAATTGTACGGCCCGGCAGGCGTATTGTATTACCTGGACGGTTTCTATTCCGGAGAGCTCATCGAAAAACCAGCCGCAGCTCGTGTACATGAGCATCGCATGACGCTGCATCTCAAGGAGCCGGAGGGCCTTGTTCGAATCCGAGTCGACTACGGCATACTCCTTAAGAAACGCCTCAACAGAAGTGTCGTCCCGGTTAGAAATGACCCGGATGTACTCGTTTCGCGCTTTCCATGGATCTGGAAACATCTTTTCCCCTTCCGACTGAAAAATCTCCGTCAGGGATTCGCGCAACCAATCGAGGGCATCCCGTAGCGGCGCCCTCCAGGTTTGTGTAAACTCCGGCTTGCCCGAGTTGCAGCCGCAGTTGCTTCGCCAGCGCTCTACGCCATGGACGCAACTCCACGAACTGTTTTCATTGATCTTCACCTCGTGGTCGGGAGGGAAAAGCGAAAGAAACTGGCCGTAGTTTGTCAGGCTTACTTCGCTGTTCTGGTCAATTTGGTCAAGGCAAAAGGCAAGGGCCATATCGCCTTTCTTGTGGTGATGGCCATAGGTTTCACCGTCTGTGGCGATGTGCACGAGCTGAGGTGACGAATCGCCGAAGTTGAAACCTTCAAGAAGCCGTTCTGCAAATCGCTTGCCATCGAAGAGGAGTCCGTTGAACGCTACGCCCTGTGATACGTCGCCATCATAGAAGAAAAGGCTGATGTTCCTGCCCGACGGAAGATTGCACCGGTATGCTTTGCGGGTATCGACAGTCTGTTCATTGACGTCCCACCAGTCACCGTACTCCATTTTCTTGACTGCCTTTGCCTGTCGCGGTGCCAGGACGGTGAAGAGAATGCCTTGTTCAGCGAGTACTTCAAGGGATTCGGTATCCACCGCCGTTTCTGCAAGCCACATTCCCTCTGGTTTGCGTTTGAATCGCATCTCAAAGTCGCGGATTCCCCAGATGACTTGTGTCTCCTTGTCGCGGCGATTTGCCAGCGGGAGGATCATGTGGTTGAACACCTGCGCCATTGCGGAGCCATGTCCGCCGAAGCGGGCCATACTATCAGTGTCGGCCTCGAGGACGGCCTGGTAGGTCTCCTTGTCGTAGTGTTCCATCCAGGAAAGCAGCGTGGGGCCGAAATTGAAACTGATGCGGGCGTAATTGTTGGTAATGTTCTTGATCACACCACCCACTTTGTCAAGGATTCTTGATGCCGTATTCGGTGCGTAGCATTCGGCGCTAATCCGTTCATTCCAATCGTGGTACGGGTGCGCCGAATCCTGGATCTCAATTACTTCCAGCCATGCATTCTCCCGTGGAGGCTGGTAAAAATGTCCGTGGACGCAGATGTACTTCTGATTGGTCAAACTGACTCAGGCTAGCATCCCAGTTCAAATTCCGCCTCTTCGCGCTCAAGCTTTATCACACAGACGCCCAGCGGAGGTAGCATGATCGTGACAGAGTAATCTTTTCCGTGGTACTTGACTGGCGTGGTTGTCAGACGCCCGCCGTTCAGCATTCCCGTGCCGCCATAGTGTGTGTCGTCGGAATTAAAAATCTCTTTCCAGTATCCTCGCCGCGGAACACCTACGCGATAGTGATGTCTTACTTCTGGAGTGAAGTTGCAGATTACCAGCAGGGAATCATCAGCCGTACCGCTCTTGCGCATGAATGCAATCACACTGTTCTGCCGGTCTTCGTAGTCTACCCACTCAAACCCCTTATTGTCAAATGAATGCGCGTACAATGCGGGCTCATTCCTGTAAAGCGTGTTCATTGCACGGACCAGCTCCATGACGCCCTTGTTCAAAGGGTGCGAGGTGTGGTGCCAGTCCAGGCTGCGGTCGTGGTTCCACTCAGACGACTGCCCGAATTCACCGCCCATGAAGATCAGCTTCGACCCTGGATGGGTGTACATGTATGCGAACAGAAGCCTCAGGTTGGCGAACTTCCGCCATTCGTCGCCCGGCATCCTGCCAAGCAGCGAGCCCTTGCCATGCACAACTTCATCGTGCGACAGCGGCAACATGAAGTTTTCAGAGAAGGCATACATGATGCTGAACGTGATGTCATTCTGGTGATACGTCCGGTAAATGGGATCGTTCTTGAAAAACCGCAGCGTGTCATGCATCCACCCCATCATCCACTTCTGTCCGAAGCCCAGGCCGCCGAGGTAAGTGGGACGGGATACCCCAGTCCATGCCGTGGATTCTTCAGCGATCGTAATCGCGTCGGGAAATGTGCCGTAAACTGTTTCGTTGAATTCTTTCAGGAACATGATCGCCTCTATGTTCTCGTTCCCGCCGTACTGGTTTGGGATCCATTCACCGGCCTTCCTGGAGTAGTCGAGGTAAAGCATCGAGGCCACGGCGTCGACGCGCAGCCCGTCGATATGAAATTGGTCTAGCCAATAGAGAGCGTTGCTGATCAGGAATGCGCGAACTTCAGCCCTGCCATAGTTGAAGATGAAGCTGCTCCAGTCGGGATGAAATCCTTTCCGGGGATCTGCATGTTCATAAAGGTGTGTGCCGTCGAACTCGAAGAGGCCGTGTAAGTCACCCGGGAAATGCGAAGGCACCCAGTCGAGAATAACGCCTATGCCGGCCTGATGGAATGCGTCTACGAGGAACCGAAAGTCATCAGGATTGCCAAAACGGCTCGTTGGCGCGTAGTAACCAGTGAGTTGGTAACCCCAGGAACCGAAGAACGGGTGCTCCATGACCGGCAAGAATTCCACATGCGTGAAGCCCATGTACGAAACATACTCCACAAGCTCTTTTGCAAGCTCGCGGTACGAAAGTGAGCGGTTTCCGTCTTCCGGTTTGCGTTTCCAACTTCCGGAATGAACTTCGTAAACCGAGTAGGGTTTGGTTTTTCCTGAACCGGCTTTCCGGTCTTCCATCCATTTCTTGTCGCCCCACTTGTAATCTGACTTCCACGTCACCGATGCGGTCTTGGGTGCGATCTCCGCATACGTCGCCAGCGGGTCTGCTTTCTCCAGGAAAGTGCCAACGTTGGAATGAATGGCAAACTTGTATGCAACGCCCTTTCCCACTCCCGGTACAAAGGTTTCCCAGATACCCGACTCATCCCAGCGCGGCTTAAGTGTATGCTGCCCGCCGTTCCAGGAGTTGAAGTCTCCGATCACAGAAACGGCCCTGGCGTTAGGCGCCCAAACGGCAAAGAACGTACCTTCCTTTCCCTGGTGCTCCACAACGTGAGCGCCGAGCTTTTCGTAGAGTTTGTAGTGCTTGCCTGACTTGAAAAGATAAATATCAAACTCGGTGAGCAGCGAAAAGGAATCACTTCCCATGACCTTGGGTTTCCCGGCAGATTCAGTCCCTGGTGTTTTCTTTTTGGCCATTAGCTTCCGCTCTCTAAATGTAATTCAATTCTCAATTCACCGACGGCTTCACGCCTTCCTTTTCCTTAAAGTACCTGCGCATCTGGTAGTCAATTCCGCGCAAGGGAACAATCGTCCACGAGGGGCGTCCGTTTAGTTCGTAACCGAGCTCATAAACCGCCTTCTCGATCAAATAAGTCCGGATGAGTATGTCATCTTCGCAAGGAAGTTCCTTACCCATTCCCATCCGCTCAAGGTATGCACCGAGATAGAACCGGCTGACATAGTGCTGCCACTGTTCAGCCCAAGGCTCCAGTATGCGCACTTCTTTTTCATGGTAGTTTTCATTCAGCAGGATCTTGCCGTAGGCTGCATAATGAAACGACCGGATCATTCCGGCAATATCCTTGTATGGACTCTTCTTCAGGCGTCGTTCGTAAAAAGAGAAACCAGGCTCTCCTTCAAAATCAATGATGACAAAGTCCTTTCCAGTGAACAAAACCTGGCCAAGGTGATAGTCACCATGTATGCGTGTTTTTAAGGAATTGATACGAACGGTATAGATCTCGTTGAAGCTTTCAATGATTGAATCTTCCAGGGCCAGTACGCGTTCAGCAAACCGTTTCGTAGCATCGTCAAGTTTGCTCATCGATTGGCGGAGTAGTTTAAAGCGGTCCTTCACCAGCTTCCGAAGAGATGTGTACAAGGACTTTTGATAGCTGTCGGTGAATTGCTCCGGGGCGAAATCCGGGTTTCCGGCCCCTGACGCCATGGCAAGGTGCATTTCTGCTGTTCGTCTGCCAAGGAGAACGACTCGCTCGTAAAAACCGGGTCCAATAAATTTCTGAAGCAGTCCTGGTATCTCTGCAAAACTCAGTGCGGGGCGATTAATCAGCGGCGGAGGTTTTTCCTTCCTGGCCTTTCCCAGTATGCGGTCGTAATAACGGCCAACGAACTCCATGGTCATGCTCCACGAGTCACCCTGGTTTTCCACCTTCTCCTGCAAAAGTCCAAGCACAACTGCATGTCCCGCTTCGTCGCGATACTCCACGCTTCCGGAATAACGCGGGCTGTTGACAAATGAAGTTTTCTCTGTCAGGAAACGGACGATCTCAAGCTCGGGGTTGATCTCGCGGTCTATTCTCCTGTAAAACTTGAAAAAGTACCGGTCATTGAAGATAAAGGTGGTATTAGTGGAGTCCGCTTTCAATACCTGCGACTCCACTTTGCCGTGTTTCAGCTTCGAGAATTGGCTGGCATGGAACTCAACCAAACCTCCGGAGGGTACTTTGAGCCGGAAGCCTGATGCCATTTTCAAGAAAAGGAAGTCACGGAAAGCCTTGTCGTAAGAACTATCGAGGATAAACCCGGTCTTACCATGCACTTCCGCGCGGCACACCACACTCTGGGCAGTGTACTCAACGTGTTCCATGATGATTTCGGTGGGGAAGTAGGCGATCGGCAGAAAGTAAAGTTCAGGAAGTCGCTGGACATAGCGCACTTCCACAAAAACAAGGTAGTGTGTGGTCTTTCCAACCTTGACAGGAATGACTGTCTGTAGCGTCATCCTGCTGATGGGTTTAGCCTTTCCACCAAACCAACGGCATCGCCTGATGAACGATGGCAATATCCTGCGTTCAAAATCACGGGACTCTTCAGGGCGCGAGAAAACCCTTTCCCATGACAGGCGCGACGTGAACAACAGCAATTCGTGACCACTGCTTGAACTCCTCCTCCGAACCTCTTTAGCCTGCGCTGTCATGACGCCTACATTTGTGAAGGATGTATCTCAAGCCGACAGAGATGGAACGGCATTTTGTTCGGCTCCAACTCCACGTAGTTCCACTCCTGCGTCCAGGTATAGTGTTCTTCTGTGACCAGGTCGTTCAGTTTCACATTGATTCGCTGCCCAAGTCCCAGCGTGGCCGCAGGCAACTGCACATAACCTGTCTGCCGCTGGTGAGGATCAAGCGTCACGACGACGAGAATGATGTTGCTCAGGTCGTCCGTAGCTTTCATGTATGCAATCAGGTTAGGATTCTCAACGGCACAAAACTGCAGGTTCCAGGTTGATTGCAGCGCCGGGTTGTCGCGGCGGGCCTTGTTGACCAATGTGATGATGTCAGTCATCCGGTTAGTCTTTCTCCAGTCATACGGTTTTATCTCATACTTCTCTGAGTTAAGATACTCTTCCTTGCCTTCTACCGGTGTGTTCTCGCAGAATTCATACACAGGCCCGTACATGCCATAGTTCGATGATAGCGTTGAGGCTAGCGCGAAGCGGATGATAAACATGTTTTCGCCTTGATTTTGCAAGTGCCACGGAAGGATGTCCGGTGTGTTCGGCCAGAAATTTGGCCGGAAGTAGTTGCGGGAAGGACCGGTGACCAACTCGTTCATGTAGTCGGTAAGTTCCTGCTTGGTCACGCGCCAGGTAAAATAAGTATATGATTGAGTGAAACCCAGTTTGGCAAGCGCAGCCATCACTTTCGGCCTGGTGAAGGCTTCGGAAAGAAAAACCACATCACTGTACTTCTTGTTCACCTCGGCAATGACCCATTCCCAGAATGCAAAGGGCTTGGTGTGCGGGTTGTCCACCCTGAAGTGGGTGATGCCGTTGTCGATCCAAAAAAAGAAAACAGACTTAAGCTCTTCCCACAATTCCTTCCAGTTTTCCGTTTCAAAGTTGAATGGGTAGATGTCCTGATATTTTTTCGGAGGATTCTCGGCATACTGAATGGAGCCGTCAGGCCGTTGCCGAAACCAATCAGGGTGCTCCTTCACGTACGGATGGTTGGGAGCACACTGAAAGGCCACGTCCATGGCAATGCGAATGCCGTACGTGGCTGCTTCTTTCTGAAGCCGTTTATAATCATCCAGCGTCCCAAGCTGTGGATGAATTGCTTTGTGCCCTCCCTCGTCGCTTCCGATTGCCCAAGGTGATCCAGGTTCTCCGGACTTCGCGGCGACGCTGTTGTTCTTTCCTTTCCTGTTCACTTTTCCGATTGGATGAATCGGTGGCAGGTACAGCACATCAAAATTCATGGCAGCAATCCGCGGCAGCAGCTTGATGGTGTCAAGGAATGTACCATGCACGCCCCGCTTGAGTGAGCTTGCACGCGGAAACAATTCATACCAGGAGCTGAACAACGCACCTTCGTGCTCCACCCTGATCTCGAGTTCGCCATCCTGGCGTCCCACGTTCGAGCGCAGCGGGTGTGTATGCACGGCTCGTTCAAATACCTCCGAAATAACCAACTGAACAGCTTCTGCTTTGCGTTTCGTGTCATTAAGGAGCGTCATCCAACTTGAAAGCTCCGGATCCATTACTCCTGCTTCACCTAGAAGCTTTGCACCTTCACTGAGTTCCAGAGAAACATCGAGCTGCGCCGCTATTTTTTTTCGAATGCCGTCGAACCAGGTTCCCAGGTGGTCCACCCATGCTTGTAGATAGAAGTAGTAACTTCCTTTCTCGGTGACGTAAAAGCTTGCCTTCCAGGTATCATTCAAAAGCGGTTTCAGTTCTACACTTCTCCACGTACCATCGGTTCCATATTTGTACAGTACTTCTGCCCGCAAGTGGTCGTGGCCGTCGGCAAAGATGCTGGCTGAAATGTCCACTCTTTCGCCGACAGTCCGCTTTGCCGGGTAACGGCCGTGGTCTACCTGTGGTTGAACATCCTCAATCCAAACTCGTTGTTGACGCATCTGAATGGGCCAAGATAGGTGGTGCCGGGGACGTGAGAAAGTCAGACGCTGTTAAACACTCCGCAATCGATTGATACCGTATTCGCAAACCAGGAACGCGCGACATTTGGTATATTTTATGAGAAATGCGCTTGTCAAATAACTTTCTCTGCCCGTTCGGTATCATCACGTCCCTTTGTGCGGTTGGGCAGGATTTTTCTGAAGTGAAAGAGTCGCCATACACAGCTTCCACGTACGAACGACTCCATTTTGGGCTTCGTGCCGGAGTGAATTTTTCGACCGGGCAATTCGAAAGTTCACAGGAAGACCTGAGGTCACGCTGGTCGGTGGGTTGGATGGCCGCCGGAATGGCCACGTACCGATTCAACAGGCATTTCGTGCTGAGGAGCGACCTGGGATACAGCCGGAGAGAAAGCTGGTTTAGGAATGACAGCGCTAATTATGACAACCGCCTGAAGCTGGACTTTGCCGAGCTTGCACTTTTGGCGCAACGCAGGTTTGAGGCAGTCATTGGAGACATGCACACAGACATCTACCTGGGTGCAGGGCCGACACTATCATACCTGCTTGGTTCTTCAGGAACAATCGAAGGGCCGTCAGCATCAATGGACTACGGCATTGTATTGAACGGCTTGACGGATACGTCCTTGCACGCGGTGTACGCCGTTGGCGCCAACAGGTGGCTGCTTGGTATTGATCTTGGGGCCGGGATCATGATGCCTGTAGCGCACACACAGCGAATACTCCTTGAAGTCAGGGCATCCTTTGGTCTGACTCCGCTCGGGAATCCGGGCAGCGATATCCAGGTTAATCTCCCGCCTTACTTTAGTCCTGACGGTTCAAACTTCCTCCAGCAAAGAATTCAAAGTGTCACTTTTTCTGCTTCGTATGTATTCGCTCATAACATTCTGAAATCCAAGCTTGGCAGAAGCACCAAGGAAAAAGACGTTAAGAAGAGAGATCCGCGCAAGCAAAAGAAAGACAAGACCTACCTTGACACCCGGATCAAGTACAGGTCGAAGAGCAAAAAATGACAGCGACATGCTGCATCAGTTCAGTGAGTAATTGGCTCGATGGCATTTGGCTCATACTTGTACTTGAAGAGGAAAGGGAATGCAATTCCCAGAAGAAGAGAATATGCGGCGAAGGTAAACCAGATGCTCGTCCAGTCTTTTGTCCCTTCCTGCGTGAAATAGTCTACCACCTGGCCGCTCAACATGCCGCCCAGGAAAGCACCGACGCCATTCGTCATCAGCATAAACAACCCCTGCGCACTTGCCATCATACTAGTCTCGGCTTCCTTTCTTACAAACAGGGAACCCGAGATATTAAAAAAGTCAAATGCCATCCCGTAGATGATCATTGAAAGCACAAGAAGGGGAAGTCCGCTGCCAGGATTGCCAAGTCCAAAAAGTCCAAAGCGAAACACCCAGGCAAAAATGCTCAACAGGATTACTCGTTTAATTCCAAACTTGCTGAGAAAAAACGGGATGGTCAGGATAAACAGCGTTTCTGATATTTGAGAAATGGACATTAAAAGTCCGGGATGCTTGACCGCGAAGGAATCCGGATAGGTTTCGCCAAAATCGTGAAGAAAGGCTTCGCCAAAAGTATTGGTAATCTGGAGAGCCGCACCTAGAAGCATGGCAAAAACAAAGAACACCACCATCTTCCTTCTCTTGAATAACACCAACGCATCCAATCCAAGCGCCGAAAGGGGTGAACCCGACTGTCTGGACCTGGCCGGAGGGCAGGCAGGCATCGTGAATGCATAGACTCCAAGGACAAGTCCGGATAAGGCGCTTACATATAATTGCCCGGGGCTGAGTGTCCATCCAACAAGATCGACTATCCACATTGCTGCAATAAATCCGATGGTGCCCCAAACACGAATCGGTGGAAACACCTTGATAATCTCAAACTGATATTTTTCAAGTACCGTGAAGGAAACTGCGTTGTTCAACGCAATAGTCGGCATATACACCATGGCATTCAGCAACATCAGGACATACATGGTTTCGTAGTCAGTTACCGTTGATGCCCAGGTCAGCAAGCCAGCACCAACCAGATGGCATACTCCCAGAACCCTCTCGGCATTCACCCAACGATCAGCCACAATTCCCAGCAACGCAGGCATCACCACAGATGCGAGACCCATAGTGGCATAAATGCTTCCTACCTGTCCCCCGGTGAATTTGAGCGTCACGATCATGTATCCACCCAGGGAAATCAGCCATGATCCCCAAACAAAAAACTCGAGGAAGTTCAAAACCATGAGACGCTTACGGATATCCATGATCAATTGTGGCTTTGAATTGGATTGCGTGACAAATTGTTGCCTGATGAGTTATATTCTCCAGAATGGAGTCAGGCCAGTAAGACTAATTCCTTTTGCCCAGTTCATCACGAATTTTTGCTGCTTTCTCATAGTCCTCCTTCTCGATGGCTGATTTTAGCAGCTCGTTGAGTTTCTCTACTGAATAACTTTTATAATCTTCGCCCTTCTTCGAGGACTCTTTCTTCACCTTCACCTTCGACTCCGGCTTAGTCTCCTCTTTGGTCTCTTCTTTCTCTTCCTCCTCTTCGTCGGTAAGCACAATACCTGCCTCAGCGAGGATGTTCTCGTACGTGAAGATGGGCGCGTCGAAGCGCAGGCCAACCGCAATGGCGTCTGACGGCCTGGCGTCTATTTCAGATTTCTTCAAACCGTCAGTACAGACAATCTTGGCGAAAAACACTCCCTCTTTAAGGTCTGAAATGACGATTTCCTCAACTGAAAAATGAAAAGCACTGGCAAAAGATTTGAAAAGATCGTGAGTCATTGGGCGGTTCGGTACAATCTTCTCAATCTCGATAGCGATGGCCTGTGCTTCAAACATTCCAATGATAATCGGCAACCGCCGGTTCCCCTCCGCTTCGCCCAATACAAGTGCAAACGAGCCTGTCTGTGACTGACTGGATGACAGCCCGAGGATTTCCAGTTTTATCTTTTTCAACGCCACGCGCTCTTCAGTTTTTTATCGGGATTCAGGCCCCGAAAATAATCAATTTATTTCGAGGACTTCAGGGCCTGGATGAGCCTGGGTAATACATCAAACGCATCGCCCACAATTCCATAATCCGCTGCCTTGAAGAACGGAGCTTCCGGGTCTTTATTTATCACAACAATGCACTTCGACGAATTTACTCCGGCCAGGTGCTGGATGGCGCCTGAAATGCCGACAGCGATGTAAAGCTGTGGCGCCACTTTTACACCAGTCTGCCCAACGTGTTCGTGGTGTGGCCGCCAGCCCATGTCTGATACCGGCTTGCTGCAGCCCGTAGCGGCGCCGAGTGTTGCCGCGAGTTCCTCCAGGTGTTTCCAATGTTCCGGTCCCTTCATTCCCCGGCCACCGGATACCACGATGTTTGCCTCTGGAAGGGAAACGGCCGTGGCAGCCTTCTCAGTTGAAATAATTTTTGTATTGAAGTCGGCATCGGCCACCGAAGGATTAAATGGCGTTGGTGCCAATGCCTCTCCGGATTCCCTGATCTCGGCTGCATTTTTGCGAATGGTGATGACTTTTTTCTCAGATTTCATTTCCACCCATGCGAAAGCCTTGCCAGTGTAAATGCCGCGCTTTATGCGAAATCCTCCTGAGGTGGAAGGCATTTCTACAACATTGGAAACAAACGCGGCCCCGACCCGAACTGCCACCTTCGCTGCCACGGGTGATCCTAACGGCGAGTTAGCCAGGATAAGGTTGGTGCAGCCCTCTTGAATGAAGGCCTGTGTGACGGCGGAGGCGCAAGCCTGGATGACAGGATGATCAAATTTTGCATCGGCGGCATGCAAAACCTTGGTTGCACCATATTTACCCGCTTCGGCAAGCCCCTTTACATCGCAAGTACCGAGCGCCAGCGCTGTCACTTCGCCGCCCATGCCTTTTGCATAGCAAAGCGCCTCCAGTGAAGTGCTCTTCACTTTTCCATCGGCGTGCTCAATCAATACAAGTGTCTTCATTTTCGGTTTATTGACCGGCTGATCTCATTCTCAAAGTACCTTGGCTTCCGTCTTCAGGAGCGTTACAAGTTCGGCAACATTATCAGGCGCGATCATCTTCACAGCACCTTTCGGCGCAGGCAATTCAAACGAGGCCGTCTTCGCAAGTGCTTCAGCAGCAACGGCTTCAACAACCTTGAGGGGTTTTGTCCGTGCGCTCATAATCCCCCGCATGTTGGGAATCTTCCACTCAGCAATCGGCTCCTGGCAACCAGCCACCAGCGGCAGGTTGGCTTCCACCATTTCTTTTCCGCCCTCAATTTCCTTGGTCATTTTCGCGGTTGTGCCCGCAATGTCAAGTTTCATAACCGGCGAAACAGAAGGAACACCCAGCATTTCAGCCACCATCGCGTGCACAACACCGCCGTTGAAATCTATCGATTCACGGCCCATGAGGACCAGGTCATACCCCTTCGCATGCGGCGCAATCTGTGAGGCCACAAAAAATGAGTCCGCAGGTTCCGCGTTCACGCGGATCGCATTGTCGGCTCCGATTGCCAGCGCCTTCCTCAGCGTTGGCTCTGTCTCGGCAAGGCCAATGTTAAGGACCGTAACAGTTCCACCCTGAGCTTCCTTCAATTCAACGGCCCGGGCAAGCGCATAGTCATCATAAGGACCGATGATATACTGCACGCCAGCGGTGTTGAACTTCGTATTGTTGTCGGTAAAATCTATCTTCGACGTTGTGTCGGGTACGTGCGTTATGCACACCAGAATCTTCATATCATATCGTTAAGCAAATGCCTGCGGGAAATATACAAAAAGCCCGCATTTCGAAGGGTTATATTTGAGTTCTCATCCCATGACCCGAATTGACCAACTCCGGAAATTCATAGCAGACGATCCGAACGACCCCTTCCTTCTTTACGCGCTCGCGCTGGAATACCTCCGCGACGAACCAGGGAAGGCGAGCGCTGTCTTTTCGCAGTTGCTTTCAGGCTTTCCTGACTACGTTCCAACCTATTACCCTGCCGCACATCTCTGCATCGACCAGGGGCAGACAAAGGAAGCAGAGAGACTATTCAAGCTTGGGATCGACCATGCTCGCCGTCAAGGCGACCGGAAAACAGAACAGGAGCTGAGGCGGGCCTTCGATCAATGGCTCTTTGAAAGACAGGGTTAACACTACATCTGGAACACAATCTTCCCAACCTTGTCAGGCAGCAAGATATCGGCAAAGGAATCAGGCAGTTTGGCGAAAGGCCTAATACTGTCGACGATGGGTCTGATTGAGTGCTTTGCCATAAAGGCAAGCATCTCGGTGAATTCCTGGTCGTTGCCCATCGTGGTGCCTTGCAGCGCCAGTTGATTCCAGAACATCCGGTAAAGATCCAACCTGGCAGGAAGCCCGTTTGTCGCTCCGTAGAACACGATCTTGCCACTTGGCTTGAGGATCTTGATAAAGTTGTTGATTTGGTCACCCCCGGCGCTATCGATCACAAGGTCAAAACCGCCCTTGGTCTTCCATAGATCGCTGTAATTGCTTTCTTTCTTATAGTTGTACGCGCCCCTGGCTCCAAGTTTTAGGGCTCTTGCAAGCTTAGCGTCGCTGCCGGATGTTACATACACATTCGCGCCGGCTGCCTGCGCAAAAAAAAAGCAAAATTGGGCCACGCCACCACCAAAGCCTGAGACGAGAACATTTTGCCCTGCACGAAGCGTGCCATGGCGGAACAATGCGCGATAAGCTGTGAGCCCCCCCAGTGGTATGGCTGCTGCGTGGACAACGTCCAGGTGAGCCGGCTTTAGCTGTAACCGGTCCTGGCTCACCAGACAGTATTCTGCAAAGGTGCCATTGACCGGCATGCCCAAAATGCTGTAGTTCTTGGACTGCACATCCGGGTCGGGTCCCCAGCTCACATTCGGATTAATCACCACCTCCTTGCCAACCAGACTTTCCTCACCGCCGTCACCTACAGACTCAACCACACCCGATCCATCGGAACCAAGGACAACGCCATAGCGAATGTTGGGGTATTTGCCTTCCTTAATCCACTCGTCCCGGCGATTGAGAGAGGCTGCTTTTATTTTCACCAATACCTGCCCGGCTGACGGAGCGGGCATTTCCAACTCGCGCCATTCAATCTGACCTGGCCCAACCAATACAATTCCTTTCACGAAGTATCCTTTGCCTTTAAACAAGAAAACAAATGTCACCGAAATGGACAAGGCCGGCAATCAAAAACCGCTTACCAGTGGCTGTGCCGGCAATGTAAAGTAATACGTTGCGCCCTCTCCCTCCCGGCTTTCTGCATAAAGGTCCCCGGCATTTCGCCGGACCAAATCCCGGCACAACGGAAGCCCTACGCCTTTTTCGCGCTGCGCTCCCTCAGCCTGTTCCCACGACAGCGCATTGCTGTCTGCTCCGTTCCCATGATAGCGAACACCGATCGTAACGAGCTCATCCTTTTTGCCGCTGAAGAGTGTCACAGTTTGCCCTTCCTGGCTTTGCTGAATTGCCCTATGGAGTAGTGTTCGCAACGCAATTTTTATCATCACCCGGTCGGCAAATGCGGTTACTCCCTCCGGGACAAGCAGGTCGGTTGAGACGCCATGTTCATCAGCCCATGCTTGCAACTCCGTCTTTGTTTCCTCTGCAAGCCTGGCACAGCTAAGCAGTTGTGGACGCAGCGGCAGAGCTCCAGATTGCGCAACCGCCCAGTCCAGCAATTCCTGGAGAGTTTGATGAAGTTCCTGCGCCGAAACGTGAAGATTGGAGCTCATTCCCTTCAGTTCGTTCGGTTTCGCATCCTTCAGCAAAGCCGGCATGCTCCTCGTCAGATTTTCAAAGTTGGTCACCGGCCCCTGCAGTTCTTTGGCCACTACGGCAAACAGCTTCGAGTTTTTCACGATCAGCTCCTGGTGTTCAGCATGCAGAATTCGAAGCCGTTCGAGCGACCTGCGTCGGGTAAAATACCAAAGTGAAACAAAGGTGGCCAGGGCAAAGCCTAACCCGATCGCAAGCATTGTTAAAGTCTGCTCGTTCTTAAGGTTCCGTGCCCTGGTGTCGGCAAGGATTCCTTGCAGCTCAGCTGTTCGCACGGCAGCCTCACTTGCCCCAAGGAATAATTCGCTCCTGACATTCCTGATGTTGGTCTCCGCATCCATCCTCCTCACGCTGTCATCAAATGCCTTGTACTTCAACAGGAAGATGTAAGCATTCGCAGAATCCTTCAGTTGCTCGGAAAGCAGGTAACGGGTCTGGTAGCAATCCCTCAGGTAGCGAATGCTCCCAGATTGCAATGCTGCCACCTCAGAGCTGTCGGCGTAGAGGGATGCCGTATCGAGCGCCATCAGCAGTTGACTCACGCGAATCAAATCATGATAGAGCGGAAACGGATCGGTATTCCTAACCCAGTTCAGCGCTTCAGCATAAGTGCTACGGGCCTCACGATACTGGAACCTGTCCTCCTGTAAAGCGCCCAATTCCCTTCGGGCACGTGCAAGCCGCAGGGTATCTCCCTCGCTTAGTTCGAGCGCAAGTTTAAGGTAGTCTTCCGCGTCACTGAACCGCCCCATCGACCTGAAAACTTCAGCCATTTCAAATACCAATTCCCGTTCTGCTTTCATGTCATGCAGTTCCAGCGCCAGGTCTCTTGCATGGTCATATTTTTCGATGGCAGCAGCATAATACCCCATCTGCTTGTCACTTCTTGCCTGGTAAGTGAGCGCCTCCAGCATTCCAGGCTTATCGACCATGAGTTCGTAAAGTCTGCCGGCGTATCCATAAAGCTCTCCGCTTTGTCGCCACGCGTTGGTTCTAAAAGCCAAATGCCCCAGCAATGCATAGGCCCGTGCGCACAGTACGCGGTCTTCTGGAGCAAGCCGGAGCACATTCCACGCGTGAACTGACGCTGAATCTGTCAAGCCAAGTTCCGAAAATGCAAATGCAACCCGGTCATGCACGCGCGCCTGGTCATGAAGCTCAGGCGTTTGCAGCATTGCTTGAGAAAGTCGCGAGATGACAGACTCAGGCGTCGCGTCGGATGGCAAGGTTTCCAGGAGGCTGTCCACTGCCGTTTTGACCTGGGCTGTTGCGACGATACTGGCTGCGATCCAGACCGAAACGATCAGCACAACAATACAGCGTCTTCCCATATCTGGAAAGGCTAAAGCTACCGTTTTCGATGGAGAGTGAAAAAAGGTCAGAAAGGCATGTCGTCGTCGCCGCGGGGAGGTGGCGGCGGCTCGTCGCGGAAGGTATTGAGACGGCTTTCCCTGGTGATGCTGCCAAACGATGACTCCTGTGACGGCCCATCGAAGTCTGCAAACTTGGTGTACTTGCCTATGAATTTCAACCGCACCGTATCAGTGGAGCCGTTTCGGTTCTTGGCCACGATCACCTCTGCCATGCCGTTCGTGGGAAGTCCCTCCTCGTCGACCGTGATCTTGTAGTATTCAGGCCTGTAAAGGAACATGACTATGTCGGCGTCCTGCTCGATGGAACCTGATTCCCTCAGGTCAGACAACTGGGGGCGCTTGTCTCCACCCCGGGTCTCGACGCCGCGGCTCAACTGAGACAAGGCAACGACGGGTACGTCGAGTTCCTTGGCCACTCCTTTCAGTGCACGAGAGATTGAAGCAATTTCCTGTTCTCGGTTTCCCTGCGTATCTCCTTTCATCAACTGCAGGTAGTCAACTACGATCAACTGAACATTGTGTTCTGCCTTGAGGCGACGGCATTTCGCCCGCAGTTCCAGGATGGATAACGCCGGGGTGTCGTCGATAAAGATCGGTGCTGACGAAAGCCGGTTGGTCCGATGGACCAGCTGCTGCCATTCAAAGTCCACGAGGCTGCCTCTCCGGATCTTGTCCGATTCCAATTCAGCCTCAGCGGAGATCAGGCGGTTAACGAGCTGGAGCGACGCCATCTCCAGGGAGAAGATGGCCACAGGGTGGTTGAAGTCAACGGCAGCATTTCGCAATGCAGAAACAACGAAGGCTGTCTTACCCATGCCAGGTCGGGCAGCAATAATAATAAGGTCTGAGCGCTGCCAGCCGCTAAGCAACCGGTCAAGCCGGGTGAACCCGCTGGGAATGCCTGTTAGTCCGTCTTTGTGGCTCCTGCGTTCCTGCAGGTCTTTTACCGCACGGAACATCAACGACTTCACTGTGTCGTAGTTCTTGCGGAGGTTGGAATCTGAAATCGCAAAAATTGACTGTTCAGTCCTGTCAAGCAGATCGAAAACGTCTGTGGTGTCTTCGTATGCTTGCTGCTGCACCAGGGAGGATATCTGAATCAAGTCCCGCTTGATTGCCATTTCGATGACAATACGCGAGTGGTATTCAATATTGGCTGCCGAGCTGACCTTCGATGTAAGTTCTGCGATATAGTATGCGCCACCAACCAGTTCCAGTCTGCCGTTTTTGCGAAGCTGGGCCACTACAGTACGCATGTCGACCGGTTCAGACCCTTTAAAGAGGTCTGTAATGGCCTGGTAGATTTCCCTGTGCTGTTCGGTGTAAAAGTGTTCTGGCCGGAGATATTCGATAACGGCTGTTAGTGCGCTCTTTTCAAGCATCAACGCGCCCAGCACCGCTTCCTCCAAATCAAGCGCCTGAGGCGGCAGCTTGCCGAGATTCTCCGCGATGTCACGGGGAACCAGTTTGGCAATCTTGGTGCTGCCCGACCTCAAGGGCGTTGATCGTTGCTCCATACTTCGTGGTTGTTGGACGCAGTTTCGATTATAATGGCAAACCTACTGCACTCGGCACGTCAAAGAATCCACCACGTCCACAACTTCTTAACAATAAATCAACACCGTTTCGTGTTAATAAATTTCATGTTGGCAAAGTAGTTTTAACTTCATGACAAGTTGTGTCATACGTTTTTCGGCTCATAAGAAGCTAAGTGTTAGGGGTTTCAGCGGATATACATTTTACCTTAACTTGAAGGCAAGATGAGGCTGCATTTTGCTGGAATAGGAAGTACGGTCATGTTCGACCTGGCTATCGCCATGAAGAAGGCCGGGCATGAAGTCTCCGGGTCGGATTCGGGTTCGATCGACCAAGGCGTTACCGAGCGGCTTTCGGAACACGGGCTACTCCCAAACGGAAGCTGGCACCCGGAACTTATCCTGGATCCTTCCGATACTTTGATCATCGGTCCAGGCATCACACCAGACAACCCGGAATTGGAAAAAGCCAGAAAGATCAGAGCCCGTATTCTATCATACCCGGAATTCATCGAGATGGAATGCAGGAACAAGCACCGCGTCGTGCTGGCAGGCAGTCCTGGCAAGATTGCAATTGCTGTAATCATCGTGCACACACTGCAGTATCACAAACGGGAGATCGATTATGTGCTTAGCCGTCCCGTTCCAGGGATTGAGGATTCAGTCAAGCTCGGCAACGCACCCACCGTCATTATCGACGCGCTCGACGGGCCGGCTTCAAACATCGATCCAACGACGACATTCCTCAAATACAAACACCATATCGGTATCATCAGCGGTATCGAATGGTTCGGTTCGCCAACCCATTCCTCCAAGGAGGAGTACGCGCGCCAGTTCTCTCTTTTTGAGAAAGCTACGCCCAAGGGAGGCGTACTGATTTACTTTGACCTTGAGCCTGTCGTTGGCGTTATTTCAAAGGAACCTCTTCCCGACGTGCTCTACATCCCTTACAAGACCCACCCGAGCCAGATGGACAACGGTCAGGAGTACCTGGTTGAATCAGCAACAGAGCGGCATCCCGTGAAGCTTTCGGGCAAGCACAACATGCAGAATATCAGCGCTGCCCGCGAGACACTGAAAAAACTGGGCATTACGACGCCAATGTTCTTTGAGGCCGTCAAGAACTTTGGAGGGCCCAACATCTGATCCAGCTACCGCTTTTCCCGCTCATGAAATTGAATTTGAAAATACCGCTTTGCTTTTTCGACCTTGAGACCACTGGCACGAACATCTCACAGGACCGCATCATAGAAATTGCCGTCATCAAACTGCTGCCCAGTGGCGAGTCAATGGAAAAACACACCCGCATCAATCCTACGATTCCCATCCCTCCAGACACTTCGGCAATCCACGGCATTCGCGACGAAGATGTCCGCGACAAACCAACTTTTCGGGAAGTGGCACGTGACTACGCCCGGTTTATGGAGGGCGCAGACCTGGCAGGCTTCAACATACTGAAGTTTGATGTGCCTATGCTGGTTGAGGAGTTTCTTCGGGCAGATGTGGAGTTTGACTATTCAAGGAAGCGCATCATCGATTCCCAGCGCATCTACCACCTGATGGAGAAACGAAATCTTTCGGCCGCGTACCGTTTTTATTGCCAAAAGGAGTTGACCAATTCTCACAGCGCGCTGGCTGACACGCGTGCATCGCTTGAAGTGTTGCTGGCTCAGGTGTCACGCTACGAAAACCAAACAGTGACAGATGGGCGAGGCGCTGAAATAGGGACCATGAGAAATGACATGGACGCACTTAACGAGTTGGCTGCATCTGACCTCGTTGACCTGGCAGGAAGAATGGTTAGAGCACACTCAGGCGAGATCATTTTCAATTTTGGCAAACACAAGGGCAAAAAAGTCCTGGCAGTCTTGAAAGACGAACCTTCCTATTACGATTGGATGATGAACGGGGATTTTCCTCTGGATACCAAACGTAAGCTGACGGAAGTGAAACTAAGCGCACTTAAGAACTAGTCGCTGGTCGCTAGAGTCAACCAGTACTACAAACGGGAAGCCATAGACCAGCGACCAGAAGCCATAGACCAGCGACCAGTCTAGACTTCCTGCCACGTATGATCAGCAAGCAGTCTAACAGCCGCGACAAAAGCTTTGAACGGAATCTTCGATCCCCACTCCTTCGGACCGACCATCGACACCAGGTGGGAGCCGTCATCCTTCTGGTAGAGGTAGTATGTCTGTCCAACTACCGGGCTGAAGCTCAGCTTCGCATCATAAATGATTACGGACAACTCCTTCCGCTTCTGAATCTCCCGGGCCTGGATTGCCAACAATTCAATCTGCTGGCGGATTTGTGTGAGCTGCATGTTGGTCTGCTCCTCCATTGACGTCAGCGCCCGGTGGCGGATCATTCCCTCTTCTGTCGGGCGGATAACGGCACTGCTTACACTGGCCGAGTATGGAAGGACGCTGAGCTGTTTGTGGTAGAACTCCGTATTTGTCAATACCTGGCCGTCTCCCTGCGTATGACGCTGCGTAACTTTCAGGAATCCTTGCGGCGTGATCTCATGCAGAATCTGTAAACACGGCTTGCCTCCCTTAACAAAGTCAATGGTGAAGTGCGTAGAATCCGGTACACGGGCTGTTGCCACGTCGGCCAGCTCAGGTGTTGACAACGGGTGGGGTTCTCCATCCGGGGAAACAATAAAGTCGGAGGCGAACGCATGGTCCTCGAGAGTCTCCCAACTCATCGAAACATGTACTTCCTTTTGTGAATTGCTAAACCCGATTCTGTACATGCCGGATTTCGGCCGGCTACCGGATTCATATGCCCCCTTTTCCGGAAACAATTGCCATGCCGCAAGAAAATTATATAGGTCTGTAATCCTGCCGGAGGCGATCGCATCAATTGACAACTTGATATCCGACATTTTGACCGGGTTTAATAGTAACTTCTACTTCTTGTAATACTGAATGGCTTCCGGTATCCATCCCTTTAGGTCGGAGATGCGCGTTTCATGCGATGGATGCGTTGAAAGGAACTCAGGTGGTTGTTGTCCTCCACTCAAGGTCGCCATACGCTCCCAGAACAACGGCGCCTGGTTTGGATCATAACCCGCCATGGCCATAAAGATCAGTCCCATGTGATCGGCTTCAGATTCATGCGACCGGCTGAACTTCAACATTCCGATCTCGGTGCCGGCACCCACCGCCTGCATCAGCAACTGGTCTGACTGTGTTGGATTTTGCCCCAAAGCAACGCTAAGTACATTGATCCCCATTTGTGCGGCCATCTGCTGGCTCATGCGCTCTCTTCCATGGTTCGCGATAGCATGAGCAACTTCGTGTCCCATCACTATGGCAATCCCCGTTTCGTCCTTACAAACCGGAAGAATTGCGGTGTAGAATGCCACCTTGCCTCCTGGCATGCACCAGGCATTGACCGTCTTGGGATCATCGATGAGATTAAACTCCCAATTAAAACCTGAGAGTTCAGAGGACTTGCCTGCATTTGCCATGTAACGTTCGACAGCTTTCTGGATGCCAACTCCAACCTTGCGGATAAGCGCAGTTTGCTCGGCATCTTTGGAAAGCGGTCCTTTCTGTATGATCTCCGCATACTGTTGCGCCGCCATCGGGAACAGTTCATCGTTGGAGATGAGGTTCATTTGTTGGCGACCGGTAACAGCTACTGTGGCGCACCTTGCCACTGCGAGCATGGCAGCCAGAACAAGGATTGTAATTGAGAGTCTCATACCTTGAAACGTACGAATTTACGCAGGATTGCAGGGAAATCCTTCCTTTTGTTGGTACCTTTGCATAGAAAGATTGCGCACATGCGGATTTTCGCGATTGGCCGTAATTATGTGGAACATATCCAGGAGCTTAATAACGAGCGCCCTGAAGAACCGGTTATCTTCACCAAACCCGATACGGCCATTCTTCGAAACAACGATCCGTTCTACCACCCGACATTTTCCAACGATATTCACCACGAAGTGGAACTCGTTCTCCGGATCAGCCAGGAAGGCAAGACCATTGAAGAGAAATTTGCCTCCCGGTATTATGATGCCATTGGCGTGGGCATCGACTTCACGGCACGCGACTTGCAGCAAGAGGCCAAGGATAAGGGGTTACCGTGGGATATTGCAAAAGGATTTAACGGCTCTGCACCCATATCAGACAGCTTCAAGCCGGTCGAAGAGTTCAAGGACGTGAAGAACATAAGTTTTAAACTCGAAGTTAACGGCGCGGTGCGGCAGCAAGGCAACACCAGGCTGATGCTCTTTCCATTCGATTACATTATCAGTTATTTATCAAAATTTTTTAGCCTAAAGACAGGGGATTTGATTTTTACCGGAACACCAAAAGGCGTTGGTCCCGTGAAACCGGGTGACACCTTGTCGGCGTATATTGAAAATGAGAAGTTGTTGGAATTTCAGGTTAAGTAGTTACGCCCTGTTCCTCATCCTGCCCGGAACGCTTTCGGCACAATCCGCCGATCCGGAAGCTATCCGCGAAAGTGCAGGATCAGGATACATGTTTCCCATCAATCCTGGCAAGGCCAATTACCTGGCCGGTACAATGGGTGAACTCCGCAGCAGTCACTTCCATGGAGGCATCGATATACGCACCAACAACCGGATCGGCATTCCGGTATTGGCCACACAGGAAGGATACATCTCACGTGCCCAGGTTGGAACCTTTGGATACGGGACCGTCCTGTACCTCGCACATCCCGACGGAAAAATCTCTGTCTATGGCCACCTTGAAAAGATCACGGGCAAACTCGGGGCCAGGATGAAGCGCGAACAGTATCGCCGCAAAAACTTTGAAGTAGCACTCAACTTCGCATCTCATGAATTCCCCGTGAGCCGGGGCGACACCATTGCCTTGTCAGGCAACACGGGCTCATCACAAGGCCCACACCTTCACTTCGAGATCCGTGAGGGCAACTACGTACTCAATCCATTGAAATTTGGGTTCAATGAGATACAAGACAACATTCCTCCCACTGGTCAAAAGATTGCGCTGCGCACACTTGATGCCAAAGCGCGCATCAATGATCGCTTTGGGCGGTTCGAATTCACCCTTGTGAAACGATCGAATAAAGAGTACGTACTTCCCTTTCCTATCATGGCCAGCGGCCGCATCGGTGTGGAGTTACTGGCCAACGACCGCATGGATGCATCCCCGGGGAGATGCGGCATTAACTATATTGAGATGTTCGTCGATAGTCAGCGGGTCTTTGTGCAGCACATAGAACGCGTCGACCTTGAAGAAACACGTGGGATACTGGCACTAATGGACTACAAGGCGTCCGAGGTCCGGGGGAAACGGTACAACAAGCTTTACATTGACGACGGAAACCGACTTCCGTTCTTTCAAACGCACAACGACGGTGTTATTACCGTGGGTGAGCACGATCGAAAAATTCATGTCGCACTTAAAGATGAATCGGGCAACGAAAGCGCAGTGCGTTTCACGCTGAAGAAAATGCCGGTGACCGAAGAAGTCCGGTTTTACACGCGCAGACCCGGCCTGGAGTATGAGATCCTGGAGAACACCCTTCTAGTGACCTCCACGGCATGCGAAACGACAGCACTCGATCTCTACAGGAAAGGGGTAAAGACAGTCCTTCAGCACGCATACCGCAGTCCCCAGCAGGTATTCCATCTCATCGATCTGAAAAAGTATCTCCCCGATTCCGTCATCACATGCAGCGGCAGTCTGCGTCTAAACTTCAAGGACGCCGTACCTCCAAAAAGACAATACACCTTCTATGGCGACCGTGCAGATATATCATTCCCGGTTGAGGCCCTTTTCGACACACTTTACCTCAACCTGGACCATCGTATCGAAAATGGCCGCGAAGTGTTTGTCGTCGGCAACCGTGTCACACCACTGCGGCGAACTATTCACATTACCCTGAAGCCTGAGAATCCAGCCATCCCGGCAAAAAACCTGGCAGTCTACCGTCGCGAGGCGGGCGGATACCAGTATGTTGGAGGTGATTGGCACAACGGAAAAGTTCGTATCGTCGTCCAGGAAATGGGAGAATTTGTGTTCTTGACCGACACTCTGCCTCCGTCCATCAACCGCATACGGCTTGACCGCAATGGCGCAAGATTCCGCATCCGAGACGTCCGCTCCGGCATTGCATATTATGAAGCGAACTTGAACGGCGAATGGGTTTTGATGTCTTATGACTTCAAATCCGGTATACTGCAGTCGGACAAAAAGGAGCCCGGCCAGCCGTTTAAGGGTGAGTTCGAACTGAAAGTGGTTGACCGCGCAGGAAACGAGCGTATTTTTAAACAGAAAATCCTATAGCCATGGCCTTAACCATCGGATCAAAAGCGCCAGAGTTCCGTACGCGCGACCAGGACGGAAATGAAGTTTCACTCTCCGGTTTAAGAGGCCGAAAATTTGTACTCTATTTCTATCCCAAAGACATGACATCGGGATGCACTGCCGAAGCCTGCAACCTCCGCGATAACTACTCGTCGCTAAGGAGAAACGGATACGAAATCTACGGCATCAGCACGGATGACGAGAAACTCCATCAGAAGTTCATTGCAAAAGAAAAGCTTCCCTTCAGACTGCTGGCTGACACAGACAAGTCGGTTCATGCAAAGTTCGGCACATGGGTTGAAAAGTCGATGTACGGTAGAAAGTACATGGGCACGGCTCGCAAGACCTTCATCGTCGATGCAAAAGGCGTGATCGAGAACATCATTGAGAAGGTGGATACGCGCAATCACGCTGCACAGATAATGGGTAAAGATGTTCCGAAGTCTGCTTCAAAGCCTGTAGATAAAAAATCCGCCCCCAAAACCCCGAAGAAAAAGAAATAGGCTGCATTTCCCTCCGTTGCATCATTCCTCCGCTCAGGATAACGAATGCGGCAATGCCGGGCTAAAGACCAGGCATGACACACTTTCACAGCCAGGGGCCGTCATGGTGCACGAAGCTGAACCATGACTACTACCACCTTTGTTATTCAATTGTTTTTTCTAAACTTCCGCGAGCCACTGCTCATGAAAAACCTAGCCTTACTCCTCTTGTGCCTTGTTGTTATCGAAGCAACAGCTCAGTCCACCGACTACGATATTGTTCTCGAGAATGGGCGTGTGATGGATCCCGAAACCGGCCTCGATGCAGTGCGGAATGTCGGCATCAGTGGAAACCGGATCGCGGAAATCACCTCAGGTCCTCTTTCAGGCAAAGTAATGATTGATGTAACAAACCTGGTGGTTTCGCCAGGGTTCATTGATCCACACGTCCACGGCATGACCAATAAAGAGCATGAGTACCAGGCCCATGACGGCGTCACTACGGCTTTGGAACTGGAGGGTGGCATCGAAAACATCGGTACCTGGCTTGCCGCCCAGCGCAACAAAACTATCATCAACTACGGGGCGAGCGCCAGCCATCCGTGGGCCCGTGCCGAAATGATGTACGAGAACTCCCAGGCCAAGGGGAGCAGGGATTTGGAACGCGGTAGCAACAAGTTCAACTACATGCCAGTGAACGCGACGGAGATGCAGGGAACTCTGAACCTGCTTGACAAGGAACTTAATTCGGGCGCTTTAGGGATTGGTGTGCCAATTGGCTACTACCCCGGTGCCACTCGCGAGGAAGTTTACAATGTTTATGAATTCGCAGCGGCGCGCAAGACCATGATCTTCACGCATGTTCGTGAGGGAAAAGCAATGGCCATCCAACAGGCGATAGCCGATGCCGCCACTACTGGTGCGGCATTGCACATCGTCCACCTCAACAGCATGTCGCTTGACGAAATAGGGCTTACGTTGAGGATGATCGCGAATGCCCAAAAGAGAGGGCTGAACATTACAACGGAACTTTATCCATATACAGCCGGCTCCACCAGCCTTGAGTCAGCCATTTTTGATGAGGGGTGGCAACAGCGCCTTGGTATTACCTACAAGGACCTGCAGTGGGTTGAGACAGGAGAACGATTAACTGAAGAAACCTTTACATTATACCGCAAGAAGGGAGGCGTCATCATACTCCACAGTATGCGGCCCGAGTGGATTGAAGCCGGAATGCAATCCCCCATTACCATGATCGGATCGGATGGAATGCCATATTCCAGGCTTGCCCATCCGCGAACTGCCGGAACATATGCCCGAATACTTGGATACTATGTGCGCGATCGCAAGACGCTGACGCTCATGGAGGCACTGCGCAAGATGACCATCATGCCCGCGCAGCGACTGGAGGCTATCTCGCCAATGATGGGCCGCAAAGGCCGCCTGCAGGTCGGAGCCGACGCCGACATAGCCATCTTCGATCCAAAGACCATCATTGACAAGGCAACTTTCGAAGGCGGATTGAAGTTCTCCGAAGGCATTCACCATGTTTTGGTCAATGGTGTGTTAGTGGTCAGGGATGCAAAGACCGTCGAGAAGGCTTTTCCGGGTCAGCCCATACTGGGAAAATACAGACAGTAAAACGCTTTCGGCGCTGGAGCACCTTGCAGGCTAGGACATTTTATTTAATCTTGGCGCGAAATTTCCTGCATGGCCCAACCTGACCTGCCTCACCTCAAGAAACTCTGCACACAAATCCGGCGAGACATTGTACGTCAGGTCTTTAACTGCCAGTCGGGCCATCCGGGAGGATCGCTCGGCTGCACAGAGTTCTTTGTGACGCTTTACTTCCATTTGATGAAGAGAAAGCCGGACTTCCATATGGATGGCAGGGATGAGGACATTTTCTTTCTTTCAAACGGCCACATTTCTCCGGTGTGGTACGCCACGCTTGCACGGGCAGGGTATTTTCCATTGACCGAACTTTCAACATTCCGCCTGATCAATTCGCGCCTGCAGGGCCACCCGGCTACCCACGAGCATCTCCCTGGTGTACGCGTGGCTTCAGGTTCGTTGGGTCAGGGACTTTCGGTGGCCATTGGCGCAGCACTGGCCAAGAAGCTCAACAAAGATCCAAACATTGTCTATGTTCTCATGGGCGACGGTGAGCAGCAAGAAGGACAAATCTGGGAAGCCTGCATGTTTGCAGCACATAACAAAATAGACAACCTCATTGCAACCATTGACTACAACGGACAACAAATTGACGGCCCGGTAGACCAGATCCTGTCACTCAAGAACCTTAGGGCGAAGTGGGAAGCTTTCGGATGGACAGTACTTGAAAGCAATGGGAACAATCTGGAAGAATTGATCGCCACATTGGAAAAAGCAAAGACGCTTCTCGGTCAGGGTAAACCGGTATTGAATCTGATGCGAACCGTGATGGGATTTGGCGTTGACTTCATGATGGGGCATCACAAATGGCATGGTGTGGCGCCCAATGAAGAGGAGTTCAAGAAGGCAATGGCGCAATTGGAAGAGACAATTGGCGACTTCTAATACGGACCACTTGGATTTCGCGGATTACACAGTTTGATTAAACAGGTTAAGGTGGATGCCCGATGAAATTTACAACAACTGAGAAGAAGGATACGCGTAGCGGGTTTGGAGTAGGAATGCTTGAACTGGGTAAGCAGAACCCCAATGTAGTAGCATTGAGCGCGGATCTTCTGGGGTCGTTGAAGCTGGACGCGTTCAAAAAAGAATTCCCAGATAGGTTTTTCCAGGTGGGAATTGCTGAAGCTAATATGATGGGGCTGGCGGCGGGACTGACGATTGGGGGAAAAATTCCATTTACCGGGACGTTTGCGAATTTCTCGACAGGCCGGGTGTATGACCAAATTCGACAGTCGATCGCCTACTCTGGGAAAAACGTAAAGATTTGCGCATCACACGCGGGACTGACACTGGGGGAAGACGGCGCTACTCACCAAATCCTTGAAGACATCGGTATGATGAGGATGTTGCCTGGAATGACCGTGATTGTTCCCGCTGACTTCGAGCAAACACGCCTGGCAACAATTGCGCTTGCGTCGCATGTGGGTCCGGCGTACCTGAGATTCGGCCGGCCATTGTGGCCTATATTCACTACGGGCAGAACTTTCACCGTTGGAAAAGCTGACAAAATGATCGAGGGTAAGGATGTTTCGATCTTCGCCTGCGGACATATGGTTTGGCAGGCCATCGAAGCTGAGAACTTACTGTCCGAAAAAGGAATCAGCGCGGAAGTCATCAACATCCACACAATCAAACCTCTTGATACGGAAGCGATCCTGGCCTCAGTCGAAAAAACAGGCTGCGCAGTAACCTGCGAAGAGCACCAGGCGAACGGCGGACTTGGTGATGCAGTCTCACAGTGCCTGGCACGAAACCGCCCAACACCACTGGAAGTTGTGGCTGTCAGAGACAGCTTTGGAGAAAGCGGCAAGCCGCTCGACCTGCTACAGAAATATGGATTGTCTCCTTCTGACATCGTCAAGGCAGTCGAGACGGTTGCACGTCGCAAGAAATGAACAAGGACGGCTATAGGTTGCTTGTTATACTTCTGTTTGCGTGTGGCATAGTGTCGGCGCAGAAAAGGGCTATCCAACTGGAGGAGAAACCCTGGACGGAAGCCCGGCGACTGCTTTCAGATACCACAATCGTTGTCATTCCATTAGGAGCGCAGGCAAAAGAGCATGGGCCGCACCTCCAGCTTCGAAACGATTTTCTTATTGCTGAATATCTCAAGGACAGGATTGCAAACAGCCAGCATGTTGTGATCTACCCAACAATAAACTACAGCTACTATCCCGCATTTCTGGAATACGCCGGTTCCACCTCGCTTCAAATGGAAACGGCCGCCAACATGATTGTGGATATATGTAAAGTGATCAGCGCTCACGGGCCAAAGAAGTTCTACGTCCTCAATACCGGCGTATCAACGCTTGTACCGCTGAAGTTGGCGCAAGAGTCCCTGATGTACCAGGGAATCCGTATGACCTACACAGACATTCTGAACGTTGCAGGCGATGCGGAGAAGAAAATAAAACAACAACCTACCGGCACCCACGCCGATGAGATTGAGACCTCAATGATGTTGTGCATTGCCCCGCAGACAGTCGACATGTCAAAGGCCGCCCGCGACATTCCACCGGTTGACGGACCGGGGCCGCTCACGCTTGACCCCGGCAACCCAAACGGTCGATACTCAGCCACCGGGATCTACGGTGATGCCACACTTGCGACACAAGAGAAGGGAAAAGTCGTTATAGAGGCCATGGTGGCAGGTATAAATGAGGAAATCAGTGACCTGCGCTCTTCCCCTCCATTGACCAAACCTGCCATCAACCTCGCCGGGCTCCAGGGATTCTATCAGCTTGATAAGGAAACAGTGACCATCTCAGTAGAAAAAGAAAGATTGATGATGGAGGGAAAAGGACCACGCAAAGTCGAACTAACACCGAATGGAAAACTCTCTTTCACGGCGGGGACTCGCGGCCGGGTGGTTTTCTTCCCAAACGTGAAAGGCGGCTGTTCCATCTATTTGAACTGGGAAGGCAAAGACTTTCTGGGTCAGCGCAAGTCTAATTAATTTTCCACCAACGGAGTTTCGAAACGGATTGAGGGAAGTAAATTGCCCCTCCAAGCTCCACACCATGAAACAATTACTAGCGCTTTGCTTTGCTCTTGTCAGCACATTCGCCCTGCCTCAATCAAAATCAATCACCGGATTCACCCGCGAAAGCGCGGAAGCCCAATTCAAAGTCGAAGAGAAATACGACGCCCAGCTAAAGGCGGAGAACCTTGACCAATGGATGAAGAAGCTCACGCTGCGCGCTCATCATGTCGGCTCCCCATATGGTAAAGAGAACGCAGAATTCATGCGCGACTTGTTCCGTAGCTGGGGCTACGAAGCTGAAATAGCAACCTACCAAATCCTGTTCCCTACTCCCAAGGTGCGGATTGTTGAAATGACCGCCCCGACGAAGGTGGTGGCTAAACTTGCCGAGCCACAACTTAAGGAAGACCCAACCGCGGCCATAGGCGCAGAGCAACTGCCGGTGTACAATGCCTGGTCAGCCGATGGCGATGTGACGGGTGATTTGGTATTCGTAAACTATGGAATCCCGGAAGACTACGAGCAACTGGACCGGCTCGGCATCGACGTGAAAGGAAAGATCGTTATTGCCAAATACGGAGGCTCCTGGCGAGGGATCAAACCCAAGGTGGCGCAGGAACATGGCGCAGTTGGCTGCCTGATTTATTCGGACCCGGCTGAAGACGGATATGTTCAGGGCGACGTGTACCCGAAAGGGGGCTATCGTCCAAGAGACGGCGCACAACGCGGATCGGTCATGGACATGCCCATCTATCCCGGCGATCCCTTGACTCCCAATGTTGGCTCTACGCCCGATGCAAAACGACTGAATCGCGCTGAAGTCGCCAACCTCATTAAAATCCCGGTGCTTCCCATTTCTTATGGCGACGCCCAGCCTCTTCTCGCCGCCCTGGGCGGACCTGTGGCCCCATCGAGGTGGCGCGGTGCCTTACCCATCACTTACCACATAGGTCCCGGCCCCGCCAAAGTGCATCTCCGTGTAGAATCCAACTGGACCACCGTCGATGCTATGAATGTTATCGCGAAAATGAGGGGCAGCGAACTCCCCGACGAGTGGGTTATCCGCGGCAACCACCACGACGGTTGGAACAATGGTGCAGCTGACCCGATCAGCGGCATGGTGGCCGAACTTGAAGAAGCGCGCGCCATCGGTGAACTGGCAAAGACAGGATGGAAACCGAAGCGCACCATTGTGTACTGCGCCTGGGATGCTGAAGAACCAGGCCTGATGGGCTCCACAGAGTGGGCTGAACATCACTCGACAGAATTGCAACAAAAAGCAGTGGCTTACATCAACTCCGACGGCAACGGGCGAGGTTTTCTTTTTGCACAAGGTTCACACACGCTTGAAACCCTTATGAGCGAAATTGGGCGCGACGTGATCGATCCGGAAACCAAAGTGAGCCTTGTTGAACGAAGCAAAGCTGCCGGAGCGGTCTTCGCAGCCAACGCCAAAGCAAAGAAGGACGTGCTCGCCCGCAGAGGATTGACGCTTGGTGCAATGGGTTCCGGATCAGACTACACTCCATTCATCCAGCACCTGGGCATCCCCTCGCTTAACATCGGCTTCGGCGGCGAGGGCGGAGGCGGTGTGTACCACAGCAACTATGACACCTATGATCACTACAAGAGGTTTGTCGATCCAAAAATGGAATATGGAGTTACGCTGGCAAAAACCGCCGGACGTGCCACTCTTCGCCTGGTTGGAGCCGATGTTCTCCCGTTTGACTTCAAGGGTTTCCATCGCACCGTAAACGGCTATCTAACAGAGATCACTACGCTGCTTGACAACATGAGAGAGACCACAGACGTTGAAAATCAGATGATCCGCGAGAACCGCTACGTTCAGGCCGCCGATCCGACACTCAAGTATGTTCCCCCGCCAGCGAAAGAAGCCGTGCCTTTCCTGAATTTCGCCAGTATTCAAAATGCGCTTTCGGCCCTCGAGAAAAGTGCAACACAGTACGCCGATCTTGCTGCGGCCAATCCAAAACCAAATACCAATTTGGCTCAATTGAACAAGCTGCTTTACCAGGCCGAGCAGAGACTGCTTTCTGCCAATGGTCTTCCCCGTCGCCCATGGTTCAGGCACTCAATTTACGCCCCCGGATTCTACACAGGTTACGGCGTCAAGACGCTTCCTGGTATTCGCGAGGCAATCGAGCAGCGAAACTGGAAGGAAGCGCAGGAGCAGATTGAGATAACGGCAGGAACGCTTTCGGATTACACAAGACAGATTGATGCGGCCTGCAAGATCCTGATGATGCGATAATATGCTTTTAGCTTTCAGCAGCTTTCAGCCATTAGCTTTTGGCATTATGAAGAACCCGCTTTTTGTCTTTTTGTTCATGTTTTGTGGCATTGTACACGCACAGCTGCCACAGAAAAACTATGCACTCATCAACGCCAACCTGTTCAGTGGAGTCGATAACCGAATCCAGGCAGGATCAATCATCTACATCAAGACGGGGAAGGTTGAGAAAATTGCAAAAGCTGGGGAACCAATCCCAAAGGAATACGAAATCATCGATTGTCAGAACAACTACGTTGCTCCAGGTCTGATCGATGTACACACGCACATCGACAACCTTGAAAGCGCGAAGCGTGCCTTGCTTTCAGGTGTAACAACATGCCGCACGGCCGGAGTTTCGGCCTATCAGGATGTTTCAATCAGGGACTTGGTGAGAAGCGGACGACTCGCCGGTCCGGATTTTGTGCCTGCGGGCGTATTCGTCACACCAAATCCTGGTGAGGCAATTCTTGCCGATACAAAGCTAGGCGTGCTTATCAACGGTGTCAACACGGATGAAGAGCTTCGCCTGCTGGTCAATGTGAATATCGACCGGGGCGTTGAGGTGATCAAGACACGCGGTACAGAACGAGCCGGTCTGCCTGAAACCGACCCACGCCAGCAATCCTATACCCAGCATCAATTGAAAGTAATTGTCGATGAGGCCGCCAAACGCAACATACCTGTGATGGTGCACGCTCATGGCGACGAGGGAGCCCGCGC
>Ga0187893_10002798_pt1 | contig 37228 bp, 21 predicted proteins | sample MA1701074metaG_FD_139574 | JGI IMG/M metagenome (GOLD analysis project Ga0187893, IMG submission 139574) | White microbial mat communities from a basaltic lava cave in the Kipuka Kanohina Cave System on the Island of Hawaii, USA - MA170107-4 metaG ... | reverse complement strand
GCTCGCCGCTCCTTCCGGTCCTCGCGCTGTCGCGCTCGGCCTCCAGGCGGGCCTCGCAGCCGCCCGCTGGCGCGGGCCCCCGGCTGCTCCGGCGGTCCGCGGCTCCGCACTGCTCGCCGCTCCCCTCTGCGTCCTCTGTGTGGTTCAAATTCTTCGTCCGTCGTCCGAAGTCACCGGCGAGGCCGGCGCCGTGATCTTCAGAACGACCGCGAGATGTGCAATGTCACCTCGTTCCCGCCGTAGTCGTCCCGGCGGATGACGCCGAAGTTGTAGTTGTAGTCGAGCTGGACGAGCGTCTCGAAAAAGAAGCCGCTGTAGAGCCGTGCCCCGATCGAGGGGAGGACATCGCCCGACTCCTCGACTCCCGTGTCGGTCCTCCGGAACCGCTCGACGTAGCTCACGGACGTCCGCACGCTCGCGAAGACGAAGAAGACAGGCTCCCATCGGTATTCGACGAGCGCGATGGCGAATTTCTCCGGCGTGTACTCCTCGATGACGGCCCCCGGGAGAATGGGGCGCGCGATCGCCTCGAACTCGTCCCCCGACGGCCCTCCTCCGACGCGGAAGGCGCTGAAGCGGTCGAGCGCGTCCCCCACGCCGCCGTGAAGGCTCGCGATGAGCCGGTGGCGGTCGCTCTGGACGAACGGGACTCGGGCCGCGCCCTTCACAAAGCCCGAAAGCCCGACGTAGTCGCGGCCGCTCGAGGCGCTCTCCTGCGCGTTTTGCCCCCAGTCCTCCCAGTCGTCCCGCCAGCCGTAGAACAGGTCCGCGCCGGCGGCGAAACCGCTATGGGCGTTTGCGAAGAGGTTCCGATCGAGCCGGTCGAGGCGGACCTTCAAGTGGACCCGCCCTTCAAAGGTGTCCTTCGGCGCGACGTAGCCCGGAGCGGTGTCGTTCGTCTCATCGGCGTAAAAAAACCCGGGCTCGGCCAGAAGCGAGATAGCGAGCTGGTTGTCGCTCTCGGATTTGTCGCCGAGCTGACGGCGGTACCCCAGCCCCGCTCCGGCTCGGACAGTCCCCCAGATCAGCTCCTCCTCCTCGAAGCGTTTCCCATCGACGATCTCCGTCTGCCCCACGGGGATGGTGTAGTTGCCGAAGTAGAAGACCGCCTCGAGAGGACTCCACTCCGACGTGGTCCGGCTGTAGATTACGTCGTTGTAGAGGCCCGTGACGATGGCGCGCAGGAATTGCGTCTCATCGGGCCGGCGCCAGAAGTAGAGGGATGCATACGGGAGGAACTCCGCTCCGCTGACGCCGGGGGCGACGGCCGAGAAGCCGAGATCCCACGCCGAGATCTTCCGGCGGTCGCGCGGCTCGACCCGCACGCGCTCGCCGAAGATGTCCGCCTGGAACCCTTCGCCCGCCAGTGGGGAGCGGTACTCCTCTCCCGGGACATCAAGCCTGCGGAGGGGCTCCGCATCCGCTCCGGAGGGAAGGTCGTCGGCACGGGATAGAGGAACGGCGAGCGAGAGACAAACTCCGGCGAGAAGAAAGAAAGCGGCCTTGAAAAGAGGCCTCATGTTCGGCTCCTGCGCCCTGCGACTGACACTCGACTGCGCCGCCGACCATGGCGGCCAGCGCGTAGATCGGTCCAAGAGCGGGGAGACTTTATGGGAAAACTCGTCGACGAAATGCTCCCTTCAGGCGTCTCTACCGGGCACTTCGTTGAGGAGCAGCCAATAGAGCCCCAATTGTCTGACGGCCTCCGTGAATCGGGCGAAATCGACCGGCTTGCGAACGTAGCTGTTGGCTCCGAAGCGATAACCAGCAGTGATGTCCTCCTGCTGCCTCGAGGATGTCAGGATCACCACGGGAAGCAGCCGCGTTCTCTCCTCGGCCCTCATCCGCTGGAGAACCTCGATGCCATCGACTTTGGGGAGCTTGAGATCAAGGAGCACCACGGCGGGCATGACCCGTGCCTCGCGTCCAGCGGTCCCCTCCTTCCCGAGGAGATAGTCGAGGGCCTCCACGCCATCACGCGCAACGACGATCTCATTGGCGATGTTGTTCTTCTCGAGCGCCATTCTCGCCAGTTCGACATCGTCTGGACTATCCTCCACGAGGAGAATGACTTTCCGGTTCATGGCCTGGTCTCCCGGTTTCCCAACGTGAAATAGAAGGTAGCCCCCTTCTCAACCTCCCCCTCGGCCCAGATCCTTCCCCCGTGCCGCATCACGACGCGCTGTACTGTGGCCAGACCGACTCCCGTCCCCTCGAATTCTTCAATGGAATGGAGGCGCTGAAACGCGCCGAAGAGTTTTCCCGAGTACTTCATATCGAAACCCGCTCCGTCGTCACGAATAAAGAAGACGGACTCTCCGGCCTCCTTCCTCATCCCGAATTCGATCCGGGCGCGCGAATGCCTCTTCGTGAACTTCCATGCATTCCCCAGAAGGTTCTGCAGGGCGATACGCAGGAGCCGAGGATCGCCGCAGACGACCGCTTCACGGGCGACGGCGAAGTCGACTTCGCGGGCCGGTTCGGCACGGCGGAATTCGGCGCAGATTTCGGCGACCATGGAGCTGAGGTCCACCCTTTCGATACCCAGTTCGGAGCGGGAGATTCTCGATAGATCAAGGAGGTCATCGATCAGGCAGTCCATCGTCTGCGTCGCCGCCCGAACCCTGCCTAGGTAATGTACGGCCCGCTCCTCCAGCTGGCCGGTGTAAGAGTCCACCACCGCGCGGCTGAAACCGTCGATCGCCCTGAGCGGCGCCCTGAGGTCATGGGAGACCGAGTAGTTGAACGACTCCAGCTCCCGGTTGGCCGCCTCGGCCAGTTCCGTGGCCTTCCTCGCTTCGCCGTTGGCCTTCTCGCGTTCCAGGGCTTCGCGCTTGAGAGCCATGTTGGCCGACTCGAGCTCCTGGACGGTCTTCCGGAGCCGCACGATATTGCGCGCCCGTGCGAGAACCTCCTCGGGATGAAACGGCTTCATGAGAAAATCCTCAGCCCCCTCCCTGAGGAGCCGGATGCGCAATTTCTCATCGGCTTTGGCGGTCAAGACGATGACCGGTATCGCCGCCAGCTTCGGGTCGCTCCGGACCCGACGCAGGAGCTCGTCGCCGCTCATCCGGGGCATCATGACATCGATCAACATGAGATCGGGGAGGTGAAGGGCGGCTTTCTGGAGCCCCTCCTCTCCGTCGGCCGCCGTCAGGACCTCGAACTCGAGCGCGAGAGTGTCCGCAATGAAGCGGCTCATCTCCCGGTTGTCCTCCACGACGAGGACTCGCGGCCGATCCGAAGGGGCCGCGGCCTCCACCGGATCCGCGCAGGGGAGATGGAGATCCCCCAGGGCGGCTTCGAAGTCTATGGACTGTTCGTCCGCCGCGACCGGAATGCTCTCCCCCACGCTGGCCCCCGCCGGCGCCTCGAGCGGAAGCTCGACGACGAACAAGGCCCCCCCCTCGGGAGCTCGGTCGGCGCGGACCGAGCCTCCGTGGAGTTCCACGAACTCCTTGGCGATTGCGAGCCCCAGCCCGGTTCCGCCGAAACGGCGCGAGGGCCCTCCATCGATCTGTCGGAACCGTTCGAAGATGCTCTCCCGGTGTTCGGGCGGCACGCCGGATCCGCTGTCGGCCACCGAGAGAATCGCCCTCTCGCCGATAACCTCCAGCCGACAGAAAATCCTGCCTTCATCCGGCGCGAATTTGAACGCGTTTGCGAGCAGGTTGAAGAGGACCTTCCGTATCTTGTCCGCATCCATCGGCGTCGGGACGCAAGGAGGGGTCTCGACCGCGTAGGCGATCCGCCGTTCGCGGGCGATCCCATCGAAAAGGGATGCCGTCTCTCGGACCAGGCACGCCAAGTCGACCCGGGAGTAAACCACCCCCATTTTCCCAGCTTCGATCTTGGCGACGTCGAGGAGGTCGTTGACGTGCTTGAGGAGCGTGCGCGTGTTACGCTGCACGACCTCCATATCGCGCCGGCAGGCTTCCGGCAAATCGCCGCCGCTCAGCATCCTCGCGATCGGACCGAGAACGAGGGTGAGGGGCGTGCGAAGCTCGTGAGAAACGTTGGCGAAGAGCTGATTCTTCAGCTCGTCCGTCGCCTGGAGCTTGGCCTGGGCGCGTTTGCGCTCGCCGACCTCCCGCTCCAGCTCGCGGTTCAGCTTTTCAAGTTCCGTGGGGCTTCGGAGCGCCAGGGCGAGCGGAAGGATCGGCACAAGCGCAACGGCCGTGGCTACGGAGAATCCCGCCGTGATGAGCTTCACGATCCCGGACAACCTGTAGAGTGGGGTCATCGACACCACGACTTCCATGAGGTGAGTCAGCCCGCAGAAGACGATGAAGCCTCCAAACATCCAGAAGACCTTTGTGAACGGAATGTCCGGCCGGCGGCGTACAAAGTAGACCAGGAGGAGCGGTATGGTCATGTACGAGAACCAGATCGCCCCGTCCGAGACGTTGTGGAGCCACACGAGCTCCGATGTCCAACCCCCTCAGGTGGAGCGGGGAAGGAAACCCGTTCCGTCCAGGAGCTTCTCGAAGAACTCAATCATGGCATTCATTCCCTCGCAGGCCGCCGTGCGGGGATGAAATCCTCCGTGAGGTTCCTCCGCTCTCGACCCTGAATACAGCGCGATCGTCATGCGGATCGAGGCAAGGCCGTCGGTCCGACCAGCCGTACCGCTTCGCACGCAAAACCACCGTCATCCATCACCGATGGATCACCGTCGAAACTCATTTTATTCTGCCTACACCGGTCGTGACAAGAGCAGGGGCACTATGAGTCTGCGTGGCGACTGAGAGCAGGGTCACGGTACCGTTCTCGGGCCGCCCCGCCCGGTGAACGTTCCCATCACTTCTATCCTGCCTACCGTCGAGGAATCCGCCCATGGCGCGCTCCTCAATCCCTGTCGCTTGACGGTGGTTTTCTTCATTGCCGATGGCCAGAATACTCGCCTCGATTTCACGGATTGCAACCGCTGGAGCCGCCTGAAACACGTTCGATGCATTCTTCCCCGCGCCGAATCGCCCTCGGCGGTGCTTTCTTCTTCCTCTCGGGTTTGCTTGGGCTCGGCTACGAGATCCTCTGGATCCGCAAGGCTGCCCTCGTCGTCGGATCGAGCCAGATCGCGCTCGCGACGGTGCTGGCGGCGTTCTTTCTGGGGCTCGGCGTCGGGGCGCGGGTCGCCGGCGGGCTCCCTCGTGGCCGCGTCGGCTCTCCGCTTCTCCTCTACGGGCTTTTCGAGACGGCGATCGGCGTCTTGGCGGTCGCGTTTCCCTCGCTCTTCGACGTCGTCGAGCGGGTCTACGGCGCGGCCTACCCCCTCGCGGCCTCCTCGGCGCCCGCTCTCCTCGCCCTGCGCTTCTCCCTCGTCTTCCTGCTGTTCCTTCCGCCGACCTTCCTCATGGGCGCCACGCTGCCTCTCCTTCTTGAAGGCCTCACGGAGGACGACCGGGCCATCGGCTCCCGCACGGGCCTTCTCTATGGTCTGAACGTCCTCGGCGCCGCGGCTGGGGCGATCCTGACGGCGTATCTCGCGATCCCGCAATTCGGCCTCGACGGCACGAGCCGCCTCGGCGGCGCCGCGAACATCGCCCTCGGCATGATCGCCTGGCTCGCTTTTCGCGGGACGGGACTGGTCCGCGGGCCGGATGAGAGACCGGCAGGGCCACTGGAGCGGTTCTTTCCGATCGCTTCCTTCGCATCGGGCTTCCTCGCGATCGGCTACCAGGTCGCATGGGCGCGCTATCTCTCTCTCTTTCGGCTGACGACGGTCCACTGGACCGCGATGCTCGTCGCCGTGAACCTTCTCGCCGCCGCCGCGGGGAGCCTCGCCCTGGCGCTCATCCTCCGCCGGGTGCGGAAGCCTCTTACCCTCCTGGCGTGGGCCCAGGCCCTCGCTCCCGCCGCCGCGCTTGCGACGATCGAGCTCTGGCGGCTCGCCGATTACCGCTACGCCGTCGCAGGCATGGTCACGGAGACAGGTCAGGTGACCGCCTCGCCGACTCTGGAGATCGAAACGAGCTTCACGCACCCCTGGCGCCTCGCCGATGAGGCCATCGACGGCGTGCTCCTCGCCCCCTTCTTCCAGGTGTCGCTTGCGATCTTCCTCCCGGCGGCGCTCCTGGGGATCGGCCTTCCCGCACTCATTGCCGCCGGTGCGCGGACCTCCGTGGGCCTTCGGGGCGATGCGGGGCGCATCTTCTTCTGGAACACGCTCGGCGCGAGCGCCGGAGGATTCGCCGCCGGATATGCCCTGCTCCCGGCGCTCGGCCTGCACTGGACCCTATTCGCCCTCGGGCTCGGATCGTTCGGTCTGGCCGCCGCCGCCGGCCGGAAGATCCCGTCGATGGACCGCGCCGAGGTTTCCGTTCTCGGAATCGGCTTCGCCGCGGGGCTCATCGTCTTCCTCGTCCTCACGCTCGCTCGCGAGGACATCACGCGGCGGACGATCGCCCGCCATGGCCTCGGACCCGGCGTCGGTCTCAGCGCCCCGCCGGGACCCGGAGCCCCGCGCCCGGCGCGGGCCAGGCTCGTCGACGTGCGCGAGGGACCCTTCGATACGTCGTTCGTCATCGAAGATGACGCGAGCCTCCGCATCGCATCGGGGAGCGTCTCCATGGGGCTGGCATTCAAGGAGGCGCCGTCGCCGCAGGCCATCCAGGGACACCTCCCGTGCCTCTTCTACCCCGGCCGCGGCGCTCCAGAGGCTTGCCTGGGAATCTGCTTGGGCTCCGGCCAGTCCTTCGGGGCGCTCCTCCTCCACCCGATCCGCCGGCTGGACGTCGTCGAGATCTCGCGCGAAGCCCTCGACCTCTCCCTGAGGCATTTCGCTGCGTACCAGCACGGCCTCGGTCAAGACCCGCGGGTGGCGTTTCATCTCGACGACGGGCGCCACTTCGCCTCCCGCAGTCCCTCTTCGAGCTACGACCTGGTCTCGCTCGAGCCGCCGCCGCCCGCCGCGGAGGGCGTCTCGAGCCTCTACACGATCGAGTTCCTGCGCGAAGTCTCGCGCATCCTGCGGCCGGGCGGAGTCTTCATGCAGTGGCTTCCGCTCCACCAGGTCACGCCTTCCGACCTGCGCGCGATCCTGCGCACGCAGGCGGAGGTCTTCCCTGAAACGTTCGCCGTCAAGACGGGCGAGGAAGAGCTGATGGCGCTCGGCTTCCCGCGGCCGCCGACCTTCGCGATCAAGGCGATCCGCGAGCGGCTGAAGATCTTCGAGCGCGAGCGCCATCTATCCGGCAGGCGATGGAATGCGTCGTGCCGGCGTGATCTGGCCACGGTGGAAGGAGTGCTCGCGCTCATCATCATGGGTCCGGAAGAGGTCCGGGGGATCTCCGGGGTCATCCTCCGCGACGACCGCCAGCTCCTGGCACACTCGACGGGCGACCGCTGGCTCTGGAGGCGTTACCAGGGAACGTTCCTGGCGGGTCTCTGCTTCGCCGCGCTCCCCCTGGCGGGCTTCGAGGGCCTTGCGGGCCGCTTCGAGCCGCCCCTGGAGCCTGAAACGGCCTCAGAGCTGGCTCGGGAGCGCGCCCGGTCGCTCGAGAATTTCGGAGTGAGCGATCCGGAGGCCCTGGCGGCCAAGCGGAAGGAGTTCGAGGAGGCTCAGACCGCCGCAGCAAAGCAGGCGGCGGCCGTCGAGCTGGCGTCGCTCTTCGACCGGAGCCTGGCGAAGGAGGAAGCGTTCGACTGGATCGAGAGGGCCGCGGCGGCGGTTCCGTCCGGCGGAAAGCCGGAGCACTCGGCCCTCGTCCGGAGCGTCGTCCGGAACCGTCTCGCCGCCTACGCGGACCTGACGGCGCGGCGCGCAAGGGCGATCGCCGCCGCGTGGCCATCATCGCCCCTCGCTCGGGCGATGATGGAGGAGCTGCGGGGATTCGAGGCGAGGGAAGACGAGAGGCTCGGGGGCTATCTGTTCCGCTAGCCTGAGAGGCTAGTGCAAGAACATCTTCAGCCGCTCTTCCAGCATACGCGGGCTCTCGCCCCTCTGGATCGAGACGACCCCGTCGCGGAAGATCATGTGCCTGCGGTGCTCGATGCCGTACGCACGATGGATCTTGTTCGCGATCGGCCCGCCGAGCATGAACGCCATGAACGCGCCGTAAAAGGTCGCCACCATGGCCACACCCATGGACGGGGCGATCGTCTCGGGGTCTTCAAGGTTCTGGAGCATGAGGATCAGCCCCTGGAGGGTTCCGAGGAGGCCGAAGCTGGGCGCCCACTTCTCGTAGAATTCGATGATCTTCTTCCCGTTCTCGACGCTCTGTTCGGCGATCTCCGAGTGGACGTCGAAGAACTTCTCCACGTCCTCGGACGTGGAGCCGTCGATCGCCATCTGGAGGCCTCGCTGGAGCGTCGGCTCCTGGACCTGCTTGATCAATCCCTCGAGGGAAAGGAGGCCGTTGCGGCGGGCGGCCTCGCTGAACTGAACGAGCTGTTGGATGATTCCGTGGAGGTTCGGGCTGCCGGCGAAGGCGAGCTTCAGCATCTTCGGGAGGGCGAGGATGTCCTCCGTGTTCACCGCCAGGAGTACCGCCGCGGTGCAGCCTCCGACGACGATGAGGCCCGCGTGGACGTCGAAGAACCCCCCCAGCCCCTGCCCGCCCATGGAGGCGGTGACCAGGATGATGACCCACCCTCCGATGAAGCCCAGGATGCTGCAGAGATTCATGACAGGTGCACTCGAGTCGACGGCCGCGGGACCGATTGCGAGACAACATTCCATATCGGAAGAAATGGGTTGTCTTCTGTGGAGGAGTTCGGAGGGGGTTATCGGAAGATTCGTTCATAGCCTCCCGCCGGCCTCTGAGCTATAGTTTCCTCCCATGAATCCGCTCCGAAAAGGCCTTTGCGCCGCGCTATTGTCGATTCCTTCGCTCTGCGTTGAATGGGGCTGGGCTGCGAGCGCCATCGTGATCAACGAAATCCACTACGATCCGCCGGACCGCACGTCACTCGAGGAGTTCGTCGAGCTGCACAACACCTCCACCGAAGCGGTCGACCTCTCGAACTGGTACTTCGCCGGCGGGATCGACTACTCGTTCCCCGCAGGCACACGCATCGATCCGGGAGAGTTCCTCGTAGTCGCGCTGAAACCCGAGAACCTCACGAAGCGATTCGGCCTGACGCGCGTCCTCGGCCCCTTCGAGGGGTACCTTTCGAGCGAGGGAGAACGGATCGTCCTCCGGAACGCGCGCGGAGGGAAGGAGGACGAGGTCGGCTACGACGTCGGTTTCCCGTGGCCGGCCGATTCCGCCGGGGATGGCAGCTCCATGGAGCTGATCCATCCGCTCCTCGACAACGACCTCGGCGGGAGCTGGCGGGCATCGACGGGCTCGAGGCGCCTTCCACTCGAGCGCGAGTCGATCATCCCGCCCGAGGATCCCGCCTGGCGCATGCGCAAGGGCACATCGGAAGCCTCGGCGCCTCCGGCAGCCTGGCGCGAGCTGGAGTTCGTCGAGGATGAGACCTGGACGACCGTGCAGCCGGTCATCGGCTACGCGGATGGCGACGACAAGACCGTGCTCGACGACATGATGAACGGCTACAGCACGATCTACCTGCGCCATAAGTTCACGATCGAATCCCCCGCCGAGATTCCGCCCGAGCTGCGGCTGCGTCTCTGGATCGACGACGGCGCCATTTTCTGGATCAACGGGAAAGAGGCCGGCCGTTACAGGATGAGCCTCGGCGAGAAGCCCTACAACGCCGTCGCGCAAGCGCACGAGGCGACCCGCTGGGAAGAGCTGGTCATCAGGAACGCCCCCGAGTTCCTGCGGGTCGGCGAGAACGTCCTCGCCATCCACGCCGTCAACCAGAACGTCACCAACGACGACTTCTCCTTCGACGCGGACCTCCTCATCCCCGCTCGCTCTGAGCTGCCGCCGGAGCCGTCCCCGGGACTCGAGAACTCGGTCTACAGCGAGAATGCGCCGCCTCAGATCCGTCAGGTGGCCCCGGACTCGCCCTGGCCGAAGGCCGACGAGCCCTTCGTCGTCAACGCGAAGGTGACAGACCCCGACGGCGTCGGGACCGTGGCGCTGCGCTACCAGGTGGTCCTTCCCGGGAGATTCATTCCGGCGGAGCTTTCCCTGACGCCGGCGGAGCTGATGGCCCGACCGACGCAGGCGCGGAAGCCCAACCCGGCGTTCGAGGATCCCGCGAGCTGGATCGAAGTCGCAATGGCCGACGACGGCCAGGGCGTCGACGTCACGGCCGCGGACGGCATCTACTCCTGCGCCATCCCCGCGCAGAAGAACCGAACTCTCGTGCGCTACCGGATCCGCGCCACCGACGCGAAAGGCCTCTCGGTCAGCGTCCCCTACGCGGACGACCCTTCGCTCAACTTCGCCTGCTTCGTCTACAACGGCGTTCCGCCCTACAAGACCACGCGGACGACCGTCCGGCCCGAGGGAGTCGGCTACGAGTACCCCGTGGAGAACTTGACCAAGGTTCCCGTCTACTTCCTCATCGCGCGGTCCCAGGAAATCACCGAATGCGTGGGTTACAACGGCGCGTTCCAGATCCCGAAGGCGAACGAGGCGGCGCGCGACGCGTTCAACTGGGAAGGGGCGTTCGTCTACGAGGACAAGGTCTACGACCACATCCACTTTCGCCTGCGCCAGGCGAACGACCGATACGGCGGGGCCGGCAAACGGTCCTGGCGCTTCCGGTTCAACAAAGGGAACCACCTCGAGGCGCGCGACGTACAGGGCCGGCGCTACCCGACCCGCTGGCGGACGCTCAATACCGGGAAGATGTTCGACAACAAGGGAGTCGGGAACTTCGGACTGACCGAGGCTCTGAACGAGTACCTCTGGAACACGGCCGGTGCGCCCGCGCCGTTCGCGCACATCTTCCACTTCCGCGTCATCCAGGGAGTCGATGAGGCGCCCGCCGGCGCCACCGGGCAACACCTCGGCGACTTTTGGGGAATGGCGCTCGCCCTCGAGGACTACGACCCGCGCTTCCTCGACGCTCACGGTCTCGAAGACGGAAACCTCTACAAGCTGAAGGACGGCATCTTCACGGGCAACGACCTGAAGCGCAATCAGGGGCGCTTCGCCATAAAGACCGACGCAGACTTCCAGAACATCCGTGCCAACCTGCGCCCCACGAGGCCCGTCGCGTGGCTTGACCAGCACGTCAACTACGCCCAGTGGTACCCCTACCACACGGTCGTCGAGGCGATCCGCCACTACGACTTCGTCCCGGCCGATTCTCACTCGAAGAACCGGGCGTGGTACTTCGAGCCGGCGGAGGGGAGCCCGATGGGCCGCCTCTGGACGCTCCCGTGGGATGCGGACGCGAGCTGGGGGCCCAACTGGAACGATGGGATCGACTACTCGACGCAGGCGATCGCCACGGGAGCCGACAAGGCTCCGTTCCGAATGGGCTACCGGAGCTTCATCCGCGAGTTCCGCGATCTCCTCTGGCGCGAGGAGGACATCCACGCGCTCATCGATGAGCTGGCCGCGCCGATCGTCGAGCTGGCGAAAGCCGACCGCGACCGCTGGCGCGGCGCCCCCGCCACCGCAGGGAGCCAGGACTTCGGCACCATGGAAGCGAAGATCCTCGACATGAAGCGCTTCGCCTTCGTGACGTGGAGCGGTCCGAGCGGCCCCACCGTCCCCGCCGGCGGGCGCGCCAAGCACCTCGACAACCTCTCGAGCGCGGAAGGGGATGCGGCATCGATCCCGCGGACGCCGGTCGTCACGTCGAAATCGCCGGCCGGCTTCCCGATCGACGGGCTGGTCTTCGAGACCTCGCCCTTCAGCGATGCGCAGGGCGATGGGACTTTCGCGGCGATGAAGTGGCGCGTCGGCGAAGTGACCGACCCGAAGGCGCCCGCTTTCGACCCGAAGAAGCCGCGCATCCTCGAGTGGAACGCGTCCTGGGAGAGCGAGGAGCTGGCGACGTTCGCCGCGGAATTGCGGATTCCGCTCGGGAGGATCCTCCCCGGGCACACCTACCGTACGCGAGTCAAGATGATGGACGCGACGGGCCGCTGGAGCCACTGGTCGGCGCCGGTGGAGTTCACCGCTTCGCCGCCGCTCAAGCCCATCGCGCAGCAGGAATCCCTGCGGATCACGGAGCTGATGTACAACCCGCTCGACGGGGGAGACCTCGAGTACGTCGAGCTTCAGAACATCGGCGACGCCGCGGTCGACCTGAGCGGCGTCCGGTTCGATGGCGGGGTCGAGTTCGATTTTTCAGGCGGCGCCGTGACGAGCCTCGATCCGGGCGAGTTCGTCATCATCGTGAAAAACCGGGCCGCATTCGAGTCCGCCTACGATGCGGGCGGAATCAAGATCGCCGGCGAATTCGAAGGGAAGCTCGACAACGGCGGCGACGAGGTCCGGCTCTATTTCGGCGAGGAGCTGGGCATCCAGATCTTCGAGTACGACGACGCCTGGTACCCGACGACGGACGGCCAGGGCTACTCCCTCGTCGTCGCCGACGCGCGGGCTCCGCTGGATCAGTGGTCGCTCCTGACGGGCTGGAAGCCGAGCGCGGAGATCGGCGGCTCGCCGGGCCGCGCCGAGACCGCTTCCGGCGGCGGCGGCCTGCAGATCGTCGGGGACTTGAACCAGGACTCCAAGCTCGACATCACGGACCCGATCGTGCTTCTCGGCCACCTGTTCCTTTCGACACCCGTCCCCCTGCCTTGCGGCGGCTCCCTCGACACGCCCGGGAACCGCGGGCTCCTCGACATGAACGGAGACAGGCTCATCGACCTCTCGGACGCCGTCTACGGGCTCAACTATCTCTTCCTCGGTGGGACTCCGCCCCCCCTGGGCCCCGGATGCGTGCGGGTCGAAGGCTGCCCGAGCGTCTGTTCGATCTGAAGCTTCTCATTAACTCCTCGAGCCGTGCGTTATCTTCGACCGCTGGCCGCGCCGGATGGATGGGGGGATGGAGTCGCTTTTAGAACTTCGGGGACGCCCAAAGAGGAGGTCATCGTGGAAAGAAACGAGAGAGGGGCCGTTCGGGTCGCCGTTTTTGCCGTCGCCTGGCTCCTTTTCTCCGCTGGAACCGCGCGCGGTCAGCTTTTCGACAACTTGCGGGCATTCGGCGAGCGCCTCGCAACCGGCAGCGAAGCCGTTCCTTCGATGTGGGAAGGGGGGACGGAGGGGCCGAAGGGGATCGCGACCGGCGACCTCGACGGAAATGGACAGGCGGACCTCGCCGTCAGCAACCTCGACGGCACGGTGACCGTCTACCTGAACGCCGGGGCGGGCCGATTCGGGCGGCCCATCCACCTCTACGACGGCGCCCAGACGCTGCGCGACATCGTGATCGGCGACCTGACGGGAGACGGCAAGCCCGACATCGCCGCGGCGGCGATCCTCGATGCGGCCGTCGTCATCTTTCCAGGGCAAGGGGGTGGCACCTTCGGCGAGCCTGTCCGGATCGGGACCTGGCTCTACGCGCGCAACCTCGCGACGGGCGACTTCGACGGCGATGGGGCGCTCGACCTGGCGGTGGCCGGCTCCGCGCAGGGGCTGCGGACCTATCGGAGGGCACCCGATGGTACCTTTGAGCCGCTGTCGCACATCCCCGAGCTGGGCACGGGCTTCGACTGGAGCAAGCCGGTCTACTCCCTCAAGGCGGTGAGGAGCTTGGGAGCTGACCGCGACGACCTGGTCGTGACCCACGCCTGGCTCCAGGAGGTCTGCGTCTTCACCTCCGGAGCCGGCGGAAAGCTCGCGGTGCGAGGTTGCGTTCCGCAGGTGCGCAACGCGATCAGCCTGGACGCCGCGCCCATCACCGGCCCCGCCGCGGAAGGGCGCATCGACCTCGTGACGTGCCATATCGATGTCGGGGTCATCCAGGTCAGGAAGGGAGCGGCCGGCCCGGCCCGCTTCGAGGAGACCGTCCACCAGGAGATCGCGGTGCCCGGCGGGCCCCGTTTCGCATCCATCATCGACATCGACGGCGACGGATGGAACGACCTGGCCGTCGTCCTCCGGTACTTCGACCGCGTCCTGACGTATCGCAACAACCGAGGGAAGCTCGAGCCTTCCTACGAAATGCCCGTCGGGACGAGCCCCCGGGAGATCGCCGGCGCCGATTTCAACGCGGATGGCCAGTCCGATCTGGCGGTCATCAACCGGCTCTCGGGTGACGTCAGCGTCCTCATCGGTTATCCGGGCAAGGTCGGCTTCGAGGTCCTCGACCAGTTCTATCTCGTCGACGGCGAGGTGAGCGCCCTGGTGGTGGCCGACGCGAACGGGGATGGTCGGGACGATGTGTTCCAGCTTCACCGCGCATCCTCGGACTTCAGCCTCCGGCTGGCGGCGCCGGACGGCTCCCTCGCGACTCCGGCTTTCTTCACGATAGGAGTGAGTCCAGTGGATCTCTCGTTGATGGACCTGAACCGGGACGGACATCTCGACGCCATCGCTTCCAGTTTCGGCAGCACCATGACGAACGGCGGGTTCGTCTCGATCCGCCTGGGGGATGGAATGGGAGGGTTCGGTCCCGAGAAGCGCATCGAGCCTCCCGCGACGCTCCCCGGCGGCCTCTTCGGCCAGGAGAGCGCCGACTTCGACGGCGACGGCATCCTCGACCTCGCCACGGGGCACTTCGACTGCAGGCTGACCATGTTCCGCGGGTTGCCCGATGGAAGCCTCGTGGCCGTTTCGACATCGAGTTTCGCCTACGAGTCGCGCGCTATGGAATCGGGGGATTTCGACGGCGATGGCGACGTCGACCTCGCGGGCGCCTCCGCGACGGGGACGATCATCGTCCTCGAGAACCGAGGAAACTTTCTCGCGGACCCGAACGCGTTTCGAACGGAGTACCCCTCCCCCACCCCCGGGAAATTCGGCACCAACTCGCTCCTGGCGACCGACCTGAACGGCGATGGGGACCTCGACCTCGTCGTCGGCAGCCCGAAGGGCGTCATGCACTACGAGGGGGCCGAGGGGATGAAATTCGTCCTCATGACCGCCGCCCTGGCCGGGACGGAGAGCTTCCAGTCGGTGAGCGTGACGTCGGCGGATTTCGACGGCGACGGCACGAAGGAGATCGCCGCCGCCTGCCAGATCCTCTCCTGCATCACGATCCTCAAGAAGGGGCCGGGAGGATACTCTCCCGCGCTGACCGTCGACATCCCGGCCGGACGGTTCATCGCATCGGGGGACCTCGATGGCGACGGCCACGCCGACCTCGTCGGCACGGGATCCGCCCTCTGGACATCGCTCAGCAGCCGGCGCGCGGAGCGTGCCGGCCCGCCCGTCTTCGAGGACCGCCGCGAGCGGATCGAGGGGCTCGTCATCAACGAGATCCTCGCGAGCAACTCCCTGTTCGCCGTCGCGAAGGCCCAGGGGCGCCGGACGGACTGGGTGGAAATCTACAACGGCTCGACGGGGCCGATCCCCCTGGGCGGTTTCAAGCTGGCCCTCGAAGCGCCGGGCGTCCCGCGGCGCGAGTACCAGTTGCCGGCGGAGATCATCCTGGCGAAAGGGGGCCACTTCCTCCTCGTGAGCGACGTCGCCGGCGGCGGTCTCCCATTCCACACAGGTTTCCGCCTCCCCGGAGAGGGTGGGCGGCTCCTCTTGCTCTCGCCGAGTGGAGCGGAGGTCGACCTCATCGAGTACCCGGAGCAGATGGAGAACATCTCCTACTCCCGCTATCGGGATGGCCTCCCGTCCTTCGTCTTCAGCGTCTATCCGACCCCGGAGGCCTCCAACGCCGACAACGGCTCGGTCGAGCCGCGCGTCGACCTTATCAGGGCCGTCGAAGGAGGAAACTCATTCGAGGAGCCCTTCCAACCGCCGCGCCCCGGCCGAGCCATCCGGTTCTACGCCCGCGGCCGCGATGACGTCGGCATCGTGACGTTGAGCCTCCTCTACCGGCGGCTCGACATCTTCGAGCCGGAGCCCCATCGCGTCATCCTCTTCGATGACGGCCTGAACCGCGATGGCGAGACGCAGGACGGCCTTTTCTCCGGCGCGCTGGCTCCCGCGCTGCCCGCGGGCGGACAGATTCAGTTTTATCTCGAGGGCGTGGATTTCATCGGCACCACGGTGACGATCCCCGAGAACGCCTCGCTCCGCCCCGACATCGGGGGCGGAAAGCTCTACTCCCTGGCCGTCGGAGTCCCGATGCCGCGGATCGAGATCTCCGAGTTCGTCGCGCGCAACGCGAGCGGACTCGTGGATGAGCTGGGCCAGACGTCGGACTGGGTGGAAGTCCGCAACTGCTCGGGGAGCCCGCTTCCGCTCGACGGGATCTACCTCGGCGACCGCTTCCCGGCGAGCGACGACTGGTTCTCCTTCTCTGCCGGGAAAACGCTCGCTCCCGGGGAGCACTTGGTCGTATTCTGCGACGGCAACCCCGGCCAAGGGCCGTCCCACGCCCCCTTCCGCCTGGACGGCGGCGGCGGGCGGCTCTTCCTCGTCGGGACGACACCCCTGAGGGCTCACGGCATCATCGATGCGATTGAATACGGCGCACAGGCGCCCGACGTGGCCCTCGGTCGTTCGAGCTGCGGCGGACCTTGGACGAACCTCGAGCCGACGCCCGGCGCCGTAAACGGCAAGCCGATCGTAACCGCGGAGCGGGGCGACGCGAACCGCTCGGGCCTCCTCGACATCACCGACGCCATCACGATCCTCATGCATCTCTTTGGAGGGGGCGAGGCCGCCTGTCCGGAGGCCGCGGACACGAACGGCGACAACCGTCGCGACGTGGCCGACGCGATCTACCTCCTCAACTACCTCTTCCTCGGAGGTCCCGCGCCCGCCGGCGGCCAACTGGTGATCTGCCGATAAAGCGAAACGCACCAAACCGCCCTGTAGACAAGGAGGGGCGCCTGCCGCACGGGCGGCGGGGCTCCTCCTTTTTCATTGGGACGCAGCCGTTTGCCCGGCCGATAAGAAGGGGAGATTAATCGCAGAGGACGGGGAGGACGCAGGGTTGCGCAGGTGGGCACATGCGTTACCAGTACATTCCTCTGCGTCCTCACTTGTTCCCGTCCGTTCCAAGCAGAATCCCGGGAGATAGAATACCGCGATGCGATTTTCAGAGATCTTCTCCCGACGGGCGCGCCCGGTGATTTCGTTCGAGGTCTTTCCCCCCAAGACCGACTCGTCCATGGAGAGCTTCCGCGCCGTGCTCCCGCGTCTCGTGGCGCTCGCTCCGGACTTCATGACGGTGACTTACGGAGCCCTCGGAAGCACGCAGAGCCGCACGCTCGAGATCGCGGCCCTCATCAAACGGCAATACCGGCTCGAGACCGCCTGTCACCTCACCTGCGTGGGCTCGGATCGCGAGGCGATCGGCCGGACCCTCGACGCCATCGCCGCGGCCGGCATCGAGAACATCGTGGCGCTGCGCGGCGACCCGCCCCAGGGGCAGAAGGACTACGTCCCGCCCCCGGGCGGCTACCGCCACGCGATCGAGCTGGTCGAGCACATCCGGCGCCGCGGCGGCTTCGGGATCGCCGTCGCCGGCTACCCCGAAAAGCACATCGAGGCCGAAAGCTTCGAGAGCGACCTCGGCCATCTGGCGCGCAAGGTCCAGGCCGGCGGCGATGTCGTCGTCACGCAGCTCTTCTACGACAACGCGCACTACTTCCGCTTCGCGCAGATGGCGCGCGGGCGCGCCGTCCGCGTGCCGATCGTGCCGGGGCTCCTGCCGATCGTCTCCCTCCAGCAGGTGAAGCGGCTCACGTCGATGTGCGGCGCATCGATCCCGACCTCCCTCCTGGCCGCGCTTGAGGAGGCGGGTCCCGATGAGGAGGCCACGCTCGACGCCGGAGTCCGCCACGCCGCCGAGCAGGCGAGAGGGCTCCTCGAAGGCGGCGCGCCCGGCATCCACTTCTACGTCCTCAACCGCTTCCACCACATGGAGCGCATCCTCTCGGAGATCCGACCCCTCCTCGTTTCGATCGAGAAGGGCGGGAGAGGGGGGGCCCGATGACCGCTCCCTACCGCGAGCTGCTCCAGCAGATCCGCGAGTTCTTTCCGAAGCCGGTGGCCGATCCGATGCACGGGGCCTACTTCGTTTTCTCGATCCTGCGCGCCCTCGACAAGGTCGACGCGATGAAGGGGGCGATCCCGCTCCTCGGCGGCGCGGTGGGGCTCGATTACGAGGCCCAGCGCTCGGCCCGGATCGCGGAGCGGCCATCGTCGATCGATGCGGTCACGTCGGAGCTGGTGAAGACCCTCGAGGGCATGCTCATCTCGGGCCATCCGGGCGTTCAAATGAACGTCGTGCCGCCGCCATCGATCGCGAGCATCATCGGCGCGCTCCTGCCGTCGATCTATAACCCGAACCTCGTCTCGGACGACACGAGCCAGAAGGTCGCCGTCGCCGAGCACCGAGTGGCCGCCATGGCCGCCGCTCTCGTGGGCTACGACCCGGCTCTCTCGCGCGGCGTGTTCACATTCGGCGGGACAGGAACGACGCTCTACGGCGTGCGGATCGGGACCGAGAAGGCCCTCCCCGGCACGCGCAAGAAGGGCATCGAGCAAGGCGGCGCGCTCGTCTTCGCGTCGGACTTGAGCCATTTCTGCCGTCTGAGCGTCGCGAGCTGGCTCGGGCTCGGCGAGGACAACGTTGTCGAGATCCCCACGGGAATCGACAACGACATCAAGCTCGACCTCCTGGAGAAGGCGATGCGCACGGCCCTCAAGGACGGGCGGCGCATCGCGACCATCATCGCGACGATGGGCACGACCGATGCCTTCGGCCTCGACGACGTCGGGGCGATCGTCGCGCTCCGCGACCGGCTCGTCGAGGAGTTCCGCCTCGACTACCGGCCCCATGTCCACGCCGATGCGGTCATCGGCTGGGCCTGGTCGGTCTTCAACGACTACGACTTCGAGGAGAACCCGCTCGGCTTCCGGCCGCGGACCGTGAGGGCGCTGAACGGCGCCTGCCGGCGGATCCACGAGCTGTCGCAGGCGGACTCGGTCGGGATCGACTTCCACAAGACGGGGTTCGCGCCGTACATCTCGAGCCTCTTTCTCCTCAAGGACGGCTCCGACCTCGGTCTCATCGCGCGGACGCGGGACCGCATGCCCTACCTCTTCCAGACGGGGAGCTACCACCCGGGGATTTTCACGCTCGAGACGACGCGCGCGGGCACAGGGGTCATGGCCGCGCTCGCGAATCTGCTCCTTCTCGGGAAGGACGGCCTCCGCTCCCTCCTCGGCCACATGGTCGAGATCGCCGAAGTCCTCCGCGAGAACCTCGACGCCCACGCCGCCACGACCGTCATGAACAGCGGCAACGTCGGCACCGTGACCCTCTTCCGGGCCTATCCGGATGGGATCGACACCTGGACGGTGAAGGACCGAGAGCGCACGGACCCCGGCTACCGCGAGAAGCTCATCGCCCACAACGAGTACAACCGCAAGCTTCACTCCTTCCTCCACGAGGAGGCGATGGCCGGCCGCGGGGTCCTCATCTCGATGACCGATTGCTACCGCACGACGGACTACGGCGAGCCGATCGTCGCCCTGAAGTCATTCATCCTCTCACCGTTCGCCGATGAAGCCATCGTGGAGCTGCTGGTGGAGAGGTTGCTCGAGGCGCGGGAGAGGATTCGGTGACGCCGTAGCTATGCCGGGGCATGTTGAGAGGGATGGCTGCTAGGAGGAAGACACCCGCCGAAACCGAGCGTCAGAGCAAGACCCACAAAGGAGAGTCCAAGGCCTTTCATTACGACCTCTACTCGGTGGCGTGCCGACGAAGCTCGCCGGCCAACAGCCGACCTGAGCCCCAATCGGCGCGAGCCTGGTACCGCCGCCCTATCGCTCGAGTGTCAAGAAAAAAAACCCAAAGATTCCCTGGTGTGTGCCGCTTCCATGAAAAGGGGATCGGCGGCCGTCATCCAGATGCGCACTGCTCCCGCGTGGTACGATCTCTCGGCGCTGGAGCCCAGCTTTGACCCGATCCCTCGTTTATCTCTGCTTCTTCCTCTCCGGCTTCTCGGGCCTCGTCTACGAGATCGTCTGGAGCCGGCTCTTCGCATACACGATGGGCAGCTCCCACCTCTCCATCGCCGTGGTGGTTTCCGTCTTCATGGGCGGGCTCGCCGCGGGGAGTTACGCCGGCGGCGGGATCGCGGAGAGGACTCGCTCGCCGCTTCGCCTTTACGGATACCTCGTCACGGGGACCGGCGTCGCCGGCGCGGCTGTGCCGTTCCTCCTCATCCCCGTCGAAGCGCTTCTGACCTGGGTCTATCGCTACAACGATGGCGAGCCGGCGCACTGGCTCTTCACCCTTACGAAGGCCCTGGCCTGCGCCGCGACGATCTTCCCTCCAACCTTTCTCATGGGCGCGACCTTGCCGGCTCTGGCCCAGCACCTCACGCGAAATGTCCGCGAGGTGGGGGCCAGGCTCGGAGCGCTTTATGCCGTCAATACCTTCGGGGCGGTGGCCGGTGCCGCGGCGGCGGGGTTCTTCTTCCTCCGCTGGTGGGGAATCGGCTGGACGACCGGGGTCGCGGCTTCGGTGGACCTCCTGGTGGGCATTCTGGTTCTCTTCAGGACTCAAGCGGCGAGCATGCGGGCGGCCGCTCCGGCCCCCACCGCCCCTCTTCTCTCGCGCAAAGAGCTTCCGAATCTCGAGAAAGACGATGCGTCGAGGTCCCGATGGACCGTTCTCATCTGCACCGCCGCATACGGTGCATCCGGCTTCGCCAACATGGTCCTTCAGCTCGGATGGACGCGGGCCCTCATCCTCTCCATCGGCAACAGCACTTATGCCTTCTCGGTCATCGTGGGGATCTTCATCTTCGGCCTGGCGGCCGGAGGCTGGATAGTCGGGCTCTTCGCCGACGGAGTGCGAAACCCAGCCGCCGCGTTCGGCTGGCTTCTTGTGGCTACCGCCGCGGCGGCCGGGGCCACGATCCCCTGGCTCGGGATCCTGCCGGCAAATTTCGCCTGGGACCTCTCGATCCTCTGGAAACAATCGGCCCAGGCGAAGGGCGGCGACTTCAGCTTCACGAGCTTCCTCGGGGCGGGGGCCGCACGGACCGCTCTTGCGATCCTCCCGGCGACGGTCCTCATGGGGATGGCCTTTCCCCTCCTCGGGCGTATCCATTCCGCGACCGGATCGGGAGTCGGACGCTCGGTGGGCGTGGTCTATGCCGCCAATACCTTGGGGGCGATCGCCGGCACCGCGCTGGCCGGTTTCGTCCTCGTTCCTCTCCTGGGGCGCATCTGGGCTTTGCTCTATCTGGCAGTGGTTCTGAGTCTCGCAGCGGGCCTGGTCGTCCTCCTCGTCGCTCCCGGGCGGCGGTTCTGGCGGCGCCAGGCGCTCGCCGGGGCGGTCGTGCTTGTGCTGTCCGCACTGGGCTACTGGACACGGCCCGCGGAGCTACTCGACTCGAGTGAGGACGCTCCGCGCACGTTCTGGCACCCGGTGATCCTCGCCAATGGCTCCTACATGAACATCAATCAGGCCAGCCGCTTTCCATCCGCCAAAGACTACGCGGTCGATCAGATCCGCATGTGGGAGTCCCTTTATTACCGCGACGGCGAGGCCGGCTCGGTAGCGGTCCTCAAGCGACGCGAGGATGGCCACACGTGCCTCAACATCTCGGGGAAGACCGATGCTTCCGCAGGCGAGTTCTCCTTCGACATGCAGACCCAGCTCCTCATGGGCCACCTTCCGCTTCTGGTCCATCCCGCTCCCCGGCGGGCCTTGAACTTGGGGCTGGGAGGCGGCATGTCGCTCGGCGCCATGACGACGCACCCCGTGGTCGAGTCAATCGACCTCCTGGAGCTGTCGCCTGAGGTGGAGGAGGCGGCGCGGCTCTACTTCGCACGGATCAACCAGAGCGCGCTGACGAACGCTAAGGTGCGAGTCGTTCTCGGAGACGGGAGGAACCACCTCACCCACACCGCGGCCGATTACGATGTCATCAGCTCGGAGCCTTCGAATTTCTGGATCGCCGGCCTCGGCAACCTCTTCACCGAAGAGTTCTACCGCCTCGTCCTCCAGCGGCTCCGGCCGGGCGGCATCGCCTGCCAGTGGGTCTACGGCTATCACCTGCGCTTGAAGGACTACAAAACGGCCCTCAGGACTTTCTTGAAGGTCTTCCCCCACGTCACGGTCTGGACGAACAACTACGCGGACACGATCCTCCTCGGGACTCGGGAGCCCCAGGTCTTCGACCCCGCGCGGCTCGCCGCGGCGCTCGCCGAATCGGCGGTGCAGGCGGAGCTTTCGCAGATCGGCGTCACCGCCCCGCAGGACCTCTTCCGCTACTTCCAGTGCGAAGGGACAGCCATCGATGCCTGGCTCGGGGGGGGACCGATCAACCGGGACCTCCATCCCGTGCTCGAGTTCCAGAGCCCTCTCGGGTACTACGACCTCGACGAGAAAATCATGAACGCCCTCCTTGCCGCTGCGGAAGGACCCCTCCCGCCCGGTCCCTTCGCCCGCTTTTCCTCCGATGAGCTGAAGGTCGTGGAGGAGCGAATGCGCTCCGGGCGGATCACGACCCGCTTCCATCACCACATCTACTCGGAGGAGTACAAGGGAGCGATCGAGGCCTACCGCCAGCTCGCCCAGGGCGGGGACTCGTGGTTCATCGACCTTGCGGCGAAGAAGTGGGCGTCGCGGGCCGCCTACATCGGCGAAGCGATCCTCGCCGAGGTGCGGAAGATCCACGACCACCCGGAGCTCTGCGCGGCGGATGGATATCGGCCCGGCCCCGGAGGCGAAGGGCTTCAGCTCGAAGCGTTTCGCAACGCCGCCCGGAAGTCTCCGGCCGAGGACTGGGGGCCTTACCTCACCCTCGCGGCCGTGGAAATGAGCTCTCAGCTATTCGCGGATGCGCTAAAGAGCCTCGAGTTCGCGCGGGAGAGGCGGGCCCCACCCCATAAGACGGCTTACATTGCCGGAGTGCTGAAAGGGATGCAGGGCGACCTCGCGGGGGCGGAGAAACTCCTGCGCGAGGCCATCGCAAGCTGCCCGCCGGGAGCGGACGCCGAAAAAGGGGAAGCGCTGTACAACCTGGGTTTTTGCTTGGAGCAGGCAAAGCGGCACCAGGAGGCGCTGTCGGCGTACGAAGAGGCGCTCAAGCTCAAGAACAAACCCGAGCGCGCCCGAGGAGCGATCGAGCGATGCCGGAAGCGGTTGGGAAAGGGCGCCGGGGGGTGACGGGGCGGACCCTTCCGTTTCGACGCGTCAGTACTGCCCTGTAATCGAGGATCGACAGGAGATCCTCATCTAACTTTCTAACGTTCGTTGCGATGAAGTCGATATTCGCCACGACGGCCGCGCGCTTCGTTTCATCGCCGCCCGCCAGGATATCGAGCTTTTCCACCCGGCTCTCGATCACAGCCAATTGCCCTTCGAGTCGCGCGAACCCGTCCAAACTTGAGAACTACGGCGGGTGTGGATATCGCCTGCAATCGGGGAGTGATAAGACAACCCTAAATCCCAGGTTGGACGAAGTCACTCGAGGCAGCAAGTGGTAACGCCTGGCAGAGCGGGCATCTTTGAGACCGAATGTATATTCTGGAAGGGAGCGAACCGCGCGTTCTCTCCCTTGGCGAGGACCTTCAGGGTCCACAGCCCTCCCGATTGGGTACGGGCCGTACCAATCCCGGCACCACTCGGCCATGAGTCCATGAACGTCGTAGAGCCCCCAAGGATTGGGTTCCTTGATCCCGACGGTCGTGATGGGTCCTTCTTGGACGTTCGTGACCATATACGGCTCAACCGGCGGGCACCTGTTGCCGTCGTAATCATCAGGACAATCGAGGATGTCGTCGAACCAAAATCGCGTCCTCGTCCCAGCACGGCAGGCGTACTCCCACTCAGCCTCCGTCGGCAAGCGATACTCACGGCCCTCACTGAAAACGGAATCCTCTCTGGCCGTTAGGCGAGTACAAAATCGAACCGCGTCGTCCCAGGTCAGGTTCTCCACGGGGCGGTCGAGGTCCGTCCCCCAGTAAATCCCGCCCTTCAGCCCGATGAAATAGCTCGGATTGTGGCCCATGACTTTCAGGTACTGGGCCTGCGTTATCTCCGTCACTCCAATGTAGAATCCGCACGTCAACTCGACTTCGTGGAGGGTCTCATCCTGCTCGCGTCCACGCTCCGTAAGGGGGGAACCCATCGAAAACGTGCCGGGCGGGATGTACCGAAAGGGCATTCCCAGCGAGTTGCTCCACTCCTCGGGAGGGCAGGGCCAGTACGCTCCGCAGCCCAGGTTGTCCGGGGTCGGGTCAACGTCGCAGGACTCTAGCGGCGGGGGAATGCTCGGGTCCCCACCGAAGAGGAAGAAGAGAAGATGGATCCCATCCGTCAGCTCGATCCAGCCGTTGTCGTTCACATCAGCCCCGTCCTCGCAGTCGAGGACCTGTGGAACTTGCAGGAAGAGATGAGCGAAGATGAGAAGGGCATCGGTAAGGCCGATGCTCCGGTTCTGTTCAACGTCCCCGCGGATGAACCCTCCGGCGGAGTCCAATGGCCCCGCGACGAGCGTTCTCCCAATCAGGAGAACGAAGGCGAAGCCGCACAGGAACGCGTTTGGCGCCGGTCTCTCGCCCTTCAAGTCCTGGGTCCTCCATGTCCGATCTAACGCCGGAGGGAATCAACACGCTCAGCTTACGGTGAATTTGACCGGAAGTCGAAACTGTCATTGAGTGATGCTTTACCGATCATTCACCGCTCTCGCCTGCATCACTGGCACAGAGGGGTCTACAGGGCCCAGTTGATCTCGTGGGAGACCGGGCCGACTGCGTTGTCCGGCTACTCTTCCAGCTCCCGCTCTAGGCGCGACTCGCGCAGCAGCTCGAGGTACTTTTCGCGGAGCGGCTCCGGGAGTTTCTTCGCGAAATCCTCGGCAAGTCCGTTGGCCTTGATGAGCCGCTGAACGTCGGCGAAGTCCTGGGCTCGGTGCCCCCACACCCCACTAGCGATCTTGAGACCGACCAGCGTTTCGAGCGTCGCGACGCGCAGGCCCTTTCTCTCGACGAACGCGCTCGAATCCGGCGCGGGGAATAGGATCGGGCTCTCCTTCGAGCCCGCGTGTTCGCCCACCGTCACGACGTCGAGGTTGACTTTGAACTGAGGGAGGCGGAGCCTCTTGCGGAGCCCGGCCGAGCGCGGAAGCACGCCGCGGCCTACGAGCCGCTCGTGGATCCGGGCGAGCCCTTCCGGCGTGGTGAGGATATCGATGTCCTCCGTGAAGCGGCTGAAGCCGTGGTGGCGAAGGGCCAAGGCTCCGACGAGGGCAAAGGTGATCCGCTCGCGACCAAGCGATTCCTTGAGGAACTCCAGGGCCGCATCGATGTCGCGATTGTGCTGCATGTCCCTCTGGATCTCCTGGAGTATCCCCCCGCGATACGGCTCGGCCATGGCAGGGTCATGGTAACGAGGACTTGAGATTCACTCAACGCGAGAGTGCGCGTGCTGCAGGCCATCAACGGGGAAAGACGGCGGGCTCTGTCGCCGACCGCCGGCGCTCATCGGGGGAGGGACCTCGGCCACTCGCCGCGTCTCCTCGGTGAGGACGACGGCTTCCCTGCGCCAGACCGACATCCCATTTGAACTGTGGATCCATGCCCCTCGTATTCGCCCGACGGTTTCCTGGTCCAAGGTCTCCGCCTGGTCGGCTCGCACCACCAAGTACTGGACCGTCCCGGGCGGCGACGGAGCCTTCAGGATTGAATCGATCTCCGGCGGCTGCGGGCCGACGCCGTGCACCGGCTCACCCTCACGACAGAAGACGAACAATTGCAGCGCTTGGCGAGAGTAGAAGGCGAGCCCGAAGGCCGGCAGCCGGCCGTGGCGGCTCGTGATGAAGACTTCCGGCCTTCGGCCGAAGGCTTCGGCGTCGGCGGCAATCGCCCGAGCGGCCGGCCTGGGGTCCTGCTTCAAGATGCCCGGCACTTGCATGAGGCCGAGCTTGAGGGCGATCCCGATGACGGCGAGCGCGCCGGCGACGCCAAGCCGCGCGCGGTGGAGGCGCGGCTCTTCCCCCCCCTGGAGGGTCCACTGAACAGCAACGTATCGACCGATGAGGATCGCCATCGGCGCGAACAGAGGCAACACGTAGAGCGGGAGCCGCGAGCGCGCGACGCAGAGAACCACTAGAGGGAGTCCGATCCACCAGAGGATCAGCTCCGCGGGCGCGGCATCGGGGGTGGCATCCGATCCGCGTCGCCTGAGCTGTCGGCCCAGCCAACGCGCGCCGGCGGGCAGGAAGATCCCCGCCGGAAGGCAACCCCCGAGGAGGACCGGGAAGTAGACGTAGAACGGCATGCTGCGACCCGAATCGCCCACGAGACGCTGGACGGTCTCCGTGCCCCACCAGTAGGAGAGCGCGCCGGGCACCCGGACCGCCACGGCCGCGAACCACGGCATGGCCAGCACCGCGAACACGAGGAACCCGATCGGGTGAATGAGGCCGCGGAAGTCGTACGTGCGCCGGTGCCGGACGAGAAACGCCGCGAGCGCCGCCGCCGCAAGGAGACCAGGCGGCCCCTTCGTGAGGAACGCGAGCGCCAGCGCGGCATGGAAACCGATCCCCCAGCGGACCCGTTCCGACCTGCCGGCGCTCGTGATGCTCCGCCACGCGCACCAGACGCAAACCGTCTCGAAGAGCGCGAGGATGGAATCCGTCGTGAGGATGTTCGCCGCCGCGAGCGGAACGACGCTCAGGAGCAGCGCCCATCCGGCCGATGCGCCGCTTGCCGCGGATCTCGAGCCGTTCCAGAGCCTCTTGCCGAGGTCCGCGGTGATGATGACCGTCACAATGAACGCCAATGCCGCCGGGAGCCGCGCCGCCCACGCCTGCGGCCCGAAGAGGCGGATCGCGACCGCCGCGAGCCAGTAGGCGAGCGGGGGCTTCGATAGATGGGGCTGGCCGAGGACGTGTGGAACGAGCCAGTCGCCCCCTTCGGCCATCACCCGCGCCACCTCGGCGTAGCGCGCTTCGCTCGGATCGCTCACGGGCAGGATCCAGATCCCGGAGAGGACGAGGAAAACGGCGGTGACATGCAGGGAGCGATTCATGGCGCTCTCAACGGCGACGGCCCGCTACCGGCTCCAGACTTCGACCCCGGACGGGTCGAACTTGAACGGCAGCAGTCTCGCGCCTGTCGCCTCGAGCGCGGCGGCGACGGCCTGGCGGTTCCGCGGCGGCACGAGAAAGACGATCGCCCCGCCTCCGCCGGCCCCGCACACTTTCGCCCCCCACGCGCCGTGCTCCTTCCCGATCGTTATCAACTCGTGAAGCCGCGCCGTCGAGCAGCTCGGGTGGAGCCGCTGGTGCGCCTCCCAGTTCGCGTCGAGGAGCGAAGCGAGCTCACGCAGATCGCCGGCCTCGAGAGCGCGCCTCGAGAGCGCAGCGACCTCCTTCAAGCGGTGCTGCGCGGCCTTGACCTTGCTGTCGCCGCGGCGGTAGTCGGCGAGGATCTCGTTGTGGATATTTCCCGAGAGGTGGGCCTCGCCCGAGTAGACGAGGAGGAGGTTGCGCTCCAGCTCCGCGACAGTTCCTCCCGCGACGACCATCGGCTCCTCGACCGCCCGCTCGCCCTCGAATCGCCAGAGACGAAGTCCGCCGTGCGAGCAAGCGAAGGGGTCCTGCTTCCCGCCCCAGATCTTCAGATCGAACCGCTCCACGGCCGAGTGGAGGTCGGCGATCGCCGGCCGGTCGAGGTCTCTCCCCGTAAAGCGGGCGAGCGCGGCCAGGAGCGCCACCCCGAGCGAGGCGGAGGAGGAAAGCCCGGAAGCCGGCGGAAGCTCGGTCGAGATCTCGACGTCGTAGCCGCGCGACGAAGGAATGCGGTTCGCGAGCGCCGCGGGAAGGTCGAGCCGCCCGTCCAGCGCGAACGGCCGGCCGGCGGGAGTCTCGATCTCGCGCCCCAAGTCGATGGAAGAAATGCGCGAGCGACCGTCCGAGCGCATCTCGATTGCGACGTGCGTGTGGATGGAGATCGCGACGTTGAGGACGAGCCCGCCGAAGTCGACGCAGTACGGCTCGGGATCCGTGCCACCCCCGCAGAGATCGACGCGGCCCGGTGCGCGGGCGTAGACTCTCGCCGGAAAAGTGGAAGACGGACCCGATTGGCCTGGAGGCATGGTGGAGAGTATACCCGAGGCGGGGCGGGAGGGTTCAGGCCGGCATGAGGGGGGTTGGATGCGGGATGCGGATGCCGATTCCGATGCGGACTCCCGGCGTCCCCGGTCGCCCCCGCTGCTGAGGTTCGAGCAGCGTGAGGGCGCGCTTCTCGACTATGGCGTTTATCGTCCTCGACCTCAGCCTCGAAGCCGTCCGGAGACTGCGACCGCTCGTTGAACGTCTTCGGCTGCGTGACCGTGACCTCGCCGATCAGATCCCCCGCGCGGCCGGCTCCGTCGTGCTCAACATCGGAGAAGGGAACGAACGCGTCGGCAGAGACCGCACCGACCACTTCCGCGTCGCGATCCGCGGCCGCGGCCACATCGAAGTTCGAACGCCCCTCTGTGCTACTAACTCTCAAAACCGCCGCTGCGCGGCAACGTTCTTGGCCCAACACGAACACCCTTGACCTCCGATGCCGCCTCTCCGCGTCCTCTGCGGTTCCCGTCGAATCCAGCCGCGTGCGCGCGTTCTGGATGTCGCCGCCGCATGAGCTATCATGGCGCGCCTTCAAACGACGCACGCACCGAAAGACCCAAGCGATCGAGATGGAAGCTGGTATAGTCGGCCTGCCCAACGTCGGAAAGAGCACTCTCTTCAACGCCCTCACCGCGGCGGGCATCCCGAGCGAGAACTACCCTTTCTGCACGATCGAGCCCAACGTGGGCGTCGTACCGGTGCCCGATTCCCGCCTCGCAATCCTCCATCGCTTCATCGAGACCGAGGAGGTCGTCCCGGCGGTCCTGCGGCTCGTCGACATTGCCGGCCTCGTCCGCGGCGCGTCGACCGGCGAAGGGCTCGGCAACAAGTTCCTCTCGCACATCCGCGAAGTGGACGCGATCCTGCACGTCGTCCGCTGTTTCGAGGATCCGAACGTCGCTCACGTCGAGGCGAGGGTCGATCCGATCGCCGACGTCGAGACCATCGAAACCGAGCTGATGCTCGCGGATCTCCAGGGCGTCGAGGGCTCGCTCGACAAGGCGCAGCGCACCGCTCGGAGCGGCGACAAGGAGGGAAAGCTCCGCGCCGAAGTCCTCGCGCGCTGCAAGGACCTCCTGGCGGCGGGAAAACCGGTCCGCGGGCTCGCTTTCGAGAACCCGGAGGCCCAGAAGGTCCTTCGGGGGCTTTCGCTCCTGACGGCGAAGCCGGTCCTGTACGTCGCCAACGTCGCCGAGGGCGACCTGCACGGCGAAGGGCCCCTCGCCTCCCGCTTGCGCGAGCGCGCGCACGACAAGGGCGGCGTGGTGGTCCCCGTCTGCGCCAAGATCGAGGCCGAGCTGGTGGAGCTGGAGGAAGGCGACCGCCGGGAGATGCTCCTCAGCCTCGGACTCGAAGAGCCCGCACTGGCCGTTCTCGCGCGCGCGGCGTACGAGCTTCTGGGACTCCAAAGCTTCTTCACCGTAGGGCCGAAGCAGATCCGCGCCTGGGCGGTACCGATCGGCGCCACGGCTCCTCAGGCCGCCGGCCTCATCCATACCGATTTCGAGCGCGGATTCATCCGCGCCGAAGTCTACGGACTCGCCGACATCGAGAAGTTCAAGAGCGAGGCCGCCATCAGAGCCGCAGGCAAGATGCGCGTCGAGGGGAAGTCCTACATCGTCCAGGATGGAGACGTCTGCTACTTCCTCTTCAGCGTGTAGCCTCGCCGGCGGCGGCGGCGCTCTCGGCTCGTGTGAGAGCGCCGCGCAGCCCCGCGTCGCCCGGATGCGCCTCCAGGCCGCGGCGGAGGACCTCGATCGCGGCCGCCGGCTCTCCCCGCAGGAGGGCCAGCTCCCCCAGAAATCGGTGGCTTGCAGCCGAGGGCGCGCGCTGATGGAGCCGGGCGGCGAGGAGGCCCGCTTCGTCGAGCCGGACCTGCAGCTTCACGTAAAACCCCACAATATCGGAAAGCGCCGCGGTGTTCTCAGGCTCGACCGTTTCGAGCCGGCGGAGGAGATGGAGCCGCACGAAGGTGTCTTTCTGTTCTCGAGTGCCGGCCAGAAGCATGCGCAGCACTTCGGGATCCCGCGGCAAGATCTCCGCCAGGATAAAGAGAGCATCGAATGCCTCCGGGTCTTTCAGCCGCAGCCGGAGCCTCACGAGCGTGCGGTACGGCTCGGCGGCGCTTTCGATCGCCATTCCATCGACCGCTCGCTCGAGGATCTCGATCTCGCCGCGGATCTTCGCGAGGTTCGCGGCGGCCCGCTCGATCGACGCGCGCCGCTCCGGGTTCTCAGTTTCCAGGCGCTTGAGCGGCTCGTAGAGTGGAAGATGGCCCGGGTTCGCCTCCAGGAGGCGGTTCAGCACGGCGCGCGCCTCCTCGCGATTGCCGATCGCTTCGAAAGCGCGCGCGCCCTCGACCTGGAGGTCGAGAAATCCCTCCCCACCCCGCCTCAGCGCTTCGGCGTAGAACGCCGCCGCGGCGGCCGCTTCGCCCCGGGCCATCTCGACCCTCCCGCGCCAGTACGCCGGCTCCCAGGCGCCGGCGAGGGAGCGCTCGGCTTCCAAGGCGGCGCCGGCCGCGTTCTCGAGGTCGCCGATCTCGAGGAAAGCCTCCGCACGCAGGAGACGAAGGGAGAATGGCGGGGCCTGACCCCCGGCCGTTCCGCCCTGGTCGCCCTCTCGGGCGAGAGCATCGCCGGCCTCTCGCAGGCTGTCGAGGGCGGCCTTGCCGCTCCGCTCTTCGAGATGGATCCGGGCGAGCAGCCACCAGAGGCCCGAAGCGGGCTCCGCCTTCTTCTCGAACCCGTCGAGGAGCGCCGCTCTCGCGTCGCGGCGGCGGCCGAGGCGCAGGCAGAAATCCCCGAAGTCCACGCGCAGGACCGCGGCGGCCGGATCGGCCTCGATCGCGCGCCGGTAGTGAGTGTACGCGGAGAGGAAGCGCCGCTTCTGGACGTCGACGGCGGCCCGCTGGGCGAAGGCGTAGCCTCTCCGGCCGCTCTCGCGCAGCCCCTTCTCGACGTCTTCCCCGATCGATGCTGGAGCGATGAGCTTGTAGATCTCCTCGACGAACTTCCCCTGGTCGCGGAGCCGCAGCCGGTAGAGAGTCGAGGCCAGCTCTGGATAGACCTTTCCGTCGAGAGGATCCTTCTCGAGGAGCGCGACGAACCGGTCTGCCGCCTCCCGATGTCTTCCGGCCGCCCGGAGAGCGCGCCCGGATTCGATGAGCGCCTCTTCGTGTCGCGAGTCGCCGGGAGCGGCGCCGCGAAAATAATCTTCGAAGAGGGGCAGCGCTACAGCGACATCGTCTGCGCGGAACCGGATGCAAGCGAGGGAGAGCTTCGCGTGCAAGTGGCCGGGGTCCGCAGCGAGGCAGGCCGCGAGCGCTTTCTCCGCCTCTTCCAGGCGCGTGAGCTGCCGGAGAGAGTCTCCGAGGAGATAGAGGATCTCCGCGCCGCCCGCGCCCGAGCGCATGGCCTCCTCGGCGTCTTCGATTGCGTTCAAGTAAAGCCCAGCACCGTGATCCGTGCGGATCAGCTCGAGCCAGACCCTCGCGCGCTCGGCGGGAGGGAGCGACGCCACCTTCGAGCGAAGGAGCCGCGCGGCCTCGAGCCCTTGGCCGCTGGAGGCAAGCTCCCCGGCGCCATCGAGGAGGGGCTGAGACGGCCTGGGCGGGTCGGGGGTGCAGGCGGCGGCGAGGAGGAAGAAGAAGGAGGAGGCGACGGAAGCGATGATGTGGTAGGGCGGATGCGGAGACCGGCTCATCTTCCCGCTCCCGGCTTTCTCGCCGCCAGGACCGTGATCGGGTAGTGCGCGTGGATCTCACCGCCTTCGCGGCGGGTCGCCATCCCCAAACCGTCGCTCGCGAGCGAATCCTCGAACATTCTCCGGATCTTCTCCGCGCTGCCCGGGTCGGGGCACGAGCGCGAGAGGAGCCCTTCCAGGTCGATCTCGAGGTTATAGAACGCCTCCCGCGGCGCGGGCAGCCCGGCACGCGTGAAAAGCCCTTGCAGCTCTTCGAGCGGCATGGCGCGGGCGTGCGAGGGGTCGCGGAGCTTCTCCATGCGGTTGTACGCCTCCGCCTTCGCGCGGTCGCCGGATACGAAGACGTCCGCGAGGAGGAGGCACCCGCCCGGCCTCAGGACGCGCAGCGACTCGTCGAAGACGGCCTTCGGCTCCGGAAAGTGGTGGAAGGCGTACCGCGAGGCGACGATGGAGAACGATTCGGCCGCGAACGGAAGCGGCAGGACGTTCCCCTCGACGAACTTCGCGTTGGCGAGCCCTTCCCCGGCGGCAAGCGCCCGCGCCCGTTCGATCATGGCCGGCGTGAGGTCGATCCCGGTCGCCTCGCGCACCACACGGGCAAACGCACCGACGACCAGCCCAGGCCCGCAAGCCACATCAAGGACAACATCGTCGCTCCCCGCCCCGGAAAACTCGACAAGAAGCTGCAAAGCAGCCCGGTCGGTGATCCCAGGAGCGGTCGAAAACGCCTCGGCCTGCTTCGTGAACTGCTCCCGGATGATCCGATCGTGAGGATTCAACTCTCACCCAACAAAAGAGACTTCAATCGCTGGAAGGTTTCAGGCCTCTGGTCAGGCTCCCTCTGCGCTCCTCTGCGTCCTCCGCGGTTAACGTCCGTAATCCTCATCTACGGTCCAACCCCGCAGCCGCGGCCGTATCGAGGTAAACCCGCGCGTCCGGATGGTCCTGCAGCCACGATGCGGGGCACGAGGCCTCCTGCGGACCGCGCACCATCCGGCGGACGGCGGCGGTCTTGTGAGCCCCGAACGCCAGGAGCACGATGCTCCGCGACGCGAGGATCGTCCTCAGCCCTACGGTGACGCCCTGCGATGGCGCGTATCGCCCCTCGAACCAGACCCGGTTGGCCTCGGTCGAGATCGGTTCGAGGTCGAGGAGCCGGCCGTCGCCATCGGGAGGGCTCCCCGGCTCGTTGAAGCCGAGGTGGCCGTTCTGGCCGAGCCCGAGCACGGTCACATCGAGCCCTCCAAGCTCGGCAATGAGCCGCTCGTGCTTGCGGACGCTCTCCGCCGCATCTTCGGTCCGCGAAGAGATGGCGTGGAACCTGTCGCGCGGGATCCCCCAGGCCGCCGCGACGGCGCCGCGCAGGAGGTTTCCGCAGTTGCGGGGCTCCTCGGAGGGCACTCCGACGTATTCATCGAGCGCGAAGACTTGGAGATGGGAGAGACTGAGCTTTCGCAGCGTGATCGCACGGTAGAGATCGATCGGCGTATTCCCCGCCGCGACCATGATCGCGCGGGCGCCGGGGCGCATGAGGAGGCCGGCTAAGTGCTCCGCCGCGGCCTCGTTGGCCCGCCTCGGATCGGGATGGACTTCGGGCTTCATTCGTTTTGCTTCTTCAATGTCGTGAGGTACTCGATGACGTCGGCGAAATCCTGAAGCTTGAGTCCGCTCTGAAGACCCTCCGGCATGATCGACGTCGGGCTCGGCGTCCGCTCGCGGATTCTCGATTTGCGGACCTGAACGGGCCGCGCCGACGAATCGACCACGGTCACCTCGTCGGCCGATTCCGCCTTCACGACGCCAGCTATGATCTCGCCGCTCCGCATCCGGAAGATCGTCGCAGTGTAGCCTTCCCGGACGGCCTTGCTCGGGAAGAGGACGCTCTCGGCGAGCGTCCGGCGGTCGAACTGCGCGCCGGCGCCCGAGAGGTCCGGCCCGAGGTCTCCCCCTTCGCGACCCGCGCGATGGCACCGCAGGCATGCGAGCCCGCTCAGATCGTCGAAGAGCGTCCGCCCCCGGGCCGCGTCGCCGCGGCTCTTCGCGGCGAACTCGAGGTACTCCTCGGGCTCGACGGTCTTCGCCGCGACGCTGAAGAGCGGCCCCGTACGGGCTCTCTCGCTGCCGCCGAAGGCGATGCGCAGCTCCTGAAGAACATCCGGCGCCAACCGATCGATCCGCTCCTCGATTTCGGGGAGCGACTCGCGCTCAATGGCCCGGAGGGCACGGCGGCAGGCTTCGCGCAGCTCGATGCTGCGGCTGCGGAGACCTTCGAGGTAAACGCCGAGGGCCGCCGGATCGGGGATCCGGGCAAGCGCGGCGGCGGCATCGTCCTTCGTTTCGGGATCCTTCGCGAGGCGGAGCAGCTCGGGCACGGCCGTGCGGCTCGCGAAATGCGAGAGGGCGCTCAGCGCCCGCTTTCGGGCCTCGAGAGAACCGCTCGAGAGGAACGGAACGAGGCGCCTGGCGGCTTCTTCGGCGTCGATGCGCGCCAGGGCCGCGGCGGCGGCCCGGCGGATGGGCTCATCGGCATGTCCGGTTCGCTCGACGAGCAAACCCATGGCTCCCCTCGCCTGAAGGGCGCCGAGCGCCTCGATCGCCTTGAGGTGCAGCTCGGCCGTTCTGGGGCCTCGGGAGGCGAAGGCTTGCACGGCCGCAGCCGCCTCGTCGCCGCCGATGGCTTCCGCGGCGGCGATCGCCTCGAAAACGACGCCATCCGGCGAGTCGGCCGCGTCGAGGATCTCCGCGATGCGCGGGAGCGATTCGCGGTCGCCGAGGGCGCCGAGTGCCTTGATGAGCGCGCTCTGGAGGCCTCGGTCGGTCTCTCGGGCCAGCAGCTCGCGGAGCCTGGGCGCCGCGGACGTCTGGCGAGCCACGGCCAGGCCGCCGGCCGCCGCGGCGCGGACCGCGGCATCGCCGTCATCCAGCCCGCGCCGGAGAGCCGCGCTCACTTGAAGCGTCCCCTCCCACGGCTCGGTCTTGGCGGGGGGCTTGAGGCGAAAGGGATGGTACGCCCACCACTCGCCTTTCCAGGCCGGCGGCCTCCGTGCGATTTCAGCGAGGAGCCCCATCGCGGCGGCGCGGCCAGCCGCGGACTTGCCGCCATCGCCCGCGAAGCTCGCCAGCGTGCCGGCGACCCGCTCATCGTAGATCTCCCGCAGCGCGAAACCGACCGCTTCGCGCACGGCGGGCTCCGTTCGATCGAGCGCCGCTACGATGGACGGCCAGGCGGCCGGGTCGGCTCGTCCGATGCGGCCCAGGGCGGTGAAGATCGCGAACCGCGGAAAAAGTTGCGGCTCCTGCAAGGCGCCGAGAAGCGCGGGAATTGCGGCGGGATCGCCGATCCGCCCGAGCGCCGTCGCCGCCTGGAATCGAATCGATGGGTCCGCATCGCGGAGCAGGTCCGCGATGGCCGCTCCGGCCTCCTTCGCCCGCCGCTCGCCAAGCTGGCGCAGAGCCTGGCGGCGGACGCTGGCGTCCGGATCGTCGAGGAGCGCCAGGATCGACGCGCGGTTCAATGCGCCGCCGTCGACGGCATCGAGAGCCCACAGCGCGTGCCAGCGCGCGGTGGAGGCGGCTCGACGGTCCGTGAGGAGCTCCGCTAGCGGCCGGATCGCTTCCCCCCCGCGCTCCGAGAGCCTCCTCTGCGCCGTGAGACGCACGCTCCGCGCCGGATGGGAAAGCGCCCGGACCAATTCATCCGTCCCCGCCTCAAACTTTTTGCCCGAAGCGGCGGGCACGTACCACGAGGGCCGCGGCACGGATCCCGGCGCGGGACCGCTCCCTCCGCGAAAACCGATCTTGAGGAGGCTCCCGCACTCGACGCGGACCTTCTCATCGTTGTGCTCCCAGTCGCAAACGTACAGGCTCGCGCCGTCGGCCGAGAGCGCGATCCCGACCGGCCAGAAATCGGCGGCCCCACTGCGCGCGAGCGGTTCGGTCTTCACGACGCGGTACGTCCCCTCGGCTCGCTCGATCGCGACCCGCAGGACCTCGTGGCGCTCGAAGTCGGCCAGGAAAAGGTTTCCGTCGTATTCCGTCGGGAGCGCCCCTTCGGTATAGGCGAGAGCGCCCGTGGCGGCGCCCGAGCCGTAATCGGCGAACTTCCAGAGCGTATAGGGGCGCTGGGGAATGAAGTCGAAGGGGTAGCCGTAATATCCCCCGTCGACCATGTGGGTCAGGCGGGACATCCACTCATGCTCGTCGGTGTTGTCGTACGTGAATAGCTCGTCCTCGGCGTTCATCGCGACGTCGAGGATGTTGCGTACGCCGGTGGAGAGGATCTCGAGGCCCGTCCCATCGGGCTTGATCCGCGCGATGCCGCCGCCGTGCAGGTCTGCGCGCCGGCCGTCGCGGCCGACCGCGCCGAAGAGCCCCTTGTCTCCCACCGCGATGTAGAAGTAACCGTCCATCGCCAGGCGGAAATTCGCGGGGACGTGGTCGTTCCAGTCGAGCGCCCAGGGTTTCGGGTTCGTCGACTCGATGAGATCGACGGTGCCCGCGGCGGCATCTCCTCCGTCGGCGAACGCCGCGAAGCGCGGGTTGTGGAGGACGTAGAGCTTCCCCTCGAGGTACTGCATCCCGAAGACCGCGTGCAGCTTCTCGGCGAAAACGGTCCTCCGGCCGTCGGGGTGAAAGCAGAGGATCCGGCCCTGAGGGAGATCGGCCGACGCGGCGCTGATATCCATCGGATCCTCGGCGACGAAGACGCGGCCGTCGGATGCGCAGCAGACGACGGAGGGATGCTTCAGGTCCGGCGCGCGCGCGACGACCTCGACCGTCCACCCGGACGGCACGGCCAGCGGAGTATCGTCGCCTGCGAGTACGGAGGAAGCGAAGACGAACCCCGAGACGATCCGAACCGCTCCCCCGATGGGCGTACGCCTGCGCATGGCCGGAATGATATGCAGGGGATTCGCCGCCTTCCTCCGGAAAATCTCCGTCTGGTGGGGAAAAACCCCCGCGAAGCCCGTCCACCGGATCGATTCAAGCGCCGCCATGGACAGGGCCCGGAGGGGACTTGCGTTTGCTAATTCGGGGGAGCCACGAACCTGTGAGGTGAATGACAATGAGCCACAAGCAGATCCTTTTCCGTTCCGAGGCGCGTGAAAAGATCCTTCGGGGCGCGGCGGCGCTCGCCGATTCGGTGCGGGTCACACTCGGCCCGCGGTCGAAGTGCGTCCTCATCCAGAGGAAGTGGGGAACTCCGCTCGTCTGCAACGACGGCGTGACGATCGCCAAGGAAGTCGACCTCGCCGACCCTGAGGAGAACCTGGGAGCGCAGATGCTCCGGCAGGCCGCCGAGCGGACCGGCGATGCGGTAGGGGATGGGACAACGACATCGACCCTCCTCGCCCACGCGATGTCGTAGCCGAAGCCGACGTCTCCCGAGACCAGATCGATTAGACTGAGCCGGCCAGCGGCGGCGTCGTATTCGAAGCCCATGGCCCGCCCATCGGGGAAGTCGGTCCGCAACGGCTGCCGGTC
>Ga0187893_10002797_pt1 | contig 37240 bp, 50 predicted proteins | sample MA1701074metaG_FD_139574 | JGI IMG/M metagenome (GOLD analysis project Ga0187893, IMG submission 139574) | White microbial mat communities from a basaltic lava cave in the Kipuka Kanohina Cave System on the Island of Hawaii, USA - MA170107-4 metaG ... | reverse complement strand
TGGCGCTCGAGGAAGCCCATTAGGCGCGGCCACTCGGCGAATCCCTGCCAATCACAACGAAAAGGAATCTCCATGCGGAAGTTTGCAAAGGTCGTGCTCTGGACCCTGATCGCACTGCTCGTGCCGATGGCCGCGTTGGCGCAGGAAGCGGGCGGCGGCGCCGGCTACGGCGGCTACGCGCTCGGCGCCGGTCTCGCGATCGGCCTCGCCGGCCTCGGCTGCGGCATCGGCCAGGGCCTCACCGCCGGCAACACCACCGCCGGCATCGCCCGCAACCCGGGCGCCGCGGCCAGCATGTTCACGAACTACATCCTCGGGATGGTTCTGATCGAGTCGATCGCGATCTACGGGCTCGTGATCGCGTTCTTGCTGCAGGGCAAGATTCAGTAGCTCGCGCGCAGCGGGTGCCTTCGGAGGAGGCTTCGCGGGCAGGCTGCTCGGCCGGTGCAGCTGGCGGCGCTTCGCGCCGTGGCTGACCGGCTGCACGAGACCGCGCGCTGGGATCCGTCGGGCCGTTCGGTCGAGAGATCGAGCGGCCCGTCGCTTTTCTCCGTCGCGATCCGTGTGCAGGTCCCGTATGCGGGCCGCTCGTGAACGCCCATCACTCTCACGGCAATCAAGCTGCAATCGCGCGACCGAGTGAACCGCGAAGCAGGGTTTGCCTCGAAGGCTGACGTTCGAGCAAGCCGTCCAGCGCCGCGAAGCGGGCGCAGACGGCGCGCAGCGAGGTGGAGTCTTCGGAGCCGAGCGGAGCTCGGAAAGGACTGAGCGAGCCTGAGGGGCGAGCGGAGCCACCGAGCGCGAGCAGCGACGCGAGCCTCACCCCGTTGTCATTCCCGCGCCGCAACCGAGCCCGCGCCCGATGGCTCCAGCGCGGCTGGCTCCCGGTCCCGAGAGAGGAGGTTCACCGCGCAACGCCGAAGCGTCGGGAAATTGCACAGAGCAACCGGCGTGCCACTCTGCGCGCGTGATGCCCGAGCCGAAAGCCGCTGCGCGAACGCGCACTTATCAGGGCGCGGCGGCGGCGAGGTGCAGCTCGCGTGAACCCGCGTCGGCCACGCGCCCGTGAACCGTCGAACAGCCGGCCTGCTCGTCGTCTTCGAGGGCACCGACGGCAGCGGGAAGTCGACGCAGCTGCCGTTACTCGCCGCGCGCCTCGAAGCGGCGGGGCTGCGCGTCGCGAAGACGCGCGAGCCCTACGACTGTCCGGCCGGTCGCGCGATCCGCGCGATGGCGCGCTCCGGCGAGCGCGTCGCGCCGGAGCAAGAGCTCGCGTGGTTCTTCGAGCAGCGCCGTGCGCACGTGCGTGAGGTCGTGCGGCCCGCGCTCGCGCGCGGCGACGTCGTGCTGAGCGACCGCTACTTCGTGTCGACTGCCGCTTATCAGGGAGCGCGCGGCCTCGACGCGGCCGCGATTCTCGTCGCGAGCGAGGCCGAGTTCCCGATCCCCGATCTCGTGCTCTGGCTCGATCTCCCGGTCGCCGCGGGGCTCGCTCGCACGCACGCGCGTGGCGCGCCGCATGAGCCCGCGTTCGAGGACGCGGCATTCCTCGAGCGCGTGCGCGAGACGATGGGCTCGCTCGCGCGCGACTACATCGTGCGCGTCGACGCCGCCGGCGACGCCGGAGTGGTCGAAGCACGCATCCTGGACGTCGTTCGCGAGCGGCTCGGACTCCCGGTCGATTGACTCCCACGACGCGCGCGTGAGACGATCCCGCGCCGCTTCCGGCGGGAGCTGAACCGTGCGCGTATGCCCGCTGCTCTGCATGGCCGTCGTGCTCGACCTGGCGCGGCCCGCGCACAGCCAGGAAACGGCGCCGGCCGCCGCGAGCGAAGTCGAAGAGATCGTCGTCACGATCACGAAGCGCGACGAAGCGCTCCAGCAGGTGCCGGCTTCGGTCTCGGCGTTCTCCCCGGAGACGATCGCGCTCGCCAACCTCGAGAGCGCCGCCGACGTCGTGTCGCTGATCCCCAACGTCGTGACGAAGGGCGAGAGCCGCACGGGCAACTTCTCGATTCGCGGCGTCTCCGAGTCGTTCAGCTCGCAGTCGCCGGTCGCCTATCACGTGAACGGGCTCTTCAAGCTGAGCCTCGATTCGCTGCTCGGGCAGTACTACGACCTCGAGTCGGTCGAGCTCGTGCGCGGGCCGTCCGGCACCGTTTACGGGCGAAACGCAACGGCCGGCGCGATCGACTTTCGCTGGGTGAAGCCGCACGCCGAGTACGAGGTGCTCGGCGACGCGCTCTACGGCAGCTACGACCGCGTGCAGCTGCGCGCGGTCGCGAACCTCCCGCTGCTGGGCGCGGGCGACGAGCGCTTGATGGCGCGCCTCGCGCTCCAGCGCGACGTGCGCGACGGCTACATGAACGACCTCGAGCGCGGCAGCCGGCGGAACGATCCGCACAACGCCGACGAGTGGTACTCGCGCCTCACGCTGCGCTCGCTGCCGAGCGAGGACGTCGAGCTCACGCTGCGCGGCTTCTACAACCAGTCGGACGCCGATCCCTACGTCTCGCGGCCGCTCCTCCCAGCCTTCACGCAGGGCTTTCTCGACACGCGCCAGTTCGTAGACGAGGACACCGTGAGCGCAGAGAACTTCGGCGTCGTCGCCTTCGACCCTTATCAGGGCTACGCGGGCTTCGTCGAGAGCCTGATCGACAATCTGGGTACGTCGACGGACCCCAACATCCAGCAGCTGGCAGACCTGATCCAGCTGCTCGCGAACGGCCTCGGTATCCCGTTTCGCGATTTCGCCCGCGACGTCCTGATCAACGGCAGAGGCCCGATCCCGTCGATCGTGGACCAGTTCCTCGATCCGCCCGCGGAGCTGGGCGCCGCGGCGCAGCCGATTCCCGAAGCTCCGCTGCGCGTGCGCTCCAGCGCGTGGCGTCGCCATCAGACGAAGCTGCGCGTCTACGGCGCGGATGGAGCGCTCGGCTGGGAGCTCGACTCGCGCGCGCTCGGCCCGCTGCGGCTCGATTTCGCGTTCGGCTGGGAGCACGACCGCCTCGACCAGGTCGTCGACGCCGACGGCAGCGAGCTCCCGATCATCGACGTATTCCGGCCGCACCGCTTCGACCATACGACCGGCGAGCTGCGGCTCGGCTCTCAGGGCGACGGCTCCGTCGACTGGCTCGCGGGCCTCTTCTATTTCCGTAACACCGAAGGCCGCGCGTTCGACGAGATCGTCATCCCGTTCGGGACCATCATTTCGGAGCTGCACTCCGTAGCAACCGGCTTCGCGCCCTTCATGAGCGTCGCGGTGCGGCCGCTCGAGTGGTTCCAGGACGCGCCCGTGACGAACCTCGAGCTGTTCGGCGGCTGGCGGCTGAATCGCGATTCGCTGGCGGTCACGTTCCAGAACCTCGCGCACCCGTCGAGCGGTGGACAGCCGCAGCCCGTTCATCACGAGCGCACCGTCTTCAGCGAGGACACCTGGGAGCTCGGCGTGCGCTGGCGCCCGAGCGAGCGGCACACCGTCTATCTGAAGCACGCGAAGGGGTACAAGTCGGGCCTGCTCGAGGCGGACAACGAGACGGGCGATCTGCGCAGCGTGCGCCCGGAGCTGATCCGCGCCTGGGAGGCCGGCGTGAAGTCGACGCTCCTCGAGGGCCGCCTCCAGCTGGCTCTGACCGGATTCGCGTCCGACTACGCGGATCTCCAGGTGCCGCAGATCGTCGGCCTCTCGCAGCGCACGCTGAACGCGGCCGAGGCGAGCATCCGTGGCGTGGAGCTGGAGCTGCTCGCGACGCCGACGACCGGGCTGATGCTCCAGGCGAACGCCGGCTACCTGCACGCCGTCTTCGACGAGTTCTGCAGCGACGACGCGGCGCAGGCGCTGCCCGTCTCCGATCCCGGCTGCCCGGCCGCGAACCCTCTGTTCCCATGGCAGGGCCAGAGCAATCTCGCGGGCAAGCGTCTCGAGGACGCGCCGCGCTGGAAGACCAGCCTGCTGGCGAGTTATCAGGTCGACCTGGGCGACTGGGGCGCGCTCACGCCCGTGGTGAAGACGACCTGGACCGACGACTACGTGCTGCGCCCATACGACCTCGCCGCCGACCGCGTCGGCTCCTACACGCGCACCGACCTGCGCCTGCTCTGGCGCAGCGCGAGCGAGCGCTTCAGCGCCGAGGCGTTCGTCGAGAACGTCGAGGACGAGGTCGTCTACGTGCGCAACGTGACGACGGGCGAGTTCAGCGGCTCGATGCCGGCGTCCGTCGGCCTGCTCCCGCCCCGCACCTTCGGTGTGCGCATCGGCTACCAGTGGCGCGCCCAGTGAACGCGCGAGCGCGGCGCGCGAAGCCGCCGCGCGAGCTGGGCGCCTGACGACCTACGGCGCGACGAGCGGCTACGCCTTCGCGCTCTGCCTCGCCTTCGTCGCCTCGTACCAGCGCTGCACGTTCTTGCACTCGGCGGGAATCGTCTGGCCCACGCTGCTGCCGAACTCGGCGAGCGCGTAGAGGGCGACGTCGGCGAGCGAGAAGCGGCTGGGCACGATCGTGTCGCGGCCGGCGAGCTGCGCGTCGAGCCACTTGTAGCCCTCTTGCGCGATCGCCTTCAGGCTCGGCGCCGCCTCGGGCGCGGTGTACATGCGCGTCTTGAACAGCGGCAGGCCTTCGGCGAAGCGGAAGCCGTCGGTCAGCGGCTGGATGATCTTCCACTCGACGCGGCGCACCCACATGCGCGTCTCGGCGCGCTCGGTCGGATTCGCGCCGATCAGCGCGGGCTGCGGCTTCGTCTCCTCGATCAGCTCACAGATCGCGATCGTCTCCGCGATGATCTTGCCGCCGTCGAGCTCGACCGCCGGCATGCCGCCGGCCGGATTCTTCGCGAGATACGGCGCCTGCCGGTTCTCGCCCTTCATGATGTCGACCTTGTCGACTTGCTTGAAGGTGAAGCCCTTCTCCGCGGCGAACATGCGGACCATCTTCGGGTTGGGGCCGATCGAGTCGTAGAGCTTCATGGCGAATCCTTCGCGGTTCGGGGTGGAGACACGCGCGAGTGTGCCTCAGAAGTGCACGCCCTTGGTCGTCCCGCCGTCGACGATCAGGTTGATTCCGGTCGTGAACGCCGAGCGCGGGCTCGCGAGGAACACGACCGCGTCGGCGACTTCCTGCGCCGTGCCCATGCGGCCGGTCGGGATCGTCGCGAGCGTCGAGTCGTAGAGCGCCTTGCGATGCGTCTGGATCATGTCCCACGAGCCGCCCTCGATCATGATCGGCCCGGGCGAGACGGTGTTCACGCGGATGCCCTTCGGCGCGAGCGCCTGCGCGAGCCCGCTGCCGTGGCGGATCAATGCGGCCTTGATCGCGTTGTACGAGGTCGGGCCGATGAAGGTCTCGATCGCCGCCGTCGTGCTGATGAAGATCACCGAGCCCTTCGACTTCTCGAGGTGCGGCAGCGCGGCGTTCACGCTGCGCACCGCGCCGAGCAGGTCGACCTCGAAGTTCGCGCGGAACGCCTTCTCGTCGGCTCCGTTCCCGCCGCTCGGGTTGTGGACGAAGATGTCGATGCCTCCCATCGCCGCGGCCGCCTCGTTGATGAACGCGACCAGCGCATCGCCGTTCCCGACGTCCGCTGCCTTCGCGAACACGCGCCCGCCACGCTGCTCGAGCGCCTTCTTCGCGCTCTCGACCGATTCGGCGCTGCGCGAGCAGATCGCGACCTCTGCGCCCTCGTCGACGAGCGTCTCCGCGATTGCGCGCCCGATGCCCTTCGTCGCGCCGGTGACGATCGCCTTCTTGCCTTTGATCCGAAGGTCCATGGCTTCTCCTCTGCGTAGATGAAACGTGTGAAAACGAAGCGTATCACGGTGATACGCTCGCGAGTCGACCGACCGGAGGAAGCAGTGGCAGATCTCGGACACGACTGGACGGGGCGCGTCGCGATCGTGACCGGCGCGGGCTCGGGCATCGGCCGCGCGACCGCGCAGCGCGTGCTTGCCGCGGGCGGCCGCGTCGTCGCGGTCGACCTCGACGCGAAGGGGCTCGCCGCGTTCGAAGGAATCGCAGCCGCAAAGACGCTTGCCGGCGATGTCACGCGCGAGGCGACCAACGCCGCGGCCGTCGCCGCCGCCGCGGAGCTCGGCGGCGTGAACGCGCTGATCCTGAACGCGGGCCTGCCCGCGAGCGGCGCGATCGACCAAGTCGAGCTCGCGACCTTCGATCGCGTGCTCGACGTGAATCTGCGCGCGGTCGTCGTCGGCGTGCGCGCGGCGCTGCCCGCGCTGCGACGCGCGAATGCCCCCGCGATCGCCGTCACCGCGTCGGTCTCCGGCCTCGGCGGCGACCCGGGCTTGTGGGCCTACAACGCCGCGAAGGGAGGCGCGGTGAACCTCGTGCGCTCGCTCGCGCTCGACCTCGGCCGCGAGAGCATCCGCGTGAACGCAGTCTGCCCCGGACCGACGCATACCGGCATGACGCAGGGGATTCAGCAGTCGCCGGCCGTGCACGAGGAGCTCCGCCGCCACGTGCCGCTCGGCCGCTGGGGCGAGGCAGAGGAGGTCGCCGCCGTGCTCGTGTTCCTCTGCTCACCCGCCGCATCGTTCGTGAACGGCGCGATCGTCCCGGTCGACGGTGGCGTGTTCGCCGGCAGCGCGCAGTTCACGCCGTGGGGCGTCGGGGTCTAGTCGCAATGTCGATCGCCCGCACGCTGATCGTGATCGGCGGCGCGCTCGTCGCGCTCGGGCTGCTGTTGCAGGTCGCGCCGTACGTTCCGCTGCTCGGCAAGCTGCCCGGCGACATCCGGATCGAGCGCGAGGGCTACACGCTCTACTTCCCGATCGTCACCTGCCTGCTCCTCAGCGCGATCGTCACGCTCGTGATGCAGCTGATCGAGCGGATGAAATGACGAGCCGCGGGTAAGGGACCCGCTCGACGACGCGCCAGGTCTCTGCGCCATCGAGTCGGCGTACTCGCACGCTCACCAACTCCCCGCTCAGTCGTCGATCTCCCTCGCGCGGAATCGCGTCGCCCTGCGCAGCCAGCGGCCGAGCTGCTCGCGCTCGAACGCGCGGGCGTCCCAGTCGGCTGCGAGAACGCGTCGCAGCGTGCGCGGCGCGAGCGCGTAGACATGCGCCAGCGCGGCCGCGCCGCCGGGCGTCTCCACGCGCACGAGCCGGCGCTCGTACTCGGCGCCCTCCCAACGATCGAGCTGCCCGAGCAGCGCAGGCGCCACGCCGCCGATCAGAACGCCCGTAACAACTCCATCCGCATCGGGCACGATGCCCGGATAGCCCACACCCTGCAGCGCGCGCCGCGAGAAGCCGTGCAGCTTCGCCGGCCGCATCGGCAGCGCGCGGCGAGCGAGCCGGCGCACGACCGCAGGGAACATCAGCGTGCCGTACGTGAAGAGGTCGCGCGTCACCGCGGCGCGAGGCGGAAGATCGTCGGCTCACCGCGCACGATGCCGGCGAGCGTGTCGCTGAAGCCGTACTTCTCGTGGTAGGCCGCCGTGACGCGCTCGATCTCGGCCGCGTCCGTCACCTTCGTCGCGTGCACGACGAGCTCGCTCTCGCCGACGCGCAGCTTGACGTCGCCGTTTCGCGCCGTGTTCCCGACCCAGCGGCCGCTGCCGCCGCGCACGTAGCCCTTCCCGTCCACGACGCACAGCCAGATCGTCGTGTCGCGCGGCGTGCCGTCCTCGTCGGCGGTCACGATCACGATCGTCTCGACGTCCTTGTGCGCGTTCCAGTCGATGTCGGCGCGAGCGACGAACGGCGCGAGCGCGAGCAGCGACGCGAGGGCGAGCGAGAGAAGGCGGGTCATTCGAATCTCCGCGGGCGCGCGGGCGATTGTTACGCGCGCTCACTGTGGCCGAGCTCGCGGCCCGGCGCCACGCGGTCGCGAATGCGCCGCTTCAGCTCCGCGAGCTCTGCGAAGCCGCCGTCGCGCACGCGGCACGCCACCAACTCGTCGCCGACTCGGACCTGGAACACGCCGCCGTCGCCTGGCATCAGCGCTACCTCGCCGAGCTCGTCCGCGAACGTGGTCAGCAGCTCCTGCGCCAGCCAGGCCGCGCGGCCGAGGAAGCGGCACTTCGCGCAGTAGACAATCGAGACACGCGGCTTCTCCATGCGTGCTCCTCGCTACTTCACCTTTGCGATCACACGATCCGCGTATCCCTTCAGCGCGTCGATCTTCTGCTGCAGCGTCATCGAGTCGGGCTTGTACGCGTCGCGGAAGCCGACGATCGCGTCCGTCACGCCCTGGTCCTTTAGCCGCTGGATCCCGTCCGGTGTGTACGCATTCAGCGAGATCGCGTGGATCTCGAACGGCTTCTGGTCGGTGCCGTACTCGCGGCGCAGCGCGTGGATGCGCGCGATCGCGCCGTCGAGATCGCTCGCCTGGCCGCCGCCGCCATGCATCCAGCCGTCGCCGAGCCGCGCGGCGCGCCGGTAGGCGACGTCGGCGTGGCCGCCGATCAGGAACGGAATCGGCTTCGTCGGCGCCGGGCAGAGCTTGATCGGCTCGAGCTCGAAGATCTCGCCGTGATACTCGAACCACTGCCCGGTCGAGAGGCCGCGGATGATCTCGATCGCCTCGTCGAGCCGCTTGCCGCGGCCCTCCCACGGCACGTTCAGCACGCGGAAGTCGTCGGGCCACGGCGAGAGGCCGACCCCGAAGCCGAAGCGGTTGTCGGAGAGCACCGCCACCGAGGTCGCCTGCTTTGCGGCGAGCACCGGATGCCGCAGCGGCAGCTTCACGACGAAGGTCGTGAAGCGCAGGCGCTGCGTGATCGACGCCAGCGCCCCCATCAGCACGAACGGCTCGATGAACGGCTTGCCCTCGAGGAACTCGCGCCCGCCGTCGCCGGTGTACGGGTACTTCGTGTCCGAGCGCTGCGGATACATCAGGCTCTCGGGCACCGTGAACGAGTCGAAGCCGTGGCGTTCAGCTTCGACGGCGAGCGTCAGCAGCTGCTTGGGCTCGCACATCGATTCGGCGAACGTGAAGCGCATCGCGGGTCTCCTCGGCGTACGATGCGGCGTGGTAGTCGATTCCCCGTCGCGCGGCGAATGAGGAGGACCGATGCCGTTGATGATCCTCTACGGCGGCGAGCTGGTCTTCGCGTTCCTCGGCGCGCGCGTCGCGCGTTGGATGTGGCGCTCGCGCGAGAACGTGGTCGCGATGTGGCGCGCGCGGCACGGCGACGCGCCGCCGAGCCCCGCGCCGACGCCCGATCCGAGCCGCGCGCCCGCTCCGGTCGCGCGCGCCGTGGTGAAGGCGATTGCCGGGCGGCGCGCTTCGAACGCCGTCCCGGCGCGCGAGGCGGCGTAGCTACCGCTTCACCGGCACCCAGATCTCGAAGCCGCCGTTGCCAGTGCGCGGGTCGAACTCGACGCCGTAGCGCTCGAACATCGGCGCGCGCTCGGGCTCGAGCCGCGCAGCCGAGAGCCCGTGCTCGAAGATGCGCTGGCAGGTCGCGGCGACGCTCGACACGTGCTCGCGATGCGGCCACACCGCATACGTGCGCGCGGGCAGCGTGAGCTGCATCAGGTCGTCGGCGCGCGCCGGGAACTCCTTCACCGCGATCGCAGTGAGATACGTGTACGCGCCCGTGTCGTCGTGCTCGTACATCACGCCGAACGTGTCGCTGCCGAGCTGCCCGCGAATCTTTCCGATCCGCGGCGCGAAGCGTCCCCACTGCGCCGGGATGCCGGCGTTCGTCGCCTGATAGCGCTCGGCGAGCCCGACCAGGCGCAGCGCTTCCCCGTGAACGATGCGAGGCGCTTCGAGTGGCGTGGCATTCGGCGTGCTCATGCGGATTGGCTCCTGCAGCGCGAGGTGACGAGTGCTGGCGGCCGCGCGCACCGCCTCCGGCGGAGTGCCGAACTGCTCGCCGAATGCGCGTGTGAACGCTTCGTGCGAGCCGTAGCCGGCGGCGAGCGCGAGCTCCTGAATGCTCGGCGCACCGCACGCGAGCGCCTTCGCGGCTTCGCTGAGCCGCCGCGCGCGCGCGTAGCCGCCGATCGTCTGCGCGAGCGTCAGCGAGAACGCGCGCGAGAGATGGAAACGCGAGACGCCGGCGGCCGACGCCACCGCATCGAGCGAGAGATCGCCGCCGAGGTGGCTCTCGATGTACCAGAGTGCGCGGACGGAAAGGCTCACCGGGATGCTCCGCGCGCGAATCTACGCAGCCGCGTGCAGCGGGCCTTGATCGCGCGTGCGGAGTTTCAGGCGCCCGCGCGCGTCACCCAACCCTGTGCCGCAGCGCCGCCGAGCTCGGTCGCGACGAAGGCCCACATCACCGCGGGCAGCTCGTCCCCGGCGACGCCCCACGCGATCAGCGCCGCGACCGCGCAGCGCGCGAGCGCGTCGGCGCGTGCGAGCCACGCCTCCGGCCGCGCAATGCGCACGAGCGCCCACAGCACGCCGAGCATGCCGGCGAGGTTCGCGAAGAAGAGCCCGAGCGCGCCGAGCTCGGGCGCTCCGCGCTCTCCGCCGAGCGCGCGGTCTGCGGCGTAGAGCGCGCTCACGAACGCGGGCGCTGCAACGGGCAGCGCGAGTGCGCCCGTCACCGCGAGATCGAGCCCGGCGCAGGCGCGAATCACGAAGCGCGCGTGCGCCGCTGGTCGGCTCACTTCGGGCGCCGAAACCGCATCACGAACTGGTCCGTCTTCCCGCGGATCTTCGGATCGAACACGCTCAGCTCGAGCGTGTCCGCCGGATTGTCGAGGACGTCCAGCGAGCCGTCATAGGCGAAGCCCGCGGCCTCGAGCTCGCGGCGCACGATCGCGGGATCGATCCGATGGAGCGTGTCGGCGACGCCGATCTCCGCTCCCGCGCGCGCCGAGTGGTCGACCACGACGTACGCACCACCTGGCTTCAGCGCATGGAAGATCTGCGCGTTCACGCGCGCGACGTCGAGCTCGAGGCGCGCGAGATGGAGGTCGTGATAGTTCTGCGCGGTGAAGATCACGTCGCAGGGCTCGGGCACGTTCAGCTCGGTGAAGCTCTGCTGCAGGACCTCGACGTTCGGATACTGCGCGGCGACCGCCTTGATCGGCGGCTCGGTCGGCTGCGCGCCGGGCGGCGGAATCAGCGCGTAGACCTTGCCTTCCGCGCCGACTGCCTCCGAGAGCATGCGCGTGAAGTAGCCGCCGCCTGGGATGAAGTCGGCGACGCGCTGGCCGGGTGTGATGCCCGCGAATGCGAGCATCTCGGCGGGCTTGCGGTCGGCGTCGCGCGCGCGGTCCTCGGCGGGACGCTTCTCGGATGCGACCGCGGCCGCGATGTGCGGCGACGTCGCCGAAACAACCGGCGCGCCGGGCTGCGAGGCGCAGGCGAACGCGGCGAGCGCGAGCAGGGCGAACGGGCGTGTCATCGAGGTCTCCTTGGGATGGCGCGCGGCCGCTCGCGAATGCGCGCGGAGTGCGGCGCAGCCTATACCGCCGGCGCCGCCGCGCGAAGCGCATTCGCGCGCTTCACGGCGTCGTCGCGCGCCGCGCCTGTGCGAGCCAGCGCCACACGAGCACGTGCCCGAACAGCGCGGCCTGCACCAGGAACGCGGGCAGCCAGATGAACGGGATCGTCGCGACGAGCGCGGTGCTCGGGTCGTTCCGGAACACGCGCAGCGGCGTCGGCAGCGAGAGCAGCGCGGTGGTGACCACGTTCACGAGCAGCGCGAAGCCGAGCCAGTTCCATGCCGCGATCAGCGCGCGCGGCCGCGGCATGCGCGTCGCCAGAGCCGCGACCGGCAGCGCGAGCGCGCCGGTGATCACGTCGAAGTTGCGGCCACTCCAGGTGATCTGCACCGGCAGCGAGCCGTTCTCGTACATCGCGTGGAGCCAGTACTCGAGCGGCGCGCGGAACACCTGATAACCGACCAGCCACGCGATCGGCGCGCGCATACTGAGGCGCGTGCCGAGCGGCGAGAACGCGAGCGCGAGCGTCGCGGCGAGGATGCAGAGCATCAGCAGCGCGAACGGCGGCGGAACGCGCGAGAAGTCGCTGAGCGCGCCGCGCGCCGCGAGCACACCCGGCACCGTCAGCCACGTGCCCACGACGAGCATGCCCGCGAACGAGCCGCGCCGGCGCTCCGCCGGCGTCTCGCCCGCGAGCCGCGACTGCGCCGAGACGAACAGCGCCGCCACCGCCGCGATCAGCGCGATGAACATCTGCGTGAGGTGCGCGGGAATCGGCGGCATGGAGCCATAATGCGTCCACGCGCGGGCGCGTGGCAAGCGCGAGGCGAGATCCGGCGCCAGCGCGGCTCGATTCGCCGTCGCGGCGTCAGCCCAAGTCGAACACCAACAGCTCGCTCGCCTCGTGCGCGCGCAGCTCGAGCTGCGGCGTCTCGCTGAGCGACGCGCCGTCGCCGGCTGCGAGCGCCTCGCCATTCAGTAGGACGCTGCCGCGCGCCAGCTGCACCCACGCGTGGCGCCCGGGCGCAAGCGCGTGCGTGAGCTTCTCGCCCGCGCTGAGTGACGTCGCGAGGATGCTCGCGTCCTGGTTCACGCGCACCGAGCCGTCGCGCCCGTCGCGCGAGGCCACCAGGCGCAGCTTCCCGCGCCGCTCGCTCTCCGGGAACGCGCGCTGCTCGTAGCTCGGCGCGAGCCCCTCCCGCTCCGGCAGGATCCAGATCTGCAGAAAGTGCACGGGCTCGCGGCCCGACGCGTTGAACTCGCTGTGCGTGATGCCGGTGCCCGCGCTCATGCGCTGCACCTCGCCCGGTCGGATCTCGGAGCCGGTGCCGAGGCTGTCGCGGTGCGCGAGCACGCCGCTCAGCACGAGCGTCACGATCTCCATGTCGCGATGCCCGTGGGTCGCGAAGCCCTGGCCGGGCGCGACGCGATCCTCGTTGATCACGCGCAAGCTGCGAAAACCGAGGTGCGCCGGGTCGACGTAGCTGCCGAACGCGAACGTGTGCCGACTGTCGAGCCAGCTGATCCGGGTGTGGCCCCGCTCCTCAGCGCGTCGAATGCGAATCACGGCTCCTCCGCGGGCGCGGCGCTGCGGCGAACGGTGGCTTTTCGCGCAGGCCCGCCGCGCCAGCAACTCGCTTCTCGTCGCGCGCACGCACAGCCGCCGCACTCGCCCGTGCAAGATCGGCCTGCCACCCTGCCGCGCATGCACGAAGTCATCCCGACGCTACGCGTCGCGAAGCTCGCTGCGAGCCGCGATTTCTACGTGCGCGCGCTGGGATTTCGTCTCGACTGGGAGAACGCCGACGAGCGCGGCGAGCGGTTCGCGCAGCTCTCGCGCGAGGGGCTGCTGCTCTACCTGAGCGAGCGCGCCGAGGACGGCGTCGGGCGCGGCCTCGTCCATCTCTATGTGCCGAGCGTCGACGCCTGGCACGCCGAGCTCTTCGAGCGCGGCGTCGACGCGCCGCTCCCGCAGGACCGGCCCTGGGGCAACCGCGAGTTCCGCGTCGTCGACCCGGACGGCAACCAACTTTGTGTGTGCACTCCGATCCATCGCAGGCAGAGGTGAGCCATGCCGAGCGCGAAGCACGTCGGGATCGTCGCGGTGAGCGCGGAGGGCGCGGCGCTCTGTTATCGGACGCTGTGCACCGAGGGTGCGGAGCTGCTCGGGCCGCACGCGCATCCCGAGGTCACGCTGCACACGTTCCCGCTCGCGGCGTACATGGAGCACGCGAACGCGGGACACTGGGAGAAGGCGGGCGAGCTGCTGCTCGCGTCGGCCGCAAAGCTCGCCGGCGCCGGTGCGCAGCTGCTGGTCTGCCCGGACAACACCCTGCATCAGGCGCTCGATCTCGTGCGCGCGCGCTCGCCGCTGCCGTGGCTGCACATTGCCGAGGAGGTTGCGCGCGCGGCGCGCGAGCGCGGCTTCAAGAAGGTGGGCGTGCTCGGCACGCGGTTGTTGATGGAGGGGCCTGTCTACGCCGGCCCGTTCGCCGCGGCCGAAATCGAGAAGGTGATCCCGAACGACGAGGACCGCGCGAAGATCGATCAGATCATCTTCGACGAGCTCGTCTACGGCCGTTTCGAGAGCGTCTCGCGGCGCTTCTTCGGGCGCGTGATCCGGCGCTTGCAGAAGGCAGGCTGTGATGCGGTCGCGCTCAGCTGCACCGAGATCCCGCTGCTGGTCGGCGCCGCGGATTCGCCGCTGCCGGTGCTCGATTCGACGCGCACGCTCGCGCGCGCGGCGCTGCGGGAGGCGGTGGCCTGAGTGTTGCGCTGCGCGACGCCGCGCCCGCCGACTTCGCCGCGATCCTCGCTCTGAACGAGGAATCGGTGCGCTTCACGAGCCCGCTCGACGCGGCGCAGCTCGCGGCGCTGCACGCCGAGGCGGCGCTGCATCGCGTCGCGGTCGTCGGCGACCAGATCGCCGCGTTCCTGCTCGCGCTGCGTGAAGGCGCGAAGTACGAGAGCGAGAACTATCGCTGGTTCGCCGCGCGCTACCCGCGCTTTCTCTACGTCGACCGCGTGGTCGTGAGCGCGGCGCATCGGGGCGAGCGCATTGGCGTCCAGCTCTACGAGTCGCTGTTCGAGCTCGCGCGCGCGACCAACCTTCGGACCATCGTGTGCGAGTACGACGTCGACCCGCCGAACCCGACCTCGCAGCGCTTCCACGAGCGCTTCGGGTTCCGCGAGGTCGGCACGCAGCGCGTCGCGGGCGGGAAGAAGCGCGTCTCGCTGCGGCTGCTCGAGCTGCCGATCGCCTAGCTACCGCGAAGCCGAGAAGTAGAGCTTCTCCGGCGCCGCGCTGTCGGTGCTCCAGCTGGGCATGCTCTCGTTCCAGCCGGCGCCGGCGGTGACGTTGTGCACCGCGGTCACGCTCGGCGTCGCGCCGGCGAGGTCGAGGTCGAACACGAACACGTCGATCGCGTCGCCGCTCGCGATCGTCGAATCGAGCGACCAGAGCGCGAGCCGGTTGCCCGCCGCGTTCCAGCGCGGGAAGAAGTCGGCGATCGTCGTGTCGGGCAGCAGGAACGTGATCGAGGCGTCCGCGGGCTGCGCGGCGTCGCTGAAGCGGCCGACGAACGCGTCCCAGTCGCCGAATGCGCCGGGCGCGTCGGCGAGGTGGCGGTAGCTCGCGATCCAGTTTCCGTCGGGCGAGATCTGGGCGTCGTAGTCGCCGGGCGGGAAGAAGCTCAGCGTGCCGTCCGCCGGGTCGGTTCGCTGCGTGACGTCCTCGAGCGTCCAGTCGTCGCGGTTCAGCGTCGCGGTGTAGAGCCGGCTCGCGCGCGGGCCGCTGCCGATCGTCTCGCGCTTCCACACGATGCGGTCGTTCGGGCCCCAGTGCGGATCGCTGTCGAGCTCGTCGTTCGCCGGCGCGTCGCTTTCGTAGGCGAGCCGGCGCTTGCGCTCGCCGTCGACCTCCATCACGTAGAGACGCAGCTGGAACGAGCCGAGCGCGTGGCGATCCGACGCCCAGATCACGTGCGTGCCATCCGGCGAGACGTGCGGCGTCACGTCGACCGCGCCGTTGTTCGTGCGCAGCCCGAACGCGTCGAAGTCGGTCAGATACCGCGGTCGCGATCCGTCCACGTTCATCTTCGCGATCGCGCTCGCGGAGAGATCGCTCTCGTCGAACGCGCCGTCGCCGTTCGCGTCGGCCAGGTAGGTCTGATAGATCAGGTACGGCGCGTTGGTCGGGCCCTGGACGACATGGTTCTCCTGCATACGCGTCGAGACGAGCTGCGTGCGCGCCGTGCCGTCGGCGTTCTGCGTGAAGAGCGCGTGCTCGGTCGCCGGGATCGCGCCGTTCACCCATGGGATCGGGTCCGCGCGGTCGTTCATGCCGTCGTCGTCGGTGTCGGTGTCGCGCGGGTTCGTGCCGAACACGAACACCTCTTCGCCGTCCCAGACGCGGTCGTCGTCGGTGTCGACGTCGTCCGGATCGGTGCCGAAGTCGAGCTCCTCGCTGTTGAACAGGCCGTCGCCGTCGTCGTCGTGCCCGCCGATCTGGACCGTGCAAGCGGTGAGCGCCAGCGCGAGCAGCGCGCCGAAGCGATGAGACACGAGTCCGAGGTTCGGAAGCCGCATGCGAAGTTGGATCGTCCAACCCGAGATGGACATTCAGGTTGCTGTGAAGAAAAGCGGCGGCGTTCAGGTCGCGCGTGCCGGCGCGGCGCTCGCTTTGTGCCGCTTCCAGCTGCCGAGCAGCGCGCTCGCGAGCCCGAGCAGCAGCTCGTCGGCAAACGGTATGAAGTCCGGCACGATCAGGTCGACCACGAACAGCGCGGCGGTGATCGCGAACAGGCGCGGGAAGCGCAGCTGCGCGAGGCGCGCGAGGAGCCAGCCCATGAAGAGGGACCGCGTGGCCATGACGCAGCATACGCGCAGCGCGGCCGCGCGTTCGCAGTGATGGGCGCGAAGCGCGCGCGCCGAAAGACGGGACGCGATGCGCTGGCGTTCGTGCGCCGCCATGGCGCAGTGCCGCTCTCGGCGCGCGCGGCAGTGCCTTCGCTCGCGGAGTGGGTCGCGGGAGAAGCGATCGCCGGAAGCTGGTGGGGACACGCGCGCGGGCACGAGATCTACGCGCTCGCGAGCGCGCTCGAGGATTCCCCCGACGTGCTCGTGTGCCGCGCGCTCGGCGGCAAGCGGACGTTCGTGCACCGGCGCCTGTGGCCTGCGCTCGTGCGCGCGGCGGCGAAGTTCCCGCGCGCGCACCTCGCGCGCGTGGTCGAGGAGCACACCGCACGCGGTCGCCACGAAGTGCGCGAGGTCGCGTTCCCGCGCTGGGCGCCGCCCGACGTGCGCGCGGCCGCCAAGGCGCTCGCGCTCGAGGATGCGCTCGCGCAGCTCGCGGCCGCAAAGCTGCTGCCCTGAGAGCTCGCACGCTCTCTCGTTCTTTGTCGCTTTCTACAGGCGACTTCGCGGCGCCCGTGCGCTTAGGCTCGCGCTCCCCAACAACGAGGAGATCCCCGTGCAGGAGCAGCGAGCGCGGCAGGAGCCGGCGCGGCCGGTGCGAACCCTTCCCTCTGGAGGCGCGCATCTCGCTGATGCAGCGAGCGAGGCGTTCGCGGGCAGCGCGCCGCTCGTGCGGCGGCTGCGCGAGCAGCTCGCGAGCGCGGCGGCGCTGCGCTGTCCGGTGCTGATCACCGGCGAGCCCGGCTCCGGCCGCACGCGCGCCGCGCGCTGGCTCCATGCGCAAGCAGCGCCGCGCGCGCAGTTCCTCGCGCTGCGCGGCCTGCCGCCGCGCGGCAACGTCGGCGAAGCGACGCTGTTCCTGCCCGATCTCGATGAAGCGCCGCTCGCGGTGCAGGGCGAGTGGCGCGCCTGGCTCGCGTCGGCGCCCGCGAGCGTGCGCGCGATCGTGAGCGCGCGCGCCGCCTGGCCGAACGACAGCAGCTTCGAGCTGTTCGCGGAGCTGCGCCGCTTCGTCGTCCAGGTGCCGGCGCTGCGCGAGCGGCGCGACGACTTCGCCGCGATCGCGGCGGACATCGCGCGCGAGATCGCGTGCGAGCTCGCTGCCGCGCCGCTCGCGTTTGGCGCCGGCGCGCTGGCTGCGCTCGAGCGCGCGCCGTGGATCGCGAGTGCCGCGGCGCTGCGCCGCGTACTCGAGCAGCTCGCAGCCGGCGCGCGCTGCGGCGAGCCCGTGAGCGCGGCGGAGGCGAGCTCGGCGGCCGAGGCGCAGCGCCCGAACGTCGCGACGCTGCGCGAGCAAGCGCTGGTGCGCGAGCGCGAAGAGCTGCTCGCCGCGCTCGCCGCTGCCGGCGGCAACATGGCACGCACCGCGCGGCGCCTCGGACGCAGCCGAGCGGCGGTCTACCGCTTGCTCGCGAAGCATGGGATTGCGTTGGGGGCCCGGCGCTGAGCGCGAGCCCCGCCGGGTCCGCGCCGAAGTGAGCGCGATAAGCTGCGCGGCCTGCTCGGAGGCGCGCGCGATGGCGGACGGTGACTGGAAGGCGTTCGAGCTCGAGCGCGAGATCGAGAGTCAACAGCTGAGCGGCCGGCCGTATCGCGAGTTCCTGCGCGTTCCGGCGCTCTCGTGCGGGATCTACACGCTGCCGAAGGGCGCAAAGGACCTGCAGTCGCCACACGACGAGGACGAGGTCTATCTCGTCGTGCGCGGCAAAGGCCGCGTCCGCGTCGGCGGCGAGGAACGCCAGATCGGCCGCGGCTCGCTGCTCTACGTACGCGCCACGTCCGGGCACTCGTTCTTCGAGATCGAGGAAGAGATCACGCTGCTCGTGTTCTTCGCGTCGGGTGGGCCGGCGGTCTGAGCTCGCCCTGAGAGATCGCATGGAGCGCGTCCCCGAGCCCGAGCTGATGGACGACGAGCAGCAAGTGCTCGCGTACGCGCGCGCGGACTTCGCGGCGCCGCACGACCGCTTCGTCGCGCTCTTGTGCGAGCGCAGCGGCGCGGGCGCGCTCGAGGGCGCAGCGCTCGATCTCGGCTGCGGCCCGGGCGACGTCACGTTCCGCGTCGCGCGCGCGCTGCCGCGGCTGCGCGTCGACGGCGTCGACGGGTCGGAGGCGATGCTGCGCCTCGCTCGCGCGGACGCGCAGCGGCGCGGCCTCGAGCAGCGCGTGCGCTTCGCGCGCGCGTACCTGCCCGAGGAGGCGCCGCCGGCGCGCGACTACGCGCTCGTCTACTCGAGCTCGCTGCTGCACCACCTGCGCGATCCGGCCGCGCTGTGGGAGAGCGCGAAGCGGTACGGCGCGCGCGGCGCGCAGCTGTTCGTCGGCGACCTGATGCGGCCCGAGAGCGAACAGGCCGCGCGTGCGCTCGTTGCGCGCGAGGCGAGCGGCGAGCCGGAGGTGCTGAAGCGCGATTTCCTCTGGTCGCTGCGCGCGGCCTACACGCCCGACGAGGTCCGCGCGCAGCTCGCCGCCGCCGGCCTCGCGCACTGCGCGGTCGAGATCGTCTCGGATCGGCACTGGATCGCGTTCGGCACGCTGCCCTGACACAGATTGGGGTCTGACCCCTTCTCGTGTCATCGCGGCGAAAACGTCCGGTGTTGACCACCTAGTCGACGAGCTCGAGCGCCCAGTCGAGCAGCTCGTCGCCTTCGAACAGGAAGCGCCCGGAGAAGCGGCGGCCGGCGAACAGGTGCGGGAGCCAGAGCGAGTCATCGCTCCACATCGCGGCGTACGGGACCTTCTCGATCGGCGACCAGAACGGGTCGGCCTCATCGGTCGCCGCGGGCTCGCCGTCGAGCGCGCTCGCGCGGAAGACGTGCACGTCGGTCGCGTAGCCGTCCGTGAAGTGGAAGCGGTTGCGCCCGCACCAGACAAGGCCGCGCGGCACTGCGCACACCTCCTCCTGCACCTCCCGCACGGCGCACGCGAGCGGCGATTCGCCCGGCTCGAAGCGACCGCCGGGGCCGTTGACCTTGCCGGCGCCGAGCCCGCGCTTCTTGTGGATCAGCAGCACCTCGCCGCCACGCACGACGAACACGAGCGTGCAGCGCACGCCGGTCCAGCGCTCCCAATCGATGTCGGCGAGCTTTCGCGGCGTCGCGGTCACGCGCGCAGCGTCCCCCCGGAAGCGAGGCGCGGCAATTGGGGTCAGGCACGAATTGCTGCATTTCGGCGATCCGTGCCTGATCCCGATCGCGGCCGCCTCCCGATTCGTGAGACATTCGGCGAGCGTCGGCGCGCGAGCTGCGGCTCGCGGCGGGTCTGCGCGTCGCTCAGCGGTGCGCAGCAGCGCCCGCGAACGCCGCGGAAACTCGGGCGCGTCGGCCGCGCGCTGAATAGGCTCACGCGGTCGCGCCGTCCCAAGGCGCACAGGAGGTCGCGAACATGCAGGTCCGCGGCACGATTCAAAAGATGGTTCTGAGCGCGCTGCTGATCGGCGCCACCGGCGCGCTCTCGGCGTGCGTCGTCAACGACGGCTACTCGCGCGGCGGGTACGACGACGACGACTACCCGCCCGCGCGGCCGCGCCACGGCTACCGCTACGCGTACCCGGGCGGCCTCACGCTGATCTACGACTCCGGTATCGGCCTCTACTCGGTGTTTGGGTACCCGGATTACTACTTCCACGACGGGTACTTCTACCGCTGGCAGAGCGGCTACTGGAACCGCGCGCGCCACTGGAACCGAGGCTGGGAGCGCTGCGATTCGCGCCGCTGGCCGCGCCCGATCTACTACGTGAACGACAACTACTACCGGCACGGCCGGCGCCCGCATCATGACTGGGATCGCGACTGGGACCGCGACCACCGTGGCCGCCGCGATCGCGACTACATCGACAACGTGCGCGACGCGACGGAAGACGCTCGCCGACGCGAGCGCGAGGCGCAGCGCGAGCAGGCCGAGCATCGGCGCGACGACGGCTACACCAACCGCGTGCGCGATGCCCAAGAGAAGGCGCAGCGGCGCGAAGAGGAGCGCCGGCGCGAGCTGAGCGAGGAGCTGCGGGAGCGCTCGCGCGAGAGCGACCCGGTCGATCACCTGCGCCACCCCGACCCGCGCGACGTGCGTCGCGACGACGGGCAGCGCCAGGTGAACGCGATCCGCGAGGCGTCCGCGCAGCGGGAGCGCGAGCGCGGCGAGCGCGACGCGGTGGAGCAGGCAGTGCGCGAGCAACGTCGCGAGGAGAAGGCAGCGCGCCAGGAGCAGCGCGAGGACTCGCGCGAGCGCAGCGATGGCGGCGGCGAGCGGGGCGAGCGGAGCGAAGACAGCCGGCACGGCGGCGCGCGCGGCGACAACTGGCAAGACCACCGCGACGATCGCCGATAGTCAGTCCGCAGCGAGGCGCCGATGAGAGTCGAGATCGAATACTGCGTGCGTTGAAACTATCTCCCGGAGGCCACCAGGCTGGCGGCCGCGATCGAACGGGAGCTGAAGACGAAGCCGGCGCTGCTGCGCGGTGACAACGGCGTCTTCGACGTGCGTGTCGACGGCGCGAGCATCTTCTCGAAGAAGAAAGCCGGCCGTTTCCCGACCGACGCCGAGATTCTCGGAGCGCTCCGCCGCGGGAACGCCTAAGCGCCGGCCTCGAGCTCGCGCCCGCGCGCTTCGATGAACGCACGCAGCGTCGCGAGGTCGTCGTCGGAGAGCTGCGCGTCCGGGTGCACCCAGAGATAGGGCGTCATCGGCATCGAGCCGCCCTCCGCCTCCTCGAGCATCTCCTCCAGCTTCTTGCGCTGGCGATCGCGCGCGTAGCTGCCCCAGCGCGAGAGGTTCAGGTGCTCGCGCGTGTGGTGGACGTCGTAGACGACGAGCCACGACACCGGCGCGACGTACGCGTACCAAGGCCAGCGCGTCGCGTGCGAATGGCAGTCCATGCACGAGCGCTCGAGGATCGCCTGCATGGCGGGCGGCGCCGGCAGCGCGCTCTCGATCGGCGGATTCGAGCGCGAGAGCGGCACGAGCTGAATCGCGACGAGCACACCGACGGCGATCCCCACCCAACGAGCGCGAGTCATTCTCCCCTCCCCGGGCGCGCGCAGCCTCGCGCGCGGCGTCGCGCACGCTGCGCTATGCGGAATCGCCAACCCCCGGAGCAGACGAAGTCCAGACGCCTATGCTGCGCGCCTTCGCACCTCGAGGAGGCCGCGATGAAGGGCTTTCTGCTGCGCTGGGCGATCTCCGCGCTCGGTCTCTGGCTCGCGGATCAGCTGCTCGCGGGCCTCTCGTTCGATTCGCCGGGCACGCTCGCTGCGGCGGCGCTCTTGCTCGGCATCGTGAACGCGGTCGTGCGCCCGCTCGCGATCTTCTTCACGCTGCCGGCGACGCTCGTGACGCTCGGCCTGTTCCTGCTCGTGATCAACGCCGCGATGCTCGGCCTCGTCGCGGCGCTGCTCGACGGCTTTCACATCGCGAGCTTCTGGTCCGCGCTCGGCGGCTGGGTGGTCGTCTCGCTGACGAGCTGGCTCGCGTCGGGCTTCGTCGGCGAGCGTGGGCGAGTCGAAGTGATCGTCGCGAGAGGGAGGTAGACGCTCCGTGCCCGCTCGGCTGCCGCTCGCTGCGCTCGAGACGCTCTTCCTCGACGCCGGCAACACGCTGCTCTCGATCGATTTCCGGATCGTCGCGGGCGAGCTCGCGCGCCATGGCGTGCAAGCGCCGCCCGCCGAGATCCAGCGCGCCGAAGCGAAGGCGCGGCCCGCCCTCTCGGACTGGATCGCGCGCAGCGTCTCGCAGCAAACCGCCGACGCGCACTTCTCGTTCCTCGCGAACGTGCTCGACCACCTGCTCGGCGAGCGCGCGCCGCTCGCCGCGGAGCGCGCGCGCATCGCGGATGCGGTGGCCGCGCGCATCTACCGGCCGGGCGCGTCGGACGAGCTGTGGAACGTGCCGCTCGAGGGCGTCGCCGATTCGCTCGCCGAGCTGCGCGAGCTCGGCATGAAGCTCGTCGTGGTGAGCAACGCAGACGGCACCGTCGAGCGCGGGCTCACGCGCGCCGGGCTGCGCGGCCTGCTCGACGTCGTCGTGGATTCGCACCTGGTCGGCTTCGAGAAGCCCGACCCGCGCATCTTCGCGCACGCGCTCGCGGCCAGCGGCGCGCGGCCCGAGACGACGCTGCACGTCGGCGACCTCTACGCGGCCGACGTCGCCGGCGCACGCGCCGCCGGCGTGCACGCGCTGCTGCTCGACCCGCACGACGACTGGCCGCCGGTCGACTGCGCGCGGCTGCCTGACGTGCCGGCGCTCGCGCGAATGATCCGCGAGGCGCGCGCGTAGCGCGCTCGGCTAGCTGGGCGTGGCGATCCGCTTCTCGTCGCTCGCGGGATCGCCCTTGTTGCGCATGAACGCCCACGCGACCGCGATCCCCAACAAGTAGAGCCCGATCAGCGGGACCGCGAGCAGCGTCTGCGTCACCGCGTCGGGCGTCGGCGTGAGCACCGCGGCGACGATGAACGACGCGAGCACCGCGTACTTGGTCCAGCCGAGCAGCTGCCGCGGCGTGACGATCCCGGACAGCGCGAGGAAGAACACCAGCACCGGCATCTCGAAGCAGACGCCGAACGCGAGGATCAGCTGCGTCGTCATCGAGAACACTTCTTTCATCGTCCAGGCGGCGTCGACGAACTCGTTCTGGAAGCTCGCGAAGAACGTGAACACGGACGGAAACACCAGCTGGTGCGCGAAGATCGCGCCGCCGGCGAATAGCAAGCTCGACACCAGCACGAACGGCAGCGCGAACTTCTTCTCGGACGGGTAAAGCCCGGGCGCGATGAACGCCCACACCTGCCAGAAGAAGATCGGCACCGAGAGCACGAAGCCGGCCAAGAGGCCGGTCTTCAGGTAGGTGAAGAAGATCTCCGCCGGTGAGATCGCCTGGAGTCTCCCGCCTTCGGGGCCGAGCGCGGCGATCGCCGGGGCGAGCAGCGTGCGGAAGATGTCCTCGGCGTAGGTGAGGCAGAGCGCCGACGCGACGAGCCAGCCCGCGAGGATCTTCCCGATGCGGCTGCGCAGCTCCGCGAGGTGCGAAGTGAGCGGGAGCGCGGTGTCGTCCATGCCTACGGAATCGGCTCGCCGGGCTTCGGATGCGCGCCTTCAGCGGCCGGCGCGGGCGCCGGCGTCGCGGCGGGAGGAGCCGGCGCCGAGATCCCGATCGGCGACCCACTCGCCTCCGCCGGCAGCGGCGCGGCGACGACTTCGTCCGCCGGACCCTGCGGCGGGCGCGGCGGCTTCGCCGGCGCGTCGGCCTCCATGATCGAGCGGCGCAGGTCATTCGAAGCGCGGCGGAACTCGGCCAGGCCTTTGCCGAGATTGCGCGCGAGCTCGGGCAGCTTGTTCGGCCCGAACACGAGCAGCGCGATCACGAGCACGACGACCATCTCGGTGAAGCCGAAGGAGCCCATCGCGCGCCAAGCTAGCCGCGCGGGCAACTCGCCGAAACCGCGAGATAGCCATCCGACTTGCCTGCAAGCGGCGCGCAGCGCCACGCCAGAATTGCCGGCTCCCGAGCGCTCGCTGCGTCTCAAGCGAAGCGCGTTCGGGGCCGATTCAGCGACGATGTGTCCCCCTGCGCGAAGCGCGCTCGCGACCCTGCTGACCGCCGCGCTCGCCGCCGCGGCCAGCGCCGAGATCTATCGCTGGACCGACGCCGAGGGTCGCGTGCACTTCACGCAGGATCTCTCGCAGGTGCCGGGAAACGCGCGCGCCGAAGCGGAGCGGTCCGCGCGCCAGGAGACGCAGCGCAGCGCCGCACCGCCGGCAGCGGTCGCACAGCGCATGGCCGCGACGCGGAACGCCACGCGCGCGACCGGGCCGCTGCAGATTCCGTTCGAGAGGCAGGGCAACGCGATGATCGTCTACGCGCGCATCAACGACGCGATCAGCGCGCCGTTCATCGTCGACACCGGCGCGAGCGACGTGCTCGTGCCCGCACACATCGCGCAGGCCGCGGGCATCCAGATCGGCAGCGACACGCCGCACCAGACGTATCAGACCGCGAACGGGCTCGTGCAGACGCCGGTCGTGACCATCGACGCGGTGCAGGTGGGCGAGGCGCGCGTCGAGAACCTGAAGGGCTCGGTCTCGAACCGCATCCCGGTCGGGCTGCTCGGCGGCACGTTCTTCAACAACTTCACGTTCCAGATCGATCCCGCGGCGAACGTGATCACGCTGTTCCCGAACGCGCAGGTGCGCGGCGGCACGAGCCGCGAGGAATGGGCCGCGCGCTACCGCGAGCTGCGCGCGCTGATTGCGGAGCTCGATGCGCATCTCTCCGGCGCCGAGCTGACCGACGAATCGCGCGCGCGCGTGCTCGAGCGGCGTCGAGAGGAGCTCGAGGCCGCGCTCGAGGAGCTCGATGCCGAGGCGAACCTCGCGGGCGTGCCGCAGGCATGGAGGAATTAGGGATGCGTCCCGCTGCCATCGCGCTCGCGCTCGCGCTGCTGACGAGCAGCGCAGCGCGCGCGGAGATCTTCAAGTGCGTGGGTCCGAACGGCGAGGTCACCTTCGTCAGCAGCGCCGCGCAATGTCCGAACGCGCAGCCGCTCGTGCTGAAGGACGCCGCGGTGCAGCGCATCGAGAAGGCGGAGCCGCTCGCGTCCGCGCGTCCGGGCGCGGGGCCGGTTGCGCGCCGTGCGCCGGCGGCCGCCGCGGCCTCGGACAGCGCGGGCGCCGAGGCGCTCTGGCGTAACAAGAAGGCCGAGGCGCGGCAGCGCCTGCAGCGGATCGACGCGGAGCTCCAGTACCTCCAAGCCGCCGTGCGCTGGTGCAACGAGGGCAACCTGCTCTGGAGAGAGGACCCGCGCACCGGCATCCGCAAGGACGTGCCGTGCAGCGACGTCGACGCGATGAAGGCCTCGCTCGACGAGGAAAAGGAGCGGGCCGAGGGCTACCTCGCGGAGGGGCTCGAGGAGGAGTGCCGCCGCGCAGGCTGTCTGCCGGGCTGGCTGCGCGACTGAACCCGATCGTCACCCGTCAGCTCGTGAGATTGCCGCCGTTGAGGCCGATCGTCTGACCTGTTAGCCAGCTCGCCTCGTTCGACGCGAGGAACACGCACGCGGCGCCGACGTCCTCGGGCGTGCCGAGCCGCCCGACCGGCACCGTCTTCGCGAGCCCAGCCGTCACGTCGGCGCCGCCGGCGTTCGACATCAGCCCGAGCGCGAGCGTGTTCGCCGTAACACCCGAGCGCGCGTTCTCGAGCGCGACGTGGCGCATGAACGCGATCTGCCCGCCCTTGCTCGCCGCGTATGCCGAGACGCCGAGCGCGAGCCCGGCCTGCCCCGCGCCCGACGAGATCGTGATGATGCGCCCGAAGCCGCGCGCGCACATTCCGTCGATCACCGCGCGCACGCAGTTCATCACGCCGTAGATGTTCACGTCGACGTAGGGCCGCCACGACTCCGGCTGCGTCGCGCGGAACTGGGCGATGCCCATGCCTTCGGGAATGCCGGCGTTGTTGACGAGCACGTCGACCGCGCCGAGCGCGCTGCCGACGCGCTCCAGCGCGGTTGTTACGGCCGCGAAGTCCGCGACGTCGAACGGCGCCGCCATCGCGCGCCCGCCCGCTTTGCGGATCTCTTCCGCGACGCGCTCCGCACGCTCGGCGCGAAGGTCGTTCACCGCGACCGCCGCGCCCTGCGCCGCGAGCGCCCGCGCGATGCCTGCGCCCTGGTTCTGCCCCGCTCCAGTGACCAGCGCGACGCGCCCCGTGAGATCGAACATGCTCGCCCTCCTCGAAGGCGAGCGACGTTGGCATGCGCGGGAGCGCGCGGCGAGGCCGGAAGGCCGCGGCGTCCGGCTGCGTCAGGCGTCCGCCGGCGCGGACCCCGCGAGGATCTCGTTCGTCACGTCGAGCCCGCCCGCCGAGTTCCGGAAGATCGTCGAGATCGTCCAGATCGGACCCCACGGAATCCCCCACCAGCCGACCAGCAGCGAGATCAGCGAGAACGGCAGCCCCTTCGCAGCGCGCGCTTCACCCGCGCGGAAGAAGTAGACGTCGGAGCTGCGCTTGAAGGTCATGAACACGACCGAGATGCAGTACTGAAACACCACGAAGCGGCCGCCGTTCTGCAGCTCGAATTGCAGCTGGTCGTCCGTCATCCCCTCACGGCCGTGGATCCCGTTCGCCATGCGCCGCCTCCTCGGGCGCGCAGCTTATCAGGGTTCGGAGCGAGCGAACCAACGATCAGGCAGCGTCAGATCTTCTCAGGTCCTGATCGATCTGATGTCTCGGCGGCATGTCGAGGTCGCCATCGTCGATCTCCGCGCGCGGGCGCAGCGCGACGGACTCGTCGCCATTGTCCGCAGAAGCTCGGCAGTCCCGGATCGCCTCGACTGCGGGATTACCGGTCGACGCGCGTGCCGTCAGCCAAGGCGCGCCGCGATGAAGAGCGCATCGCGCTCTTCTCCCGGCACCCATCCCGAGCGCCCCGCCTTCTGCATCGCGCGGCGAAGCGCAGCGACGTCCTTGCGCGCGAATCCGGCGAGCGTGCGCAGCTGCTCTTCAACCTCCACGGCGTCGCGTCGCGCGCTCGCGCTCTCGAGCAGGCGTTCGAACAGCAGTGTCAGGAGATCCTTCGACTCGCCGGCGAGGAAGGCGTTCGCGGCGCCGGCCAGCTCGGACGGCAGGCGGCGGAACGCCTCGAGCCGCGCGCCGCGCCGGAGCGGCACGTCCGGCAGCCGCGACATCGGCTCGCGGTGCCCGAGCCGGCCGAACAGCGCGACGAGCGCATCGAACGCCGCGCGCGCCCGCACGCGCGAGCGGAAGCAGCCGTGCCAGCGCACGCCGAGGCGGCTCCATTCTCCGGGCGTCGACGTGAACGCGAGCAGCACGCGCCCGTCGTCGTCGCCGCCGACGCCGAGTGCCGGATAGAGAAACGCGAACGCGCCGTCGACGTTGAACGGCGGCCGCAGCGTGCGGATCAGCTCGTTCTCGGTGAGCAGCGCCTGCATCTCGTTCTCGAGCGACCGCACCTCGAGCGCCGCTGCCTCGCGCACCAGCGCCCGCATCTTGCGATGCGCCCTCCGCCGCGAGGCATTTCGATAGCAAGCGAGCCGCCGCCGCAGGTCTTTCGCCTTGCCGGCGTAGAGCACGCGCCCCTCGGCGTCGCGGAAGAGATAGACGCCCGGCCCGCGAGGGAGCTCGCGGTGCCGCTCCGCGCCGAACTTCTCGTCGAAGAGACGCGTCCCCACGGCGCGGAGACTAGGTGCGCGGGATCGCGCGGTCAGCTGGCCGGAACGCCTGATCGTTCGGGCGACCCGCGCGCTCTATCGCCAGAAACCTTCGTGGATGCTCCTGCCTTCTTCGGGAAGCACGGGCCCGACGACTACGGTGCGATGCTTGCCGCGCTCCAGAAGAAAGGACGACGAAAGAGCGAAGCTCCCACCGGTGAGCTCGCTGAGCGCCGCCTGCGAAAAGGAGAAGACCAGGCGCGGCAGCTTCGAATAGTGGATGGCCCCGGTGCACATCGGACATGGCTCCGTCGACGTGTAGAGCGTGGCGGAGGCGATCTGTGACTCGCCGAGATCCCGCCACGCGAGCTGAAGCAAGTTGAGCTCCGCGTGGCGCGTCGGGTCGCGATCCGTGACGACGGTGTTCTCCGATCGAAGGAGAACGCTGCCTTCGATCGCGAGTAGGGCACCGAACGGATGGTTGCCTCGGCGCCGCGCAGAAGCGCCGAGCTGAATTGCTTCTCGAATCAACGCCTCGTGCTCACGCAAAGAGGAATCCTGCTGGGCGTGATGAGAACGCTTCAAGGTCTAATTCGCGAATCTCGTACTCGACAGTGGCACTCATTCCCGTCGCCTCAGGCCCGTCGCCCGATCAAGTCCCAGAGATTCCCATACAGATCCACGAACACCGCGACGGTTCCGTAGCTCTCCTCCTTCGGTTCCCGGACGAACTTCACGCCGGCGCGCGTGAACGCGGCGTGGTCGCGCGCGAAGTCGTCGCTGTGCAGGAACAGGAACACGCGGCCGCCGGTTTGGTTACCGATGCGTGAGCCTTGCTCCGCGTTCGCGGCGCGCGCCAGTAACAGGTCGGCGCCGCCGGAGCCGGGCGGGCGTACGACGACCCAGCGCTTCTCGCCGCCGAGCGGCGTGTCTTCGACGAGCGCGAAGCCGAGCGCGCGCGTGTACCACGCGATCGCTTCATCGTAGTCGCGCACGACCAGCGCGAGCTGCGCGAGCTTCAGCATGCGGCGCTGCCGGGCGTCTGTTCGCACGCGGTCATGTCGCAGTTCCTGCACGCCTGAGGATCACGTCCGCGAGGTCGTCGCTCGCGTCCTCCTGCACGAAGTGTCCCGCGCCCGCGATGCGGTCGAGCGTCGAGCCGCCCACCGCTGCGTGCCAGCGCTCTGCCCACACGAACGGGAAGACTTCGTCCGCGTCGCCGAACGCGAAGTGCACGGGGTGCGGGTAGCGGCGTAGCGCGTCGTAACAACGCTGCTGGTCCTTCGCGTTGCCGGCGTCCGGCTCGGCGAACGGGATGCAGAACGGGAAGCGCCGCGCGCCTGCTTTGCTCGCGAAATCGGGGAACGGTGCGTCGTACGCATGCGTCACGGCGGCGCGGTCGTGGCCGGGGCGGCGCAGCGTGCCGGCGACGATTCGGCCGGTCGGCATGTCGCCGCCGAGCTTGTTGGGGTCGATCGCCGCCGCGCGCCACGCGCGCACGCCGGGCGAATACTCCATCTCGGCGTGATGCAGCCAGGTGTTCGCGATCACGAGGCGCGCGATGCGCGCCGGCATGTCGACCGCCTGGCGGAGGCCAATCGGGCCGCCCCAATCCTGACAGACGAGCGTGATGCGACGCAGGTCGAGCGACTCGATCACGAAGCGCAGCGCCTCGCAGTGGCGCTCGATCACGTACCACGCGTCGTCGGTGACTTTGTCGCTCTTGCCGAAGCCGATGAAGTCCGGCGCGACGCAGCGGTAACCGGCGGCGACGAGGCGCGGGATGATGCGCCGGTAGAGGTACGACCAGCTCGGCTCGCCGTGCAGCAAAAGCATCACGGGTGCCGCACGCGGCCCCTCGTCGAGGTGATGGACGCGCAGCTCGCGCCAATCGAGGTAGTGCGGCGCGAACGGGTAGTCCGTGAGCTCGCGGAAGCGGGCTTCGGGCGTGCGAGAGAAGGGAGGTGTCATCTCGGGCTCCGCGGGCGCGAGAACGCGACGAGTGTCGCGAAGCTAGAGCGGGCGCTGCGTTCGCTTCCACTCCGCGTGCTCCGCCGGCATGCACACCGCGCACGGCCGGTAGCCCGCGGCGCGCGCGGTGGCTCCGTCGCGGAAGAACACGCGGTGCGCGCGATAGCCGCCGCGCGCGAGCGCACGCGCGGCGGCGCGGCAGTCGAGGCGGCCGTAGATGTGAGTGCCGCGGTGGCCGCCGAGCGTGCCGGGGACGTCGCTCTCGTACGGGCGGCCGTCGGCGCCGAGCAGGCGCCATGTTCGAGCGGAGCGATGCAAGTCCGTCTCCGACGCAATCCCGATGCAATCACGTCGCGTCGTGAAAGATCAGCCCGAGCGTGTGGCGCTCGCCGGAGTGCAGGACGGACACGCCGTGGCGCATCGGCGCAGCGAGCCAGCCGCGGGCGCCGCGCAGTGGGCGATCGCGTGTCGTGAACACGACGGCCTCGCCGCGCGCGATCGTGAGCGTGGTCGCGCGCGACTGCGCGCGCGGGCGCTGTTCGACGACGACGAACTCCCCGCCCTGATAATCGACGCCGGGCTCGTCGAGACCGATCACGACCTGCAGCGGGAACACGAGCTCGCCGTAGAGGTCGCGGTGCAGCGCGTTCCAGCCGCCGGGCTCGTACCGCAATAACAACGGCGTCGGGCGCTTCTGCCCGGCGTCGTGGCATTGCGCGAGCCAATCCGCGAACGCGTCTGGCCACGGCGCCGGGCGGCCGAGGCGCTCGGCCCACTCACGCGCGACCGCCAGCAGCTCGGGGTAGAACGCGGCGCGCAGCTGCAGGGCGATCCGCGGCAGCGGGTGATCGAAGTAGCGGTACTCGCCTTCGCCGTAGCGATGGCGCGCCATGTCGACCGTGGAGCGGAAGCGCGTGTCGTCGCGATAGAGCGCGCGTAGCGCACGGCACTCGCCGGGCTCGAGCAGCGCGCCGGCGGGCGCGCAGCCGAGCGCGTCGAGCTGCGCGCGAATCGCCGGCCAGTCGAGCGCGGCGACGCGCTGCGCGATCGTCGCGTCGCCCTTCACGCGCGCTCCATCTCCAGCAGCGCGCGCTTCATCTCGTGCCCGCCGAGGTATTCGCCGAACGTGCCGTCGCTGCGCACGACGCGATGGCACGGCACGACCAGCGGCAGCGGATTGTGCGAGCACGCGCTGCCCGCTGCGCGCACGGCTGCCGGCTTGCCAGCCGCGCGCGCGAGCTGTGCGTAGCTCGTCGTCACGCCATAAGCGATGCGCTGGAGCCGCACCAGCACCGCGCGGCGGAAGCCTCGTGCGAGCTGGAGATCGAGCGGGAGCTCGAAGCGCTTGCGCCGGCGCGCGAAGTACTCGTCGAGCTGGCGCGCGGCGGCGTCGAGCCGCTGCGGCGCGCGCAGAATGCGCGGGCTGACCTCGCTCGCGAGTCGCTCCAGCACCGCGGCGTGGCCCTCGCGCGCGAACGCGACGCGCACGAGGCCGGCGCGGCTCGCCGCGAGCAGCAGCGCCCCGAACGGGCTGTCGATCGTGCGATACGCGACGTCGAGCAGCCCCTCGCGCTCGGCGCGCTCCGCGAGCTGCGCGTGGAGCGCGGCGGCGGACGCGACGTCGTCATCGTTCGAGAAGGCGTCGAGCATCCGGCGCGCTACGGCGCGCTCGTTCTTGTCAGGATCGGCGTGAGTGCTCATGTGTCCTCCTTGCGAATCACTTTGCGCAGACTCGCGATGCCATCGGAAGCGCTACGGCGCGCTGCGGCTTCGCTGCAGCCGAGCAGCAGCGCGACGTCGGCGTACGGGAGATCGCCGAGGTAGCGATGGATCAGCGCGCCGCGCTGCATCGGCGGCAGCGCGTCGAGCACGCGGCGCAGCGCGCGGTCGGGCTGTGCGGGCGCTGCGGCCACCTGCGCGCCGTCGATCCGCTCCGGCTCGGCGCTCGCCGCCGGTGCCCGTGCCGCCGTGCGCAGCTGATCGATCGCTTTGCGCTGCGCGATCGTCACCAGCCATCCGCGGACGTTGCTGTCCTCCCGGAGCCTCGGGTACGCCTTCAGCGCAGCCATGAACGTCTCCGACCAAGCGTCCTGCGCGTCGAATGCGCCGAGCAGCGCGCGGCACACGCGCATCACGGCCGGGCCGTGCTCGCTGACGATCTCGTCGAAAGGCCGTCGCATCACACCTCAGAAACGCGGGGCCGCGAAGGTTTGTGAGGTCGCTCCTCACGAAAATCCGTCGCCGCACGTTGGTAGAGCATGAGCATGACCGAGCTGGAACGCGTCGGGCGCCGGCGGCTCGGGCGCAGCCGCCTTGGCGCCGTGCCGACCGAGCTGCCCCGTCTAGAGGAGCGCGGCACGGCGCAGCTCGCGCTGCTCGCCGAGCCGGCGCTGGAGCGCGCGCGGGAGCGCCGTGAGCTGTTGCCGGGCGTGGTTCACATCGGCGGCTGGCTCGATCTCGCGGCGCAGCGCACGCTCGCGGCGGAGTTTCTGCGCTGGGCCGAGCCACCCGCGGGCCTGCGCCATCCGCGCATGCCGACCGGCCACCTGATGACGGTTCAGTCGGTCTGCCTCGGCTGGCACTGGTACCCGTACGTCTACTCGAAGACCGCGGACGACGTAGACGGCGCGCCGGTGAAGCCGCTGCCGCGCTCGCTGTTCGAGCTGGGCCGCGCGGCGGTGGCCGCGGCGTACGGCGACGCGAGCCGCGCTGCGCGCAGCTATGCGCCCGACGCCGCGATCGTGAATCTCTATGCGCCCGGCGCGCGGCTCGGCCTGCATCAGGACGCAGAAGAGCCAGCGGACGCGCCGGTGGTGACGATCAGCCTCGGCGACACCTGCGTGTTCCGGATGGCCGGCGTGAAGACGCGCAACGCGCCGTTCCGCGACGTCGAGCTCGCGAGCGGCGATCTGCTCGTGTTCGGCGGCCCGAATCGCCGCATCTATCACGGCGTGCCGAAGGTGCTCAGCGGAAGCGCGCGCGCAGACATCGGCCTGCCGCCGGGTCGCCTCAGCATCACGCTGCGAGAGACCGGCCTCTAGCCAAACGCGCCCTGCTCGCGCAGCGCCGAGATCTCATCCCACGTGAAGCCGCGCTCGAGCAGCACTTCCTCGGTGTGCTCGCCGAGCTCGGGCGCGGCGCTGCGCACCTCGTGCGGAGCGCGCGCGAACTCGACCGGGCTGCGCACGATCTCGATCTCGCGGCCGGAGCGATGCGGGACGCTCGCGATCACGCCGACCTCGCGCGCGAGCGGGTCCGCTGCGGATTCGGCGATCGACTGGATCGGCGCCCAGATCAGCGCCTCCTTGTCGAACGCCGCGCGCCACGCGTCGAACGGGCGCTCCGCGAACAGCGCGTCGAGCGCAGCGATGAGGGACGCCGCGTTCTTGCCGCGCGGGCCGATCGTCGCCCAGCGCGGGTCGTGCTCCCAGTCCGGCTTCTCGATCGCGCGGCAGAAGGGCGTCCAGTAGCGATCCGCCTGCAGCATCACGAGCTCGAACCAGCGCCCGTCCTGCGCGCGGTACGAATTCCACAATGGGTTCGGCGACTGGCGGCCGGTGCGGCGGTAGCCGCCGCCGTGAATCAACGCGGCCGAGAGATCGAAGCTCATCATCCACATGCCCGCCTGATAGAGCGAGATGTGCACGTGCTCGCCGTGGCCGCTGCGCTCGCGCTGGAAGAGCGCGGCGGAGATCGCGCCGGCGAGGCCGAGGCCGACCTGCGCGTCGCCCATCGCGGGGCGCTGGTGCGGCGGCGGCTCGTGCGGCTCACCGAGCGAGGCCTGCGCGCCGGTGCGCGCCCAATAGGCGGCGAAGTCGAACGCCGCGGTGTCGCGCATCGAGCCGCGCGGGCCGTAGCCGTTCGCCTGCGCGTAGACGAGGCGCGGCAGCTCGGCGCTGAGCGACGCGTAGTCGAGCCGCGCGCGCTCGAGCGCGTCGGGCCGCCAGTTCGAGACGAACACGTCCGCGTTCGCGAGCAGCCGTAACAACGCGGCGCGCCCGGCCGGCTTCTGCACGTCGAGCGCGACGCTGCGCTTGCCGCGGTTGTAGTTCTCCATCCCGAAGTTGATGTCCTTCGCGGAGAGCCCGAGCGCCGCGAGCGCGCGCGCCGGATCGCCGCCGGCGGGATTCTCGATCTTGACGACGTCGGCACCCCAATCGCCGAGCACGCACGAAGTCGCCGGCCCCGCGACGAACATGCCCAGCTCGACGACGCGCACTCCGCTCAGCGGTCCCACCACGCCGATCCTCCTCGAAATGGCCAAACGGGGTCAGACCCCGATTGGCCAAAGGTGCTGCTCAGCGGCCCTTGAACACCGGCGCGCGCTTCTCGACGAAGGCCTTCATCGCCTCGCGCGTGTCCTCGGTGCCGCCGGTCACGCTCTGCAAAATCGCCTCCCAGTGCAGCGCCTCGCTCATGCTCATCGAGAGGCCCGACGTGATCATGCGCTTCGTCATCTGCAGCGCGATCGGCGGGCCGGCGGCGAGCCGCGCGGCCCACTCGCCGACGAACTTGTCGAGCTCCGCGTCGGGCACGACGCGGTTCACGATGCCGATCCGCTCGGCCTCGCGCGCGCTGACGATCTGCGCGAGCAGCGCGAGCTCCTTCGCCTTGTGGATGCCGACCAGCCGCGGCAGCAGCCACGAGCCGCCGAGATCGATCGAGAGCCCGCGCTGCGCGAAGATTTCCGAGAAGCGCGCGCTCTCGCCGGCGACGATCAGATCGCAGCCGAGCGCGATGTTGAGCCCGGCGCCTACCGCGACGCCGTTCACCTTCGCGATGCACGGCTTCGGGATCTCGTGCAGCGCGAGCCCGACCCAGCCGTAGTGATGCATCAGGTCGAGCTGATGCCGCGGGTCCTTGCCGCCGGCTGTTAGGTCCGCTCCGCCGCAGAACGCGTCGCCCGCGCCGGTCAGCACCATCACGCGATCGGTCGCGCTCTCCGCGACCTCGCGGAACGTCGCGTGCAGCTCGTCCCACATCGGCCCGTTGATCGCGTTCTTCTTCTCGGGCCGGTTCAGCGTGACGGTGACGACGCCGTCCGCGCTGCGTTCGACGATCAGAGTCTCGAGCTTCACGGCGCACCCTCCCGGCAAGCGGCGCGAAGCGTCGCGCGCAGCGAGCCTCGGGCGAGCGGAGTCGAACAATGGACACCCGGTGAGTAACCCCTGTGCGTGCGGTGTTCGCGCATCCTGAATGGATCTCCGACTGAGCGTGGCATGATGGCGCAGATGCAGAAGTTCCCGCGCAGCGAAGTCGAAGCCGCCTACCGCCATTTCGTCGCAGTCGGCGACTCGGGCGACTGGAACGCGTGGGCGGACTTGCACAGCGAGGACGGCGTCTGGATCGAGCATCAGCTCGGCACGTTTCGCGGCCGCGAGGCGATTCGCGCGGCGATCGTGAAGGTGATGAAGCCGGTGCCGATGATGGCCTTTCCTGTCGCGTGGCATGTCATCGAGGGCAGCCGCGTCGTCTACTACCCGTGGCAAGTGATGCCCGATCCGAAAGGCGGCGACGAGGTCTATCGCTTCGGCTGCGTGACGATCCTCGAGTACGCCGGCGGTGGGCTCTGGAGCTCGCAGGAAGATCTCTACAACCCGCGCGAGGCCGAGCAGGTGATGAAGCGCTGGCTGGCCGCGGGAGGCAAGCTCGCGGGCTGACGCCGCGCGTCGTGCCGCGGCTCGTGACGCTCCATGGCAGCTGGCTTTCGCGCGGCATGGGACGCGTCGCCTAGCCTCGTCCGATGCTCTTCGCCGAGCTCGCGCAGGCCTCGGAACGCATTGCCGCGACGGCGAAGCGCACGGAGAAGCTCGCGCTGCTCGCGGAGCAGATCGCGCGCATGCCCGAGGAGGAGCTGGCGGCCGGCGTGCACTTCCTCGCGGGCGAGCTCGCGCAGGGGAAGATCGGCATCGGCTATGCGGCGCTGCGCGATCTGTTCGAGCTGCCGCCCGCGGCGGAGGCGACGCTCGCGATCGCGGACGTCGACCGCGCGTTCACCGAGACCGCGGCGCAGCGCGGCGCCGGCGCCGCGCGGCGGCGCGCCGAGACGATCGGCGGCTTGCTCGCGCGCGCAACGCGTGCGGAGCAGCAGCTGATTCGCAAGCTGCTCGTCGGCGAGATCCGGCAGGGCGCGCTCGAGAGTCTCGTCGTGGACGCGATCGCGAAGGCGAATGCGCTCACGCCCGAGCGCGTGCGCCGCGCGCAGATGATCGTCGCGGATCTCGGCAAGGTGGCGCTCAGCGCGCGCCGCGAAGGCGAGCCGGGGCTCGGCGCGTTCACGCTCAGCCTGTTCGTGCCGGTGCAGCCGATGCTCGCGCAGCCGGCGGAGAGCGTCGCCGCTGCGCTCGCACAGCACGCGCGCGCGGCGTTCGAGTGGAAGCTCGATGGCGCGCGCGTACAGGTGCACAAGCGCGGCTCCGAGGTGCGCGCGTACTCACGGCGCCTCAACGAGGTGACGCAGCGCGTGCCCGAGCTGGTCGAAGCCGTAACAAGCTTGCCCGCGCGGGAGCTGATCCTCGATGGCGAGGTGATCGCGCTGCGCGAGGACGAATCGCCGCAGCCGTTCCAGGTGACGATGCGGCGCTTCGGCCGCCGCGAGGGCATCGCGGCGCTGCGCGCCGAGCTGCCGCTGCGCACGTTCGTCTTCGACTGCCTGCGCGTCGACGATCAGATGCTGCTCGACGCGCCGTTCAGTGAGCGGATCCGCGCGCTCGCCGAGCTGCTGCCACCCGAGCTCGCGATCCCGCGAATCATTACAGCCGATCGCTCCGAGGCGGAAGCGTTCCTTGCGCAGACGTTCGAGCGCGGCCACGAAGGCGTGATGGCGAAGTCGCTCGCCGCGCCGTACGAGGCAGGCAGCCGCGGCGCGAGCTGGCTGAAGCTGAAGCAGGCGCACACGCTCGACCTCGTCGTGCTCGCCGCCGAGTGGGGCAGCGGCCGGCGCGAGGGCTGGCTGAGCAACCTCCATCTCGGCGCGCGCGACGAGAGCTCGGGCCAGCTCGTGATGCTCGGCAAGACGTTCAAGGGCATGACCGACGAAATGCTCGCGTGGCAGACGAAGCGCCTGCTCGAGCTCGAGACGCGGCGCGATCGGCACGTCGTCTGCGTGCGCCCCGAGCTCGTCGTCGAGATCGCGTTCAGCGACGTGCAGGCGAGCTCGCAGTATCCGGGCGGCCTCGCGCTGCGCTTTGCGCGCGTGAAGCGCTATCGCGAGGACAAGCGCGCGGAGGACGCGGATACGATCGCGCAAGTGCGCGCATTCCACGCGCCGATCGAGAACGTGGAGCCGTAATGGCCGAGCCGAACGTGGAATCCGTTCCGACCGCGCCCGGCGCGCGCGGGCACGAGGAGCCGGGCGCGACGCCGATCGCGCGCGCCGCCGGCGCACGCAGCGACTTCGCCGTAGTCGCGACGCTGCTGCCGTACCTGCGCCCATACGCCGGCCGCATCGTGTTCGCGATGAGCCTGATCTTCGCGGCAAAGCTCGTGAACCTGTTGATCCCGGTCGCGCTGAAGCAGATCGTCGACCGCCTGAACGTGCCGCCGAGCCTGCTCGTGCTGCCGGTGGCGCTCTTGCTCGCGTACGGCGCTGCGCGCATCGGGCTCTCGTTCTTCACCGAGCTGCGCCAGGTGGTGTTCGCGCGCGTGATGGCGCGCGCGTCGCGCGAGATCACGCTGCTCGTGTTCCGCCACCTGCATGCGCTCAGCCTCAAGTTCCACCTCGCGCGGCGCACCGGCGGCGTCGCGCGCGACGTCGAGCGCGGCGGCCACGCGATCGCCGAGCTGCTCGACTGGACGCTCTACACGATCGTGCCGACCGGGCTCGAGGTCGTG